>Ga0316204_10006343_pt1 | contig 18290 bp, 16 predicted proteins | sample 6monrhotite_MG_2_FD_205661 | JGI IMG/M metagenome (GOLD analysis project Ga0316204, IMG submission 205661) | Microbial mat bacterial communities from mineral coupon in-situ incubated in ocean water Damariscotta River, Maine, United States -... | ecosystem: Environmental > Aquatic > Marine >... | reverse complement strand
TTGCTCGGGCGGCTTGGCTACGTGCCGCCTGTCGAGTACGAAAGCAGCTATCATCAACTCAACAACACCCCAGCCGCGGTGGCTGGACTTGCGTAAACAGCTCTCCGGAATTTCCGGGGCGGTTCACAATTCCAACACGCTCAAGCAGGCGCGCGTGGACGCTCGGCTCTTGAGCGTACACGGTGGACAAGACCAGGCGCGTCCAGGCAACCCGAACCGATGCAGGCATGTTGAGCTGAGCATAGCCTGGTCGGTGACGGCGTGAAGCCCCCTCGCGCGAACAACAAGCAGGACAGTCGCGCACGCCGAGTCCGCTGAGGGGCGGACCCTTGGGCCTCTCGAAAAGGCCAAGCGCCGGCTCAGCGAGCGGGATCGCGAGTCAGAGAGCTTGGTCCCGGAGCAACGCAACGAGGACCTCGTGGGGCGGCGCCGGAGCTCAACCCCGGGCCCAGTACCGACGCGCAGCCGTCTTGCCCTCGAACCGAACCTTCCTCTTCGCGACCAGCCGAGCGACCGCGCTGCGGATCTGCTGAAGCGAGGCGTCGGTCTCCTCGGCGATGTCGCGAGCACTCATCCCGCTCGTCACGCCCTTCAGCACCTCGACGAGGACGCCGTCGAACGCTTTCCGACCAGCCTGGGTCCGCGTGTCCACGGCCAACGCTGGTGCCGGCGCCTCCACCGTTTTCACAGCCTTCCTCTTCGGAGAAGACGCTGTTTTGGCTGCGCGTCCACTCCCTGAGCAGAACTCAACGAGTTCCTCGACGCTCCGACCGGCGCACGCACAGAGTTCCGCGACTGTCATGCTCCCCACAAAATCCTCGAGGACCGGGTTCGTCATCGGGCGGACCATAGACCGGGCCCGCTGCACCTGTCGAGCCCGGACGCCTGAACACCCGCCATTTCAGGACTTCGATTTTCGGGCCTATGTGCCACATCGAGGCCCCCTACCCACCCGTGGCAAAAACGCTGACAATGAGGGGCATGTCCGACGAGGACACGATGTTCTTATAGGTCAGGGCGATCGTGGCGCGGCGCCACCCACGAGGCAAGTGCGCGCGCAAGTCCTGGCGAGATCGCTCAGCCCGTCGAGGCGTCACCCGCGGCCCGGATGCGTGCGCGGACCTGAGACATCTCGCTGCGGCTCAGCAGCCCCGAGAGCAGGTCGCCGACCGTCTTGCCCTCCTCGAGAGGATGACGCAGCGGCATCAAGAGGCTGAGCGTGTAGTGGTTGCGTCGGCCTTCGCGCTCCTTGACCACGACGCCAGCGGCCGTCAGCTCGGCAACGATGCGATGGACGGCCCGCTCGGTGACCCCGACCTGCTCGGCGACTCCCCGGAGCGTGACATCTGGGTCACGAGCGAGGCATACGAGCACATGGGCGTAGTTGCTGAGAAACGTCCAGTTGTGGTCTTCCTTGTCGTTCGGTTTCACGCCGGGCGTCTCTCCACCCACAATTTACGTTGACGGAGAAGTCATGTCAACATATACATGACATGACAATCCGGTGTTATCCTTCACGAAAGTCGATTCCTGACAAGGATGATCACCCCCGACCAAGATGTCCCGCCCCGGGTCATGGAGTCCGAATACGCTGCCATCGCGCATGCGCTGGAAGTCGTGGCCGAAGCCGCCGGCACCCCGGTTCGTGCCGAGGATGCGATGTCTGCGGTTCGACGGTGTCGCCGTGCCTGCGCTACGCCGCTTGAGGCTGCCGAGGTAGCCGCGGCCGAGCTAGGCCTCAGCGCCCGCCGTCGCCCACCTCACGCTGACGCCACGGCTGTCATTCCCTCGATTGCCGCGCTCGAGGACGGCCGTTGGCTCGTGGCGACCGCGCGACGGGGATATCGAGTTCTGGTGTCCCTCGTCGACGCACATTCGGTCAAAGAGGAGGCGCTGTCGTTCAAGGAACTCGAAGCACTGACCAACGACTGCGACATCCTCTTCTTCTCGCCACGCCTTCCGCTGCAGTCGGTCTCCGTGCAGGCCCGCGAGGAGCTGCGCGACCGACCGTGGCTCCGGCTCCGGGCTTTCTTGGGCCTGGAGAAGCGCGACCTGGGCGTCGTGGCTGTCTACGCGGTGGTGATCGGGCTGTTGACCCTCGCCACGCCCGTCGCGGTGCAAGCCGTCGTCAACTCCGTCGCGTTTGGGGCACGGCTCCAGCCGCTTGTGGTCCTCACGCTCCTTCTGTTCGGGGGCCTTTCGTTCTCGGCAGTGCTGCGGGTGCTCGAGGCCTATGTCGTCGAGGTTCTGCAGCGCCGGTACTTCGTCCGTGTTGCGGACGACTTCGGCCGACGCTTGGCCAGCGTCCCAATCAGAGAGCGCGACAAGCGGTTTGGGCCGGAGTTGGTCAACCGGTTCTTCGACATCGTCTCCATCCAGAAGTCGCTGTCGACACTGCTGCTCGACGGTCTCAGCCTCGTCCTACAGACGGGCGTCGGCATGGTCTTGCTGGGCTTCTATCACCCGCTGTTGCTCGCGTTCAACGCGGTGCTCGTGACGCTTCTGGTGGTGGTGCTATTGCTCGGAAGGGGCGCGCTGCCGACCGCCATCAACGAATCGTCTGCCAAATACAAGGTCGCCGGATGGCTCGAGGACATCGCGAGGACACCCCGACTGTTCGTCGGCGCGTCCGCCCGAGACCACGCCTGGAACCGGTCGGACATCCTGGCGCGGGACTACATCGCGGCGCGGAAGAGCCACTTCCGAGTCCTGCTCCGCCAGCTCTCCGGGGGCGTGTTTCTCCAGGTCTTGGCCGTCGTCTCGCTTCTGGGCGTGGGCGGTTATCTGGTGCTCACTCGACAACTCACCTTGGGTCAGCTCGTCGCGGCCGAGCTCGTCGTGACTGCGATGGGCGCGGGCTTCAACAAGGTCGGGAAGAACCTCGAGAAGTTCTACGACCTCGGCGTCGGCGTGCTGAAGATTGGCACCGTCCTCGACCAACCCTCCGAGCGTGTCGGCGGCGAGCGGCCCCATGGATCGGGACCCTTGGAGATCTCCGCGGGTGCCGTCTCGGTGAGCCGCGGCGGTCGAATACTGATTCGCAACGTGACTCGAGACATCGAGGCCGGTTCGCGCGTGCTCATCGATGGTGACGCAGGCGTCGGCAAGAGCTCCTTGCTCGAGGTGCTTGGCGGCGTTCGGCTGCCCGCCGAGGGCGGGATTCAGCACGATGGCCTGGACCTTCGGCGCGCCGACCTGGGTTCGATCCGCGACTTCACGGTCGTGGTAGGGCGGCCGGAGTTCGTCGCAGGGTCCGTCCTGGACAACCTGTTCCTTGGCGGCGTGCCCTTGCCCGAGCCGGACACGCGCCGACTCTTGCAACTGCTCGAACTCGAGGACGCTGTCGACGCGTTACCCAAGGGGCTCGACGAGGCAATGACGCCGCACGGCAATCCGTTCTCCGAGCGCCAGCAGCGAAGACTCTCCCTGATTCGTGGCATCGCACATCAGCCGCGGGCGCTTCTGGTCGACCGAGCGCTCGACGGCCTTGGCCTCTCGGATGCAGCGATGGTCACTCTGCTCGATGAGCTGTTCGATCCGACAGCCCCGTGGACCTTGGTGGTCGTCTCCGACGATGCGGTGGTGCGTCGTCGCTGCACCTTGCAACTGCGGATTGAGGATTCGGCACTGGAGGTGATGTCATGAGCTTGCTTCGCCGAAATCGAATCGCCCCCACGTCGCTGTCCGCCGCTGGCACCATCGATGGCGCTCGCGTTCTTGCGTACATGCTCCTCGTGGCGCTCATCCTGTCCGTCGTGGCACTGGTGTTCACCCCATGGCAGCAGTCGATTCGCGGGGGCGGAAGGGTCACCGCGTACGCGCCGCTCGAGCGCCAACAGACCGTCGAGGCCCCCGTCAAGGGGCGCGTCGTTCACTGGTACGTTCAAGAAGGCGATCACATTGAAGCGGGCCAGCCCGTCGTGGACTTGGCGGACAACGACCCCGAGCTGATGGTTCGCCTCGAGCGCCAGCGGTCCGCAGTCATGGCTCGCATCGAAGCTGCTCGCCTCACCATTGTGGTCGCCGACGCGAAGACCGTCGCCTTGGACGGTTCTCGAACAGCCGCGTTCACGAGCGCGTCGCTAAAGTCTCTGATCGCAAAGGACAAGCTCGAAGGTGCGCAGCGGGCCTACGACGCAGCCGAGGCCGAGAAGGAAACCGCTGGGCTCAACCTGAAGCGGGTGAAAAGTCTCCACTCCGAAGGTCTGGTCTCCACGCGAAAGCTCGAGCTGGCGCAGATGAAGGGACGTACGACGACGGCCAAGCTCGACAAGGAGCGGGCTTCGCTTTCGGCGTCCAAGCGAGGGGTCAAGGCAGCCCAGGCTGACCGGTCCAAGATCGACGGCGCTGCCGAGGCCAAGGTCGAGGACGCGAAGTCCTCCATGCAGAAGGCCAAGTCCGACGTCGCGAAGGCCGAGGCCGATCTTGCCAAGATCGACATCAAGCTCGCACAGCAACGTCAGATGCAGGTGGTCGCGCCGCGGGCCGGCACTGTCTTCCAGCTGTCCGCCAAAGAAGGTGGCGAGGTCGTCAAAGCGGGCGATGCGCTGGCCATCTTGGTCCCCGATGTCACTGCACGTGCGGTCGAGCTGTGGGTCGACGGCAACGACGCGCCCCTCATCACTCCCGGACGCGAGGTCCGAATCCAGTTTGAAGGTTGGCCCGCGGTCCAGTTCGTCGGATGGCCTTCGGTCGCCATCGGCACGTTCGGCGGCGAGGTTGCGTTCGTCGACTCGACCGACGACGGCAAGGGGAAGTTCCGAATCGTTGTGACTCAGCTCGAAGGCGAAGAGTGGCCCGACTCTCGCTATCTTCGCCAAGGCGTGCGCGCCAATGGCTGGGTCCTGCTCAACCAGGTCAGCTTGGGCTACGAGCTTTGGCGACTCTTCAACGGGTTCCCACCCGCGGTCTCGGCTCCACAGGATGCCTCCAAATCCGCCGTTGGCGGCAAGGACACGCTGGCCGAAAAATGATCCGGACCATCACTCAGTCGCTGCTTGCGGCGCTCATGTTCGGCGCACCGGCGAGTGCGAGCGCTGCCCAGCCCTTGCGCTTGAAGCAGATTCTCGATTCTGTCGAGGGCACACACCCCAAGCTCGAGCAGTCGGAACGCAAGCGCGATGCCGCAGAAGGGAAGGCGTTGTCTGCTCGCGGGGGCTTCGATCCCAAGGTCGCGCTCAAGGGCAAGTGGACCCCGGTCAGCTACTACGAGAACGCACAGATCGATGCGACGATCGAGCAGGCAACACCGCTGTGGGGCGCCTCGGTCTACGCAGGCTACCGCTTCGGTTGGGGCGACTACGCGGTCTACAAGGGTGACCTGCGGACACGCGAGTACGGCGAGCTGAGGGCCGGCATCAACATCCCCATCTGGAACGGCGGACCGATCGACGCGCGTCGAGCCAAGATCGCGACCACCAAGGCCGGCATCCGAGGTGCCGATGCTCTGGTCGACGCGACGACGTTGACGCTTCAGCGTGAGGCGGCGGATGCCTACTGGACCTGGGTGGCCGCGGGACGAAACCTCGCGATCACCGAAGGCCTACTCGAGCTCGCCCGAACCAGGCAGAAGGCCCTTGATGCACAGGTGGACGCCGGCGCAATCGAGGCGATCAAGAAGGTCGACAACGAGCGATTGGTGTTGTCCCGGGAGGCCAAGATGGTCAAGGCGCGGCAGAAGCTCGACAAGGCGGCCATCGACCTGTCGCTCTACTATCGAGACGCCGAGCTTCGCCCCGTGCGGCCGACCGTCGACCAGGTTCCGCCCAACATTCGAGACCCTGGTCCGCCGTCGTCAGTCTCCCTTGAAGCTGGCATCGACGAAGCCCTGGAGCGCCGCCCCGAACTTGCGGGACTGGATGCCGAGCGGGAGGCCGTGGACGTCCAGGTACGACTGGCAAAGAACCTGCGCAGCCCTGATGCCTCGGTGCAGGCCTTTGGTGCACAGGATTTTGGTCCAGGCACAACTCAGCCGTCGGCAGAGTTCGGGGTTGGCTTCATGCTCTCAATCCCCATTCCCCTGCGAAAAGCTCGCGGCCAGCTCCAGGTGGCCAGAGCCGAACGGGCGGGTATCCGGGCCAAAGTCCGGGGAACCAGGGACAAGATCGAGTCCGAGGTTCGCAAAGCCCACGTCGCGTTGGTTGCGTCGCAGCGGGCGTGGGACCTCGCCCGCAGACAGGGCGAAGCCGCCGAGGTGCTTGCCGAGGCGGAGCGCAGCAGGTTCCGAGGAGGCGCGTCGGATCTTGTTGTCGTCAACCTCCGCGAGCTCTCCGTCGCAAGCGCGCAAACGTCCGTCGTCGATGCGGCGGCGGACTACCACCGTGCGCACGCCGACTTCCGCGTTGCGACCGGGCGCAGTCCGCTGTGAACGGTCGCGACGACGCTCGGCCCCCCGGCGTCTCACGCGAGGAAGTCGTCGATCAGCTCACGATGGACACCGCTGCGCGCGAACGTAGCGTAGAACTCGACCGAGGGCGCATTGTCGAGCTGGATGCGGGACAGCGCTCCGCTGCTGAAGTCCTCTTGGACCCCAATCTCCGGAACGAGAGCCAGCCCTCGGCCTGCGTTGGCGAGGAAGCGAAGCAGGGATATGTCGTCGGTGGTGACAGGGATATGTGGCTGGAGTTGATGCCGCTTTGCGAGGAGGGCTGCGGGCTCGCTGCCGTCAAATGGGTATCGGAGCGTGTAGAGTTCCACTTCTAGAGGCCTTTTTCGGCGTCGCTCTACCTTTCTGACGATCTCTGGAGTGCCAGCCAAACACAAGGGACTCCGTGCCACCCGCTTCGAGGTGAGCGCCAATAGCTCCTTGTGGCGTGGCTTCTCGAGACTGAAGACCAGGTCGAGTTCGAACGTCTTGAGCAGTTCGTTGAGTTCGTCGAACGAGCCGTCGATAACCTCGATTTTCACACGTCGCCCTTTCGTCAGGGTCGAGGAGATCAGGCCGAAGATGAAATTTCGGGAAACGCCGCCAACCATGCCGATGCGAAGCTTCGCGGGTGCAGCGGACGTATTTTTGTCTCGAAACACGTGGTTAATATCGGCGCCACGCGCGAAGATTTCGTCGGCCACTTTGAGCAGCGAGGCACCTCGCTCGGTGACTCGAACCGAGCGAGTATTCCTGATGAGAAGAGTCTCCTCGAGATAGCTTTCAAGCTGGGCCACCTGGTCACTGATCGTGGACTGCGACACGTGGATCTGCGCTCCGGCCCTCGCGAACCCTCCGTGGCGACACACGGCCCAGAACGCGTAGAGGTGTCTGAAGTTGAGCCACTCCATGCTCGTGGACATATCAACATATCCCTCAGGACGATAGCGCTGAGCGAAATTATCTATTTTACCTCTGCCGCGTGTAGTTCTAGGCTGACTACCAAGATGTCGACATGAAGTCTGTTCCGATGCACTCAGACCGCACGATGCGTTTTTTCTCCCCGAAGCGGTTTCAAGCCCGAGTCCTCAAGGTGTTCGGCGAGTTTGATGTCGAAGTTCAAACACCCGATTTTCGTAGACTGGATGGACTACACGGTGTCGGGTGACTGGGGGCAGATGTACCGGATTGAACTTCCGCTCGAAGAGTCGTTCTGGATACGCTACAGCGACGCGGACGCTGGGCTGACCGCGCAGTACTCCATCAGTCCGCCCACGGTCGGTATCGAGGCGCCTATGCGGTCATCGGATCGCGAAAGGTACCCTTTCTCCCTGAACTTCATGGACGCGGCGCGTGGGTTGCGGTTTCGGGCAATGATGACCCCGGCCGGGGGGGTCCATCATGCGGAGGTTGAACGGGTACACATAGCGTTTGATGTCTCACGCCTGCTTTTTCGGGAGGAGGCGAGAGGCCGTTGTGCGACGCAGGTGCAAGGGAGAGCTTGACATGTTTGAGGGGGCTAGACCGGGGCGATCACGAGCCACCGTGTGCGTGCTGCTCCTCTGGGGCTGCGGCGGTGACAGCGACCTAGCAAGCGCCGAGACTGGGCCCGACCGGGAAGCCAGCACGACTCTGACCGGGCTCGCCGCGCATGCTTCTGTCGCTTCCGATGCGACGGCCGCCGACAGCGGCAGTGCGACCGGCACGACCGGCACGACCAGCACGACGACCGGCACGACGACGAGCAACACGACGACCGACTTGGACGACACTACGGATGTCCACGACGACTGTGTGCTCTTGGAGGACTTTGAGGGGGTTGCGAACGGCTCACCGTGGCCTGGCGGCTGGCACGAGGCCGGCGGGGTCGCACTGGCGGACGTCCAGGATGGGCGGGGTCGCCTGCGGCCGATCATCACGGACTACTCCCTCGCCCGGATGATCGCCCCGATGGACTGCACTGACGTCGACGCCTCTCTCACGTTCATGTTCACCGACGGCAACACGCAGGGCGTCGGGTTGTTCGCCCGGAATAACGGCGGCTACCTGCGGCAGACGGAGCCTCCCGGTGAGGGTCTCGCGGCGTTCGCTGAGGCCTTTCGTAGCCCCGTGGGCATCGGACTGTGGCGCGAGGTCGACGGCCAAGAGCGCCTCATTCCTCCGGTCACGCCGTTCGACATCCAGCCCAACGTCGAATACCGGATGCGGTTTCGACTGACGCAACAGGACGCCTCGACGAGCCTCTTGCAAACGAAGATCTGGCCGATTTCGGGAAGTGAGCCCGCGGACTGGATCGCAGAGCAGACCGACGACACAGTGAGCCTGCAGAACGCTGGCGGGGCGCTGGCCCTCGATGCGTGGTCGAGCGAGCAGGCCAGCGGGAATGATGCTGCTGACCTGTTCTTCGATGACATAGTCGTGACGGCGGCACGATAGGGCACCAGGCTATGCTGCGAGAGCGGCGTTGAGGCTGTGGTCGTAGCTGCTCCATGCCCCGCGTGCCGATGAAACGATGAAACGATGAAACGATGAAACGCCCTGTGGATAGACTTCCGGCCCTCTTCTTCGCCTTGGGACTGGTCGGCTGCGGCCCGGAGGAGGCCTGCCCTGGAGGCGTGGACGAAGACGGGAACTGTGCTGCCGCCAGCGGCACGGGGGGCCAAGGCACGGGCGCAGAAGAGGACGCAGAAGCAGAGGCGAGCGCCGGGACGCAGACCGATGGCGACTCCGCGACGGGTCCCGATCCGGGCACAGCCGCCGGAAACAACTCGGCCTGCATGAGCAACGGCAGCTTCCCCTCGGGGATCTCCGACGACCCATCACTGCGAAAGGTCATCCCATACATGGTGATCGGTGGGTCCGCGAGCCTCGAGTTGGGCGCCATGACGGTCAGCCGCAAGAGCGCGACGTCGTCGGGCTTTACGTGGACCCACGTTCCCGTGACCAACATCAGCGATTCCGCGTGGTGCTTCGTGATGATCGAGGACTTGTCCTTCTCGGACGGAGAGCTCGAACTCGTCGATGACGGTGATGTATTCGTCGAAGGCTCCGTGGGGGACCTCGGCAACGGGCTGTACACGGGCACATGTCTCGCCGCCGGAGAGTCCGGCTACTTCCTCTCGATCACCGAGGTGGATTTCGAGCGGATCAGCGAGGCTAGTTTCTCCATCGAAGAGCCGGACACCAGCCCAGCCACCCCGCTCGAGGTCGTCGTTCCCACCGGATACGTGGTGGACGGAAGTGATGCGGAGATCACGATCGAACACCTGAGCGGGCAGGAGATCACGGCCTCGGACACCGCGGTCTGGCTTCTCCGGGACTCGTCTGGAGAACCCGTCGTCTGGGGCTTCGCCGAAGCATCCGACGAGCTGGTCCTGTCCCCGGGCGACACTCACCAATATCGGATGTCCGAGTCCTTCCTCCAGCAAGTTGGACCCAACATCTGCGTCTGGGTGGACTTCGATCCTCCGACCGCGGAGAAGGAGGTCGTGCCCCCGGCCGCCTGCGAGCCGGGTCAAGACCCCGAGCGTTGTGAAAAGCAGCGCTGGGATGCACGAACCGCCCGAAGAGCTGCCGTGCGAAGGTACGTTCGGTAGCGGTTGCCGAGGTGCTCGAACGGCTGACTAAGTTCCGCCGCACGCGGCCCCTGCGGGGAGTAGGTGCATCCGCCCCCAGTGATTCTACCCGCGTCCGAATGACGCGCACGGCGCAGAAGGGATTGCAGCCCTTCGCAGCTGCGGCAACCTCCGTTGGAATGCAAAGCCCTCTCAACCCCACCCTCCTCCTTCTTTCCGGCCTCCTCTTCAGCTCGGGCTGCGTCCGCGTACTGCAGGACGAGGTCGCGGTCAGGCGAAAGCTCGGCCGCATCGACAACGAAGTTCTCTACCCCGGCGCAAACCGGTTCAACCCCTTCACCACCAAGATCTTTCGGGTGCCGACGCGTACCGTGAACCTGGAGATCGCCGTGGGGTTGCCCTCAAAGGAGGGGCTGACGATCAGCTCCGAGATCTCAATCCTGTACCGCGTCGACCCCAAGGCTGCAGCCGACGTGCTGCGTTCGATCGGGCCCGAGTACGAAGAGGCCCTCATCCTCCCGGTGTTCCGCTCCGCCTCAGCCGATGTATGCGCGCGCTACTATGCCAAGGACATGCACAGCGCCCAGCGAGCCAAGATCGAGCAGTCGATCGGCCAGCGCATGATGGAAGTCGTCGGTGAGCGGGGGTTCATCATCGAGTCTGTGCTCATGAAGAGCATCGTGCTGCCCTCCGGGCTGGCCCGCGCCATCGAGGTCAAGCTGGAGGCGGAGCAGACCTCACAGCGCATGCAGTTCGTGCTGGAGCAGGAGCGACAAGAAGCCGAGCGCACATTAATTGCGGCCGAGGCCCAGCGCAAGATCGCCGAAATCCGGGCCACCGGCCGCGCCGAAGCTCAGAAGATCGAGGCCGCTGGACGTGCCGAGTCGGAGAAGATCGAGGCCGTCGGAACTAAGGAGGCCAACGATACGGTGCGCAGCGGACTGGACGAGAAGATCCTGAAGTACCTGAGCATCGAGGCCTACCAGAACCTCGCCAAGTCGCCGAACACCAAGGTGATCGTGCCCGGCAACCCGCAGGTGCTCCTGGACGCGAAGTGAGACGCTGCCCAAGGTGGGCGGCTGTGTGCTTTGAGTTGCCGGCTCAGGTGGTACTGGGAGTCGAGGAAGGTGACGATAGTTGCCACCAGTGCCCAGCTCGTTTCATCACGCGCATTCTGGCACGCACCACCTCGGTATTGCCCGCGGCGGCGACGTCGAGGTTAGTCGCGTCCCCCATCCAACCGCGGCATATGAAGGTCACCGGCGACAACATCGGCGCTCTGGGCACCACTGTGGTGGACCGGCAGTGGGCCGAGGCTCACGGGTTGGCGTACGGGCCGAGCAACGTCGTGGCCAAGGACATCTCAGGCTCCTCAATCGAGACCTTCGTCGCGCAGGACGTGCGACTACGATCTAGCTCGATCGAGACCCCTCCCGTCGACTTGGTGATCATCGACATGCCGGAGATCCTGCGCTTTGTCGGGGTCTCCGTCATTTGGTCACCGCAGACGACAGTGCCGCAAGACAAGATGATTCGGCTCGATTTCGCGAACGGAGCGATGGAACTTCGCGATGATAGCGAGTTGGCTGCTGATCCGGAGGAGCTGTGCATCGGCGAGAAGTTCGGCTACGCGGCGCTGCTCACCTCGGCGACGGTCGGAGGCCACGCCGCGCGTCTTGAGCTCGACTCCGGCGCGAGCGAAACGTCCCTGTCGGCAAGCTCCGACGCGGGGGCTCGGCTGGCTCGGGATGTGACCCGCGCCTCGACGACGAGCCAAGGGGGCGGCAGGTGCGCTCTTGTCGACGAAACTCGACCCGCAGGCGATTGGCGTGGGACGGTACGTGCACCAACGCAACCCTGAACGGGTTCCTGTCGAGCGCTCCACTGCTTCGCACGTAGTCGCACAGATTCGATAGCGCCGAGAGCCGGGGCCTTTGTCCGCCCAACCAAGAGCCTGTGCACAGGGGCAAGGCGACCGACCCCTTTAGGGGAAACGGCCGCTGCTAACGGCTGTCCTCGGCACACCGTGGAGCCAACGGCTACTCTTGGGCGGTGAAGTCCCTTGAGCGGAGCCTGGGCCTGTTCGCCGTCGTCGCAATCTCGGTCGGTGCCATGCTTGGGGGCGAAATCTTCGTCCTGCCCGCCGTCGCAGCCCAGCTTACAGGGCCGTCTCTGTGGCTGGCCTATCTCGTTGCGGCGTTGCTGGTGCTGCCCGCCGCGCTGAGCAAAGCCGAGCTCGCGACTGCCATCCCGGACTCCGGCGGGGCCTACCTCTACATCGAACGTGCGATGGGTCCCCTTGCCGGAACGATCGCTGGCCTTGGACTGTGGCTGTCCCTCCTGCTCAAGAGCACGTTTGCCCTCGCCGTCCTGGGCAGCTATCTCTCGCTCGTCGTGGAGGTGTCGACCACGCTGGTCGGACTGTGTCTGCTCGCGTTCGTTGCGGTGCTCAACATCGTCGGCGTGCGCCGGGTTAGTGCCATCCAGAAGTACGTCGTCGCGGGATGCCTCCTCGTGCTCACGGCGTTGCTGGTGCTTGGCCAAGTCCGTCTTCCCGCCCAAACCTCGGGGACCGAGTTCATGTCCGGGGGCGTCGGTGGGTTCGCATCCGCGGTTGGATTGGTGTTCATCTCCTATGCGGGGGTGACCAAGATCGCAGCCATTGCCGGCGAGGTTCGCGATGTTGAGCGAACGATCCCACGCGGCATGATCATTTCATTGGTCACGATCGCAGTGCTCTACACGGGGCTGGGCTGGGTGCTTGCACGTGCCTATCCACCCGAAGCCCTGGCTGGCGATACCACGCCGATCGCCACCCTCGCGGGCGCTGCCGTCGGCCCTTGGGGCGTCACCGTCATCGCAATCACGGCCGTGTTCGCACTGTTGGGCATGACCAACGCGGGGCTGCTTGCGGCCTCACGCTTCCCGTTCGCGATGGCTCGTGGGCAGCTCGCGCCCGCACCGCTGGCCAAGATCGACCGCCGGTTCGTCACCCCTGTGGCGGCGATCGTCGTCTCGGCACTTACGATGGCGGCCTTCCTCCTCGCCCTGGACGTCGTCAAAATCGCCAAGCTGGCCAGCGCCTTCATGATCGCGGCGTTCATGGCCGTGAACCTGTCGGTGATCGTGTTCCGGGAGAGCCGGGCCAAGTGGTACAAACCGACGTTCCGAGCTCCGCTGTATCCGTTTTTGCAGGCCTTCGGGATCTTGGCCGGTGGTGCGATTCTGATGAGCCTGGGTTCGTTCCCCTTGCTCGGCGTCGGCATTGGGGTCGCGGCCGGCAGCGCACTCTACTTCGGCTTTGGGCGACGCCGAGTCGACCGCGTTGGCGTGCTCCGGCAGATGGCCAACCGAGACGACCTACTTGACGACACTCGAAAGCAGGGGGCGGTCGTCGGCGGCCACGCGTCTCAAACCACGGTGGCCTTGCTCGGCACCGAGGGCTCCTCCGAGGCGCTCGTGCTGCTCGGCCTCAGCCTCACGCCCGGCGAGGACCTGTCGGTCCTCCACCTCGAAGAGGTCCCGGAACAAACCGACCTCTCCGCGCTCGCCCGCGGCATCGACGACCGCGTTGACTCCATCGAGCGGCGACTGGTGCACTTGGGCGGGGAACACGACGTCAACGTGCACTTCGACGTCGTCTACACCCGCGACCTTCGCGGGACGCTGTATGACCATGCCGCACTTGAGCACGCGCACTGGGTCGTCATGGCCTGGCGGGACCGAGCCCTACACGGTTTCATCGCCCGCGATCCGTTGCGGTGGCTGACGACCCATCTCCCCTGCAACGTGGCCGTGTTCCGCGACGCCGGCATTCGGTCGATCCGCCGCATCATGGCGCACGCCGAGCCGGGGCCGCATGACGCCCTTGTTGCCATCACCGCCGATTCGCTCGCGGCCCTGCATGGCGCCCAGGTCACCTTCGTCAACGTCGTTCCGACCGACGTGAGCGACGAGCGGCTCGAAGAGCTGAAAGAGTATCACCACCAGCTCGGGCGGCTGTGCAAACGCCCGACCAGCTCTGAAATCCTCCGGGACGACGGAGACCCCACCGACGCACTGGTGCATGCCACGGCTCGCTATGACCTCGCGCTCACGGGCGCACAAACTCGCCCCTCGATTCGATCGATCCTGCACTCCACGCCCGAGGAACGCCTTACCGAAGCAGCGCACTGCGCAGTACTCCAGCTTCTCGCGCCCGAGCGGGCTTCGCACGGGTCGATCGTCACGTCGGGCGAGAGCGCGCCGCTCGAGCTCCCTGAGCCTGACGCCATCGCAGCCGCGGTGTCCGCCCGTACCAAGGAAGCGCTGTTCTCAGAGCTCGCGCGCCTGTTCGACGGAGTCTCGCCCCGCATCGTTGCCGAGAGCCTTGAACCCCTGCTGTGGGAGCGGGAGCGCACCCGGGGCACCGCGGTCGGCCACGGCGTCGCCATCCCGCACGCGACCGTCCCCGGTTTGCTGCGCACCAAGCTCGCCGTCGTCGTGCTCTCCGAGCCGCTTGACTACGACGGACGCGGAACCCCCGTCGATGTCGTGCTCTCGTTGATCGGCCCTCCGGGGGACCGCCAGGCCCACCTGCAGCTGCTCTCGCTCATCGCCCAACGTGTCATAGAGACCAGTGTTCTCCGCGACCTGCGGGCCGCAAAAACGGGCGCAGACGTCCGTCTGGCGCTCGCACAAACCGCGCGGCACTAATTACTAGGTCCCTGACTCAGGACCCGTTCAGAATGTCGTATTGTGTTCCTGAACGCCGTGGGCTTCATGTGCATGAAGCGCGGTACGCCAACGCGTCGAGCCGTTGAGTCGTGTTCCGAAGAGGCTCCGAGCAGCGCGGGTACGAAGTGGCGTCGCTTCTCGCGAGCCTGGGCCGAAAGCTCCGCCCCTATCGCGGCCATCAGGTCGTCTTCGGAGATCGTTCGGTCTCCGTTCGCGGGTCGTCTTGGCCGAGTCGAGGCTGCTTGCGCGGTTGGAGGAGCCGAGCCCGAGCCTTGTACGCGCGGTGCGCACGAACGCGGAGCGTCCCCTCTCGAACCTGCAGTCGGGCCGCGATCTCAGCCATCGGCATCCCCTTGAGCCTGTGCAGCTCCACGACCTCGCGCAGCTTGAGCGGAAGCTGGGCGATGGCAGCTCGGACCTCTTCGATGATCGCCATCTCCGCCTCCCGTTGCTCCCCGTGCTCCTGAGCGGTGGGGCTGGGGTCGGGGAGACTGATCACCGGGCCGCTTCTGTCCCCCTCGGACATAGCGGCCCTTTTCTTCGCTCGGTGGCGATCTCGCAGGAAGTCCATCGCGACGTTGCGGGCGATGACGAAGTACCAGGTCTGCACCGCAGCATCGGGATCTCCGCCCGGAACGCGGAATCGGTAGCGGGCGAGGTGCGCCTTGAGCATCGTCAACTGGAACAGGTCGTCGCAGGCCGGCTCGTCGTGCACGAGCTTCCGCAGAAAGCCGCGCAGGCGGATCGACAGGGCCACGTGCAGCCGATTAGACGCGCAGCGGTCGCCTTCCACGTAGCGTTCCATCAGGTCGAAGAGACCAGCCTGGGCTCGGGTGCGCGCCACGTACGGGGCAGTCTGCCAGAGTCCGGGCCGGATGCGGAGGCTCGTGGTGTCCGTCGCCCGTGGTCAGGCAGTGCTGCCTAGCTTACCGTGGCAAAGGCGTCGCACCACCGTGTCCCTGCCTCGCAGGGACACGGTGGTGCTTAGGCATTTTTCTGGCCGAATCGTCGGCGTGCGATAGCCTGGGCCTAGATGTGCTGGCCAACCACTCTCCGTCGCTCTAGCTTGAGAGCCCAGGTCCGGGGGAACTCGTGTCGCTGACTCTTCATGGACGCCCAAGTCGGCGGCAGTGGGTCACGATCTCGGCGGTCGTCGCCGTCGTAATCGGGGGCTTCATCTGGGCCGCGATCGCTGCCCTCCGGTGGGCCGAGACCCACGACATGGTCGAGGACCCGATTTCCGATCGGATGATGGACAAGAAGTCTCGGCAGCTCCAACGGGTGCTCGATGGGATGATCGCCCGCGACTACAAGAAGGTCGCCGACGCAGCGGGAAAGATTGAGACCATCTCGGAGTCGATGGAGTGGTTCATCGCGGACAAAGAATACGACGGAGATCGGACGGCGCTTCGAGACAGCTTGCATGCGCTGCAGGACGCCGCCGCCGCCAACAGCTCCGAGGCGGCGATCTTGAGTGCCGATCAGCTGGTGGACTCGTGCATGCGCTGCCACGACCATATGGCGACCGACCCTGCGCGCAGGTCTCGATAGGTAGTACGCGCAGCTTGGCATGGGTCGGGAACTGCGATCTCAGCGTCCCTGGATCTGAGGAGTAGTGTGCGCGCTTGAGTTCCCTCGGATTGCCCGCGCCAGGCCCAGCCCCCCCCCATCAGCCGCGGGTAGTTCGCGGTCGTGACGAGCGAGCAGTGCCCGAGTTGCTGTTGGGTCGCGAGGACGGGCACGCCCGCGAGCGCGAGGTCGGCCGCGTGCGTGTGCCTCAGTCCATGCGGGTGGACCCGCCGCTCCAAGCCGGCCCGCTGGGCCAGTCGAGGTAGCAGGTGCCGGGCGTCGCTGGGGTCAGGGTAGGAACCATATCCTTGTAAAAACCGCTCACAGCGCAACCGACGCCGCAGCAGCGTTGTACGTCCACGCAATGGCGGCGAAGAAGCGAACAGCGGTCTACCTGCGGGTCAGCACCGGGGAGCAGACGCTCGACAACCAGCGGGCGGATATCAAGCGGCTCATTCGAGCTCGCCGTCTTCGTCTGGTTGCTTCGTTCGAGGAGCAGGTCAGCGCAGCGAAGGCCCGACCTGAGTTCGACGCGATGCTCGACGCAGCGCATCGCGGCGAGTTCGAGACCGTCGTCGTATGGGCGCTCGACCGGCTCGGGCGCTCGATGGTTGGAAACCTCCAAGCCGTGCTCGACCTCGATCGATGCGGCGTCAAAGTCATCAGCGTCAACGAGCCGTGGCTCGATACTGGCGGCCCGGTCCGCTCACTGCTGATCGCGATCTTCGGATGGGTCGCGGAGCAAGAACGGATCCGAATGGGCGAGCGAACCAAGGCGGGCCTCGAGCGAGCTCGCCGCCAAGGCGTCGTCATCGGCCGACCGCGCCGCTCGATCGACATCCGCCGCGCGGAGTCGCTGCTCGACAAGGGGCACTCGCTGCGCGAAGTCGCCAAGCGTCTTAAGGGCACCTCTATTTATCCGGCGGGATCTCCGAGGGAGCGCGTGAACCACGCTGTCGTTCGTCGCTAAGGAAACCGGTTCGCAGTGCTGGGTCGAAATGCTGCTGAGGGGATGGTTGCACGTTCGCGATCGACGTGAGGACGAAGTGGCCGTAGGAACAGGAGATGACATGGCAACTGGGTTTCTCGGACCTTTCGGATCGACTCGAGCAACTCGAGAAGCAGGGGGACCCACTGGCTCGACTCGCTGAAGTCGTCGACTTCGAGATGTTCCGCGCACAAGTTGAACGGGTCTGGGAGAACCCCGGGCGCAAGTCTGCGGCGGGGCGCAAGCCGAAGGACCCGGTGCTGATGTTGAAGGTGCTGGTGATTCAGGCGCTCTACAATCTTTCGGATGACCAAACCGAGTATCAGATTCGAGATCGGCTTTCGTTCATGTCGTTCTTGGGGCTTGGGCTGGGGGAGGCTGTGCCGGACGCGAAGACGATCTGGGCGTTTCGAGAGCGTCTGAAGGAGAAGAACCTGTTTGACGAGGTGTTCGGGCGATTCGAGGAGCACTTGAACGCAGAAGGCTATCGGGCGGCGAAGGGCAACATCGTGGACGCGTGCATCATCCGGGTGCCTCGCAGCCTCAACAGCCGCGCGGAGAACGAGCAGCTGAAGAAGGGTGAGACGCCGGACTCGTTCAAGGGAGAGGAGAATAAGAGCAAGCGACAACAGAAGGACACGGATGCGCGATGGACGATGAAGCGGGGCAAGTCGTACTTTGGCTACAAGAACCATGTAGTCATCGACAATGAGCACAAGCTGATTCGGAAGCACACGGTGACGCCAGCGAACAGAGGCGACGTCAAGGAGCTCGAGAACCTTCTGGACGTGGAAAACGAGATATTGTCAAAAGTCGTGGATGGAGCGTCTTCGGGCAGCATGATCAGGCGGCGCTCTCCTCGTCTCGCTCCTGTTGAATTCCGTCGACGAACTTCACGTCGGCGCGGACCAGCGGAAGCTGGTCGTAGCCGTTGAGTTTCCGCCAGCGACGCTGTGAACCGCCCCGGGTTTCTCGGAGACTCCACAAAGAGGGAAACTCAAAGACATGGGCAGGTACTCCAACGAATTTCGCGAACGCGGCGTGAGGCTCGCGACCGAGGCGATGGACAAGCACGACT
>Ga0316204_10006340_pt1 | contig 18296 bp, 8 predicted proteins | sample 6monrhotite_MG_2_FD_205661 | JGI IMG/M metagenome (GOLD analysis project Ga0316204, IMG submission 205661) | Microbial mat bacterial communities from mineral coupon in-situ incubated in ocean water Damariscotta River, Maine, United States -... | ecosystem: Environmental > Aquatic > Marine >... | reverse complement strand
ATGTCGATTACCTGGACCTGGATTCTGACAATGATGGTATCATGGATTTGAGAGAAGCGGGTGGTACAGTAGATGTGGATTCAGACGGTCAGATAGACAGCATTGTCGATGCCAATGGCAATGGCTATGCCGATGCACTGGAAACCAGCCCATTTGCCATACCCAATACCGATCTGTTTTACGAAAACTCTAATGGCCTTACCAGAAGACCGAACTATATAGACATAGACTCAGATGCTGATGGTATAGACGATACAAGGGAAGGCTTAAGTACCGTTGATTACAGGTTCCCTACTTTAACAGGAGATGCTGATGGAGATGGTATTCTCGATTTCTGGGATATTTCTGAAGGGGTACAACCTATTGTGCCCGTAGATACCGATGGTGATAGTACACCTGACTATACCGATACCAATTCTGACAACGATCCAGAGTCTGATTTTATAGAAGGAAATGATGCCGACAATAATGGAACGGCTGATGAAACCAATACAGGACTGGATGCCAATGGCAATGGTCTGGATGATCGCTTCGATACTGCCTGTAGTGGCGTCTTTTGTTCGTCAGATGTGGCCCTGCCCGATACTGATGGCGATGATGAAGATGACTTCAGAGATTTTGAAGGAGTAGCCATAGACACAGATGGCGATGGTGTGCCCGATACAGATGACATTGATGATGACAATGACGGTATACTCGATGTAGATGAAAGCGAAGTGTTGGACACTGATGGTGATGGCGTGCCCAATAGCCTCGACCTGGACTCTGATAATGACGGCATTCTCGACATCATAGAAGCGGGTGGTGTAGATACTGATGACGATGGTGAAGTAGATTCGGCCACCGACACCGATGGTGATGGCTGGGCCAATACATTTGACAGTGACAATGGCGGCACCGCCCTGGCCAATCCCGATACCGATGGCGATGGCATCAACAACTTCCTGGACCTGGATTCTGATGGAGATGGCGTAGTAGACTTGATCGAATCGCAAGCCACCACGGGTACACCCATCATTCCAACCGGTACTGATACAGACGGAGATGGTATAGACAATGCCTTTGATGTTACAGGAGGTACCCCTACCGATCCGGTAGATACAGAAACGGATGGCACCCCAGACTATTTGGACACTGATTCTGATAATGATGGATTTTCCGATGCGCTGGAAGCCTGGGACACTGATGGCAATGGCATAGCCAATGTGGTTTTAACGGGCAATGATTTGGACCAGGATGGTCTGGATAATGCCTTTGACGATGTGGTGGGCCCCAATAGCACTACCAACGTCTATAACAATGAGGACGCTTTAGATTTTCCTGACGTGACCACTTCTGGCCTTACCAGCGAAAGAGATTGGAGAGAAGACAATGCTGTGGATTCAGACGGAGACGGTCAGATCAATTCTGTAGACATTGACGATGATGATGACGGTATTCTCGATGTGGATGAAGGCAATGGCGACTTTGACAATGATGGCATCATCAACAGCCTCGACCTGGACTCAGACAATGATGGTATCCCCGATATCATCGAAGCAGGAGGGGTTGATACCGATGACGATGGCAGGGTAGACGATAATACCGATACCGATAATGATGGCTGGGCCGACACCTTCGATTCGGACAATGGTGGCACCGCCCTGGCTGAACCTGATACAGATTCGGATGGTCTGAAAAACTTTGTAGATGTAGACAGTGATGGCGATGGCATTGTAGACCTCATCGAATCGCAAGCCACCAGTGGTAGCCCCGATACTCCATCCGGAACAGACACGGACCTCGATGGCCTTGATAATACCTTTGATACCGATAACGCTGGTAGTCCTACCGATCCGGTAGATACAGATACTGATGGCACTCCTGATTACATTGATGCCGATGCGGATAATGATGGTTTTACAGATGCATTAGAAGGCTGGGATACTGACGGAGACCTGACTGCCAATGTGGTTTCTTCTGGTACCGATACTGACGGAGATGGTCTGGACGATGCTTTCGATGATGTGGTAGGGCCTAACGGTACCACCAATGCTTCCAATAATGAGACAGCACTTTCATTCCCTGATGTGACCACAGCTGGTAACAGCGAAAGAGACTGGAGAGAAGCCAGTGCAACTGATAGCGATCTTGATGGCGAACCGGATAGTACTGATATAGACGATGATAATGATGGTATACTGGATGTTGATGAAAACTGTGGAGACACCAGTGCGGCTCCAGTCAATTCAGTAGAAGATTCCTCAGTCGTTGATGGCGGGGAAATTTCTAAGGTAAATGATGGGGTGATAGCAACAGATGATGGGGCTCGCTTCAACACCATTGGCCATTATGTAGTCATCGACCTTGGGGCGGACATTCCATCAGGTACAGACATTGACTTCGGCCTTTGGAAATCTAATACAGACGCTAAAACAATGCGCATTGCTCAGTTGTCAAGTGCTGCAGTAGACCTGGGTGGTGGCACCAATGCAGAAACCATAGATCAGGCAGCTATTTCAAACGCTGTAGTTACCACCTACACCTATACCCTCGATGCAGATACACGCTATGTGCAAATTGAAATGACTGCCAGAAGCGGTGGCCGTATCGAATTGATTGAAGCCACTTTAGGTACTTATTTCTTATGTACACAAGATACCGATGGCGATGGCATCATCGATGCCCTGGACCTTGATTCTGACAATGACGGTATTCCGGATATCATTGAGGCAGGTGGTGTAGACAGCAATAATGATGGCCGGGTAGATGATGATACCGATACCGATGGTGATGGCTGGGCCGATACATTTGATAGCGATAATGGTGGCATTGCCCTAATCAACCCCGATACTGACAATGACGGCATCAAGAACTTCCTCGATCTGGATTCAGATAATGATGGCATAGAAGACATTATAGAAGGAGGTGGTGTAGATACCGATGATGATGGTCTGGTAGACTCCGCCACTGATTCTGATGCAGATGGCTGGGCCAATACCTTCGATAGCGACAATGGCGGTACCGCTCTGGTAGTGCCCGATACCGATGCCGATGGACTGGAGAACTACATTGACATAGATGCCGATGGAGACGGTATTGTCGATTTAATTGAATCGCAAGCTACTACCGGTTCGCCAATAGTACCAACAGGTACCGATACCGATGGCGATGGCATTGATGATGCCTTTGATTCAGACAATGGCGGTACCCCAACCGACCCTGAAGATACCGATGCTGATAGCACCCCTGACTATATCGATTTCAATTCAGACAATGACAGCTTTTCCGATGCGCTGGAAGGTTACGATACAGATAATGACCAGGTAGCCAATACAGTTCCAGCTGGCCTCGATTCAGACGGTGATGGCCTGGACGATAACTATGATACCGTAGTAGGACCCAATGCAACCACCAATGTCTACAACAATGAGGATGCGAATGACTTCCCTGACGTTTCTACTTCAGGCCTTACCAGCGAAAGAGACTGGAGAGAGGCAAATACGCTGGACGCTGACTTTGATGGAATAGACGATGCCACCGACATTGACGATGACAATGATGGTATCCTTGATGTAGATGAAGGTACTGGTGATGCTGATGGCGATGGCATTCCTAACAACCTGGACCTTGATTCAGACAATGATGGTATCCCGGATATCATTGAGGCAGGTGGGGTAGATACGGATAATGACGGTAGGGTAGACGATGATACTGATACCGATAATGATGGCTGGGCGAATACTTTCGATTCAGATAATGGTGGTACTGCCCTGGCCGAGCCAGATTCAGACAACGATGGCGTGAAAAACTACATCGATCTGGATTCTGATAATGACGGTATTCTGGACGTAACCGAAGTGAACAATACCGATGCCAATGGCGATGGAGAAGTAGACGGGTTCCTCGATGCTGATGGAGATGGCTATGACGATAGCATTGAAGGCGGAATTCTGATCCTGCCCAACTCAGACCTCTCTTACGAAACCACCAATGGCCTGCCCGAACTGCCCAACTACATAGACATAGACTCTGATGCAGATGGCATTGACGATACCAGGGAAGGTTATAGCACTGCAGGCTATCAGGCACCCATCAATTTTACCGATACCGATGGTGATGGTGTGCTCGATTTCTGGGATGTAGACTCAGGAAACTCACCCATCGATCCGGTAGATACCGATGGTGCTGGACTCGATGATTATGTAGATGAAAACTCAGACAATGATTCACGTTCCGACTTTATTGAAGGCAACGACTTTAATGAAGATGGCGTAGCTGATGTGGCCAATACCGGTAACGATACCAATGGCAACGGCCTGGACGATGCCTTTGATCAGGATTGTTATGGCAATGCCCTGTCATCTGTAGCCACCAGTGCTGGAGAGCAGCAAGGCACATCTGTAGACATAACCAGTACAGATTTAGAGTTGGTAACTGATGGCGCCAACCAGATTGTTGGGATGTACTTCCCTAACATTGCCATCAATCAAAGCGAAACCATCAACTCAGCCTATATCCAATTTCAGGTAGATGAAGCAGAAACCGGTGTAGTCAACTTAACCATAGAAGGGCAATTAGCGGCCAACCCATCTGTCTTCACCACGGGTGTCAATAATATAAGTCTCAGAGGCCGCACCATTGCAGATGAGTCATGGAGCCCTGCTGATTGGACCAACATAGGAGAGGCCTCCACTGATCAACGTACGGTAGACATCTCTTCCATTATTCAGGAAATTGTAAACCAGGGAGGTTGGAGCAACGGTAACCCATTGGTGCTTATCATCACCGGACCCACCGATACTGATACGCGTACGGCCGAAGACAATCCAACACTGGTCATCAACTTTGGTTCAGGCATTACCTTCTGTTCTTCCAATGTAGCCTTGCAAGACGGTGACCTTGATGGCGAAAAGGACTGGAGAGACAGCAATGGCCTCGAAGCACCTTCAGATCAGGATGCCGATGGTATTCCAGACATTGACGATATAGATGATGACAATGACGGTATTTTAGATACCGATGAAGGTTGTACCGATACTGCTGTATCTGGTGCCAATGCCTCTGCAGCTTCTCAATCCACAGCGACTGTGACCAACCCGGCCAATGGCATTGATGGTGTGAACGCCAACTTTGCAGCTTTTACCAATGACGGGGCAGTGATGGAAGTAGAGTTGAGGGGTGGCAGCATTGTGACAACAGGTACCATCGTCACCGTAAGAGCGCAAAAGACAAATGATGTAGCCAGTTCCATGACGGTGACCGAATCTACAGACGGCATCAGCTATGTAAATGCCATCGAGTATTCATTCGCTACTGATGATGTCTATGAAGACAAAGCTTATACCCTGGCCACCGATGCTACGCACATCAGAATTACCTATAATGAATTTACTGGAGACCTAAGGGTAGACAATGTGAGCTATCCGGCCTTCTCGATTGCCTGTACTGGTAACGATACCGACAGTGATGGCATAGCCGACCACCTCGACATTGATGCAGATGGCGATGGCATTGTCGACCTGATTGAATCACAGGCCACCACTGGTTCACCGGTTGTTCCTGTAGGAGTAGATACAGATGGAGATGGCCTGGACGATGCTTTCGATAGCGATTGTGCTCCTTGTGGCGTGGTGACAGGCGTGCCAACCGTATTGGTAGATACAGATGGTGACCTTACTGACGATTTCCTCGATTTCAACTCAGATGATGATACCTTCACGGACCTCTTAGAAGGCTGGGATACTGATGGAAACCTGGTGGCCAACATCGTGCCTTCCGGCATAGATGCCGATAATGATGGATTAGATGATGCCTTCGACCTGGTATCAGGCATCAATAGCACCACCAATGTATACAATACCCAAGATGCATTCGACTTCCCTGATGTAACTACCCTGGGCAATACAGAAAGAGACTGGAGAGAGCAAAATCTGGCAGACTCTGATCTGGATGGCATCCAGGATAGTAATGACATTGACGATGACAATGATGGCATCCTCGATTGGGATGAAGGCTGCTCTACCGGCATAACAGAAGCAGTGGCAGGTGTTGACAGTGGCGGAGGTGGTGTTGATTCCGGGCAGTTTTCTTTGATCAACGATGGAGCCCTGACGGATGATCAGGGTATTATCATGAATGCTATCGGGGAATACATCATTGTTGACCTGGGCAGAGAACACCCCTCAGGAGTGGACATAAATTTTGTATTGTGGAAAAGCAATACCAGTAACAAAGAACTGCGTTTTGCTCAACTGCCCGATAATGTTGCCAACCTTGGTGGAGGTTCCAATGCCCAAACCATCAATCAATCTGCCATTGCAGTCGATCCGGCCGTCACCACTTTTACCTATACCTTAAATGCTACCACCCAGTACATTCAGATTGAAATGACCGCCAGGTCGGGGGGGAGATTGGAAGTGATTGAAGGCACCATTCAGGCCTATGATTTTGGCTGTAGTGTAGATACCGATGGAGATGGTGTTGACGATGGCCTTGACCTGGATTCAGACAATGACGGTATTCCAGACATTATTGAGGCAGGTGGGGTAGATGCCAACAATGATGGCAGGGTAGATGATAATACTGATACCGATAATGATGGTTGGGCCAATACATTTGACGCTGATAATGGTGGTACAGCATTGACTAACCCCGATACCGATAATGACAACATTAACGATTATCGAGACCTCGACTCTGATAATGATGGCATTGAAGACATCATAGAAGCAGGAGGAGTAGACACTGATAATGATGGCGTAGTAGACAGTGCTACCGACCTGGATGGAGATGGCTGGGCCAATACATTCGACAGCGACAATGGAGGTAATGCCCTGGAATACACCGATACCGATGGAGATGGTCTGCGCAACAACATAGACATTGATGCAGATGGCGATGGCATTGTAGACCTTATTGAATCTCAAGCTACCTCAGGTAGCCCGGTAGTACCTGGAGGTACCGACTCTGATAGTGATGGTATAGACAATGCATTTGATGTAACAGGAGGTACTCCTACAGATCCGGTTGATACAGATGGTGACGGTACGCCCGACTACTTAGACTTTAACTCTGATGGTGACAGCTTTACCGACCTCATTGAGGGGTACGACACCGATGGTGATTTTGTGGCCGATACGACTCCTGCAGGCACCGATACTGATGGTGATGGCCTGGACGATAACTTCGATACCGTAGTAGGCCCGAACAGCACTACCAACGTCTATAACAATGAAGACGCACTCGATTTTCCTGATGTGACAACGGCTGCAGGTTCCGACCAGGATTGGAGAGAAGTGAACGAAATAGATACCGATGCTGATGGTGTAGCAGATGTAGACGATATAGATGATGACAATGATGGAATTTTAGATGTTGATGAAGGTGGCTGTTCTTCATCCACTGTTATTGACGCCACTGTTACCGGAATAGGTGAGTACACCGTCTTAGGAGACGGTCAGGTCACCATCTCTATCAATGGTGGAGATGGAGGCGGAGGATCGGCCAACGCAGGGGGATCGGGCGCTACTATTACCAATGCAGTGTTTAACGTTACAGCAGGTGATGTTATCCGTTTTGTAGTAGGAGAAGGAAGTGCCGGAAGCGGTGGGAATTCAGCCGGAGGTGCAGGAAGTACAGGAGTATTTATCAACAATACATTGGTCATGGTAGCCGGTGGTGGAGGCGGTGGAGATAATAGTGCTGGAGCAATAGGTCTGGGAGCAAATTCAGGTACTGCTGGTGATGCAGGAACTGGTACTAGTGCCGGTGCTGGTGGTACTTCAGGTAGTGGCGGTGGTGAGTCAGGAGATGCAGGAGGTGCAGCAGGTGGAGGTGGAATTAACGCTGCCGGAACTGATGATGATACTGCCACGGGTGGTGCTGCGGCTGATTTAACCCCCGCAGACGGAGTTACTTTGGTTGCTGGCGGAGTAGGCGAAGGTAGTTCAACCGCTGGTGGCAGAGGATTCACCGGTGGTGGCGGTGGCGCAGATGGCGACTATTCCGGAGGTGGCGGTGGCTACTCTGGTGGTGGTGCAGCCGGTGCAGGTGGAGGTGCCGGTGGTGGTGGTTCCTTCATCGAAACTGGATTTTCCGGATATGTTTCAGGTTCAGTTACTGCAGGAGTAAATGGAGCTGGTGGAGCTATAGGTACTACTGGAGACGATGGATTTGTAACCATAATAGCATCATGTGCAAGTGTCCCAACAGATACCGATAATGACGGAATTCCAGATCAGTTCGATTTGGACTCAGATAATGACGGAATTCCAGATATCATTGAAGCTGGTGGGGTAGATACTGACAATGACGGTAGGGTAGATAATGATACCGACACCGATGGTGATGGCTGGGCCAATACTTTTGACTCTGACAATGGCGGAACTGCCCTGACTGATCCTGATACCGACCTTGATGAGCTTGAAAACAGAATAGACATTGATAGTGATGATGATGGTATTGTAGACCTGATTGAGTCTCAGGCGACTACCGCCACACCTGTAATCCCAGTAGGTTCTGATCTGGATGAAGATGGGATTGACGATGCTTTTGATGTAGACTGTAACACCTGTGGTGGGGTAACAGGCGTACCAACAGTCATTGTGAATACAGACGGTACTGATAACCCCGATTATATCGATACCGACTCAGACAATGATGGTCTGGACGATGTGATTGAAGCCTATGACACTGATGGTGATTACTTGCCAGATGAAACCCCGAATGGCAATGACGATGATAATGATGGGCTTGACGATAATTTCGATGACATAACAGGACCCAATTCTACGACCAATAACTACAATAACCAGACCTCAAACTCATTCCCTGATGTAACTACCAGTGCTGTTACAAGCGAGCGGGATTGGAGAGAGAGCAATGCTGAGAATTGCCAACCAGGTGGTATCAGTGGCAACTTCCTGCTTTGGTTGAGGGCCGATGATGGAGGAACTTCATGGAGAGATGTATCTAATAACTATGTATCGGTTTCCTCGGTAGGTTCATTCACAACCGGTGGGAATATCAATTTCAATCCTTCCAATTTCTTTGGGGGAAGCTCCTATTATAATACCACATTGAGCATCAACGCGGGTACACATCCTGACCTTGCTGTGATTGTGGTTTATCAACCCACCATCGACAATTCCGGAGCCGTTTGGGGCGAAGACAATGGCAGCTTTGACAGATATGTGCTTGACAACAATGGGGTAGGAGAGAATGAGGCGGTCAGTAATGGTACCGGACTTACTTCCAATGTCACGGGACTATACGCTGTGGGTACCACCACCATTTCCTCTGTCTTATTTGACGAAGATCAGGCCTCTGGTTCAACAGTATACCTCAACGGATCGAATACACTCACCAATTTCACTTCAGACCATGCCAGTGAAACTTCCAACAATCTGCAAATTGGTGGTTTGGGTGATGCTACCAACCGATTTAATGGCATAGTATCAGAAGTCATTGTTTACAACTCACTACTGACTAACGCTACAGATTTCCAGCAAATCCAGAGCTACCTTGCCCTCAAATATGGCGTTACCCTCTCTTCAGATACCGATGGAGATGCCACTGCATTTGAAGCCGGTGAAGGAGATTACATAGCTTCTAATGGCAGCACCATTTTCTGGGATGCCAGTGATAACACCACCTTCCACAACAATGTAGCGGGCATAGCCAGAGACGACAGCAGCTGCCTGAACCAACTACAATCGCAAAGTGAAAACAGCGATGCCATTGTGGCAATTGGCCTCGATGACAATACAGATGGATTGGAAGCGAGTAACTCACAGAATGGCAGTGCGTTTAGCAACGACTTTTCAGCCTTAATATGGGGACATGATGGCGAATCACTTTATGATAATTCTCAAAATATTGACTACGATCCATTCCAGGTCAATAGCCGTTTGAACAGAGAATGGCGCGTAAGAGAAACCAATACCATTGGTACTGTAACGGTACGTTTTGATGTGAGTAACCTCCTGGGACCAACCGGTGTGGGTACCAATGATGAGAGCCAGATTGTACTGCTTTTAGATGCCAATGGCGATTTCTCTGAAAATGCACAGCTGGTACCACAGGCATTTGTGGTGGCCGATGATGGCTTTGTTAGCTTCCAGGTAGACTTTTCTGACGGCCAATACTTTACCCTGGCCTCTGGTGAGCTATATGCCTTGCCTATCACCTTACTCGAATTTGGCGGTACAGCCTTTGACGATTACGTTCAATTGAACTGGACTACCCTGGACGAAACCAACAACAGTATGTTCCGCATAGAGCGTTCTGGCGATGGCGTCAATTTTGAGACCATTGGCTACCGCGATGGTGCTGGTACCTCCACTGATGTTAGGTATTACGCATTCAGAGATGATTCTCCGCTTGAGCCATCAAACTACTATCGCCTGGTAGACATTGACAACAATGGTGTAGAAGATATCTCTGAAATCATCCGGGTCGACTATCAAAGCGAAAATGTAGAGCGGCAGGTTTACCCTAACCCGGCATCCAGATATGAAGCCATCAATGTACCATTGAATGCCGAATCTCAGGTAGATCTCATTTACCTGTACCAATCCAATGGTACGCGAGTTCCTATCCGTTCTGAACAATTGAGAGACAGACTGGTGATTTGGGCAGACAAGGCCAAGTCAGGCTTGCACTTCCTTCATGTAGAAATTGATGGCCAGACCTACCGCATGAAGGTGCTTATCAAAGATTAGAGTCCAGTTTTTTTGCTAAGTTGTAGTCGTCATTAATAGACTGGATGCATGGTTTACGATGTTACTACCCCCGAAGAATACATAAAGGTACTGGAAGAGGATTGGCGCAAAGAGAAGCTGTTGGAAGTAAGGCAGATGATTCTGGATGCTGTGCCTGGAATAATAGAGGGTATTAACTATAAAATGCTCAGCTATGCCGATGAGCAGGGAGTGTTTATGCATCTCAATGCACAACGAGGCTATGTAAGTTTATACGTAGGCGATGCTTCCAAAGTAGATCCATCAGGAGAATTACTCAAAGGTTTGAATGTGGGCAAGGGATGTGTTAGAATGTCAAAATCTGTCAAGCCCGCCAATACCAGAATCCAGGAATTCATTGCCCTGGCTATCAAAAAATGGAAAGACGGTCAAGACATTGACTGTTAGTCCTTGTGAAGTATTCGTAGCGTATTGTCAGGCTTTTTGTTCTGGGTGTTTATTACCAATCATATCTCGCAGCTCAGGTTCATCCGTTCCGGGCAAACCCGAAAATGATTGTACTTCCTTTAACCATTCAGAGGCCAGTAGTTTACTGGCTTTCGCTTTATTTATACTCTGCTTTAATGGTGTGTTGTCAAAAATATGAATGAGAAGATTGTTGATTTCGTCTACATTCAATGGGTTTTTCCAACGATGCTGCTGCCTTTCTTCCAGGTTTTTATAAACCGCTTCTGCCCGTGGTTCATTTACTTCAAATTTGTGCTCGATAACAGAACTCAACTCAACAAACTCAGGCATTTTATTCTCAAGCTCGAAAGCCCTAAGACGGCAATGACCATCTAAGACGATATAAGCAGATAAACTTTGTATGTGCCAGATTAGGGCCGGAGGGCACGTACCCTGTCTCACTTGTTTTCGCCACCACTTTACACGTCCGTTTTCTTCATCAGGTACTGACTTTAGGCTTAATAAGATATAGCTGCCACTCATTCCCCAGTCAACCCATAATGGCCTTTCATGATAAAACCCAAATCGATTTTCAGGCTTAACGGAATCTACCGGCAAGGCATAGTCATGTTGTTCTACCTGCCCGCCTTTGCTGGTGAGCTGCCATTTGCCTTGATAAAGAGGAGATGCCTTGCTATCTGCTAACGACTGTGCAAAAAACCTGCACCAATAGGCACTTAAGTCATCACCCACCAAGGCCAAAGAATTTTCAATATCCTGTGAGGTAATTGGCCGAACTGGCATTTGGTCCAACTCCCATTCATTGTCATTTCGAAGAAACCAGGCACCCTGATAGTCATGGGCGATGTTACCCCAGAAAACCGGATTGGCCTGGTTCACCAGCTTAAACCTATTTGCACCTCCGGAGTGAAGTCTTAACGTGGGTTTCATGTCATCCACGACATTAACTTCGAGATAGCCCCACTCATCTTTCCTGTTCCTTACATCACGCCAGTGCTGTTCCATAACCCTTCTAAGTAAAGTAATTCTAATGCACAGAAGAGAATATAAGAGAAAAAAAAGAAGCCGACCCACTACACTAGGCCGACTCCATACTTATTAATTGACAAGTAATGTCGATTTGGCATAGCCCTAAGGCATCCATGCATAACCGTGTTTATTCTTCCAGAGGAAGTATTTTTCGAGCATCACTTTGCCAAAATCATTAAAGATATTGGGAAGCATAATGGCGATTTGTCTGGGTTTGAATAAGTGATTGGCCAGTAAATACACTTCCTTATGGCCAGCATCCATGATACATACGGCTGGAATCTTGCCCCATTCTTTGTCAACCAGTTTTGTCTTTCCGTTGATGAGCCTTACAATGTTTTTGGCTACAATTTTGCCGGTTACATCACTGGGATAGCCAGTTTTTGGTACCCCAAAGGGAGTTTTCTCTATCTCAAAGGGAGGTGCTACTTTCACTGCTAACCCTGCTGCGAAAACGTTTTTGTACTTTACATGCTGGTAAGTGCCGTCAGTTTCTACAAAGCCTTTTTCATCTACTAACTGTGGACTTCTGTGCATCACTTCCGCACCTTCAAATGGAGGCATAAGCATGGCCATTTTATAGGGCAGTGTCTCGCCACTTTTCAGTACAATCTCATGATCATCAAGTCGCTCGATGCTAGCATCTACAATCCATTCGATGTGATACATCTTCATAAACATTTTCAGCATTTTCTCACCTCCTGGCATTCCGTCAATACCAAAATTACCCAGGTAGGGTTCGGGAGTAATCCAGTACAACTTCACTTTATCGCGCACCTTGTGCCTCCGAAGTTCTTTATCCATGTTGAATAGGTACTCGTAAGCTGCTCCCATACAACTTGCACCCTGAGTGGCACCTACTACAACGGGTCCGGGGTCTTTCACTAGCTCTTTAAAAGCCTCGTGAGTTTTGTTAGCCAGTTTTGGAGTAACAATGTTCTGGATCATGCCCTCTTCAGGATGAATTCCATCTACAACTTCAAAGTTCATTTTTACACCAGTAGCCACTACCAGATATTCATATGGGAGTTCTTCACCACTAGAGAGGCGAACTACATTTTGATCGGGAGCTACTTGTTCTGCAGCTTCCTGGATAAACCGAATGCCCTTTCTTTTGAAAATGGGACGTAGATCAAAGCGAAGGTCTTTCACTTGCCTGCGTCCAAAAGGCACCCAAATGAGAGAGGGTACATATAGAAAATCGTGGGTGGGAGAGACCACAATGACCTGGTACTCACCCCTTTTGTTTTTGAGTTTTTTCTGCAATTGAATGGCAGCGGTAAAACCTGAGAAATTACTGCCTAATACAACGATATTTTTCATGACAGTACCCATTATGGGCGTTTATTGTTCATGAATCAATTTCGATAATCATCTAAATAATAAGCCTGATGGGGCTCACACATATTGATGACAATTCTCATGTTTTGGGAGGGAACTTTGTGCAGAATAACAGGCCCTCTACTAGAATACTAATGAATCACCTTGGCCATGATCACATAATCCAGCCCACCCTTGGTAAAGGTCTGGCCAGTTTCCTCCATCCCAAACCTATGATAGAATGATGCTTTGTCAACCCTGGCGTTGCACCATATCCGCTTCACATTCTGTCGGCTGGATTCATTGAAAACATGCCGCAATAGCTGAGTGCCTAAACCCTGACCTTGGTAGGCGGCCAGCGTGGCGAACTTCCTGAATTGAGCCTCGCCATTTTCGACAAAGAGCGATACTACTGAAACCAGCTCATCTTCAACGAACAGCCCGAAATGGTGCCCCTGAGGGTCATTGGGTAGTTTCACATAATCAATGGGCTGGTCTGGCCACATTACCTTATGTCTTATGGGCCATGTCTTGTTATACTGAATGGACTTTATAATTGAACTTGCCACAGATTAAAGCTCTTTCAACTCTTCCTCATAACCCTTACTGAGTATAGGAAAACGGCACCAGGTGCGCGGGTCCACATTGAACTCGTCCAGATGAAAAGCAGGGGCCAGGCGTTCACGCTTCCATTGGTTGCGGCTCCATAGTCTATAAAACTTGATGATATGCCCTTTCAAAACCTCAGCAGGCTCCAGGTTGCGGTTCTTCAAGGTATCGAATACCTCTTTGGGTGAGCGATGCTGACCAATGGCCAGCCTTTCAATTTCCACCATGATGTCATACGGCATCAGGTCGTCTTCATCGGTCTGTCTTCTTTCCAGTGGCCGAAGCTCTGCAGTGGGCATTAGTGAATTTACGGGAGCGAGCCCATGGTAGCCCAGTGCTTTTTCCGCATGGCGTAGCCAGAGTCTAATGTAGTGCTTGTCTACACTGGAAATAGGGGCAATGCTACCGCTGGTGTCACCATCCATAGTGGCATAGCCCACATCGCCCTCACTACGATTAGAGGTGGTGATCAGCAGCATGTTTTTGATATTGGCCATCATCCAAATGATGGGGCTACGCGCCCTTGCCTGTATGTTTTGCAGGGCCAGGTCATCCGTTTCCCAGGCCAGTTCACGACCCAGTGCCTTTTCCATGGCCTTGGTATAGTGGGCTACCGGAACGTCTATTTTCCAATCGTAAAAGGTAGCCCCAATCGATTCAGCCAGCACTTTGGCCGCATTCAATGTGTCTTCCGATGAATTGATAGTGCCCTGGTAGGCTGTAGACAAAAGCTTGCCTACAATTTCTTTTTCACTGAGCGCTGTTGAGATTTCCGGAGCTAATCTGCTTAAAAACTCTTCTTTGCCTAGTTCAGCTACGCCTCTTCTCACCATCTCGGCTACCATTATGGCACAAGTGGCCGAATCGGCTCCACCACTGAGTGAGAGTACAAAGCCGTTGCTGCGGCTTTTTCTCAGGTAGTCGTACAAGGCCAGGGCAGAAGCAGCAGGAAACTCTTCCTCTTTAGGCAACACTTCGGCTACTTTAGCCGGCAGAATCTGGCTGTTGCCATCAGCATCCACATCGCACCAGGCCACCTGAAATTCTTTAAAAGAAAGCAGCTGGTTGCGCATCAGCATTTGGCCGTGCTGGGCAATCATCATATCGCCATCGTAAATCATTCTGCCCGCTTCATTGCCCAGCAGGTTGGCATACATATAAGTACACTCAAATGATTTTGACGATTCAGTGATCAACTCAATTCGCTCCAGCGTCTTTTTCATGGCGAAGTGGCTGGCACTTGGGTTGAGAATCAGGTTTACCTTCCGGTCGTGGAGTCGGCAGGCGGGCCGATCAGGACCTCTCCAGGCATCTTCACAGATCTCGAAACCAATTTTCCAGGCTTTGTATTCAAAAGTGAAGTCACCAATTGGGTATTTGGATCCCGCCAATTCGACAGTGCCCAGTTTATCCATTGGCCATGGGTTGAACCAGCGTGGTTCGTAATGCACCCCGTCCAGTGCCATGTACTGCTTGGCGTACACTCCCAAAATTTTTCGGTCATTCACCACCACGGCACAGTTGTACAGTTTGCCATCGTACCTAATAGGTAGATTTAGGGTGGTGAGCAAGCCTTCTGTCTCGGCTACCAGTTCAGGTATAAAGGTCTTGGCTTTTTCTGGGAGCCAATCGCTCAAGAACAAATCTTCGCAGCCATAACCAGTCACAGAAAGTTCTGGTAGACAGAGTATTTCTATACCTTCGGCACGCGCCTGCCTGATGGCCATTTTTAGTCTGCCAATATTTCCCGACCAGTCCAGTGGAATCTGGTTGACGGTAGCGGTGCCAATGCGAAATGTACTCATGACTATTCGAGTTGGAGAATGAGGCATGCCTCTCGGGCAGCATCTTGCTCAGCCTTCTTCTTGCTTAAACCATGCCCCTTGGCGATTGGTTCGTTATCGATGTGTACTTGAATGATAAATTCCTTGAAATGGCCCTTATCTATGGTCTCGACATGCTCAAATACTACCGCCTTAGAATTCTTCTGAGTCCACTCAATAAGCTTGCTCTTATAATTCTTGGTGGTCTTGATCAGCTCCTCAATATCGAAATGGGGTAGGAGCAGTTTTTTGATGATAAAGCGCCTGCTTGCCGCAAAGCCCTTGTCTATGTAAATGGCACCCACTAAAGCTTCTAAGGTATTGCCGTAGAGCGACTTGTGTGAGTTTGGTGTCTTGCGCTTGCCATCGTACTTCACAATTTGCGGTACACCAATGGTGCGGGCGAGTTGGTTGAGCGATTCACGGCTTACGATCCTCGATCTGATCTCGGTTAGAAAGCCTTCATCCTTGAATGGATATTTCTGAAAAAGGTAGTCGGCCACAACCATGCCCAAAACAGAATCGCCCAGGTATTCCAGGCGTTCGTTTGATTCTTTGAAACCCTTTTTTACCGCCTTGGCCACAGAAGTATGCTGTGTGGCTATTTGGTAGGGCTTTAAATTAAAGGGCTTACTGCCCACAATCATTTTGATCGAAGCAATAAGCCCTTTTTCTTCTTTATTATTTCTCTTAAAAGCCGATAGAAAACGGTTCTTCATTAACCGCACACTCAATCGAATTTTTTGAATACAACAGAAGTATTGTGACCTCCAAACCCAAAGGTATTGCTCATGGCCACATTGATTTCTCTTTCCTGAGCCTTGTTGAAAGTAAAGTTCAACCTTGGGTCGAAGCGGTCATCATCCGTAAAATGGTTGATGGTAGGGGGCACAATCTGATGTTGCAATGCCTTGATAGAAGCAATGGCTTCAATGGCACCTGCAGCACCCAGAAGGTGTCCGGTCATCGACTTGGTAGAACTGATGTTCAACGAATAGGCCTGGTCACCGAAAACTCGCTCAATGGCCATGGCTTCACTGATGTCTCCCAGAGGAGTAGAAGTTCCATGAACATTGATGTAGTCTACATCGGTAGTAGCGATACCGGCATCTTCCAATGCATTCTCCATTACTGACTGTGCCCCAAGTCCTTCAGGGTGAGGAGCAGTAATGTGATGTGCATCGGCAGACATGCCACCGCCCAGTAATTCTGCGTAGATCTTAGCTCCACGAGCCTTTGCGTGCTCATACTCTTCCAGAATAATACCTCCTGCACCTTCACCTAACACAAAGCCATTTCTGTCTTTGTCGAATGGGCGAGAGGCGGTCTCAGGATGGTCATTGCTTTCTGAAAGTGCTTTCATGGCGTTGAAACCACCAATTCCTGCTTCGGTCACTGCCGCTTCTGATCCACCGCTAACCATCACATCTACCTTACCCAACTTAATGTAGGTCATGGCGTCAATCATGGCATTGGTAGCCGAAGCACAAGCAGAAACGGTCACGAAATTGGGTCCGTTCAGGCCGTACTTTATAGAAATAAGACCCGCAGAAATATCTGCGATCATTTTCGGGATAAAAAATGGGTTAAATCTTGGGGTACCATTACCCTCAGAAAAATTCACCACCTCATCCTGAAAAGTTTTTAATCCTCCGATTCCCGATCCCCAGATCACTCCAGCCCTGCGTTTATTAAGCTTTTCCATATCCAGGCCGGAATCTTCCATGGCTTGGGTGGCAGCAACCATTGCGTACTGAGTAAAGAGGTCCATTTTCCGCACTTCCTTTCTGTCGAAATGGTCGAGTGGATCATAGCCCTTCACCTCGCAGGCAAAGCGGGTTTTGAATAATTCGGGGTCGAATCGGGTAATTGGTCCAGCACCACTCACACCTTTAATAAGGTTTGACCAATAGGTATCAACATTATTACCTAAAGGTGTAAGTGCGCCAAGGCCAGTAACTACAACTCTTTTTAATTGCATATACGAGTCGTAAGAGTGGTTTTTATTTATTGAACATTAGCTTCCAGGTAGGAGATTGCATCTCCAACAGTACCGATATTTTCGGCCTGATCATCCGGAATAGAAATGTTAAATTCTTTTTCGAATTCCATTATCAGTTCAACAGTGTCAAGGGAATCAGCTCCCAGATCATTGGTAAAGCTTGCCTCAGGGGTAACTTCTGACTCTTCTACACCGAGCTTGTCGATGATAATTCCCTTCACTTTCTCTGCTATTTCAGACATTTCAGATAAAATTTTAGTTAAAACTCGGTGCAAAGAAATGCAATTTAAGTATAATGTCAAACATATTTTTTAATCTTGTTCTACTACTCAAGAGCGGCTAAAATCCGCTTTTTTGGCGCGT
>Ga0316204_10006339_pt1 | contig 18297 bp, 16 predicted proteins | sample 6monrhotite_MG_2_FD_205661 | JGI IMG/M metagenome (GOLD analysis project Ga0316204, IMG submission 205661) | Microbial mat bacterial communities from mineral coupon in-situ incubated in ocean water Damariscotta River, Maine, United States -... | ecosystem: Environmental > Aquatic > Marine >... | reverse complement strand
GTTATTCCTCAGGCGATGCCGGCAATCGTTCCGCCGATGATTAGTCTGTGGATGAACGTGGTCAAAAACTCATCTTTGGCTATCGCCATAGGTTACCCGGACCTTGTTGCTGTTTTTATGTCGACATCCCTGAACCAAGCCGGTCACGCGATTGAGATCGTCGGCATGACCATGGCTTTTTACATGTTTGTCAGCCTGACCATTTCGACGCTGTTGAACATATATAATAAACGCGTCCAACTGGTGGAGCGCTGATCATGGCGATCGTAACAACAGAACAAACCAGCCCCAGAGAGGCGCCCCTGTCGGAAAGGTCGATTGTTGGCTGGGTGCACAAGAACCTGTTCAGTTCCGTATTAAACAGCATTCTTACCATCATCAGCCTCTACGTAGTGTACATAACGGTAAAAGGGTTGTGGGTATGGGGGATTGGCGATGCCGTGTGGATCGCTGACAACCGACGTCAATGTTTCAAGATTAGCATCGACGGTGCCTGCTGGGCTGGTGTCATTGCGTGGTTGGATAATATTTTCTATGGGCGCTACCCGAGAGAAGAATTGTGGCGGGTCAATCTTGGCGCAATATTGCTATTTATTTGGATGGCACCGCTCTGGCTGCCCCGGGTCAAGGCTAAAATATTTATCGGTTTGACCACGGTCTTCCTCTATCCCTTCCTCGCCGGATATCTTTTTGCCGGCGGTGGCAAGGACATCTTTATGCAGGTCATGATCTCCGCTGCGATCATTTGCCTGGCGGGCAATACTGTGCATTCCATCATTGGTATGATTACCGGTGGAAGCCTGCCCGAAGCGCTGATCCGTTTACTTGGCAAAAAAGACACATCTGAAAAGACTCAGCGCAACATTTTATATGGTATTCTCGGGTTCAGTTTTGTCATGGTTTTTCTGTGGCAACTGGGCTGGAGCGTAGAGACCGTTTCCTGGACCAAATGGGGAGGGTTATTTCTTACTCTTGTCGTATCAGGGGTCGGTATTGCTTCGGCACTGCCAGGCGGGATTATTCTTGCCCTTGGCCGTCGTTCCAAGCTGCCGGTGATCCGGGTGCTCAGCACCGCATTCATCGAACTGTTCCGCTCGGTGCCATTGATTACCGTGCTGTTTATGGCAACGACGATGTTTCCGCTGTTCATGCCCGAAGGTTTTGTCCTCAACAAACTGGTTCAGGTTATCATCGCCGTTTGCCTGTTCAATGCGTGTTATATGGCTGAACACGTTCGCGCCGGTCTTCAAGCCATTCCCAAGGGCCAGTATGAAGGCGCCCACACGATCGGTCTGGGGTATTGGGGAACAATGGGCCTGATTATTATGCCCCAGGCCTTGAAACATATGATTCCTAATATTGTTGGCAGTTTTATCGGGTTGTTAAAGGATACCACATTGGTGTCCATCATCGGTCTATTCGATATTTTGGGCATGTTGCGCTCAATCAGCCGCGACACGCCTTGGCTTGGGCTCCACAAAGAGCCATTGATATTTGGCGCCATGCTGTTCTTCTTGGTTTGCTTTGCCATGTCAAAATACAGCCGGCACCTGGAAGTCAAACTGTCGACTGATCACAAGCAATGACCTGGCATATCCGAGGAAAAAAACATGACCGCTGAAAACATGTATGAAATACAGGAAGTCCGGGGACAACTGGCGTCTGCAGCGTCCAGTGAAGTCATTATTGATCTTAACAAGGTCAATAAATGGTATGGCACTTTTCATGTACTGAAAGATATTGACCTTACTGTCCACAAGGGCGAACGGATCGTTGTCTGTGGTCCTTCCGGGTCCGGAAAATCAACCCTCATCCGCTGCATCAATCACCTTGAAGAGCATCAGGAAGGTGACATCGTTGTCGATGGCATAACGCTTGATCAGAACCTTAAAAACATCGACCATATCCGTACCGAAGTGGGCATGGTGTTTCAAAGTTTTAATCTGTTCCCCCACCTGACCATTCTCGAAAATCTCACCATGGGACCCATCTGGGTTCGTAAATTACCAAAGGTGGAAGCCCAGGAAATTGCCATGAAGTATCTTGAGCGAGTCAAGATACCTGAGCAGGCTGATAAGTATCCGGGCCAGCTCTCGGGCGGTCAGCAGCAGCGCGTCGCCATCGCCCGTTCATTGTGTATGAACCCCAAAATCATGCTATTCGATGAACCGACCTCGGCGCTTGATCCAGAAATGATCAAGGAGGTTCTCGATGTCATGGTTGAGCTGGCTGATACGGGAATGACAATGATCGTGGTGACCCACGAGATGGGCTTCGCCAAGATTGTTGCTGATCGGGTGATTTTTATGGACGAGGGCGATATCGTTGAGCAGAACGAGCCGTTCGAGTTTTTCAAAAATCCTCAGCATGACCGAACGAAGCAGTTTCTCAGCCAGATCCTGTGACCCCTGCACGGCGGAAGAACCCACTTGTTGAAAGATGACCGACGCCATGCCCACTAGCTTCTTCACCACTGTCGGCAAATTCCGTCGTGGTAATTTACACACCCACTCCACACAATCAGACGGAGCTCTGGAGCCCGAAGAGGTTTGCCGCCGTTATCAGGCTGAAGGCTATGATTTTATCGCTCTGACCGACCATTTTGTTGGTCAGTTCGGCTACCCGATCACCGATACAACCGCCTGCCGCAATGATGATTTCACCACCATTCTGGGCGCTGAACTGCATACAGGCGCGATGGTGAATGGCAATTTATGGCATCTTGTAGCGGTAGGTCTTCCGAGCGATTTTACCCCGCCACATGCACCGTATTTGAAGCCTGTGGAGGGCTCCGAGTCGGCCACAGATCTCGCACAACGGGCGCGCGACAGCGGCGCATTCGTGGTCATCGTGCACCCGCATTGGTCCGGCATGACCGAGGCCGACGCCCGCACCATCACAGCCGCCCATGCGGTTGAAATCTATACTCACGGCGCCATTGTCGACAATGATCGCGGTGAAGGGTTTGTAACGCTGGAACACCTGCTAAACGAGGGGCGACACTTGAGTCTGATTGCCACAGATGATGCCCATTTCAACACACCCGACCACTTCGGCGGTTGGGTGATGGTCAAGGCACTCGAAAACACCCCCGAGGCCCTGCTTAAGGCGCTGAAAGCAGGCCAGTTTTATTCCAGTACGGGTCCTGAAATTCGCGATATCCGCATCACCGAACGAACGGTAGAGGTCGACTGCTCCTCAGTCGTCACAATCATAGTACAGGGCCAGGGTTCGGCGACGGCAACCCTGCACGGCGAGGCAATGACCACGGGGAGTCTGTCGCGGCATCGCGTCGCCGACTCGCCGTGGATACGTATTTCGATCATTGATCGCGCCGGCAACCGAGCGTGGTCAAATCCGTTCTGGACCGATCAACAGCAGTGATCTTTCACGCGGTTATTCCTCTACTCAACACGGGAAAAGTTGATGTTATTTTTGCATTGGAACTAACATTCTTGGCATTAGACGGTGTTTGTTCCCTGCCATAATCTGAAGGCGTTGAATTCAACGGAACTCATAAATATAGCGAGGTTCGATTTACGTGCCTTATGAACTGCTTGTTGAAGTTACACGTAATGGAACGGTGGAAAGTCGGCATTTCGGCGCCGCCGTGGTTTGCGATTCCAAGGGAACCATTGTGGAAAGCTGGGGCGATGTCGATCAGTTGGTGTTTCCCCGTTCCGCTCTTAAACCGATGCTGGCCATAGACGTTGTTGAAAGCGGCGCCAGTGATCATTTCGCCCTGGATGATGCTGAGTTATCCCTGGCCTGTGCGTCCCATCAGGGCGAGGAGATGCATGAGGCAAAGGTAGTGGCATGGCTCAACCGCCTGGGTTTAGACCAGGATCATCTGGCCTGCGGCGCGGTGCTTCCGGATGACGAGCCAAGCGCGCATAAATTACTGGCATCCGGGCAACCGGGTTGCCGAGCTCACCACAATTGTTCGGGAAAGCACGCAGGTTTTTTAACAACGTCTCTGCATTTGGACATGCCGTTGGAGAACTACCACCAGATTGACCACCCCGTGCAGAAATTATCCATGGATACGCTTTCCGACGTGGCCGGAGTTGATCTGCGACAGTATCCGGTGGGGGTTGACGGTTGTGGGTTTCCGGCACCGACGATGCCATTAGTTTGCCTTGGACGCGCCATTGCCCGTTTCGCCAATCCTGAAAAATTATCTCCTCGTCGCGCCAGGGCAGTTCATCGTCTTCAGGAAGCCGTTATTCGTGAACCGCTTTTTGCGGCTGGTCATGGAACGGTAGTCAGCGAACTGAATAAAGTCACCAAAGGCGCCGTTCTGGCCAAAACCGGCGCTGAGGGCGTGCTCATTGCCGCCCTCCCTGATCGAGGTCTGGGAATTGCATTGAAGATTGCCGATGGTAGCGCCCGGGCAAGGCCAACGGCGTTGCTGGCGATCCTCGACCACCTGGACGCTCTATCTCAAATCGAAAAAGACCAACTTCAGGCCCACCGCAATCCCCAAGTCATCAACTCGCAAGACTTGATCGTCGGAGAAAACCGCCCTGCGCAATCCTGGTTAGGTGCCTAGAGCTTTTAGCGATCAAATTTTGTGGAAAGTATGACGGACGATTGGGTGTCATCAACGCCTTCAAGCGCTCCGATCCGATCTATCACCTTGTCCAGGTCTTCGACTGAACGAGATGAAATCTCCGCAACAAGGTCAAATGCGCCACTGATTGAATACAACGCCGTCAGGTTGGTGAATTTTGAAAGCGCCGCTTCAACTGAAAGCCGATTGGACGGCGGCAACTTAATCATCACCAGGGCACGAACGCGGCTGGCTTGGGATGCCTGGGACAAGCGCACCGTATAACCGGCAATCACACCATTACGTTCCAGCTTTTCCAACCGAAACTGGGCCGCGGTTCTGGAGACATTAAGCCTGCGTGCCAGTTCCGAAACGGAAAACCGGGCGTTTTCGCGAAGTAACGCGACGAGCCGCTCATCTTGTTCGGTTATAGTCATTTTGACTCTAAAAATAGTAATATTAATCCCTTTTATAACGAAATAGATCATTATGTCTATTTGTTTTAACTGGCCTATCAGGTCGAATACGATTGAGCATAACGACGGAGAAAACCGATGACCTATTCTGAAATATTGACCGCTGCTGGTCTGAGCGTTGCCGAAACCTCGGGTGGAACGCTCACCGTTCACACACCAGTCGATGGGACAGAATTGGCCCGTCTGCACGTCCACTCGGCTTCCACCGTTGAAGAAATGATATCCGCATCAGGAGATGCCTTTAAGGCCTGGCGCAAGGTTCCCGCACCGAGACGGGGTGAACTGGTTCGGCTGATTGGTGATGAACTGCGCGTCGAAAAAGAAAATCTCGGACGTCTTGTCACTCTGGAATGCGGCAAGATTTATCAGGAGGGGCTCGGCGAAGTTCAGGAAATGATCGACATCTGTGATTTCGCCGTCGGGCTGTCGCGTCAACTCTACGGCCTGACCATGGCGTCCGAACGTCCGGGCCACAGCATGCGCGAAACCTGGCACCCGATGGGACCATGCGGCATCATTACCGCTTTTAATTTTCCCGTCGCACCCTGGTGTTGGAATGCGGCACTCGCCCTCGTCTGCGGTGATCCGGTTATCTGGAAACCATCGGAAAAAACGCCGTTAACCGGACTGGCCACCCAGAAGATTTGCGAGCGTGCCCTGAAAAAATTCGGCGATGCCCCCGAAGGGTTGATTCAAACCATCATCGGCGAGCGCGACACCGGCGAAGCCCTGACAACCAGCCGGGACGTGGCCATTGTCTCGGCCACGGGCTCGACCCGCATGGGACGTGCCGTCGGTCAAAAACTTTCCGAGCGGTTTGGCCGCTGCATCCTGGAACTGGGTGGCAACAATGCCATGATCGTCGCACCGTCCGCTGATCTGGAAATGGCGCTAAGGGCCATCGTCTTTTCCGCCGTCGGCACCGCCGGTCAGCGCTGCACCTCGCTCAGGCGCCTGATTGTTCACGAAGATATATACGATCAACTGATCCCCCGCCTCAAAACCGCATACGACGGATTGCCCGTTGGCGACCCGCTGGCCGACGGCACCCTTGTCGGCCCGCTGATTGACGGGGGCGCGTTTGCCGGCATGGAGCATGCCCTTGAACAAGCGGAAAGGGACGGTGGCAAGGTACATGGTGGCGGACGGGTCCAGGACGGCGAATATCCCGACGCCTACTACGCGATGCCCGCCGTGGCTGAAATGCCGGGCCAGACCGATATTGTCAAACATGAGACCTTCGCGCCGATCCTATACGTGATGAAGTACCAGAATCTTGATGACGCAATTGCCCTTCAGAACGGCGTGCCGCAAGGCTTGTCATCGTGCATTTTTTCCACCGACGTGCGCGAAACAGAAGAATTTCTGTCGGCCACCGGTTCTGATTGCGGTATCGCCAATGTTAATATCGGACCCTCCGGGGCCGAAATTGGCGGTGCCTTCGGCGGTGAAAAAGATACCGGCGGCGGCCGTGAATCCGGCTCGGATGCCTGGAAAGGGTATATGCGCCGTCAGACCAATACCATCAACTATTCGCGTGAACTGCCGCTGGCGCAGGGCATCAAATTCGATATCTAGAGGAAAAATTCTCCATGTCTTTCAATAAAATCGCCGTTCTCGGGCTCGGTAAAGTTGGCAACCTGGCAGCAAAACTACTTGATGTCTCCAGTTTCGACGTGACGGGCTATGATGTCCACGCACCGCGGGGAAACCTGCCCTTCGACGTTAAGACCAGCGACCTGACCTCACCTGAGGTTCTGGCGGCGGAGTTTGCCGGAGTGGAGGCTGTGTTGTCCTGCCTTCCTTATCATTTGAATGTCGGCGTCGCGGCAGCCGCCCATGCGGCGGGCATTCATTATTTCGATTTGACCGAAGATGTGCCGACGACCAAGGCGATCATTGAAATGAGCGCCAACGCGAAGGGGCTGATGGCTCCGCAATGCGGCCTGGCCCCGGGGTTCGTTGGCATCGTCGGGGCGTCACATGTGGCGGTTTTCGACACCTGTCGCTCGATCCGCATGCGTGTCGGCGCCCTGCCGCAAAACCCCACGGGATTATTGGGATATGCCTTTAACTGGTCGCCGGAAGGGGTGGTCAACGAATATCTCAACGATTGTGAAGTGATCGAAGAAGGAGTGCGCAAATGGGTCTCGCCGATGGAATGGCATGAGACCCTTTACATCGACGGTGTCAAGCTGGAGGCCTTCACCACCTCAGGCGGCCTTGGCACGATGTGCGATACCTATTTGGGCCGGGTCGATAACATCGATTACAAGACCATGCGTTATCCCGGTCACATGGACCTGATGAACTTCTTTTTTCACGAGTTGCTGATGCGTGAAAAACGCGACATCGCCGGACAAATTCTGGTCAATGCCAAACCTCCGGTGAACGACGATGTGGTCTACATCCATGTTTCTTCAGAAGGTGAAATCGATGGGCACCTTCAGCGAAAGGAGTTTGTGCGTGGCTACCGCCCCATAGAAATCGCCGGCGCATCGCAAACGGCTATTTCCTGGACGACGTCTGCTTCTGTGGTCGCTGTTATCGAAATGGTGCGCGATGGGACGCTACCTGACCATGGTTTTTTGAAACAAGAAGATATCCCGTTGGACGCGTTCCTGGCGACCAAGACGGGCAGCCTTTACGGTCAGCGGTAAGGGGCAAACGTACAAAACGCAGACATCGACTGGTCATGAAATTCGAGGTAGATCTATTCAGGGCGCTAGATGGGAAGAGGTTATCCAACTGCTGCCTGGACCGATAACTGTCGTTTTCTCTAATTAACCGGACAATGTTCACCGGAACGTCGATACCCATAAATCATGAAGACTGAACGTAGGCTTTTCGGGTTTCCAAGACGGTAGGACGGTGTACCATTTCAACGCCTTCTTTCAGGTTTAACGCCAAAACCCTATCCCGAGGCCTTATCCAATCGTCTACTAGTAGATAATAAAATCGACTCGAAACAGGGTAGGGGTGTAATCAATGAGGAAATAGCGCCGATAGAAATTAACGTCCTGGCTCAAGCGACCCGTATCCAAACAGGAACATTAAATGATTAACGCTTATCCAGTGGGCTTTTAACTTTTTTAAACGTTCATTGCATGACGGCCAAACACGACTGGACTAGAGGCGGGAATACTTAATCGACTTTCGGACGGAACGAACCAGTTCGTCACCGTGATCCGAAATTAATTTGGCGACCTCGATTGGTCGTTCACGTTCGAGTATTATGGTTTCGTGATGATCGTGGCACTTACCCGTGGGACGGCGCTGGACCCAAGTATTGACCTATCGATTGTGCGGTAGGTTCGGTCGAGAGCCGGGGGAGGAATTGCTCAAATGTAAGTTTAAACGGAACATTAGGCAGAACACTGTAGCACCACTTGTCGCATAATGTATATTATGGAAAATTATAATTTATTATTATATTTCATATACTTAATTCATATAAAATGATGTTTTGTATAATTTGAAAAATTGGCTGTAGAGAACGTTTTGAATTCGTGTTGGCACAGATCAGCCCGCTTCCCTCTTGCGACGATCCTGAGCGAAATTCAAAAATTAGAGGTTGGAAGTCGCGCCACAAAAACATGCAAATTTGAGTTGGAAAATAGCCAGATCAATGATCAGATTTCGCGCGAACGGAAATGCATCAGATCTCCTCTCGCAGTCGTCGAAGTGGAAATTCAGAAAATTTGATCGAGAAATTGACCTGACAATCCGCCCACACAGACGTCGCTCAAACCACCCGAAATCTAAAATTTGAATAAATCCACGCCGCCGCCACAATCAGGCGCCGATGTAAAAGTCAGCTGTCGGGAACGTCGATCACCATGCCATCGTACGCAGCTTCGACGTGATCAGGAAGCATGCCTGAGAGCACGTCGTAGTCCAGGTCGGGTCCGAGGTGCGTCAGGACCGCACGTTCAGGCTTCACCCGCTCGACCCATTCAAGTGCCGTTTTGACATTCACATGGGTCATATGATCACGGTCCGTGAACACCCCGATGACCCACGTGTGGATACCTTCCAAAATTTCGAACCCCTGTTCGGGTAATCGCACAAGATCGGTTGAGTACCCGAAGCGACCGATACGCAAGCCGACGGTCCGCGAATACCCATGGTCCTGATCATAAGTCTCGAACCGCACTCCAGACGCTTCGAAAGGCTCTCCGGCGGTGATCACTTGAGGCTCAAGCGTTGGTTTGAAGTAATATCCGTTAGCCTGTTCCGGCAGCGGGGTCAGTACATAGGCAAAGCACTTTTCGATATGCTCCAGTGTCGGCGCATCCAGATAGATGGGGATTGGCGCGCCCATCACCCGGTTGATCCCGCGCACATCATCAATGCCATGCAGATGATCAGCATGGGCATGGGTAAAAATGATGCCGTCGAGATGCCTGACATCCGCAGCCAGTAACTGGGCCCGAAGATCGGGAGACGTATCGACCAGAAAACGACGGTTTGGCGTATCAATGAGGATAGACGGGCGAGAACGGACGTTTTTCGGGTTGTATGGATTGCAGTTCCCCCAACCATGCCCCGGCACCGGCACACCACCGGAACTGCCGGCGCCCATAATGGTGACTTTCATCAGCTGCCTACCGCCCGGGCTTGGCTTGCCTGTTTATTCGATGCCTTGGAGAACAGGGAAAAGAAATTTTCAGTGGTTTGCCGGGCAAGATTCTCTTGATCCATGCCTTTTAGCTCCGCTAACCGGGCCGCCGTAAAGGCCGTAAACGCTGGCTCATTGCGCTTTCCGCGTTTGGGTATGGGGGCCAGATAGGGCGCATCAGTCTCAACCAGAATGCGCTCTACCGGTACGCCCGATAGGGTCTCGCGTAAAGCTTCCGCCGTCTTGAAGGTGATAATGCCGGATACCGAGATATAGAACCCCATCTCCAGCACCGCTTCTGCCAGGTCCGGTCCGGCACTGAAACAGTGGATCAGTCCCGGAAATGGCCCCTTCTCATACTCGTCACGAAGAATGCGCACCGTGTCCTCATCGGCGTCGCGGGTATGAACAATGATGGGCAGCTGGGTCTGGCGCGCCGCAGCGATGTGGGTGCGAAAACTGCGCTCCTGCACATCTCGCGGGCTGTTATCGTAATAAAAATCGAGCCCTGTTTCGCCCAGTCCGATGACCTTGGGGTGTCGGGCCAGCGCCAGCAGTCGGTCAACCGTAGCTTCTTCACCGTCAGCCACATTATGAGGATGCACACCGACACTGCACGACATGTTGTCATGAGCTTCAGCCAGGGCCAAAATAGGAGGGAATTTCTCCAATCGGGTACAGATGGTCAGCATATAGCCAATACCCGCATCCGCCGCGCGGGCAAGCACGTCGTCCATATCTTCTTCAAAATCCGGAAAATCCAGATGGCAATGACTGTCTACCAGCATAGGTCCTGCACCCGTTTGCGTTCGTAATGGAGCGAGAACATACAGGGGCTTTGCCAAGGCGGCAATATTGGGCTTTCGACCTGGCCCATACATGATTACCATAGGGCCCTGTTTCAATTCAGCCCCCTGCCCGCCTCATGCCCCGCGCCCTGATCATTGATGACGACCCGACGACCCGAGAGCTGTTTGGCATCGTTTTTGCCAATCTAGGTGGCAACCTGGACAGCGATTGCGCGTTTGCCGCTTCTGATAAAGAAGCGTTGGAAATCATTCGTTCGGGCGCCGATTTCGACATCGCCTTCATTGCAATTGATCGCGACCAAATTAGCGGCATGTCGCTGTTTCATCAGATCAATGACCGAACCTTCCGCGTGCCGCGGGTCGCCCTGACGTCAGGTACGGACCTGACCTTGATCAGAAGTGCCATGAACCAAGGCGCTGTTGATTTTCTGGTCAAACCGATCGGCACCGATGATTTTTCCACCACCCTTGAACGGGTTCTCGAAACCGTCGAGCGACGGCGGCAGAACTGGAATGACCGGGCCGAATTTTCCGCCCTCAAGAAAGAAGTGGATATCGCTGCCGATATTCAACAAAAGATCCTGCCCTCGGATTTCCCCGAGGTGCCGGGCTATGAGTTTGCCGCCCGCATGCGCCCGGCCAAGTCCATGGGAGGCGATTTTTACGATATCTTTTCCACCCCCGACGGTCGCACTGGAATCGTGGTCGCTGACGTCTCAGGTAAAGGGGTGCCTGCAGCTTTTTATATGGCTGTGGCCCGAACCCTGATCCGCTCCGTCGCCATGACGCCGGGTGTTTCTCCGTCGGACTGCCTCTATCAGGTCAACGACCTGCTTTGTGCGCACCATATTTCAGGCATGTTTGTCTCCGTTTTTTATGCCGTCATTAACCCGAAAACCTCTGTCGTGCATTTTGCCAATGGCGGTCATCAGCTGCCGTTCAAAGGCGGCATAGACTGCGCGCCAGTGGAACTGACAGGTGGGCACGGTGTTGTCCTCGGCATTATGCCGGACATGCACTATGACGAAGAAACGGTGGTTCTCGCCCCCGAAGATTATCTGTTCGTCTATACCGATGGCGCCTCTGAAGCCTTCAACGAAAACCGCGAACCGCTTGGAGAAGAAGGTCTTGCCGAGGGATTGTCACACATTTCCGAGGCAACCGCCGAAGAAATCGTCGAGCACACCATTAAAACCATCGATGATTTTGTTGGCGAGGCTGATCAGCACGATGACATCACCAGTCTTGTGGTGAGGCGGAAACAAAATGTGTAACTCCGGTTAACCCGTTCACGAGGCCGGAAGGTCCATCCGCCTGCCGACCACTTCGGCCCGCAATTCATTCAGCAATTTAAGACTGGCCATCGTTTTCTCCGGCTGTGTTTTGGCGACCCCCACCAACAACGCTTCGATGAGACCCAGTGTCGTAGTGTGCATGCTAAGCATGTCCGTACGACCGCGTTGTACCGAAAGCACCAAATCGACCTGATCGCACAATTTTGCACCAAGCGTGTCGGAGAACAGAACCGTTGATACGCTGCGCCTGGCCGCATGATCCAATATGGTCGCCAGTTCAGGATATATTCGCCCGTAGGCAAAGATCATCAACAGGTCACCCTGCCTCAGATGTAACAATTGATCGGCCAGGAGTAGTCCGGTTTGTGTAAGGCTGGTCGCTTCTATACCAAACCGTTCGAGCTGAATCGAAAAATAGTTCGCCATCGCACTTGATGGCCCGATCCCAAATACATAGACGCGCCGGGCAGAGACGATTTGCTGAACCGCGTTCTCAAAATTTTCCGGAGTAATGTCACGCCGCAGACGTTCCAGTGCTTCCTGATGAATATCAAGGGTTAGCTCAAGGGCTGAAATCAATTCATCGCCCACATCACTCAACGTCCGTGTCAATCGAGTGGATGGTGATGGATTACTCCGCATTTCGTCGGCCAGGGAGCGACGCAACTCCTCCATACCGGAGAAGCCGAGTCCTTTCACCGCGCGGATCACCGTGGCGTCACTGGTCCCAACCTTTTCAGCAAGAGATGATGCCGACCCGATTAACGCCTCTTCGCGGTTCTCCAGGAAGAAGCGAGCGACACGCTGTTCAGCGGGACGAATTCGTTCAATCGAAGCGTTTACACGATCTTCGAAGGTCAGTTGATTCATGGCTCAAAAAATCCTTGTTGACTCGATATGTTGCATATACTACAAAATAATTCATTAATGTAGCAAATACAACATATCATTCTTAATCATACCACATCATGAAAAATGAGGTAAATGTTATGGATTTAATGTCCTCGGGAATAACGACCCCGTCAGTTACGGTCGCGATTGCGGCCTTCCTCGCCTCGATCGTGGAATTTGTCGAAGCATTGACGATTGTTCTCGCGGTGGGCACCGTGCGCGGCTGGAGACCTGCGCTAATCGGCGCTGGTGCCGGGGCGATCTTACTGGTCGCGCTTGTGGCCATCTTCGGGCCACTGCTTTCCGAGGTGCCAATCAGTTGGCTGCAGTTGGTCGTCGGCATACTGCTTCTGTTATTCGGAATGCGATGGTTGCGTAAAGCTGTGCTTCGTTCCGCTGGCATCATTGCGATGCACGATGAGGTGTCCATTTTCAATAAAGAAACGGAATCCCTGCAAATTCGAGGGGCACCCCCGGGCAGGTGGGACTCGATTGCCCTGATCACCAGCTTTAAGGCGGTTGTTCTTGAGGGCCTGGAGGTGATTTTTATCGTTATTGCCGTTGGCTCGGCGGGTGACACCCTAATTCCGGCTGCAGTTGGTGCCGGTACGGCACTGCTTCTTGTCGTGATTGTCGGAGTTGTCGTGCACCAACCTCTCGCACAAGTACCTGAAAACACCCTCAAGTTTACCGTTGGGGTTCTGTTGTCAGGGTTTGGCATCTTCTGGATCGGCGAGGGAGCCGGATTGCCTTGGCCAGGGGAAGATCTGGCAATAGTTGGCCTGATTGCCGGATTCATGATCGCGGCATTGCTGGCGGTTCAGATCGCCCAACGTTCACCTGTTTCGGAGAAACTGCCATGAACTGGATAAATGCCGCCTTAGGTGAACTGTTCGCATTGTTCGTTGACAATGTCCGGTTCACCATCGCAATTCTCGCATGGATTGCCTTTGCAACCCTTGAGTTGCCAAAACTGTCGATCACCATAAGTTGGGATGCGCCCTTGTTGTTTCTGGGCTGCGCGATCATTTTAGTTGTTAGCGTCTGGAGAGCGGCGAAACCGTGAAAGCGGGCCACAATTCGACATGAAACAATAATACGAGGCACCTATGGCCCGAGGTACAAGGCGATTGATCTGGATCGCCACGTGGTTTCTGCTGTTCTCTCTTTCAACACGGGTCGGCCTCGCTGTCTTCAGTCATGAAATTTATCTGGCGGGTGAATGGGCGCGGATACTGGGGATAGGTATGGTCTTCGATTTGGCCGTCCTGCCCTGGTTTCTTCTCCCCTGGGCACTATACGACGCTGTCTTGCCTGAGATACCTAAAAATCATGTATTTGGTAAATTTGAGAACCGCTGGAGTGCAGTCTGGGGAACTCTTTTTTTATCAGTGTTTTTCGTTATCGGCGTTGCAGAGTTTGTTTTCTGGGCCGAATTCGGAAGCCGGTTCGACTTCATCGCGGTTGATTACCTGATCTACACACACGAAGTCATTGGAAACATTCAAGAGAGCTACCCGGTTGCCCTTTGGGTATCGGCGATTATTGGCATCTGCGCGACAATCTCGTGGTTCAGCTGGCCACGGGGCGAAGGTGTCTCCCAGTCGACCTGGGTTCATCGCTGGGGCCGCCTTGGTGGGGTCGGTATAGCAATCGCATTGGCGACAAATGTTGTGGACCTGAACATTGCCAATACAAAGTCCAATGCCTATGTCCAGCAGCTATCCGGAAACGGTATTTATGCGTTTGCCCATGCTTACCGTCACAATCAGTTGGACTATGACAAATATTACCCGACCCGGAATGTCCCTGATCTTAATGCCGAAATCCGCTCACTTGTTCATCAGTCCAATTCAAAGTTTGTCATTTCTGACGGTATTGAACGCAAAATCACTGCCTACACCCCCCGGAAATCCACCAACATCGTTCTGATATCAGTCGAAAGCCTGTCGGCGGATTTTTTGGGCCACTATGGCAATACACAAGGCATAACCCCCGAACTCGATAAATTGGCCAAACGAAGCTTGGTCTTCAACAATCTGTACGCAACTGGCACCAGAACTGTCCGGGGGCTGGAGGCGTTGTCCATCGGAACGCCCCCTACTCCGGGTCAAAGTATCGTTCGGCGTCCTGAAAACACTGGCCTGGAAAACCTCGGAGAGGAATTGAAGGAAAACGGCTGGAAGACTTATTGGATTTATGGAGGGTACGGTTTTTTTGACAATATGAACGCGTACTTCGCGGCTAACGGATACTCCGTCGTCGACCGGACAGATATGGAGACGGAGAAACTTCCTGTCCATTCCGAGAATATATGGGGGATAGCCGATGAAGACCTGTTCACACTGGCAATCACCAAACTGGACCGAGAACATGCGCAGGGAAACCATTTTTTTACGCATATCATGACGACCTCCAACCATCGTCCCTATACCTTCCCTGAAAATCGGATCGATTTACCGCAAAAACATCGCGAAGGTGCCGTCAAATATACTGACTGGGCGATCGGAGACTTTATTCGGCGCAGTTCCACCAAACCCTGGTTTGACAATACGCTGTTCATCATCACCGCCGACCATACAGCGAAAGCGGCGGGCAAAACGGACCTTCCGCTGTGGCGCTACCACATACCTATGATCTGGTATGCACCAAAACTCGTTAAACCCGGAGAGATAGACCGGCTCATGAGCCAGATCGATATTGGCCCGACCTTGTTGGGCTGGTTAGGGTTAACCTATCAAAGCCGCTTTTTCGGATATGACGTTTTCAATCTGGAATCCGGCAGAGAACGGGCGTTTTTGAGCACTTATCAGAAGCTGGGATACCTGAAGGCCAATCGATTAGTCGTGCTTGATGTTAACAAAGCCCCGGAGGTCCACGATGGACTTCCTGCAAAACCCACTGACCCTCCGCCTCCAACCGACCAACAATTAATCAACGAGGCGATTTCCTGGTATCAATCTGCGAGCCAGTACTTTCGCACCGGCCATCTGAAAGATGTACCTGACGACGACGATCATCTGTGATCTCAGTTCAATCTTCGATCGCCTATTTACGTCGTAAAGGTCGTTGGATTGTGTTAATATTTCCGTCATTATGAGCAGCTGGTGGAATTTTGTTCCTGTCACAATAATTTGGGAGAATACAGCATGTTAACCAAAATCGTCGCAGGTTTAACCGGCGTTCTGTTGCTGAGCTCGCCATTGGCGGCTGAAGAAACAGGCCTGTTCAACACCCTTTCTCTGACCCCTGATGTCGCTGTTAAGGCGGCACAGGCCGCGTTGAAATCATGCCGCGATGGCGGCTACCAAGTCGCTGTCGCCGTTGTTGATCGCGGCGGCAACATGCAAGTCATGATCAGAGATCGCTTTGCCGGACCACATACACCTGACACCGCCTATCGTAAGGCCTGGACCGCCGTCAGCTTCCGCACCGCTACCGGCGATATGGCGACGTCCCTTAACGAGGGAACCGTTTCCGCTGGGGTTCGCCACGTCACCGGCGCGCTGATGGTTGGCGGCGGCGTTATGTTCGAAGCGCAAGGCACTGTCATTGGCGCCATCGGAGTTTCAGGCGCACCTCCGGGGGCATCTGAAGCGGCGAGCATAGACCGCGCCTGTGCCGAAGCGGGGATCGAGGCCATCAGTGGCACCCTTGAAGGGTTTTAAGTCCGAGTTCTGACTGAATGAATTTTCGATCGGTCATCAGAGTATTTCTCATTGTATTTGTGATAATGGCTCTGGTGACCGGGCCGAAAACTCTATCTGCGCGGTCTCCGACCAAGACACCGTCCATTGGTGCTGCCGTGATCAATGCGATTCAAACGATGGAGGTTATCAACGACCGCAAACTGCCTGTTATGCAGGGCCGCGGGCTCGTTGTTGCTTTTTTTGCCAGTTGGTGTCCACCCTGCCGACCCGAATTCGGCGAGCTCAACAAATTGCGCCATATGTTTTCACTGGATGATGTGAACATCGTCGCCATCAATTTGTTTGAGGATTATTTTGCCGATAAAAATAGCGCACGGATGAAACGGTTTTTAGGAAACACTCAACCCGATTTTGCGGTTCTTCAGGCAAAAGATGATATCGCCACTAGGCAAACATTTGGCGATGTCGACCGAATTCCAACCGTATACGTGTACGACCGGACCGGCGACCCTGTGTATACGTTTGTCCATCAAGAGGGCGCATCCAAAATGCACGTGACGGCAGAAGAAATTGCGCCGCATATTCGAAACGCTCTGACCTCATCGACGAGGTGACAACCTGCCTTACGTCTCCTCAACACCCAGACGCGGGAACACACCTTCCGGCTTATCCAGTGTAAAGCCGCCCTTCAAGGCACTTTCCCTGCCGAATGAAGCAAAGGTGCGGGCGTCTTCAGGGACGGACAGCTGGTCCAGCAGTTTCGCCGACGCGCCGGGCATAAAGGGTTGCGTCAATAGCGCCAGATTGCGCACGCATTCAGCCAGAACGTAAAGCACCGTCTTCATGCGCTCAGGATCTTCCTTTTTCAGCTTCCAGGGAGCCTGTGCGTCAACGTAGGCGTTGGCTTTGCGGACCACGACCCAGATGGCCTCCAGCGCCTCGTGAAAGGCCTGCACACCGATACGCTCACGCGCCGTGTCCAGCAGACCATAAGCGGCGGCCAGCATTTCCTCATCATCGCCCGTAAAGGCACCCGGCTCCGGCATGGTCGCGTCGCAGTTCTTGAAAATCATGGATAGAACCCGTTGCGCCAGATTTCCGTAATCGTTCGCCAACTCGCCATTGGCCCGGCCGATCATGGCGCGGTGAGAGAAGTCTCCATCGTTACCAAAGGGAACTTCGCGCAGCATAAAATAGCGGACCTGATCGAGGCCGTATTTATTCACCAGATCATGCGGGTCGATCACATTGCCAAGCGATTTTGAGATTTTTTGCCCTTCATTGGTCCACCAGCCGTGCGCATAAACGCGTTTGGGTGCCTCTAGACCAGCCGCCATCAGGAAGGCGGGCCAATAAACGGCATGAAAGCGCAGGATATCCTTGCCAACCATATGGAGGTCAGCGGGCCAAAATTTCTGATAATCACTGCTTTCCGTATCCGGGTATCCGGTCGCTGTGATATAGTTCGTTAACGCGTCCAGCCACACATACATAATATGATCTTCGTCATCGGGAACCGGCACACCCCATTTGAACGTCGTCCGCGAAATCGACAAGTCCTGTAAACCACCCTTAACGAAACTCAGGACCTCGTTGCGGCGCGAATTTGGCAAGATAAAATCAGGGTGGGATTCGTAATAGGCGAGCAGCCTGTCCTGCCAGGCCGACAGGCGGAAGAAATAACTGGGCTCCTCGACCCATTCGACTTCGGCACCGCTGGGCGCAATTTTTTTGCCGTCTACGGTTTTGAGTTCATCTTCGCCATAAAACGCTTCGTCGCGGACCGCATACCAGCCTGCGTAAGATCCAAGATAAATATCACCCGCGTCCTTCAGGCGTTTCCATATGTCCTGGCAAGCGCTGAGATGGCGGGGTTCCGTGGTACGGATGAAATCGTCATGGGTGAATTCCATGAAGTCGGCAAGATCGCGGAAATTCTGCGAAACACGGTCAGTAAATTCCTGAGGTGGAACCCCCGCGGCTTCGGCTGATTTCTCAACCTG
>Ga0316204_10006337_pt1 | contig 18302 bp, 16 predicted proteins | sample 6monrhotite_MG_2_FD_205661 | JGI IMG/M metagenome (GOLD analysis project Ga0316204, IMG submission 205661) | Microbial mat bacterial communities from mineral coupon in-situ incubated in ocean water Damariscotta River, Maine, United States -... | ecosystem: Environmental > Aquatic > Marine >... | reverse complement strand
ACCACATCCTTTTACAAGAAAATTTATAAAGGTTGGAATGGTATTGCACGCCTGTTTGGTCGTCTTAAAGATTTCCGCCGCATCACCACCAAATATGACAAAAATGCACAAAATTATCTGGCAGGATTATGTTTGGTAGCTTTGATTTGTTATTGGATTTGAATGAGTCTGGACCCTAAATGCCGGCCTCAAATAATTTCTAACCCTTTGTCTTTGCCTTTGCGCCATTGTCCAAAATACGCCCTAGCGCGCCTGCAAAAATGGTGTTTTCAGGGGTAACTTTCATCAACTTCGATCTCGCCATCAAAAACTTTACGGCTTTCCCTGAAAGCTTCCCTGATAACGCCTTTTAGGCATTATCTAGGACCGTCGTTTAAATTTTTCGGCCCAATTCTCTCAATACGCCTTCGACTTCTAACCAAGCATCGCGAAGCTGAGCATCAGTTTCATCGCCCATTTTGCCATGAAAATAACTTTGCAGTGCTTCGGTCACCTGCAAAATAATTTCGTCTGTGCCATCGCTGGTGTCATCCAAACGAAACAACAAACCATCGGTCAAGCCCATTACGATATCAATGGTTTCAACGTTTTGTGAGCCAACTTCGAATACCCGCGTTAACAGGCTGAAACGGCGGGCCGCCCGGCCTAAAATTTCATAGGATTCGCCTAGTTTTAGGCCTTGTTTTTGTTCTTTAAGGGTTTCAATTTGTGCATCACGTTGAACGCTAGGCTCATGATTTGTGAGCTCATAAATTTGTGCTTCCAATTGGCTGTATTGGTTTTCGGCTGCCAGCACTTCGCTTTCGGCCCAGTCCAGCTCATCTTTGACTTCGTGCAACAGGTGGGTCATTGAAGATCCTAAGTAAATGACTTGAAGTATTGCAATTGACGGGCCACATTTAGATATTATTTTTTAGAGTGTAGACGATTACAAAAAGGGATCAAGATGAAGGCGATAATATTTGATGTAGACGGAACTTTGGCCGATACCGAAGATGCTCACAGAATGGCCTTTAACGACGCTTTTGCTGAATTTGGGTTCGATTGGAATTGGGATAGTTCTTTATATAAAAAACTTTTGAAAGTGACGGGTGGAAAGCAACGTATCCGATTCTATTTGCAAAGCCACGCGGTTAAAATGCTTGAACGCCCAGATATTGATGAATTGATTTTGGATCTTCATAAAACCAAGACAAAACATTTTATTGAACGGTTGGAAAATGGCCAAGTCCCTTTGCGGTCCGGTATCGAAGCTTTGATTCATGAGGCGCGGGCGCAACATTTAACCATCGCCATCGCAACCACCACCACCCCAATTAATGTACGCACGTTATTGACGGTGAATTTAGGCCCAGATTCGCTGGGTTGGTTTTCGTGCATCGGCGATGGCGGCGAAGTCCCCGTGTTAAAGCCTGAGCCTGATGTTTACAATTGGGTGTTGGAAAAGTTAAATTTATCAGCTCATGATGTTTTAGCCTTAGAAGACAGCCGTAATGGATTGATTTCGTGCGTGCGAGCAGGTGTTCCCTGCTTGGTTGTGACCAATGCGTATACCGATGACCAAGATTTTTCAGAATCTATTGAACAGTGGGCAAATTACAAAGACGTTACGGTTGAAAAATTAAAAACCGTTTTTGCGTCTATTAATTAACAAACGGCTGTTGTGCTTCGCCGTCGGCGAGGTTAGGGTAAAACATCTCATGGTATGAATGGAGTTTCTGAGTTGCGGATTAAATTTTGGGGCGTACGAGGCAGTGTCACTTGCGCCTACCCTGATTTTCTTGAATATGGTGGAAATACCGCCTGTATCGAAGTGGAAATTTTGGACCGTACCGTAATTTTAGATGCTGGATCAGGCTTGCCATGGCTCGGCAATAGCCTGTTGGCGCGCGGCATCAAGGAATTTGATTTGTTGATGAGCCATTTCCATAATGACCACACGACTGGCTTTAATTATTTCAAACCTATTTATATTCCTGGGCACGCGATTCATTTAAAGGCTGCGTCTAATTATGGGGACCTTAGCATCGAAGGCATGATCCGATTGCATATGCAGGCCGAATTGCATCCAGTGCAATACGATCATTTGGGCTCAGACCTTGATTGCGTTGGATTTGCTGCGGGAGATAGCTTTGATCTTTTTGACGGGCTTCATGTTAAAACGCACATGTTGAACCATCCTGCGGGCTGTACCGCTTATCGGTTAGAAGCCGAGGGCAAGGTTTTGGTGTATGCCACCGATACCGAACATACAGCCGGGAAAAGAGACCAAGGTCTTGTGGATTTTATCAAAGGCGCTGATTTGGTTATTTATGATTGCACCTATAGCGAAGAAGAATTCCCAGATCGTTTAGGTTGGGGGCATTCAACGTGGAATGAAGGTGTCCGCATATGCCAGTTGGCGGGCGTCAAACAGATGGCTATGTTCCATTATTCCCCGGATTATAATGATGATCAGATTCAAGCTTTGGAACGTGATGCCAAAGCCGCTTGGTCCGGGGTCTTTGGTGCCAAAGAAGGCATGGAAATCGTGCTTTAGGGTTTGCCTGGTCTAAGTTGGGTCGACCATATGTTTAAGTTTACGCGTTAATTGGCGTAATTCGCGGCGTTCAAACTTTAACCCGTTTAAGTGTTGCAAGGCTTGTTCCGTCGTTTCTGTAGCGGTTTCAATTTCTGCATCCAATTGATCCATAACGGCGGATAAAGCCGTTTTTATGGCTATGATTTGGCCAGTAGTGACGCCGCCTAGCACAACGTCTTGGTTCATCATCATGTCACTGAAGCCCTCGGGATCGCTTTCGGATAATGTCAATAAATCCACATCCAAAGTCTGCCATATATCGGCCCAAGGCTCGAATTGGGGGTCAGGGTTTAGTTCTAAATGCACCATCAAACGAACGAATTGCCAAACCGTGAAACGTAATTCCATAGAAAATTCCAACACCTACTGCAATGATGACGATTTATGAATACTGAAACGCGTTATTTCTAACATAATAATTTGATCTAAGCGTGTATTAAGAGGCGGGTTAAGGGTTTTTTTTCCGGGTTATGAATCCGTTCAGTTTGTTGATCGTGCGCGCCTTTTTTGTGGGGCACGGTGAAGATCAGCGCGATGCTGACTGTAAACGGAGTTCTGCCGGTGGTGATTTCGAAATTAGCTGTTTTTTTTCAAGGCATCTCGGCTGGTAGCCGCTAACGAATCCAAAAGGGCTATTTGGACGACGTTGATTGTGCGATATTATTGCAAGGTTATTTCAGCTTGGCAACGACTGTTTGAGCTTAATTATTTCTAAAATTTAGCACAAGGCGTTGTATTTTTCAGTGCCCAGTTTGCGATCTGATGGTTACGCTAGGGGGCTGTGTATTTGGGACTGTGGCGGGCGTAAAATGGTCAGCGTGGCTTCTTCGAGCAAGCCTTGGTTTATAAGTGAGCTTACGATTTCTTGGCTTACAATAGGCGCTTCAACATCTGCATTTTCCCATTCCCAATGGTTGTGTCTAAACACTAAGCGCCCTTTGCCGGACCAATAGTAATCAAGCGTTTTTTGTTCCAATTGGCCAATGTTTGAAATATTAAGGCCTTGAATATGATGTTGAATGGGAATGTCTGCCTTAGCCGATTCTCGTAACATGCAACTAGCCCCAGGACTTTTAGCATCCCATAATAAAATCAGCCCATCGGCATATTTGGCCATTTCTCGATTGCGTAATTCACCAGCTTCACGTCCGTAACGCGCCCAATCTGCAATAAACTCACGCACAGGAATGGCATGTTCTTTTGCCCACTGTTCACCCATAACGTCGACCCCCCGACAGCCACCGGAAACAACTTCTTGAATGTCCCATTCGGTCTGTTCAATTAATTTTTTTAAAGCATCGTAATCTGTAATATGGCGAGAGCCAGCAATGATAACCTTCATCGGATAGTTTGACCTTTTTAGGGGAGTGAATGTTAGGGCTATTTTTTTGAATTATTTTAAGTTTCAATCATTTTGGTCATATTTTATTGCGTTGTTCATACCGAATAACGCACCACAGGCACCATGCCTTCAGGTTTGGATATGCGATAAGGTAACGCGAGCGCTAAAAATACCGTTCATTTCTTCACCAACCTAGCCGCATTTAATCATACTTAATTGAGGATTTATGTGGTTTTTTCGCTTGTAATCTCGTTTAAAAGTCAAAAATAGATTAATGGGTAATGATTCTGTTATTTGTTATTTACAGGCTCGAAATGTATGACATACTTTTTATCTTCTTGAAACACTAGGGGACCAAAACCTATAAAAGCAAGGTTGTGCTTCTTTAACAAAAAATACGATAGTATTCACGAATAATAAAATAAAAATTGGTCTGGTCGTTCGTTGAACATCTAGAGCCCCCTAGGCAGATCAAACACACAATAAAATATAACAAGGGAGAATTTCCAATATGAGTGATAAATCCAAAAAACTATTTTCGCGGCGCTCCGTTTTAAAAACGGGTGTCGCTTCTGGTTTGATTTTGGCGACGCCAACAATCTTAACCAGAAATGCATGGGCTTCGGGATTCGCAAATGACCCTGCTGGAAAAAAAGAGGTGACGCTTGGCTTTAACGTACCGCAAACGGGTGCTTATTCTGAAGAAGGCAAAGATGAACTTCGGGCTTATAAACTGGCTGTTGAACACCTGAACGGTGAAGGCGATGGTGGTTTGATGAACACCATGAAGCCTATGAACCTTAAAGGGAATGGCATCTTGGGTAAAAAAGTTGCTTTTGTGACGGGTGATACCCAAACAAAAGCTCCGGCGGCTCGTGATTCGGCCAAGCGCATGATTGAAAAAGACGGCGCTATTATGGTTACGGGGGGTTCTTCTTCTGGTGTGGCGATCGCTGTGCAAGGTTTGTGCAATGAAGCTAAAATCATGTTTATGGCAGGCTTGACGCACTCTAACGACACAACGGGCAAAGATAAAAAACGTTATGGTTTCCGCCACTTCTTTAACGCTTATATGTCCGGTCAGGCGCTTGCTCCTATCTTGGAAAAAGAATATGGCAATGACCGCCGTGCGTATCACTTAACGGCTGATTATTCATGGGGCTGGACGCAAGAAGAATCCATTAAAAATGCGACTGAAAAATTGGGCTGGTCAACCGTTGCGCCCGTGCGCACACCTTTGACGCAAACTGATTTTTCAGCCTATATCACACAAGTCATCAATTCTGATGCGGACGTGTTGGTGTTGAATCACTATGGTAAAAACATGAATGATTCACTGGCAGCGGCGGTTCAATTCGGATTGCGTGATAAAATTGCCAAAACGGGTAAAAAATGGGAAGTCATTGTGCCGTTATTTTCCCGTAAAATGGCTCAAGGTTCTGGTGAAGATATCAAAGGTATCTTGGGTTCAACCAACTGGAACTGGTCTTTGCCAGATGCCGCGTCCCAAGCTTTTGTGAAGTCTTTTGCAAACAAGTACGGCTTCCCACCATCAATGGCCGCGCACACTTGTTATGTTCAAACGCTTCTATATGCAGATGCTTGTGAACGTGCGGGGACATTCGCCCCATCTGGCGTTATTCCAGCGCTTGAAGGCTTTAAGTTTGACGGCATGGGCAACGGCCCAACGGAATATCGTGCCGAAGATCATCAATGCTTTAAAGACGTGTTGGTCGTTCGCGGAAACGAAAATCCTTCAACTCAGTTTGATTTGTTAAAAGTGGTGCAAGTTGTTCCGCGCGCACAAGTCGAATATAAAGCCTCTATGTTTGGCGGTGATTTAGGCCCCATCTAAGGCTTCAATTTTCGAAGTTCAATGGTGCCGATCATTATGTGGTCGGCACCTTGACTTTTTGATATCAAAAATTACATAAACGAAAAGCAGAGCGCCGATCTCACGATTTATTTTTTTATTTCGATGATTACCTGCTGATAGAGAATGTTAGCCATTATGGACGTTATTTTTATTCAAATTTTGAACGGCTTGGACAAAGGGGCAGCCTATGCCCTGATTGCCTTAGGTCTGACTTTAGCTTTTGGCACTCTTGGCATCGTGAATTTTTCTCACGGTGTGCTGTTTATGTTGGGTGCTTTTTGTGTCGTATCGGTTAACAAGGTTCTGACGATTTCCGAAAAAGTTCGAGACGAAAGCATTACATTTTTTAAAGCTTATAAAGAAATCCCATATCTTGAAACATGGTTAGGAGATACGGGCAGGATGATCATTGATTATTCGGTGCCCATATCCATTATTGTCGCGATTCCGGTTATGGCGTTAATCGGAATTGCCATGGAACGCGGCCTTATTCGGTTTTTTTACAAGCGCACACATGCGGAACAAATTTTGGTCACGTTTGGCTTGGCAATTGTGGTCCAAGAAATCGTTAAGCATTTTTTTGGCGCCAACCCCATTCCACTCAGCGCACCTGAAGTCGTGGCAAAAAGTGCGGCTGTGGGGTCTTGGTTTGGTCTGGGTGATACCTTGGTTTACCCTTGGTGGCGTTTGATCTATTTTGTTTTTTCCACAGTGATCATCGGTGGCGTGTTTTCCTTTTTGCAATACACAACATACGGCATGGTGGTTCGTGCTGGTATGGCCGACCGGGAAACGGTTGGTCTATTGGGCATCAACATTCAGCGCCGCTTTACCATTGTTTTTGCCTTAGCCGCCGTAGTTGCCGGGCTTGCGGGGGTTATGTACACCCCAATCGTTGCGCCGGATTATCATATGGGTATGGACTTTTTAGTCCTGTCGTTCGTGGTTGTTGTGGTCGGCGGCATGGGGTCTTTGCCCGGTGCTGTGGCGGCTGGATTTTTGTTGGGCTTATTGGAATCCTTTTCGTCCATGAATGAAGTGAAGCAAATTTTCCCCGGCATAGACCAAATCATTATTTATCTCGTAGCGGTGGCGATTTTGTTGCTCCGTCCACGTGGCCTTATGGGCCGCAAAGGCGTGATGGAGGACTAACTTATGAACATGCAAAGCAACAACAAAGACATTGTCTTAATGATCGTTTTTTCGGTGGTTATCCTATCAGCCCCGATTTGGACATCGCCCATTGGCGCGTCTTATCCTGCTCTTTTACAGAAATTTGCTATTTTTGGCATTTTTGCAATTGGCTTTAATATCTTGTTTGGCTTGACCGGATATCTCTCATTTGGACACGCTGCTTTTTTAGGCATCGGCTCATATACAGCTGTTTGGTCTTTTAAACTGCTCACCATGAACGTCATTCCGGGGGTCATTTTTGGCACCATTTTGGCGGGATTGTTTTCCCTTCTCATTGGTTATCTCTGCTTGCGGCGCTCGGGTATTTACTTTTCAATTTTGACATTGGCCTTTGCTCAGATGTCTTATAATTTGGCGTATTCTGTTTTGACACCGATTACCAATGGTGAAACCAGCTTGCAGTTGGCCCTTAATGACCCAAGAATTTTAGACGCGACCAGAGCCGCCAGCGAAGGTCTTCCATCGACCGAACTTTTTGGCATTAAAATGGGCGGGTATCCTGGCTTTTATTTCTGTGCCGTGGTTCTTATTATTGGGTTTTATATTTCATTGCGAATTTTTCGTTCGCCATTTGGGTTGAAATTAGCTGCCATTAAATCCAACCAAAACCGTATGAAATACACCGGGTTCAACACCCGTCCGTACCTATTGTTGGCCTTTGTCATTTCCGGTATGTATGCGGGATTGGCGGGAACATTAATGGCGGTCACGGATCCCTTAGCCGGCGCTGAACGTATGCAATGGACAGCGTCTGGCGAGGTTATCCTTATGACGATTTTAGGCGGGCTTGGGACTTTGACGGGGCCTTTGTTGGGAGCCGGCGTTATTAAATATTTTGAAAATATCTTTTCTTCATATAATGAACACGTGCTTCATGATTTCTTTTCTTTTCTGCCCAGCTGGCTTGAAAACACGATGGTCTTTCTTGTTAATCCATTTGTCGGCGAAGGCTGGCATTTAACCCTTGGTGCGTTGTTTATGATCGTTGTGATCTTCTTGCCGGGGGGCATCATGGAAGGGGTTTCTCGTATCAGCGAAATGTTTAAACATAAACCAAAACCTTTTGATGATGGCGATCGTTCCGTTGCTTCTAAAACACCTTCGAGCGAAGGATAGGGGCATGAGCAATATGGAAGAAATCGTACTACAAGTCTCGGGCGTGGAAAAAACATTTGGCGGCCTTCAGGCTTTGAGCAATATCAATCTGAAAATTCACAAAGGAAAAACACACGCAATTATTGGCCCTAATGGGGCTGGCAAATCAACGTTGTTGAATGTTTGTGTTGGGCGTTTAAGTCCTGACAGTGGGACGGTAAAGTTTGGTGATGAAGTTCTGACAGGCAAAGCTCCTCATGAAATCAATCAAATCGGTGTGGCTCGGGTCTTTCAAACGCCTGAAATTTTTCCCGAGCTTACGGTGTTGGAAAACGTCATCGTTCCAGCGTTGGCGAAGCGGGACGGCGCTTTTAAGTTTAATCCTTTCAAATTGCTTTCAAAGGACAACTTAATTCGCCAAAGCGCGATTGATGTTTTGGAAGACCTTGGGCTTCAAGGCGATATGGAACAAGTTTCAGGTAGCATGTCTCGGGGTAATAAACGCCGTTTAGAATTAGCCATGTGCCTCGTCCAAGAGCCAAAACTTTTATTACTAGATGAACCAACCGCAGGCATGGCACGCCATGATACAAACAGAACCATTGAAATATTACAACGCATCAAAGAACGCGGTATGACCAAGGTGATTATTGAACATGATATGCATGTTGTCTTTAGTCTGGCCGATCACATCAGCGTTCTTGCCCAAGGCGCGATCATTGCCGAAGGCACACCCGAAGACGTCCGTAACAATCCTAAGGTTCAAGAAGCCTACCTCGGCGGAGCACACCTATGAGTAAAATACTTGGCGTAGATGTCGGCGAAAATTCTAACGCACCCACCGCAAAAAAACCGGTCAACGTTGGGGCCGCTCCGGCATTTCTTTCGTGTTGGGACGTGCATTCCTATTATGGCGAAAGCTATATTGTCCAAGGCGTAAATATGGACATCCATGAAGGCGAAATTGTTGCCTTGTTGGGCCGAAACGGGGCTGGCAAAACATCAACATTGCGATCAATCGCTCGGATGGATGATCCGCAATTGAACCGAGGTGAAATTTGGCTAGACCACCAACCGCTTCACAACATGCAATCTTGGCAAGCGGCGCGTAATGGCGTGGGATTGGTGCCAGAGGATCGCTGTATTATTGCTGGCCTAACGGTTGAAGAAAACCTAAATTTGTCTCAAATAGCCCCGCCTAAGGGGTGGGAACTGGAACGTATTTACGAACATTTCCCTCGCCTTGCAGAACGGCGCAACCAAGACGGCGTAACGCTTTCTGGTGGCGAACAACAAATGTTGGCCCTAGCCCGCGTTCTGGCCCGTGACATCAAGCTACTTTTGTTGGATGAACCTTATGAAGGCTTGGCCCCGGTTATTGTCCAAGAAATTGAACGTATCCTCGAAGGCGTAAAAAAACTTGGCATAACGACAATCATTGTTGAACAAAATGCCATTGCCGCACTGCACTTATCTGACCGTGCCATTATTTTAGATATGGGCGAAATCGTATTTGACGGTGCCGCCCAAGACGTTTTGGATAACGCTGATATTCGTCAAGAATACCTGGCGATCTAATGATGAATGGCGGCTTAGGGTGACGTGTGACACAGCCATTTAAAGCAGTTTAAACAAGACCTTTACTTGAATATTTATCAACAGACACAGATCGCGATTTGTGCTGTCTTACGCCTCAACGACCAACATGAATTTTAAAACCAGCACCTTTTATTTCCCAGGTTGGGTGAAGGGCCATCAGGTAAGATCGTCGGGCTCGCGTAGAAAGGAGCAGGTTATAAAAGCGTGGCGGCAAGGGCGGTGTGAGGCCAAGGGGGCGAGCCGGTGGTGTGTGCGTAGGCCGCTGCAACGCTGACAGGGAGCAGGCTGAACCGGGCGTGCCTAACTGCAGTTATTTTTGCGTCAACCTCTGTGCTTTCTTGGCAGGTCATAACAACCACCCCAAAGCGATAGAGGATTTTGAAACGAATCCAAGCGCAACATGTGGAAATTTAACGGTGTTTGGGCGGTTCATTTTGGGGCATTGTAAAAGTATATACGTGGTATTTTATCCACAATACATTTCAACATCCGTTCAATTTTCACTATTAAAGCAATACATTAAGAACTATTTGAACGGGTGATTTTGGCCCATCTTAAACCTAAGTTCAAAACTTAAGCTAATGTGCCGCCGGAGCCGCATGTCCACCACCATCCGCCGGAGCCGCACGTCCACCGCCATGCCCATCTTTCGGAGCATTGGGATCAATGAATTTAACCGACATTTTTCTGGCCGTTCCCGGTGGGTGTTCGAATTCAGCCTTGAATGGCAACGTTTCGCCCGGCTTCATGACAGGTTTGATCAGCTCAATAATTTGCGAAGCGACTTCTTTGTCTTGCGGATTGGTGAGCGAAACCTTCATGGGCGGAACTTTGATGTCATGTTTTGTAATATTGACCACGTTACCTTCGACGATCAATAGTTCTACACCGTTGCGCACATCACGCCGAGGTTTGACGTTGCGTTGAGCTAACCCTTCGCCGGGTGCTGGATGGTACATTCCAGCCTTGATGTACCAAGCTTTGGCTGGTGGGTAAATTTCGATGATTTTCTTTTTCGCCAAAACGATTGAGGCACCACTGCCAATGATCAACAAGGCCAACACGACCAAGAATATTTTTAGACCACTACCTTTCTTTTCGGGCGCTGCTTTTTTAAAGCGGGCACGGCCGACTGGGATTTCATCATCGGGATATGGGGACGGTTGGGTCAATCCTTCGGGAATGGGATCTTCATCATCGTCGCCAACAAGGTCGCCGACATCAATGATTTCGGCTTGGTCTTCGTCAATGTTATCGCCAACCATCGAATCCATTGGCGCGATTTCAGTGTCACCTTCGCCAAACGCATCGTCGACGGCATCCATGGAAACATCACTAACGGGAACGGCTGATTCCGGTTCTGGTTCCGGCTCTGGAATAGGTTCTGGTTCCGGTTCTGGTTCCGGTTCTGGTTCCGGTTCAGGAATAGGTTGCGGTTCAGGAATAGGTTGCGGCGGCGGGGCTGGTGGTGGCGGTGTCTCAACGATGGGTGCTGGGGCCGGGGCCATTTGCACAGGCGCGGGGATTGTGACTTGTTGTTCGCGCACTTCGACAGAATGCACTATGGACTGCTGCCAAGCATATCCGCACTGCGAGCACCGAATCATCGTACCCGTGGGCTTGATGGCGTGCGGGGAAACATCGTAATGTGTTCCACAATTTGGACAAGTGATGATCATCAGCACAACAATTTATATGTTAACCTCTTAATGTTTATAAGCGTTTGCTTGAACCAACGCAAGCAAGGCTGTTATCAAGATGTGGACTTTTTACATCAGGCCATGCCATCGTAGGCAAAAGAGCACCTAAACAACGCCCTCAGTTTGCATTTAGTTTTATTAAGGATTCGTTTCGTGGACCAAAATATACCAATTGCTCGATTCGAAAATGTCGGTTTGCGCTATGGTCTAGGGCCAGAAGTCCTCCAAGACGTGACATTTTCCTTGAATCCAGGATCATTTCATTTTTTAGTTGGACCATCCGGAGCCGGCAAATCATCGCTGTTAAAGCTGATGTACATGGCTATGCGGCCTTCTCGGGGGTTGGTGCATTTGTTTGGGCGCGACATTCAAACGGCTTCGCGCGATGAATTGCCAGCCTTGCGCCGATCGGTGGGCGTTGTTTTTCAAGACTATCGACTGTTGGACCATCTTTCCACCTTTGACAATGTGGCTTTGCCGTTGCGCGTTGCCAATGTGCGCGAACAAGATATTAAACGCCACGTCGAAGAATTATTGGCGTGGGTTGGCCTAAAAGATCATATGGAAGCCCGGCCACCAACGTTGTCGGGTGGACAAAAACAACGTGTTTCGATCGCTAGGGCTGTCATATCGCGGCCAAAATTGTTGATGGCCGATGAACCTACGGGTAACGTAGATGATCGCATGGGGTTTCGTTTGATGCATTTGTTTGATGAATTGAACAAATTGGGCACCACCATCGTTGTGGCAACCCACAATGAGGCCATGGTCAGTCAATTGGGACATCCGGTGATGCGGCTTGATTCGGGCGGGCTTAAAGTCACGCCGGGTAGCAAAACACGAGGAATTACGGGGGGGCTATCTTGATGTTTTCTCGGCGCACGGACTTACCCCTAGATAAAGATCCCCTGAGTCATTTTTTACCGTGGTTGATTGCCTTTATGGTTTATTTGGCGGCACTTGCGCAATCTGGGTTGATCACCATGGATAATTTAGCGCGGCGCTGGGACACGGGCATGGCATCGACCTTGACGGTGCAAATCCCTGCTGATCCGGATGCGAATAAAGCCACCAACGCGCGGCGACTGCAAATGGCTATGAACCTGATTACGGACACACCCGGAATCATTAACGTTGATGTGATTTCAGAAAGAAAAGTATTGAAATTGTTAAGTCCATGGCTGGGCTTGGTCGAAGCCTCAGATGTGCCTTTACCAGTGTTGATTGATGTGGAAACGGATCCAAATTTAAATTTAGATGCGCGCATTTTACAGCAAAAATTATCTCAACGTATTCCCGGCACTCAAGTCGATGATCATGGGGTGTGGTTGGCCAAACTTATTCAAATGGTGCGCACCATCGAAGCCCTTGCTGGGGCGGTATTGTTATTTATATTGTTTGCCGTTGCGGGGACGGTGATTTTCACCACCCGAACCGGATTAACGGTACATGCCGAAGCGATCGAAGTTTTGCATTTGACCGGGGCGCACGATCGTTACATAGCCAAACAATTTGCCGGACGTGCGGTGGCCTTGGGGCTGCGTGGCGGGCTATATGGTTTGGCCTTGGCCGTGCCGACATTATTGTTGCTGGGACACATGGCTGGCCGAATGGAAGCCGGAATGCTTCCCAATATGGAATTGTCGGTGTTGGGTTGGGCGTCAATGGCCTTGTTGCCTGCGTTTTCTGCCTTTGCTGCGGGCACCACCGCGCGTTTTACCGTCATGCGTAATTTAAGAAGGATGCTGTAATGGTTCGCCCCCCCTTGCGCCGAAATAATGGCCCAACCATCAGCAAAATCGGCGCCGTTCTGATATTAATGGCAGGTATTTGGGGCGCCGGATTGTTTCGCTATGCCGATGCTATTCCTGCGCAGATTGAACAACCAAATGAAAAAACGGATGCCATCGTCGTGTTAACGGGGGGCAGTGGACGTTTGGATGAAGGGCTGGTTTTATTAAAAAAAGGTTTGGCAAAAAAGCTGTTTATATCGGGTGTTTACAAGGGCGTGGATATGCAAAGTTTGCTGGAAGCCTATCGTCAAAACCCTGTTGATTTAAATTGCTGTGTGGATATTGGACATGCCGAAAATACCATTTCTAACGCCTTGGAAACTAAGAAATGGATGCAAAAACAAGGCTATTCCAGTATGCGATTAGTAACCAGCGCATATCATATGCCGCGTGCGGTTTTGGAATTTAACGAAGCCATGCCAAAAATAAAACGTGTCCTTAATCCCGTTTTCCCTGCGCATGTAAAACAACAAAGGTGGTGGGCGTGGCCTGGAACCACGGGGTTGATTGTCGGGGAATATAATAAATTTTTGATGGCATGGGTGCGTCATCGTCTGATCGCCAAAGCCCCTTAAGATTTAGGAATAATTATGCTGGTTTTGCGTTCGTTCATTTACAATGTGTTTTTCTTTGGTGGGGGGGCCATCCTTGCCTTGGGCTTGGTGCCGTTTTTATGCATGCCTCGAAAGGCCATGCAATGGGGGCTAAAGCTTTGGGCCTTTGTGACGTTACGGGGGCTTGGGCCTTTGGCGGGGTTAAGTTGGGACGTTAGGGGGATGGAAAATTTGCCAGACCAACCCTGCATTTTCGCTTGCAAGCATCAAAGCGCATGGGAAACGGGTGTGTTTTACCTGTTGCTGAATGATCCATCGTATATCTTGAAAAAAGAATTGCTCTCTATTCCGTTTTTTGGCTGGTATATCGCTCGCGGTGGCGCCATTGCGATTGATCGAAAAGCCGGGGTTTCGGCTTTGAAACGGATGATCTCAGGGACTAAGAATTGCCTTGCGCGCGGGCAAAATGTGGTAATTTTCCCCGAAGGCACACGCGCCCATCCGGGGCAACCCGGAACGTACCATCCCGGCATTGCCGCTTTGTACAAAGGTTGCGATGCTCCCGTGATTCCGGTGGCGTTAAATTCAGGGCTATTTTGGCCCCGGCGAAGTTTTTTAAAACGGCCCGGACGCATCACCATTGAATTTTTGCCAGCCATCCCACCAGAGCTTGATCGCAAGGCTTTCATGGGGCAATTACAAGGCGCCCTGGAAGTTGCGACCAACCAGCTTATAGATCAAGCGCGCAAAGATTTTCCGTTGGCTTTGCCCGCCGTCGAAAATGACCCAGAACCCTCACACAATGATGATTAAAAAATAATACGCCCTTTGAAAAATAGGACTTTTTTATCCTGTGGATAAAATTGGGGGTTTTTTCAAGCCCAACTTATTCACAGCCGTTGTGGATACAATGGGAAAACAAACACCTGTTTTTTTGGCCTTGATGTGTAGGATGCGAGGCTATGGACGAGCCCACCCATAACGTGCTAAGAACATACAGAGAACATGACCAGCTGTAAAAATTTGCACATCCCTATGCCGGCGTGCATTAGAAGCTCTGGGTTGGCCATATAATGCATTATATTCAATGTATTAGGTTTTTTTTGAAATTGTTGCCAATGCGGATCAATTGCGGTTTTGCCATCAGAATATATGCGTTTCGATATGAAAACTAATTGTTTTGGACTACGCCAAACTCAGGAGCCCCAAAAACTATGATACCCCTCACCCCCATTTCCCAGCAAATTTGGGACATGAAATACCGCCTAAAAGGTACGGATGGGCGCCCTGTGGACAAAACCATGGAAGATACTTGGCGACGGGTGGCTAAATCTTTGGCAAGCTTGGAAGACACGCCGGATCTGTGGGAACAACGTTTTTATGAAATTATGGCTAATTTTCAATTTCTGCCAGCGGGGCGAATTATTGCCGGCGCCGGGGCGGATCGCCATGTGACTTTGTTTAACTGCTTTGTCATGGGCGAAGTTCCTGATTCCATGTCGGGCATTTTTGATAGCCTCAAAGAAGCCGCCCTGACCATGCAACAAGGGGGTGGTATTGGGTATGATTTTTCGACACTGCGGCCCAAAGGCGCGCGGGTGCTTAAAATTGGTGCGGATGCGTCTGGGCCTTTAAGTTTTATGGATGTGTGGGATTCCATGTGTCGCACCATCATGAGCGCCGGATCAAGACGCGGGGCTATGATGGGGGTGATGCGGTGCGATCATCCCGACATCGAAACTTTTATCGAAGCCAAACAAGAATCTGGGCGGTTGCGCATGTTCAATCTGTCGGTGTTGATCACCGATCCGTTCATGGCGGCGGTTAAGGCTGATGAAAGCTGGGATTTGACCTTTGCCGGCGAAGTTTATAAAACGCTGAACGCAAGGGACTTGTGGGACAAAATCATGCACGCGACCTATGCCTATGCGGAACCGGGCGTGATTTTTATCGATCGTATCAATCGTTTGAATAACCTTAACTATTGCGAATCTATCCACGCCACGAATCCATGTGGCGAACAGCCTTTGCCGCCATACGGAGCTTGTTTGTTGGGTTCCGTGAATTTGGCACGGATGGTTTTGGCCCCCTTTACAGAAAAGGCCGATATTGATATTCCGGCGTTGTCACGTTTGGTGAAAACCGCCGTACGTATGCTGGATAATGTCATTGATGTATCCCGGTTTCCCTTACCAGAACAAGAAAATGAAGCCAAATCCAAACGCCGCATTGGATTGGGCGTGACCGGGCTTGGCGATGCCTTGATCATGTGTGGGGTGCGATACGGCTCGGAAAAAGCGGTGCAATTGACCGAAACATGGATGAAGGCGATTGAACGTGCAGCGTATATGGCATCCATCGAATTGGCCCAAGACAAAGGCACGTTCCCGCTTTATGAGGCTGATAAATACACGAACGGTGAAATGATCCAACGCTTGGATGGGGATGTTCTAGCGGCACTCAAAGATCACGGTATTCGTAACGCATTGCTGACTTCGATTGCACCCACCGGTACTATTTCCTTGTTTGCTGGAAATGTATCGTCGGGCTTGGAACCCGTCTTTAGCTTTAATTACACGCGCCACGTATTACAATCTGACGGCACGCGCAAAGAAGAACAGGTTTCCGATTATGCCTACCGTTTATACCGCAAAGTAGTGGGGGAAAATGCACCGTTAACCGATGCCTTTGTCGATTCCCAAAGCCTTTCGCCTAACGAACATTTGATTATGCAGGCGGCGGTGCAAAAATACATCGACAGTTCAATTTCTAAAACGATCAATTGCCCCGAAGACATTTCTTTTGAATCTTTTAAAGACATTTACATGGAAGCATATGATTTAGGGCTTAAGGGTTGCACCACTTATCGGCCAAATGACGTCACCGGGGCGGTGTTAGAAATCAAACCAGATCAGAATGTAAAACAACCCAAACAAGCGACTTTGCCTTTTGATAAACCTGTGGCTCGACCAGCCAACACCAAAACGGAAATGGGTTCGACGGTACATCAAATGTTTCAACCTTTGGAACGTCCCGAATCGTTGAAAGGCCATACTTACAAATTAAACTGGCCGGAAAGCGAACATGCCTTGTATGTAACCTTGAATGATTTTTTGGACGACAATGGACGCGAACGTCCGTTCGAAGTGTTCATCAATTCTAAAAACATGGAACATTATGCGTGGACGGTGGCTTTGTGCCGGATGATTTCTGCGGTTTTCCGCCGGGGCGGAGACGTTACGTTTGTTGTCGAAGAATTGAAAAACGTATTTGATCCGCGTGGCGGACATTGGGTTGGTGGAAAATATGTACCGTCATTATTGGCGGCTTTGGGCGAAGTCATTGAACGCCACATGAAAGTGATTGGTTTTATTAAAGGCGGTGTTGCTTTAAACGATGACCCTCAAGCCCAAGCCCAAGCCCAAGCCCAAGCCCAAGCCCAAGCCCAAGCCCAAGCCCAAGCCCAAGCCCAAGCCCAAGCCCAAGCCCAAGCGGTTAATCTTGACGTACGTGTGATGGAAGACGAAGATGAGGCGCCAAAACAAGACATCCGGATGAGATTTTGCCCCAAGTGCAATCAACCGGGGCTGATTAAACAAAGCGGCTGTGATACGTGTTTGGAATGCGGCTATTCAAAATGTGGATAAGTAAATAGGTCAAGACATGAACCAGATAGGACTTTTGCGAATGCGCGATAATATAATTTCCAGAGAATTGGCAATTCAGAGCAGGAATAGAATCTGGCAAAATAATTCAAAAATACCAAACTGGGTTGATATCAACAATGTGGATTTAGATCAGTTTTTTACAGCTCCTGAAGTAGCTGAATACTGTCACAATAACTTACTATCGTTGATGAAATTAGATGGGGCTAACAACTCAGACTACAAGTTTGTAGAGCCTTCAGCTGGTCGCGGAGCTTTTTTTAATCTTTTGCCGAAAGACAGAAGGATAGGCATTGATATTATGCCGATGATGGATGAAATCGTCGCACAAGATTTCTTGTCATGGAACGTAAAACCCAACGGGCATAGATATGTAGCCGTTGGAAATCCACCCTTTGGATACAGGGCTTGGCTGGCTTTAGCGTTCATGAATCATGCCGCCAAATTCTCAGACTATGTTGGAATGATTTTACCTATGGCATTTCAAAGCGAGGGGAAAGGTAGCCCCAAACATCGAGTAAAAGGAATGCAACTGGTTCATTCAGAGAATTTACCGAAGGATAGTTTTACTGACAATATGGGAAAGAGCGTAAAAGTTAATGCTCTGTGGCAAGTTTGGAAACGCGGAGAGAATATTCGTCCTGAAACCAAAACGTGTAATGAATGGTTGGATTTATTTACCGTTGATCAGCGAAAAGAAAGGCTTTGTGGTCAAAACCGAATGGGCGAAGAAGATTTCTTCTTGCAACGTACGTTTTATAATGAACCACCTCGGCTGGTAAGGTGTTTTTCAGATGTTAAATATGTATGCGGTTACGGAATAATAATTAAACATGATAAAAAAAATATAACAAAATTATTAAATGAAACCAAATGGGAAAAATATAGTAATCTGGCAGCACA
>Ga0316204_10006336_pt1 | contig 18304 bp, 18 predicted proteins | sample 6monrhotite_MG_2_FD_205661 | JGI IMG/M metagenome (GOLD analysis project Ga0316204, IMG submission 205661) | Microbial mat bacterial communities from mineral coupon in-situ incubated in ocean water Damariscotta River, Maine, United States -... | ecosystem: Environmental > Aquatic > Marine >... | reverse complement strand
TTTTTTTTTCTTTTTAAATTTTTTTTTTCTTGTTTTTTTACATCCCCTTTAACCTTCTTTAAAAATTTTTTTATTTTTTTTTTTTTTTTGGGGGCAAAAAAAAAAAAAAAAAAAAAAAAAAAAAAAAAAAAAAGGCGAGGTCGGCGACAAACATCGCAAAGAAGATAGCAAAAATGGAACGGGAGTTCGACGAAGAGGACGCTCGGTATGGTGAAGACGCTAGCTTTCTCGTGGACGTTATAGGTCGGAAACGAGATAGAGAAGCGGAGGATGCTGCTGCCCGTAAGCGGCCCCAAGAACTCAGAGCTCTGAAAAACGCACGCAAAGCTACTGCTTACACGGCCGGCGATCCCATAGACCCGTATACCGTAGAAGAGACCTTGAAGGAGACAGGGTTCCTCAGCGACGAATGGATCATTCATCAAAGACGAGTTGAGGGCGACATCTTGTACGGTCTCTTTTTTTTCCCGCGATCAAATGTGACCATCTGCGACGAGGAGTCGGGCGAAGCAATTGGCCAAAAGGAACTAACGAGCAAGATTTGCGATGATGTGATGGAATTCCTTGAGATGCGCTACGAAGAGGCCATGACAGAGGACTATATAATCCGCGCAATATTCAGTCGGATGCGTGGGACCGCGAACACTAAAATCAGGCTGTTCTTCATCCTCTACACAATGGCGCTTGAACCCTTGATCGCCAAGTATCTTACCAAGGCGTGTGGACCAACAGGGTTTCGTGGCGCGAATGCTTACACTAGAGTGACAGAGGCCATGTCGGAGTTTGTGCAGTCGCTGATTCGCGGCGTTATGGCAGAGGAAGCAAACATTCGCTCCATTGTCAACGATGGCATCACAATTGCTCGCCGGGCTTATCTCTTTCCAAAACCGAGCCACACAACAACAACAAACATAGGCAAGGGATTTTCTGTCACCCGTCCGGTGTAAAAAAAAAAAAAATCCTCCGCCAGCAACGATAACAAAATGAAACAAAATACAGCGTAACCACGGCGTGTCGGCAAACGCAAGAGAGAAGTAAATAAATCCAGCAGTCGAGAAAGACAGAGAAAAGGCACTTACCACAAAATCGCCATTCGCGGCATAGTAGGCGCTAGTCAGTGCCATGTGCGAACTCCCCCCTCCGTTGTTATCCGCTGTGATGAAAATCATAGACGGTGTAGCAGTTGTGATAACCCGAGGGTTGTTCTCCTCATCATACATTTCACTGATCTCCGACTTGCGGAAAGCACTCATTATACTGGATCGAATGACACCTCCGTACTCTGCCATCGCCAACACAGGATCGTCTTCATAAAGTACTTGAAACCTCTTGGAGCGTCTGTGGTTGATCCACGGGGCAGTGTTTTTGATGTGGTCACAGTTCATTGCTTCTTCGTTTGGCAATTTTAGGCAATCATCACAAATCTGTTTTGCTTGAATGAACTTGAACAATGGCTCCCCCGTTGCTTTGTCCTTGGCCTGTACCATCCTACTGTAGTGATTCGACTCGTCTCCTGGCGAACTCAAGCAAAGCATTGCAGCATTGGCCATCTTCAGGATGGGGAACAGCCCCTCCATGAAAAGCTTCCTGTCAACAAAGGCTGCTTCATCAACCACAAGTAGTTGTGCACTCAGTCCTCTGGCACTCTGAAAAAAGAAAAACGATCAGCAAGAAAATAGGAAGACACACACACAACAGCAGCGAGACGTGGCCAGTTCTATTCCATTGCACTCCTGTTAAAACAAGAAAGAAAATATGTTAGCCATCGGGTAGAATTGTTGGTTTATACTTGGTCAAAGCGGCAACGCGAGGATTTTTAGCGCTTGCCGGAGTTGTATGCTGTCTGGTGTAACCAGCCCCATGCAACTAAAGCGATATTAATAGCAATAAAACTCCGATGATTAGAGACAGCACACGGAAAAGGAAGCGAGTATTTATTTGCTACAACTTCACCTCTTATCATCTTTTTTTTTTATTTATTCCCATTGAACCCATAGCTCCCACCTAAGCTTTCTTCTTTGAGCGAGATGAACGACTGCTGCCCCCCGTCAGTAAGTCAAAGGCATCAGCTTCCTTCATTTTCTTCCTCCCGCGCTTCTTTGTCGTGCTGGCCTGAACAACCTCCTTAACTTCGACAATAGTGTCGTCTACAGCTTTGGGCAAATCTCCTTTGCTCGGAGCAGTAGCTTCGTTGTTGTTGTTGCTATTGTCGTCGTCGTTATCATCTTGCTCTTCAACAAGCTCGGCCTTCTTGGCCGTCTTGGTCTTTGGTTTTTTCTTGGGGGTGGGAGCGAGAGCGGGGGTTTCCGCCTCCTCTGCTTCAGTGGACATCTTGCTTTTCCTCTTCTTGGCAGCTTTCTTTGCTTCAACGGCCTGCTCAACCACTTCTCTCTCTTCCAGCGTCACCATTTCTGTAGCTGTGAAAACTTGGAATGAAAACACCTGCTGGAGGGAGGCGTTGTGATACTTCTTGATGTAGGCGGTCAACCCCACGATGGGACTCAAACGAGTTATCACTTCTCTGTCAATGTCCACCACATAATGTTTGTCCCGCACTCGGCCATAGATGCCCAGGGTCGGGCCCTTTTGAAACTCGACGATCATGCCTGCGACGCCCCCCACACAGTACATCCCAAAGCTGGTCTGCAGTGCCCTGAGCGTCTCTTGGTTGTGGTCTAAGACATCAGTTGGGTCGTGTTGTGTCACACTTCCTCCCGCCAACTCTAGCTTGCCCCCTTTCTTCCTTTTGATTGTTTTCCGAAGCGTTGCGGCGTCTGCAGTGACGGGTTCACCCTGAATCGCTGCAAGTAGTACGCTGAGTGTTGCATTTCGGACATTTTTGCGGCTGGTTGCGTCCAGTGCAAGGTTTATCTTCTCGTTTTCCCCCATTTCGTTCAAAAAATCTTTTCAGGCAAGACAAAAAAAAAAAAAAAATCCGCACTAAATCACAGGCCGGCTGCACCCCTTGTGATTGGAAGATTTTTTGTCCAAGTTTTTTTTTTTTTTTCTTCCTCTTCTCCACGCGTCAGAGATGAAACTCCGTTTCTTTTACAGCCACCTTGCCGTCACCGTCAAAGAAAATTGTGCAGGCTTGCTCCCCCTCGACTACTCCAAAATACAGATTGCAGAAGTGTCCAAGGACTCGCATGTTCCCTTTCATCTCCTTGCGCTTGTAGGCGTCGGACACGGCTTCGTAATCCATGACTTGAGAACCATAAAGCACGTCCCTGGCAGATGGTCTCTCCCATTGATCTTCTTCTTCTAAACCCATGCTACGCACAAACTCGTCGATATCAGTATTGACCCAGCTCTCGGCCGCCTCTTCACCGCTCATTTTTTTTTTTTTTTTTTGTACAACTGTATTAAGTACCCCCTACTTCAAGGTTTACGATTGATATATAGCAACCAGTCCTCGACACCCAAAATCAAACAGGGCTATATAACGTCCCACACTTCATTGGTAAATTAAAAACTGTGAGCAATTACAGCATTAGCTAACTGTAAACTATCAAGAAACGTTCACAAACCTAGAAAGGGTTTCTTGTTAACACAGTTACGATAGAATGCTAAACAGAAAACCCACCATGCCACTCAACGGGCCGAACCAAGTGCGCTGGGTTAGGGGCATCGGGTACCCGCGCGTGCGTAAGGGTGGAAGCTATGGAATGGAAATCACTGTTTCATTGTCAAAGGACAGCCGTGACCGGCATGATCATTTCGAAGATGACGCCATCGCGCTTCACAAGGGAGATTTTGATCTCTCGGTGTTCAACGGCCTTCCAATGCGTCGCAATCACAAGACCAAGCCTGGGGACATCGGTCAATGGGACGGGGCCAAAATCAATGACAAAAATGAGCTGGAGGTATGGGGACAGATACACAGCCACACGGATGCGGGCTATAACGCAATCTGTGATTTTGATCATGGTCTCCTCAACGGAATTTCGATAAAGTTCCACGCAGCCGTGAGTCCAGAGAAGCGCGTACTGGGGAAACGCATTGAAGAAATGAGCCTAACTCCTACAGGCGGAGCTCATTACGATAATTGTTTTGTGACCGTCGCGTGCTCCAAACCGCAGGTAACAACTGCCATATGTTATACACCCAAATTGGGTGGTACTTCTAGTAACTCTAAGAAATACCAGACTCAAGGGGGTACTTCCACATCAATGAATAATTTAAACACAGCACAGCAGACCAATGGACAGCCGCCTTCTCAGGCCCCTGCCCAATCTTCACAGAACATTCCTCAGCAGCAGGCGCCCCAGCAGAACACTCCTCAGCAGCCAACCGGGAGCCAGAACCCATTGGGTGATGCGCAAAACTATGCAGCCTTGATTGAAGACCTTAAAGCCCAGCTAAAGAAGGAGAACGATGCCAAGAAGAACTTCCAAAAACAGCTCAACGAGGAGCAGGCAGTAATCAAGGGATATCGAGAGAAGGAGCAGAAGGAGACGGAAGCACGCAACGCAAAGATTTTGGCGGATCTGCCTGGAACCTTAGATGTTCTGAGCAAGCTTGCTGGCGTTAAAAGCGCCAAGGAGTTGAACCCAAAAACCGTCGAATATCTGAAGAGTGCTTGGACTAACCCAGAGCACGAACAACTCCTCAACATGACCAAGAACGCCGCTTTGCGTCTTGTCGCGCTTGAGAAGGAACAGAAGCAGTGGCACGCCCAACGCAAGCAGCTAGGAGACGAAGTGCGCGCCGGAACAGTGAGCGTTGCCGCCGGAAAGGCCCAGCACCTCTTGGAGCAGATCCGGGAAGAGGAGCGCAGAGAATCTATGCGCAAGCTGAGCGCGAACAGCCTGTCGTTCCAGGATGTCTACACTCCCAACCAACAGGAACAGCAGAGTCAGCAGAGTCAGCAGCCTCCCACGCGGCCCATCGAGAACACGGCCAACCAGCGCACGGACATCTTTGGGAGCCCCAACATTCCTCTCGTCCGCGGGCCTCAGCCCACCAAGTTCGACCTGAACCCGGCCTTTGGCGCTCAGTTGCAGCAACAGCCGCAACAACACGTCCCTTCGACCGTCACTGTCGGGGCAAGCGCTCCCAAGGTTCCCCAGCAGAACGTTGGTAGATTTTCAAACTGGATGAGCGAGAGCGAGGCTCGCGGTCTCGTACAGGTCAAGCTTTCCAGGGCGCCCATGCAGATTAACGGAAGTCAAATGTGAGCCACCGCGCCTCCAACAAACACAGCCCACAGCTAACACAATTCCAAAAAAAAAAAAAAAAAAAAAAAAAAAAAGTTCCGCACGAACTTTCATACACGACAAATAAATGATCAAAAAACAAAAAATTTGTCTGCATCTCTTTTGTTTATTTACAATATCGTCCATGCACGGACGTGTTTTTTACACATGAAGAAGGGGGAAAATCCTCTTTGGTTATCAAAAACTCACCGTCCCTCTAACTGCTCAATGTTCAAGCTTTCTTCATAGTCTTCTGCCACAAGTTGTATCTGCTCAACAATGATGCCATAATCTTGTTGCTCCTCCCACCGGTATAAAACCCTGACAGTGAGACAAGAGCTGAGCTTAACAACAATCATGCACTGCTTTGTTTCTTTGCCTGTCCTTTGTCGCATAAAACACCCCCACTCAACCTCAGTCCGTACAATGCTTGGCGGAGAACTGTTAAAGTTAATGATCTTCACAATCAGGGGTCCGTCTGTCTCGCAGTGGCGAACGGGTAAAATCTTAACGGCGTTGTGATAAGCTTCCGAGTCAGGCACATACAAAGCTCCGCCCAGGCTTTGTCTCGATGATGTGACACGGTCTTTTTTGTTGGGGGTTGTCTTCTTGTCGTTGCTGAACTTTGGCATGGTCTGACCCAGCGCCAGGCGAAGAGCCTCCAAGTCCCAAGCGTTGTCAGGTTGTCTGTCATGATAGTCGCGCAGAATTGATCGAGTGTTGCGGTCCTCCATTTCTCCCGGCAGCCAGCAGTAAGTCCTCACAGACTTCCCTAAACTGACGCAATCCTTCCCCTTTAACGCCTTGGGGGCGTTGAGACGAGGAGACGTCGCCACCGTTGCCCATGTTTTGTCTGTTAGATGAGCAGGCACAGCATCTACAATAGTGTTTGCGCGCCCGAGGAAGTGGGTGCTGCACATCACCGCAATTTTGTGCCCAATGTACAAAAACAGGTCATCGATTAAACTGTTCTCCTTGACCTCTAGCTGCACTCGCCTGATCAGTAACTTGTACCCTGACGACAAATGGCTGCCGTTAATTTGACCTGAGTACAACAAAGTCACCACCGCCTCCCCACCGAGAACGGGAGTTCTGAAAATATTAAAGGTGGTGAACATCGCTGACTTCTTCTTGGTCGTTCGATACTGCAACTCCTTTAGTGGCACGTTCAAGCGCAGCCAGCTGAGCGACGCCAAAGACTTGGCACGACGTAATTGGAAGGTTAGTTGCAGTTTTGTGTCTGCTGGAAGAATTTTGGAAAACGTTATTCCACTTTTCTTGCGGCGCACACTTCCGGTCTTCCGCGTCTCTTTGCGTGGTTTTTTCTGCGACATTAGCTGCCACATGATCTTAGACTGGTTTTTACCGCTGAACGGGACCACAGACCGATGTGTTCGCCGCTTCTCGTTTTTCTGTTCGCTTTTTATGGCAAGCTCCAATTCTAAGGTTGTGTCGGCATTCTGCCTTGGCACTACACACTCTTCCATCACTGAGCCAAGCACAAGGCTCCCCCCCTAAATATATATATATACCCTTTTATAACAATCGTCAATCTACCAGTTTACCGCTCGGTGGCAACAGTTTTTCCTACCATCATATCAAATAAAACAAAACCTGTCCCAGAGCCAGCGGAGTTCAAAAAAACAACAGCGAAAACAACACCTCTGTTGCTAAAAATACTTGTCGTCTGTACATTGGTCAATAAAGACAGTGCCAGAAAGGGTTCTTGTCTTTTTTTGCCGTAGGAAGAAATAGAGTGGGATGTCTACATCTTACCGACTTCCCCCGCGGGACCCTTCCTTGCGTAATTTTAAAATTGGGTTGTTGGTGGTTGCTGGAATCATGAGCTTTGGGTTTGTGGCATACCTGATCCAGTACCTCAATCTTAAAATTGAACACACCGTGTTGAAACCTCCTAGCATGCCCGGGATGCTCACATCAATGCGATACAGCCTTCGGTACTGGCTGATCTTTCTTGCTGTACTGCAGGGCTTGCTGATTTTCTCCGCTTTGGGAACATCATTGTTCAGCCGCAAAAACTCGTGCTGTTCTGGATTTTGGCTTGTCATCTTTGTGCTCTGTGTAGTCGCCTTTGTGATTTTTTTCATTGTGCTGGTAATCGAGGGGAGCAACTGCAACGAAGCCGATCAGCCAGGCAACATTTGCAACCATCCGCTACGATGCTGTGATCCTGCGTTTAACGGTAATCCGGCCAGCGGATGCACCGGACCTACGACTTGCCCAGATCCTGTTCCGGAGTTTCCAGACATAGTCCCGCCAATAACAATCGACAAGCTTCCCGCAAGCCCGGATTTTGTGTGGCTGGTCTGGACTACTTTGGCGTTTGTAATTCTAGACATCGTGTTGTTGGTGATCACTTTGTGCATTAACATGTGGGAGCCTTCAAGCAAGCCTGACGATCCGCTGGAGTCGAGTTTCACTACAACTGGCAGTTATGCGATCCCAGATGGAATGCCGCTCCAAGGAGCCATTGAAACCGCGCCGGTCAATATCAACATGAGTGCACAGCGACAGCAGTCTTCTAGCCGGGGGACAGAAGCTCGGAAGCGAGTGAGTTTGATTTCAACCGGGGAAAACAGGAATTTGGTGATATAATGTAAACTTCCGGTGCGTGTGTGTGCGTGTGTGTGTGTGTGTGTATTAGGGCACCAACATGTCGCGCTGCACTGACTCGGGGTTAAGGATATATATATATATACACCCAACAGCGAAGAAAAAATAAAACGTCTGTCTCCCACCCGCAAAAGGGCGAGGGAAAAGAAATTTGTTTGTGCAACTTTGAACCTTGTGAAAGCATTCAAAACCAACTGTTTATTACCCCCTTTTCCCCCTGTCAGTGACTAAAAGTGGGGTTCTAAAGCAGGATGCGCAGCCTTCAACTGATAGGCCCAAAAGCTCGTAGACAAGAGAGCAGTACTCTGGGAAACGGGGATTATGGCCCGCCCCGTATCATTGTCATGGGTCTCGGGGACCTGGCTAAAGTGAGGGAAAGCCCTCAAAAGGTCGCGGTTGAGGCGATGCTGCTTGCGGGAGTACGAGACACAGATATGGAGGACGCCTCATACATTCTCCGCAATGTAAAAAGCGTGGGGGTGCTGAATCTCAGCGACACTCCCATACGCGACCTCCGCGTCTTTACTGGTGACTCTTACGGGATCACAATACTGGATCTGAGCGACACCACACTGGCGCAAGAACAGATCAACTACGTGGCCAACATAGACACGCTACGCGAGCTCAAAATCAACAGTAATCGCAGCGTCAAAAACATCGACTTTGTGGAGGCTCTAAAGCGATTGACGACGCTGAATATAGGGTACACCGAGGTTACTGATCTCGCCCCCATTGTGAACCTGAGAAAACTTGAATACCTTAACGTGGCCAACTTGAACCTGCGTAAGACAACTGTGGAGATTCTGACTCACGTCACCAGCCTCAAGGAGGTTGATGTTAGCTACAGTTCAATTGACATCGAGTTGTTTCCTAGTGTGGTTTACGCTCGCCTGTTTCGCATCACCTACGCTGTCAGACCGGGTGTCTGCCGTGCCATCTACCCGGGTATGGCTTACCAAGCCATGCAAAACACACGGCAGGGCGAATGGAGAGGCATAGTTATGAATGACAAAATTGATGGGCCACTAAAGTTTGCGCCACACACTCCAAAGGTAGTTGAGTGGACCGTCGTTGTCAGGCCCAAGACAAGGAACCACCCTCTGTTTAACGTTGGCAGCCCCAATGCCTACATGATCGTGGAGCGCGGAGAAGAGAACTTTGGGCAACCACTGGTACTTGATCATGGCACTGTCTACAAATTCATGGTCCGGCAGCGCACCAACAAGGGCAATTCCAGAGTCTTGCGGATAACACATCCTTTTTTCATCGACTACGAACAAGGCGGGGGACAGGCGCGGTTTGACAATGGTATCATTGCCCCGCGACCTGATATCAACGGCAGAGTGAGTGGGGTTGTCAATGGGGATTTGTACTTTAAGCCCAACTTTAAGGATGGACGTATTCTTTACGCAGAGTGTGAGAAGCATGAAGGAATGGGGTTTATTCTCAAAGTCAATTCTCCGAAGCTTTACTCCAACCGCTCATCCTACACGGCCGCCGAGATCTGCTCGTTGTGCAAGAGAGAGGTCGCGGAAGAGGACGTCGATGACATGATTGGGTGTGAGACTGACCCTGATACCTGGTATTGCTCTGAACAATGCGCTGAGGCCGGGTTGGCGAGAAAATGAATCTGGTAATAAATCCACGGCTTTTTTTTTTCGTACACCGCTTCAGTTTTGACCTCCTACAACAATCTCTCCTCCTCCAAAATAATTCGCGCTCGCATACCACGCGGGTGCATTGTCAAATCCAGCAAAGAGCTGTCTGTTGGTATCCATGTCGAGCACTTCCTGACAAGGCCCGTCGTCGAGGAAGAAGGCGCCATTGGGCACACTTTCGGGATACAGATAAGTCTTATGCGGGTCCTCCTTGACGGTTTCATCTCTCCAGACATGGTTGATGTAGACTTCTTCGCTGGTACCACTCAAGCCGTCGACTTCTTCATTTGCTTGATCCCCCTGTGAGTCTTCAGAGCTGTCTTCAAGCTCCATTGGGACCGCCTGTTCTTCTTCGCGCACTCGGCCGGTCCCACCACGGCCCAGAGGAGCGCCTTCCCGCACACGAACCCGCTTACGAGCACGTCTGTGGTCTGTGAGCCGCGGTCCCTCCCTCACATCGACATAGAGGTCGACGTATTCGCCCCTGAAAAGTTTGGTGGCGTAATTGCGGAGTTGGTCAAGTCGCTGTTTTCTCTCTTCTTCGCGCAATATTTGCTGCCACTCGTCGCGCTCGCGCTCTTTTTTTTTTAGTGTACGGCTGGCGTATCGCAGGCGATTGCTGCGGCGCGGCTCATCCACCTTTTCCGATTCCCTGTAGTTGTCATCTTTCCCCTCTTCCTCCTCTTCCAAGTTTGCTTCGCGCGCACGCTTTTTCTTCTTCTTTTTCTCTTTGAGCCGAGCTGTGTTACGCGCAGAGTTCGTCGCCTTGAGCTGGGCCGTAGATTGTCTGGCGTAAGCAACTAAAAGATCACTCGCATCTCCTTCCTTCTCCTCGTCCTGGGATGCAAAGAGTTCACGATACGCACCAACCCGCTTTTTGTTGTTCGGTCGCGTCTTGTGGGGCGATCCCGTACCAGCTTCGCCTTTTGCGCTTCTTCGCTTCTCCCTACCACCCGGTTTACCCGGGCTCCTGTTCTTGTAACCCTCCAACACATGTCTTTTGTAGCTCTCATAGGTCACAACAAAAGTCCTGTCACCCCCCAGCGGCCCTGGTGATTGCGTTGTCTCTAAGCGGAACTGCTGGCGTCTGAGCCCTTTCCACACACTGTGCCATTCAATGTTGACATTGATCGTCTCGCTCATCTCCTTGGGAATGTTCTTGTAATTTTTCAGCAGTAACACAACAACTTTTTTGCTGTTCTCTTCCTCTACGGTGAACACAACAAGTTCAGGCCTGTGGTTTCGCAGCCGAAACAGCTTGTCGGCCATCCCATGAACAGGGATTTCGTCTTCTGTCAAGGGCCTTGCCCCCATTTTTTTCTTTTCCTTCTTTTCGCGCTCATTCTCCACCCCGGCCTTTATCTCGGCGTTTCCCGTCTCAAAGCTTGTTTGTAACCATTGTTTTAACATTATCAGCCTATTTATCTCCCCCCTTTACCTGTGAGCTGGATTTAGAGGCAAATTTTATGTTTTTTTTTTTTCGCTCGCGTGTGGGTAAAAAGTGATCTATTTCTCGATCTACCGCGCGATCCTGGCAAAAAAAAAAAAAAAAAAAAAAAAAAAATCTCCTCAAATTTCTTCTCCTCGAACAGGTGTGTCTTGGCGACCAAGGAAGCAATGGCAGACGACGAATTGGTTACTTTGCTGGCGCAGGGCCAACAAGTTGTGCTTAGTGTCAAAGAGGCAAAACTAATGGGAACCTTAGCAGATGCGATCGAAGATTCCGGGGTCGAAAATCCGATCCCAATTCCCGACACTGACATCAAGTCTCTGATGCTTGTGGTTTTGGGGTGCCAAAAACTCGTGGAATCGCCCCCTGAGGACCAAAAAGCGGCAGCTGCGGCTTTCGTTATGACTGTCAACCCAAAAGAACTGCTTTCCTTTATGGTACTTGCAAACTACCTAGACGCAAGACTACTGCTGGGTGCTGCTGCTGACGCCGGGGCCACGGCCCTGGCTGGCAATCGAGCTTTCGAGATGCGGGATTATCTTGGGGTGAAAAAACGAATGGGAGTTTGGCGTGGAAGAACAAATCCGCAAAGAACATACATGGGCGGTGCATTCGGAGTAACCCGAGGGACACAGCAGGCGCCACGTGACTGAGAAATTTTGCGACTTGAGAATATTCTCGCGATTCAGTAAATCTCCTGTTATTTATTTTTGTTTGTTGAAGACGTGGATTTGAACTGCGTTGTTTGTTTGTGAAAGGCATGGAGGAAGACGGACAGCACACGATTTGGGAGTTCTCAAGCGAAGAGAAATCCGCAGAAGACCCCGCCGTGTCCACCGCACAGCAACAACAAACTAAGGGAGAGAACGGCACGGAGAACCGTGGCAAGTTCCCGTTGAAGCCGCGCAGGGGGACGAGGCCGTTTGATGAGTGGCTAAAGGATTTCACGGTCGACAAACAGGGGGTTGTGCAGGCAACACAATGGATTAAAGACGATCGCCTCCAAGACCTAGTTGACCTTTTACAGGTGTACTTGAAAGCAGCGCTGAACGAGGAAAACCTCACAGACCGCTATGACCTCATGGTCGAGGGCGCGGTTGAGCTATACGTTGCTCGCAGGGAAATCAAAGAAGAGCTTGATATGATTGGTCCGGTAGTCAACAACTTGCTGTTTGCGGTGTACCGATTGGACGAAGAGTGTGGGCTGGACAGCGGGCTCACGAAAGAAATGGATGAAGACACTCGCAAAGCTGTGATTGAGCTGCTAGACGAAGACGAAAAACTGTTTGAGGCGATACTACTGGAAGAGTACATGCGCGTTATGTGCACTCCCTACCAACAGTTTGTCTTAGAGCTGGCTCGGTGTATACACTCTTTCAACGGCTATCAACCGCCAGGAAGGAGCAAAGACGAAATCCATTTGTTGGAAGAGGACCTAAAGAATCCAGTTCGGCATTTCGACGCTGTGCTCGACCGCCTGGCCGAAGCAGTGCAGAGGGTGATGAGAGATCAGGGCCTTTTAACGAGTGAAGACACAGACTGCGACACCGCGGACAATGAACGGTTGCACGAAGACGACTCCGGGAAAAGCACGGGTATGGCGCCGTTGGCAAACGACATGAAGACCTTGAATGTGAATTCCGACGCAGAGGAGGAGGCGACGGAGGACGGCGAAGAAGGTGAGAGCGAGGAGCAAAAAGAAGTGTTGGCGAACGGATTAGATGAAGTACGAGCCGAACAAGAAGACAACCACTGGAACCCAGACATCCGGCGAGTCCAGTCAGAGTCTGATCTCGCCCAGATGAACAACTACATGACCGTACACCCAGAATCAGGGTCGAAGACCGACTCGGAGGCGTGAGGGCGTCGTAGCGTGCGTGTGTGTGTGTGTGTGAGAGAGAGAGACACACACACACACACACACAGTAATAAACAGCTACATACGAGTTAACTTTATTGAGTCTATTTCGTATACACAATTGTCCTTTTTTTTCGTTGCTGCGCTCTCCCGGCCCACATCGCCTCTTGCTGCACCTCTCTTCGAGTGTGAACTCTCTCCGGCTTTGCTAATCGCACCACGAATGCGAGACCTCGCGGATCAAACCCGACGGTTGTCACCAGTGCGAGGCGCGGGTCCCGATTTCTGCCGCGGAACATGGCAATAGTTGCCGCAACATCAATTTCCTTCTGCATTCCCGTGATCATGATTTTGTAAGCCGGTTGTCCACGCGGCGCTATAACAGAGGGAGTGGTCTGGTTGGCTGCATCTTGAGTGAACGCGTCAATAGCCGCGAGTACACCGTCAACCGTTGCTCGGTCATGCTCGTCTACCGCCTTTAGGTTTACTTTAGCCCCGCGCCGCCTTCCTCCCATTGCCTTGTAGTTCGATGAAGCTTGCCCAACATTCAGACGGTGACTGCGCTTTTGCCCGTGCCGAGTTTTCACCATTTTCAGGAACATGAGATCTATCGCAACGGTGACAACAGCGGTTGCCGGGTTGAACGTGGCACCCGTGACACAAGACATACCACCATCTTCGTTGTCAACGAGCTTTCTTCCCAACATGTCAGCGGTTACCTCCTTGTTCCACCCGCCTACTGACACTCTGTATTGCTTATCGCGCACCCTGACCGTGGAAACGTCAGGGTGTATCGCTGGGAACTCCAGCCGGCCAATTTCAAACACCACCGCCTTGATTGCCTTCCGATGCACCGGGTTTCTAACCATAGTCCAGTCCTTTTCTTCTATTGCTTTGTGTAGCGCTGCTTCGCCCAACTGTCTAGCGTCCATTTTCTTCTTAAGCGCAGCGCGCTTAGCGTTAGGCGCACTCTCCTTCCCTCGGCCGTTCATATGAAAACACTGCCCCTCTACTTTTGCCGGCCTTTAAAAATAATGTCTGGAAAACTAAGCCATCAAAGCACCTCTCAATACTTCACAAATTTTAAATTCTCCTCTTTTTTTTTTTTTGTTTCCCTTTATTTCTACAGTCGTTGCTTGAACTCTTAATCCCCCTCCTGGCCGCGGTTTTTGTCTCTCGATTTGTTTGATTTGACGCACTTCTAACCCCACAGGCGAACAAGAGTCTCTCTTGGTGTCATGAAGATTGCAAACGCCCAAACTAGAAAGAGTATGGCTAACAGATAGGATATTTTAAAACCGCCGGCCCTTTGTCTACTCGGTCCCCGGGCGCGTATCCCACTTTCCACCTCTTTCATGAAGGGCACCAAAGCAACGAACTCTGGCGCGTCCGTGTGATAGTTTTGTTGTATCTCGTGCTCGTATCCTGCTCTTTCCATCGCACTTTGTAGGTTACTCGTAGAGGAAAGGCCCACAAGAGGGACTACAAGGATACCTGCTGCTGCCCGACACTCCGAACACGGCTTTGCGCTGTCCATTGCCCGGCCAAATCCTTGTTTTGTCATCTCATTGACGAAAGCGTTGTACGCAATTTCCTTTGCGCGGTCCGTGGGGTCATAATTCATTTTCTCGTGTTATCACCTTCTCGGCCTGCTTGATTTGCGGTCACAAACAAAAAAAAACTTGCCCCAACGCACTACAATTATTTTTAACTGGCGTGTATATTTTATCAAGTCTTTAGGCGGCTGTGCAAATTAACAGTAAGTTTTCTATGATGAGGAAGGGAGACAGTTCACGCTCCCCGTTACTGGCTATTTTTGTGGGACTGTTGGGTTTACTCCTGGTTTATGGGCGGAGAAATTATCCCAGCACCTGGCTTCTAAAGTTTGCTGCCAACGGCTTTGTGATGGTGATCACAGGGATCGCTATTACCGGGTTGATTCAGACGCTCGTGCTTGGGAGCCCGCCCCGAGAAAAAGATTATGAAGTCTGAACCCTAGCACTCTTATTTGTGTTGAAAACAAAGAGGGGTTGTTCTCAACGGCACAGATACAATGACCGACTTACTCAAGGTGCCCGGGCACGTCGTGTCGATTTTCCGTGGCCAACAAGAAGCTACCTACGCATCGCATGTCAAGCAGGGGGTGTTTCGCTGCTTGTTGGCGTTCTCGTTCCTGGTGGGCCTGACTATCATCCACACCCAAGTACACTCGTTCGAGAGTGAGCTGACGCATCTACTGACTACGAGTGCCATTGGCTTTGGCTGGTTCATGTGCACACTCTACACGGTTCTCGTGTCAATGGAGCTCGACTCCCTGGTGCCAGCTGACGAGGCCAAGAAAAAATAAAATATTACTATTGTCCAGTGTTAACAGATTTGCTGAATTATGGAGGGTCTGCTTAGACCCAGAAACTATCGAGTGCCCGTTCAACGGGATCTCGACACAGCTCGAATGGACTTGATGCCCAAGATCACACAAGCTTGTTCTGGGCCGTATGTCCAAGTCATTGGATTCTTTGATCTTTTGCAAACAAAACAGCTGAAAGTACGCATCCCACTTCCGCTGGTGTCCCTGTTTTTGGACGCAGAGGACGGGCTGGAGTATTTTACCGCATACGACGGCGCAAAAGTAGAGAAGCTACACGGGGAAAGTTCAAGCCCAACATTCTTGGACGAGAAGCGCAAGGAAGCATTTGCCTTTGTCGACCTCATGAGAGGCGCTTTGGTAGGCATGCGAGAAGAAACAAAGATTGAGCAGACTTGGGTTGCTCTCGTGTCTCCTGAGTTGGGGTTCTCGAGAAACGTGGTGTTGATCCACTCGTCAGAGAACGCCAAGGTGGCGAGGTGGATGGAAGGCGGGCCGTTGCAAGAGCTCGTTGAAATGATTAGTCTCTCTCCGCTTCTTAGCGCGGATATAGAGCTGGTTGCCGCAAAGAACCACTTTGAGGAGAACCAAGAAAAGGAATTTCACGACTCCGTAGAAAAATAAACATATATTTAAACTTTCTTGTCTTTACTTTTTTTTTCTTTTTTTTTTTTTTTTTTTTTTTTTGTCTAATCGTCATCCGAGTCGTCGATGTCCATGGCACCGGTGTCGCGCTGGGTACGAGGTACCTCCTTTTCGGGCTTCTTGGTGATGCGCTGCGTGGGAGGCGGTGGGAGGAGCTCTGCGCTCTCACTGTCTTCCGAGGAGTCGTCTTGTGTCGTGGGGCCTCCAAAGACACGAGGCTTACCACCCAGGTTGCGAACTGCGTAGATTAGAATCACGGGGTCCTCTCCGACCGGATACTGGGCATCGGCTTCGTTGCGAAGACACTTGTCAGCTTCTTCCTGGGATAGCTTGCCAATCTTTTGGAGGATCTGATCCTGCTCAATGATGCCATCATCGGACCGCTTGGTTTGTTGGGCGAACCAAGTGCTGGTAATGGCACAAACCGTAAAGTCCTCTGGCTTGAGGTAATGGGCCGCGGTTTCTTGGATGCAAAACAGTGGTACAATGCCGCGGTTCAGTGGCTGTTTGCCCTTGTAGAGCTGCAGAAGCGGGTTCGGGTCGGCATAGGGATTGGCGGTTTTCAGATCCAAGTACCCAACATCTGCTGTGAGTTGTTGCACGTGGTCTTTGAAGTGCTCAAAAACAAACTCGTTGGACGGGTGGAACGCTTTCCTCAGCAAGAAGTCGGCCAGGTTGCATCGGGCACTCTTGGCGCGGTGGATGATGTTTCCGGCCATCCCTGTCTCGGCGGGATGGTTGGTCAGATTGAGCTTGTTGCCCCTGGTCCCCCTAGCGTCAAGGGTGGCAATGATTTCCCACTCCATCGACTGCCCGTTGGCTTCCATGATTCGACTGTGGTATCGCTCACGGGTGATGCCGAGAGCCTGCATGGTCATGTAGTTGCCAACATTGACAACGACGTTGTGCACCAAGGCCGTCCCGTCCTCGATCTCTTTCATCGGATCATTTTTGTACGGCACAACGGCCAGGCGTGTCTTGAAATGCGTGTAATAGGCTTCCTCCTTCTCCACGTCAAGCGTGCCTTCCGCGTCGTTCTGCTCCTTGAATTCCTTCTTCTCGTTTCTAAAGTCGTCTATCCCGTCGTTGGGCAAGAGAGAAGCCGTGATGCCGAGCTGCTTGCTGGCAGGCACAGGTGGTTTGTTGTATTCTAATCGCACCGGGATGCGAATGAAGCGCGTGACCTCTTGCATCTGAAGCTTGAAAATGAACGGGTCCTTGTCTCCCGGCTCCGTCAAATCCAGGGTGAGGTCGGTGTACGTGGGCGACGGGTCGATACAAGAAAACGCAGGAATCTTCTCGTACAAGCTCTGGGGATTCCTGTGCATCCTGATCATACTGAAGCCACTCACATTGTAAAACACGCTGAAGGCCAATGCGGGGTCCCCGCCAAAACCTCCCTTCTTCGGCTCCTTCAGCCAGACCGTCGGCTTGATAGTGAAGCCCTCGATACTAACTTCTGCGTTCCTCTCCAGACCAAGGATCTTCTTGGCGTCAAAGACGTTGACGTCGATGCTCATTCCCGGCACAACAGAATGCCAGTACATGGTGACCTCGCCCTTACACTTTTCACGGAGCTCCTTCTGTTCGGTTCGGTACTTCTTCTTTTCGTCCTCTGACATACCCTTAATCTTGGCGTCTTCCTCCGCTTTCTTCTTCTTGGCGGCTTCAACTGCGCCCTCGCCGTCCCTGGCGTAAGCAGCAGCCACTGCGGAGACACTGACCTGCGCACAGAGCTCGATGCCAAGCGGGTTGTCCTTCATGCGTCGCACTTTGTTTTCACGAAGCTTTACGCCCGACAGATCGAGAATTGTCAAGCGCAACTTAGGCCGCAATGCGCCTGTGGCTGCCGCAAGCTCCTTGGTGGCAAACAGTTTGCCCTTTCCGCCGATGAACCCTTCCACCACTGCGTGAACCGCCACTGCGTCGGGATTCACCCAGTTTGCTTCCTCTTTGCGGGCCTGTGCACCCTTCTGCTGCATCATCTTCCGCAACAACGCCTTCGTGGAACTCATGCTTCGACTTTCTTTTTTTTTTTTTTTTTTGATGGACAATTATTTTTTTTTTCTTCGCTTTCGGCGAGAGAGTTTCTGGTTGCTTGATACTACTGTCAAACAACAAACAGAACAAAGAGAATGACTTTCAAAGACACCCCCCCTGTTGCACTGTATATAAAATTGCGTCCTGGCAAATGCTCCGGTTTCTTGGGCTGCAGGCACGATCTCCCAGGCGATCACCGCGGTCTTTTTTCTTCTTTTTCTTTCTTTGTCACAAAAACAGTGATCCTGTTGTCAGTCGGCCCGTCGTGGCGGAGGGAGTAGACAAGTTCCGGGTTTTCAGACGCCCTGTAAAAGGTGTAAATCGATCTACCGAAAATGTAGATCGATCTACACTTTTCGGTAGATCGGTTGGCGCCAAACGTGTTTTTTTTGCGCATTTGGAAAAATCCCAAAAAAGGGGATACCCCTCAAAAGTTTTCAACAAACCCTCGTGCAACAT
>Ga0316204_10006335_pt1 | contig 18305 bp, 15 predicted proteins | sample 6monrhotite_MG_2_FD_205661 | JGI IMG/M metagenome (GOLD analysis project Ga0316204, IMG submission 205661) | Microbial mat bacterial communities from mineral coupon in-situ incubated in ocean water Damariscotta River, Maine, United States -... | ecosystem: Environmental > Aquatic > Marine >... | reverse complement strand
GCCAACAGACAATTAGAGATGGTTATACTCCAAAACAGCTCAAAGCTCGCATAAAGGAATTATACGAAAAAAACCAAGATCCTAAAGAATTTCAACAAGCTTTAAAAAAGGCAGGGTTTGATTTAGCTATTGGTAATCGTGGCGTTGTAATGGTTAGCCAGAAACAGGAAATACACTCTTTAATGCGCTACGCAGGACAGAAAAAAAAGGATGTTGAAAAGCGATTAAAACCAATTTTAAACAACTTGCAAAAAGTTGAAAATCTCAAAAAAGGTAAAACCCAAGAAAAGACAAAACAGGTCCGTAAAGTTCTTGATTTAAAGATAAAGAAAACCAAAAAGACAATGGCTGAAAATACTTTTGATATGTTGTCTCGTGATGAGATCGGTAAGTCCTCTGCAAAATTTGACAAGCTAAAACAAGATTTTAAAGAGAAAGAATGGGCGCAAAAAAAGAGTGACTTTGCCGATAATGACGATGGTATTACACGTTCTAAATCATTAGATCAGACCATTGAACAAGCAAAAAGAGAGCAAGAAGAACGGGAACAGAAAGATAGGGGATATAGTCGTTAACCGCTCAAACTATCAAGAACGGTAAAAAAGGATAGCTTTTTTCTATTATCTAAAAGGTGTAGATATTCAGGATATTGTTCTTGTATTAATTCACGAACTGAATTGACGTATATATCAGCACATATATTCAATTCTTCAAGTGAAATTTCACCTTCGGCAACTTTGCGCAAGTCTTTACGCAAAACAAGTTCGCTATTCATTGAAATTCGTATGTCAGGCTCAAAACCCAGTTTCTTCGTAATAATTCGTCGAGCTTCCGTTCTAAATTCCAAATTGTCAGATAGATAAAATTTCTCTAAGACCCACCACGAAGAAGCCAATTCTTTTTTCATCATAAGCTCCCAAATTATTGTCGTATCTTACCATAAAAAGTACTGAATGGCAATAGATTATTATGAATTAAGAAAGATTGCTCTTGATGTTCCTGAAATACAAAAACTACTTATAGAAAGGCGTGAAATTGAACAAAAAAGTAAAGAGAAGGTCACATTTACACGTCCCAAGCCACATCTTACACCATCTAATGATAAATATTTTCCTAAAAAACACACCATTGATAAAGGCAAAATTGCGGAAGTTCAAAAACAAGCAAAAAAACAATTAAAGGCCAATGCACATAAAATAGAAATTGCCCTGCACCAAGAATTAAAAAAACAAGGTTTAGAGAAGCATAAAGGGCATTTCAAAGAAATGAAAGTAACTGAATTAGTTACCTTTATTGAAAAAGGCAGGGGACAAGTTTTAGAAGACAGGAAGACGGAAAAGAAACAAACACAACAACCAAAGCGTTTAGAGGAAAGTCAGGAAGATTTTAATCAAAAAGTAAATACTGAAAAATCCCTAAAACCTATTAACCGATCTCAAGATAAGATGTCTCAAAAAATTGCGAAACAACAAAAGAAACACAAGAAAACTAATGATCGCCTCGATCAGGCCTTTAACAAAGTGAAACAGGAGTTTGAAGAAAATAAAAAAAGGGTTGTTGAAAAAGACCTTGAACGTGGTTTTAGTAGATAATGAATTTCATAATTACACCTAGATATTCTGATGTTTTCGAAGGTGAAATACCAAAACTCGAAGACCTCTTAATCGATTTTCCTTCAAAAGCTGTACTCGGAATACTTTGCCTTATAAACGCAGAATTATATACGGGTAGGGATTCCGAAGCTCAAAGTAAAATTTTTAATTTCCTTACCCAGAGAATGCAGCCCAAAACTAAGCGGCAAATTCTAACAAAATTATATCATCACAAAAAGCAACAACGTATTGACCTTTTTAGCATTAGGTTTTCGTTGGAATTTATTCATTATGAACTAACCCATTTTAGAGATTTCACTATTGAGGACACTACCCCCGAACAAGAGTTTAATTTTCTAAAAGCCTATCTGGTTATTGTTGATAATGTTAATGACTCATACGAGTTGTCTTTTGACGTACCTGAAGAAAAAGGCGAATTTTTTCAAGTGGCCACTTGGCCAACATTCACAGATCAATACGAGGCTAACCATCCAATAAACCCAATTAATAGCCTGACCCGTTCTTTAGTTTTCTTCAATGTCCTAAAAAATCTGGAGGAATTCAAACCCTATGTTACATCCTTCTTAAATTATCAGCAAAAAGCCAATTATTGGGATTATCTTAGAACACTATCAGATGCTTTGCAGTTAAGTTGGACGAATGATAAGCAAGTCAAACTCCAACCGTTTTACATCCCCCAAAATGAATACACTAAAAAAATTATTGACAACTTCACCATAAACCCAGCTGAATACAAAAAGCGATTTGGCGAAAACAAGCAGAATTTTAACGGGCTAAAAAGCTTTCCTGTTATCAAAATTGATTCCGAAAGAAATGTTGTAACCAACTGGAATTATATTACCAATAAATTCTATGAAGGACTATTGTTTGATTTTTACGGAAACTCCGGAATAAAAGACCATCCAAAATTTAAAAGTTTTCCTGATTTTAAAAATTTTGTTGCCCAAGAAATTACTGAAAAACATATTTTCAAAAAGACCCTTTCTTATTATTTGGATAAGAAATATGCGGTGTTGAATTTTGATGAATCAAATGATAATGGCTTCCCTGATGCTTATTATCGAATTGGCAACTACATATTCTTATTTGAAATCAAGGATGCCTACTTTCCATCAAAAGTAATCAACTCTCTTGATTATGATGAGATAAAAGGTGCAATTGACACTAAATACAACACCGATAGAAAAGGAACAGGGCAAATCGTTAAGCAATTGAAAGCATTAGCCGTTGCACCTTTTGAAGAAAAATCATATCAGCAACTCAAAATCAAGCCAAGGAACTTGACCATTTACCCTGTCATTATCTACACGGACAACTTCTTTAGTATGCCAGGGGTCAATAGATACTTAAATCAAGAACTTAGGAAAAGACTAGATTCAGAAAATGACCTAAAAACAAACTTTAAGACAGTCAAAGACTTAGTTTTTATTGATATGTCTTTCCTAATTGGAAAAATTCACGAACTGCACAAGTTTAACCTAAAAGAACTTGCCGAAGGATATTTTCAATATTTAAAACGATATGAAAAGAATTTTAATAAGAAGTATGATGAACAAGATATGTTTTCAATGAACCTTCCTTTTGAACGATACGTTTCTAAAATTCATTCTACAAAGAAGAATTCCAGTTTTCTTGAAAAGGTATTTGAAGTATTGGAAATCGAAAAAGACGTTACGTGAATATTGAAATAACCCACCGCAGAATTGAAATTATAATCACTACAAAAAACCCTATAAATAACATCCAAGACAATAAGAAAAGAAAACAACCGTAGTCTTTTTCTTTCCACGCTTCACTAATCCCTTGTATAATATCCTTTACTAACCAACCATAAATAAGCCAACTAATAACTATTGAACTAATAGCAATTAATATAATTGCCATTGTTCCTTGGACTTCTATAGTCATCCAATTCAATATGATTTTTATAATTAAAAAGAGCAAGGCAACAAGCCCTATGAAAATGAAGTAACCTATTCCCCTATTTATAAATTCGTCCTCTTTCATTTTAAACAATATTGTGAAATATAATTTGCTTAGGCTAAAAATAGAAAAACAAACCGAAAATTTATCGGGGAGATGTCTGATGTATCTACGTACTGTACCACCACTTCAAAAAGATACTGCTTAGTTAAATAGTTTACCCCTAAGAAAATAATTTACTCATAGTTAAAAAAACGAATATCGCTACGGGCTTAAGACTTATAGGTGCGTAGTGATGCCTATAATAATTGACTAAAACCTTGCTTTTTCATAGATAAAGGAAAAGTAGTGATACGGATATTTCAAAGCAAAACTGCAAGTCAAGCCAAAAACTATTTTAGAGAAGCCCTGTCACAAGCAGATTATTATATTGAAGGTCAAGAAACCAAAGGGGTTTTCAATGGGAAAATCGCCAAAAGGTTAGGGCTTGAAAACAAATCCATTGATAAGCAAAGCTTTGATAGTCTCTGTGACAATTTACACCCCGTTACTGGAGAAACACTTACCCCTAGAACATTAAAAGATAGACGGATTGCAAACGATATTAGTTTTCATTGCTCTAAATCTGTTTCCATTCTCTTAGCTCTGACCCGTAATGATGATATTCGACAAGCCATCGACCAAAGCGTTTTTGAAACTATGCAGGAAATGCAGGATAATATGTTCGTGCGTGTGCGCTCTAAAGGGCGTAATGAGGACAAACCCACAGGGGAAATACTTTGGTGTGATTTCCCCCATTGGACGGCAAGGGCTGTAAAAGGACACGCACCAGACCCACATTATCACATTCATTGCCTGACAATGAACCTGACATTCGACAGACAAGAAAACCGTTTTAAAGCGGCACAGTTCTATTATATCCGAAAAGATATGCCGTACTACCAAGCACGGTTTCATAAACGACTAGCAGACAAGTTAGGCGGATTAGGTTTTAACACTAGAAAAACCGCTAACGGCTTTGAATTATGCCTTGTTCCTCAACAGGCGATTGAGCATTTTTCCAAGCGTACCAATTTAATAGGTCAGGTCGCCAAAGAGAATAATATTACACATCCGAAAGCCTTAGATAAGCTCGGTGCATTAACCCGAGAGAAAAAAGATAAAAACCTTACCCTTTCGCAGTTGCAGGATATTTGGTGTTCGCAACTGGAAAGTAAGAGCCTTTTGAATGATGATTTAATAGAAAAGCCGACAGCCGATATTCAATTAACGGCTGACAAAGGGATTCAGCACGCCTTATCCCATTGTTTTGCCAATAGCTCTGTAAAGCGTGAAACTCAAATCTTAGCACAAGCCTACTCACACGCTATTGATAATCCTAGTGTAACGCTAGAAGACATTGACAATGCTTTAAATGACAAAAAGGATGTCTTTAAAGTAACTGCCGACTACCAGACCTATTGCACGACCCAGACTATCAAGGCAGAAGAAAAACAAATGATTGAACTTGCCCGTTCAGGCATTGGTAAAGTTCTCCCGTTGGCACAAGGTTTTGATAAATCAACATTCCAGTTCCTTAATGAAGAACAGCAAAAAGCTATTGTCTACGTAATGCGCTCTAAAAACAGGATTAACATTATAAAAGGTGGCGCAGGAACGGGAAAAACAACACTTTTAAAAACCATTGTTCCTAAAATTGAACAATCAGGAAAAAAGGTTTTTCTATTTGCACCAACGGCAGAAGCATCAAGAGGGGTTTTGAAAAATGAAGGGTTTGAAAATGCTGACACGCTTGCAAGACTATTAACCGATAAAAAATTGCAACAGAAAATCAAAGGTCAGGTTATTTGGGTGGATGAGGCAGGGCTTATCGGTGCTGAAGATATGTTGGAGCTTATAAAACTGGCAACTACCTTAGATGCCCGCATTGTTCTTTCTGGTGATCCAAAACAGCACAATGCCGTTAAACGAGGGGATTCACTTAGGTTTTTACAGGAAATAGGGCGCATTCCTTATGCTAGCGTGACTACCATCTACAGACAGAAAATAGAAGATTACAAAACGGCAATTCGTGAGATAAGTGAGGGTAATATTGTTTCAGGATTTGAACAATTAGAGACTATGGGAAGCATTCAGGAAATAGATGTATCTGAAATGAATAATTTGCTTGTAAACGATTATCTAAAAGCTAAACAGCAGAAAAAAACAGCATTGGTAATTTCGCCTACCAGAGAAAAGGTAAGGGAATTAAATACCCAAATCCGAAAAGGTTTACAACAAATAGGTGTTGTTTCCAAAAAAGAACAAAGCTTTACAATTTTTGATAATTGCCATTATAGCATAGCGCAAAAGCAAGACTCCAGAACCTATAGACAAGGACACATCATACAAACCCATTGGAATATGAAGGGTATAAAAAAAGGAAGTGTATTAAGTCTTACGGAGGTAGGAGATAATGAAATTATCGCCGAAAACACAGAGGGCGCAAACTTTAAGCTTCATCTATCTAATGCTAAAGATTTTGATATCTATATTCCTAGAGCTATTGATTTAAGTAAAAACGATGTAATATGCTTAAATAAGAACAGTACAGGCCTAAAAGGAAAACGTCTTAATAACGGTTCTACCCTTACAATTTCAGGGTTTACTAAAAAAGGTCATATCAGAGCGTTCAAAAAAACACGTAAGAGAAGAATTGAATACCTACTGGATAAGCGACACGGTAATTATGATTTGGCGTATTGCACTACCTCTTATAGTTCGCAAGGAAAAACGGTCGATAAAGTGATTATCGCTCAGCCTGCATCGACATTTGCCGCAAGTGACCAAAAGCAATTTTATGTCTCAACATCAAGAGCGAGGGAAGATATTAGTATTTATACTGATGATAAGGAAATGCTTTTAGATGCCATTAAAGTATCAGGTAATAGATTGGGAGCTTTACAACTATTTAAGGACAATTATAAATATCAGGTTTAAAGCATTATTTTTGGATAAACCATTGTTTATATGAATGATATTAAAGACGCTGTTTTCAATCACCTAAAAATGGATAGTGGGGGTGCATTACTTATTACAGGTCATTGGGGCGCAGGAAAAACCTACTATATAAAAAACACCCTTTTTGATAAAATCAAAGGTTCAAAAGATTTTGATTATAAACCTATTATGGTTTCTTTATATGGAGAGAATGACGCTAGTAAGATTTCAACTAAGATTATTCAAAGCCTAATCAGCACTGGTATTATTTCGGCTAAAAAAATTACTAAAGGAATTACAGGAATATCAAAAGTTTTACCCTTTTTGAGCAACTATGTTGATATAGAAGAACTAATTAATCTAATCGGCGGCGGTGTTTTTGAGGTTTTAAAAAAAAATAATATTGTTCTCTTTTTTGATGACCTTGAACGATTGGGTAAAGACCTCTCAACTAATGATTTCCTTGGATATGTCAATGATCTTACGGAAAATCATAAATGCAAAGTTGTTATCGTGGCAAATGCAGGAGAAATAAAAGACGAGTTCTCCTACAAGGAAAAGACCATCTCTAAAACAGTCGTCTTTTCAATGGAAACAGAAGATGCCTTTACAAGTCTAAAAAACACTTATGACACCACTTCAAATTTTTTCATTTTCCTAAACGACAATCAAGATTTTTTTCTTGAAACATTAATTCCTAAAGTAACTAATGCTGAGAGTGAACTATCAGAAAAGTTCAAGGCAGAAATTAAAAAGGATTTTGTCAACATACGTTCATTAAAAGCAGCTTTAGAACATTTTAAAGTTGTATTCAATTGTATTGAAAACCTTAATGAAATATCTAATGAGATATTCAAACAGAAAATAAAAAACTTATGGTGCTTTTGTCTTGCTGTTACAATCGAAGCAAGAAAGCCCGATGGCTTAATGTTCAATACAACTAAAGGAATTGACAACGCAAGTCAATTTTATTTGGGCCTTCTTTTTAATGAAAAAGATGAGAGAAAAGACGAGGACTTGACTTTTTCTGAAATTTTCAAAAAAAAATATTATGAGCGTATTGGAGAAACATATTATTACTACCCTACAGTCTATGGATTTTTAACAGCAGGAAAGTCTTTAAATAGAGTTTTACTAAATGACCAATTGAATAAAAATTTTAAAAGCGAAGACAACAAAGTAAGTCCTCAATATGCTGTTTATCAAAACTTTATGAGTTTAAAAAGAAGTCAATTTAAAGACGATGAATTTACTAAAAAATTAGATTTATTACTAAAATATACTGATGCAGGATATTATAAAGAATATAATGAATATGTCAGCATAGCTACTTTTTTATTTGAATTTAAGGATTACTTTGAACACCCACTGGACATAGAGGAAATTGACCAGAAGATAAGAAATGGAATTACAAAATTTTCTCAGAATAGAGAGTTCCGTTTTCAATGGGAAATACACAAAGAACAAATAGCAGATGAAGTGACTGATGTAAATGTATTAAGTATAATCCAGTTCATTGACGGTTTAGTAGTAGAAAAGAAGAAAGCACAATTATCTATAGAGGCTTCTCAATGGGAAGCGATGTTGTTGAGGTCACCAAAAGAGTTTGTCATTGAGACAATTGAGAAAAGTTATCAAGGAATACTCACGAAAAATGACCCCGTATTCTCTTATTTTAACCCTCAATCCATTATCAATAAAATAACCAAATGGCAAGCCGAAGATATTTTGATGTTCTCTACTATTCTAGAAAAACGATACTTAAGAAGATATATCGACCCACTAAGAAATGAATTTGAAAATGTTTTACAGATTGTTGATTTTATAATTGGATATGATTTAACTGAAAAAAAATATTCAAATTACTATATAGAAAAAACTCTACTTCCTACAGCAAGGCAAGTAAGATTAAAAATTGATACCACAATTCAAAACACACAATAAAGATGAAAGGTGGAATTTTGATAATAGGCTCTTTGCTTTGGGATACAACTGTGAATAATAGAGAAAATTGGAGAGAACGATTAGATATTTCAAATAAAAGAAAAATTGCATTACCAATTCGATATGGCCGCTGTTCCTCTGAAAATAGAAATTACACATATACGATGGTCATATCTAAAAACTTTGAAATGTTAAATAGTATGGGGCAAGGTTACTTTGTTCCTTTCAAAAAATCAATAGATACAGAAGATAGGTTTATAGAGGAGGTTATTCAGTTTGCCAAAGCGGAAGGTTTTAAAGGAAATCGAATTGCCGCAAGTTGGGGTTCTTCTTGCTTAAAAATAAATCCTGAAGCAAGTAACGAGAAAAATGAGTTTTTGACTTCAATTTGGGGAAAACTAGTTTTAAAAATCAAAACTGAAAGAAAAAGTAACCAAACAATACCAGAATTACGTCAATTTGGTATTGAAGGTGAGGAAAAATCAATTACTGAAAACTGGTTTTCTAATATATCCAACAATGTTTTTAAGGAAATAAATGATGTTGATTTTCTATTAATTACCTCAACGGCAATTCGTCATAGAAAAACTACTGAAATGAAATATCCCAAAGTTTCTGAAATTGCAAAAGCAATTTATGAAGGTGAATATTACGAATACTTTGTTCGAAATAGAATAGAAGGAATTTATACAAGTGAGGATAAATTAATAGCAAGAATATTAAAGCGAAAATATAAAGTGAGCTTAAAGAAAATAAGAAAGAAATGGGCATAATCGCAAATAGCTATAATATGTAATTATTTCAATTGCACAACAAAAATTGTTGAATTAAATAAAATTACATTTTACTTCATACGTAACTAATGCTAAAATGGTGACATTATTGGTGACAAACCAACCAACCGAAGCAATTAGCTTTTAATTTATTATTGTTTTCAATGGTTTAGTAAATGTTTTAAAGGCCTTAAGACTAGGTTAACAGTCATTTGCTCTACCAACTGAGCTATCAGGGAATGTGCATTAAAAATGAACAAATAGGTGTATAATCGTTTTTTCAAATCTTGTCTACCCCTTATTTGAAAAGGCTGATGTAAAAGGCTTACAGGCCGTTTAAGTGCGTACCAACACCTCCCAAAAAACAATAATGAATGACGTTGAACGCTTCAATCTAACGAAAGGAAGATTGCATTATGTTGCATCAAAATTCATACAAAAACAGCAAAATTGGTGACAAAAGTGGTGACACGTTTAAGCGTGTCACCAAATTTACAGATGTTACTATCCGCCATTTAAAACCACTTTGTAAGAAGACCGAATATTCTTGCGAAGGGTTATCTGGTTTCGGTATTCGTGTTTTACCAACTGGAACTAAAACGTGGCTCTACTCTTATAGGTTTAATGACAAACAAAAGAAAATGAGTTTGGGGAGATACCCAAAAGTAACTTTGAGTGATGCTATTGTACTATACCGTCAAGCAAAAGAGAAAGTAGAGAAAGGTTTAGACCCTTTATTTGAACGACAAAAACAACAACAAAAACGATTTGATGAGCCTACAGTAGCTCAATTGATAGAGTTCTACTTAGAACATTGTAAAAAATCAGGTAAAGCTAGCTATCGGACGGAAAGGAAATGTTTTGAAAAAGATATTATTCCGAATTTAGGAAGAAAAAAAATTACGGAAGTAGAGCCAAAAGATTTGTCCGTTATCTTCCATAAGGTGCTTGTAGAAAGAAATGCACCTAGTACGGCGAACCATCTATACAGCTACGTGAGGCGTTTATTCAATTTTGCTGCTGATATGGGGCTTATGAGAAGGCGTGACAATCCTTGCCTCGACATAAAACTTCGCATTAAGAAAAACAAGCGCAGTAGGCATCTATCGACAAAAGAAATTTACCTGTTCTGGTATGGCTTAAACCATATATCTATGTCGCCAGTTACGCGCTTGGCTTTAAAGTTTATGCTTGTTACGGTTGCGCGTGGTGGAGAAGTGCGCCAAATGAAATGGTCTGATATTGATTTTGACGAGCGTATTTGGACGTTACCAAAAACAAAGAACGGACACTTACATCGTATTTATCTTGGAGATGAGGCTCTTAAAATACTGGAAGAAACAAGACAATACTCTAATGAGAAGGGGATTGTATTTGGTTCTACGGGTAAAATGGCCACTTGTGGCAAAATCAAAGAAAATTTGAAACCATTAAGTAATCGCACTTTATGTCAGCCAATCAAAAGGCATTTTGATACATTCGGTATCGATACTCCTTTTATTCCCCACGATTTAAGGCGCACAGGGGCTACAATCATTGCAGGGCTATTTGGACGGCAAGATTTAGTGAAGATGTGCTTAAATCACGTTAGAAACGATGTAACAAGCATCTATGACCAATATACCTATGCAGAAGAAAAGAAAAGGGCAATGAATGCTCTCAATCAAGCAATAGGATTTATAATTTCTAGTGCAAATATTGAGAGCATTCCGACATTTGAAGAGTTAAAAAATCACATTACTAATCCTATAAAAACACCTGTAACTAATCAGAAAAATTCTGATCAAAGGAAACAGGGTTTTCAATCCAACTCTTCAAATCCTGTAACCTATAGGCTTTCCTTTGACCACCCTGTGTTATTCGGTGTAGCTTAGGAAAACGTCCTGCCTTACGCTCTCTATATTGAGTAACCTTGTCTAAGGTCGTTGCGATTTCTGCTGTTCTGATTGATACAAAAGCATTCATCTTTAAAAGCAGTTCCGCAACGACTTTAGTTTCTTCATCTGGGTCAATGAGAATAACTCCATTATTGCTGATGGTTTTTACCATTTGGTTTCCTCTTAAAAGTTCTTGATGTCAAACCGTATAAAGAGACAATTGTTAAAAACATACGGACTTTAAAATGTAATGCTCCCGTATGGGTTATGTTTTCAGTGCATACTCTTTTAATTTTTAAGTCCGTAGTCTTTTTGGAACTTCAAAAATAAAACGTTTGAAAACCAAAAGGAGAACGATATGAATATGAACTTTGATTATCCATTTAAGAGCCGAAACGACTTTTTAAAAGAGGTTGTTTCTTCACTTGTGTATCGAAGGAAGGAGTTAAAACTAACCCAAGATGAACTAAATCATAAGCTAGGAATGTCTGATCGTCATTTAAGCAAATGGGAGTGCGGTATGAGAACCCCTACTGCCTTTCATCTTTATTGTTGGGCTGATTCCTTGGAAGCCAAACTAACTATAGTCACAAAAAATAACAACTCCCGAACTTTGGCTAATGCTACTGAGTTAGTTTCGAATGACAATCAAGCATTCAAAGTACACAAGTCATAGGGGATAGCTTTCTCTTGAAATAGTTATACTCCCTCACTAAATGGTGAGGGAGTATTTTAAAAAAGATAAAAAACTTAATTCGTTATAGTTTTAAAAAGGATGGAACTTATATTTTTCTTAATGCTTTTCCAGAAATTTTCTGGTTAGTAATATAATTATACACTTTAGGCAGGTAAACTATATAACCAGAAAAGCCTGATAGTTTTAATAGAAGTATTACACATAAATTGTAGACTATAAAACTCAGGTGAAATAACTCTTGAAATTCTTTATCAAAATCAACATCTGATAAAGAAAAGTCATCACCGTGTATGAATTTATTTCTTTGCACATATAGTGCATTTTCTTCATCTTTAGATAATACATATCCAAATTTTTCAAAAGGCTCAGATAGTTTTTGATTATTACTTCCTTTGTTAATTTTATAAAGCTTGGTAATCAATCTTTCATAATCTAACTTTCGTTTCTTAATTTCATCAGAAGTTAGGCCTTTTGGTCTGTTTTTTAGTTCTAATGCGTTAACCTCTTTCGCCGCATCTTTACTTATTTTTTTTATGCTTTTCTTAATATCTTCTTCCTCAAATATTTCAAAATCCTTTTTAGAATCTATTGTCACTATCACTTTTGTAATATTCTCTAAAACAACAAATAAAGCTGGAATTTTAACCTCTAATGGAGAGCTTGCACAATTGGTTAACAAAATAAAACTTCTTAATAAACTACCCCTTGTAATAACAAATTCACAAAGTTTAGAGTAGTTTTCTAAGGGAAACTCTACCATATAATTTCTAGCAGTATCTTTCCCTATACGCACTAGATTACCTTCCTCACTTTTCTTAAATCTTGGTGATTGAAAGTTTATATACCTGTAAGGGTTTGTCGTATGTACTTCATATCCTTTGGAACTGGTTTCCGAAGATTCAAAAGTCCTAATACTTTTAGGGTTTTTTAGATGCCTATCGTTGTAACTAAATATATAAGCAAATCCACCATAAAAAGTCCCCTTCAACATCGCAAAGACCATAAAGATTGAATTGACCACTTGAGTAAAACGTTCGAACATTATCTCGTCCATAGCGTCAATAATGATGTAGAACTGGTTGTCTATTTTTATAGAATATAAATGATACTCTTGATTCTCAATCTCAATTTTTAAAAGCGTTGTGTTTTGAGAGTCTATACACACAGAACAAAGGGGATAAAAATCACCTTGTAAAGTCAACGTCTTTTCTACGGGTAAGAGATATCTATAAAACCTCTCCTTGTTATAATGCTTTTTACTTTGGCTTGAAACATTATGGACATTCGCTATGATTTCTTTTCTTAAACTCTTTGCATCAACTAATGGGTCTTCGAAATTTGGAAAAGAAATTTTAGTTGGTATTATGTCATTCCCAGATATATAATAGTTAATGGCACTGCAGACTAATTGTAGTTCTGAGCCTTTCCTAAATTTTATGTCTTTTGTACCTTTTAGGTCAGTGGGTAGAAAAGTATTTGGCTTTAGTACAATATTCTCTTTAAACTCTATGGTACTGGATAAGCCATTAAAAAGATGTTTTTTGGAACCGCCTGTAGACAAAAGTCCAGAATTATTAGTTCTGAAATTTTGCAACAGTGTAAGATTTGGATTTATATATTTTTTCATTAATCTATTATAAATATTATTTTTATGTGATACACATCTAGACTTATTTGTTATCTGACTATTATACCTTTATTTATTTTATTTGTTTACCGTAATTTGTATTTTTTATAAATACCGCATTATTCAGCTAAGCAAAATCAACACCAACCTAAATTAATTGCGTATTTATTTGGATAAGTTATTATATTCGGAATATGGCAAAAATTAAGGATTTTCAAAAATTTAAAGGTTTTTTCGAGTACAATTATGACAGGCTATTCTCTAATTACTATGTCCACTTTCACTTCCTCAACAAACTTGAAGAACTAAATAAGGGAACAATTGTAGCTCATAGAGCATTTAATGTCGTTGATGACGAAGGGAATGATATAATCTTTATCTGGGTTTCTAATTGCTGTTACCTATATAGCAACAACTGGACACCAGAAATGGTAAGCCTCTTATTAGCCGAGATTCAATTCTCTAGATTTACAAAGCACTTTGAGTTCGCTGGTCAAAAAGATCTGATAGAAGAGGTGCTAAATGCCGCCAAAGCTTCATATCAAACACACAAAGACCGTCTTGTTTACAAGATTAACAAAGTTTCTAGCGGCATAGATAATATAATTGGAGAAGTTTTCAATGCTACATTATTAGATTTTGATGACATACTCGACTTAAGTATGCAAAACTATGAAGAAGAATATCAGGGGATGGGCCAAAGAACCAAAGACCAAATGGCTGGCGGATTAATGGTTGGTATAAATACTAACAACCTCTTTGTATTACGAAAATCTGGCAGAATTGAATCAATCGTTCAGTTAATAAGCACTGAGGAAGACCGACCTATCATAGGTAATTTATTTACTCGAAAAGAAAGTAGAAATAAAGGTTATGCTTTTAAACTGCTTCACACTGTATCCAAAGGCTTACTTGATAATGGTTATGAGGATTTAGGCCTGTTTTCTGATGCTACCAATCCTGCTTCCAATGCAGTCTTTAACAAAATAGGTTATGAAGCCATTTATAAATTTAGTATATTTTTTATAACGGATTGACTCAAAAACAATACGAACCAACACATTAAAATCACCAAATTGCTCATCACTTTGTCCTTCGGCTAACTTATAAATTAGCACTTTCTCCTTTCATCCTAAACAATAGTCGCTTACGAAATACTAAGAAACCAAATAACAACAAATAGTATTAAGGACTCAAAAATAGTTTTAATTCTGTACCTATTCTGTACCCCTTAAATAAAAAAAGCCCTCACATTTCTGTGAAGGCTTGATTTTTCTAGTAGCGGGAACTGGACTCGAACCAGTGACCTTCGGGTTATGAGCTTAGTCCGTACAGTAACTAACAAAACTTAAAACTACTTAAAATCAATGATTTACATAATTTTAATAAAATTTATCATCAATTATAGGCATCCGATACCAAATTATTCTGTACTTATTCTGTACTAGTTTTTGTATCTTTATCATTGCAAAAAGTAAGTTATGGCTAATATAAAAATTGTTCTTCGTAAAAATATGATTAAAAAGGATGGTACAATTCCATTGGCCATAAGAATAAGTGCAAATTATAAGACTAATTATAAGTGGCTTGGTCAATACGTTCTTGCAAAGGATTGGGATAAAGTTGCTGGACAAGCAAAAAGAAGTCATCCAAATTATAAAATGCTAAATAATTTTTTACTTAAAAAATTAACAGAAGCCAACGATGTTTATTTAAATAACCAAGATGAAAATATTACTCCAAAACAGGTCAAACAAAAACTGAAAGGTCCAGGCGGCTCTAAATCGTTTTTTGCAGTTGCTGCTCAACGGATAAAAACAAAATATGACCGTAAAGTTTTTTCAGTAGCCAAATCAGAGCTTTCTATTTTATACAACATTGAAGAGTTTTTAAATCTCAAAACTTCCTTAACTAAAAAAGATGTTATCGAAGGTATTGCAAAACGAAGAAGAGATAGAGTTGGCAAGGCTAGAAAGTCGGAATATTCCTTTATTGATGGAATTGAACATTTCCAAAAGAAAAAAGATTTGAAGTTTCAAGATATTAATCAGGCTTTTCTAGAACGCTATAAAACCTTTTGTTCCGCTTATCTTAATCAGAAAACTAGAACAATTTCAAATCAATTAATTTTTATCAGAACACTATTCAATGTTGCCATTAAAGATGGTGTTGTTTCTGCAAAGTATTACCCTTTTGCTGGTGACAAAGAAAAAATCAGATTAGGAACTAGTAATAAGATAGGTCTAACTATCGAAGAGGTCGAAAAAATTGAATCATTGAAATTAGAACCTTATTCTTCGATTTGGCATACGCATAATGTATGGTTGATTTCCTTTTATTTTGCTGGTATTCGTATTTCAGATGTTGTAAAATTAAAATGGTCTGATTTTAAGGATGATAGGCTGTATTACGTTATGAATAAGAACGAGAAGCCTTTAAGCCTTAAAGTTCCCGAAAAAGCGAAAGCTATTCTAGATTTTTACAAAATGAACAGAAAGAATAATGGTGGATATATCTTTCCTTTTTTAAATGAAGTCCGGCCAAATGATGATGAAGATTTTTTTACTAAGACTAGAAATGCCACTAAACTCTTCAATAAATATTTAATTAGAATCGCTGCCCAATGTGATATTGACAAAAGCTTATCTAATCATATTGCGCGTCACACTTTTGGAAATATTGCAGGGGATAAAATCCACCCATTAATGTTACAGAAGCTTTACAGACATAGCGACTTAAAAACTACTTTAAACTATCAAGCAAACTTTATTCATAGAGATGCTGATGATGCTTTGGATAGTGTAATTAGTTTTTAATCTGAGTTTTACCATTTACAGAACACTTCGCAAGTACCAACTTTTAAGAAATTTTAAGAAAGGCATAATTTTTGCAGCTTTCCAGTAAAAAACTGTCTATAGAACGTCAACTACATAATTCTTTGTAATTACCTTATCTAATATCGACCCTGACTATTAACAGTTACTAACTCTGTAATTAGGTATGGTATGAAATTACATTTACTCGCACAAAATCTAGAAAAACAATTATTAGAAATTGAAGAAAATTCAGAGACAATTATGCAACGCTCAAAGCATTCTATAATAGTCTGCACGAAACTTTTAGGTCAATTTAAAAAGGAAATTATTAACAAAGGTTTCGCCTCTATCTCGGATGAGATTTATTTTTTTAAGCACACAAAACAAATCCCATTAAGACATCTTATCTATTTTTCTGAAATTCGTTCCTTTGAAATTCAATTCCCAAAAACAGACAAAGAATCACAACGCAAATTTATTAGAAGAAAGATGCAGAAAGTCAATCGTTTCTTTAGCTACAATTTGGACTTCACGCAATATGCTGATTCGAAACATACTCATTTTGATAAAGAATATTATACACGAGAATATTTGGGATCTTACATTATAGCTACATCTAAATTCTATTTCCAAGACCCTGAATTTTGTACACCAAGAGATATGCTTCTTGGTAAATACAGAGCCTATGATTCGCTAGCAACTTATTTAGATGAGAAAAAATTTAAAATTCGCAACGGTTTAAATGGTAAACTTAAATCCATTAAACCGATTGAAAAAATACATTGGCCATTTTCAAATACAGAATACGTTGAACTTTTATATGCACTCTATGTAAAAGGATTGGGAAAACAAGATAACCAAAGCATAATACAAATTTCCAGAAAATTGCAACAGCTATTTGATCTTGAACCAAAAGACATCTACAAAACCTATCACGACATCAAAAACAGGAAGAATAGCCGAACGCTTTTTCTTGACGAACTCTCTACATCTCTACTCATAGAAATGGATAAAAGTGAAGAATAAAACCATTATTTATCTATTCGATTCCTAATTCTCAAGCTTTTAAAAAAAGACCGTACTACGGTTGACCTACGGTAATTAATTTTTGCACCAGTTTTTTATAAAATTTAATGTGATTTGAACTTGTGGATTAACAAAAATGCTTTCAAAACCTATCAAAACACACCAAATTTCAAAATGTTAAATTTTAACCGTAGTACGGTTGTACTGGGGAATAAAATCCAATAAACCACCCCAAATTTGTAGAACGAAAGTCAAATCAGGTTAAGGGCTATCAATTAAAAATTTAAACCTCTGATAGTCCTTTTCTTTAAAACCGTTTTATTATGCCAGCAACTATTATTACTTCAGACGACCTTCGAGAATTCAAAATGGAATTACTCGATGATATCAAAAATCTCTTATCCAAACAGGGAAATGGAAAACTTAAAAAATATCTCAAATCTTCTGAGGTTATGGAATTACTTCAAGTAAGTCCTGGAACACTTCAAAATCTTCGCATCAACGGAACGCTACCCTATACTAAAGTTGGCGGAATCATTTATTATGATACCGAAGAAATACAAAATGTAATGACAGCTAACCGTGTACATCACGGTTTAAATTCTTAGGCAATGAACTATATAAAGCTACTAAACGCGGCTTTTGAAAAGTTCTATTTTGATGACCGCCTAAACCCTACCCATATCAGTTTGTATATGGCCTTGTTCCAAGAATGGAACAGCAGCCGCTTTGCAAATGAATTCTATGTTAATCGTAGAGATTTGATGCTCGCATCAAAAATAGGTTCAAAATCTACTTATCACAGGTGTGTTACCGATCTAGACTCTTGGGGTTACCTTTTCTACTTTCCTTCCAATAATCCTTACAAGGGTAGTAAAATCAAGATGTCCATTATCGGCACAAATGATGAACCTGATATGGGACGGTACAGTCCCATATTAGAACAGGTTGCGGAACAGTACCGTCCCAATAGTGTACCGATAATGGGACAGCACCATCCCATATCTGGACAAGTTGTGGACTTGCACCG
>Ga0316204_10006334_pt1 | contig 18311 bp, 17 predicted proteins | sample 6monrhotite_MG_2_FD_205661 | JGI IMG/M metagenome (GOLD analysis project Ga0316204, IMG submission 205661) | Microbial mat bacterial communities from mineral coupon in-situ incubated in ocean water Damariscotta River, Maine, United States -... | ecosystem: Environmental > Aquatic > Marine >... | reverse complement strand
TCAATGGAAACAACCGTAACCCATACTGAAAATGAAGCGTTATTGTTAGAGAATAATTTAATTAAAACATTAAAGCCTCGCTACAATGTTTTATATAGAGACGATAAAAGTTACCCTTACATTTACCTATCATCGCAAGATGCGTTTCCTCGCTTAAGCGTATTCCGTGGTAAACAACGAAAGCAGGGCGAGTACTTTGGTCCTTATCCAAGTGCAGGCGCCGTGCGTGAGACACTGAACTTATTGCAAAAAATATTCCCTGTTCGTCAATGTGAAGATAACTTTTTTAAAAATCGTTCTCGCCCGTGTTTACAGTACCAAATAAAACGCTGTACCGGCCCTTGCACCGATATGATTGATAAAGCTGAGTATGATATTGATGTACAACACGCTAAATTATTTCTTCAAGGAAAAAGTAATGAAGTTATAGATAACTTAGTAACTCAAATGGAATCTAAATCACTCGATCAAGATTATGAACAAGCCGCTACATTAAGAGATCAAATAACGCATCTAAGACAAATTTTAGAAAAACAATATATACATACCGATGCGGGCGACGTTGATATTATTGCAGCCAGTAGTCAAGATGGTTTAGGTTGCATTCAAGTTATAACCGTACGAGGTGGTCGCAGCTTAGGAAGCAAAGCTTTTTACCCTAAAGCTCGAAGCATTCAAAAAGAAAAAAACGTCACTCAACTTTTACTAGATGCTTTTATCCCTCAATATTATTTATCTTCTCAACACGCTATTCCTTCAGAAATTATTCTGAGTGAAAAACTGAATGAAACGGATTTACTTCAACAAGTTTTATCAGAACAATGCAAACATAAAGTTAGCATTAAATATCAAGTGAGAGGATTTAGACAACGATGGTTAGATATGGCGCAACAAAATGCTAATCAATCATTACTTGAATATATTAATAGTAAAGAAACCTTATTAAATCGTTTTGATGATCTACAAAGCGCTCTCAAACTTGACGAACAACCTACAAGAATAGAATGTTTTGATATAAGTCATTCCTCAGGAGAGTCAACCGTGGCATCTTGTGTGGTTATGACAACACAAGGATTTTCAAAAGCCGATTATCGACGTTTTAATATAAAAGATATCACCGCAGGGGATGATTATGCCGCGATGAAGCAAGCTTTATTACGTCGTTACCAACGCGTTAAAAAAGGTGAAGCAAAGCAGCCCGATATTTTATTGATTGATGGTGGCAAAGGTCAGGTCAAACAAGCCGAAGAGGTTATGGAAGAACTGCAACTAAAAGAAATTTTACTCATCGGGATAACAAAAGGCCCCGGTCGTAAAGCCTGTTTTGATACCCTGTTTATGGCCAATACGCATAAGCAGGTAAGACTTCCCTCAGATTCAGCCGCTCTTCACCTCATTCAACAAGTGAGAGATGAAGCCCATCGTTTTGCTATTTCAGGGCATCGGGCGCAACGGCAAAAAACACGTAATACATCTGTTTTAGAATCATTACCCGGTCTTGGCCCCAAAAGGCGTCAGCAAGTACTAAAGCAATTTGGGGGTTTGCAAGAACTCGCCAAAGCAGGGGTAGAAGATATCGCCAGTGTTAACGGGATAAGTGAAAAGTTGGCTCAATTAATCTATGATGCGTTCCATCCAGATAAAGACTAAAATCACGTCATATAAGAACAACAGCAATAAAACAGGATCAAATAAGCACAATGAGCTTAAGTTTACCCAATCGACTCACCGTAGGCCGGATATTCTTTATCCCGATCTTTTTAATTGTCTTTTATGTACCAGTTTTAGACATCAATCACTACATCTTAACGCTCATATTCTTCCTAGCCAGCATAACCGACTGGCTCGACGGTTATCTCGCCAGAAAAATGAACCTACAATCTGCCTTTGGTGCTTTTTTAGATCCCGTCGCCGATAAACTCATGATAACAGCCGTACTGGTGTGCCTTGTTAGCAAGCATCCCGGTTTTGGAGTAACCGTTTCAGCCGTTATTATCGTTGGCCGTGAAATCACCATATCCGCTCTACGAGAGTGGATGGCTGGGGTAGGGAATAGTGCCAAAGTGAAGGTCGCTTACATCGGAAAAGTTAAAACCGGTGTTCAAATGCTAGCCATTGGCTTTATGCTCTTTGAAGTACCACTTTGGGGCATGCAAACGCTTGCAGTAGGTAAAATTCTTCTATATATTGCCGCAGGTCTAACGTTCTGGACAATGTTAGGTTACTTAAAGGCTGCGTGGCCTAGTTTGTATGAAAGCCAAGAAAATCAATAATTTGTCTTGACAGAAAAGCCAATTTCATTACAATACGCATCCTTTGATTAGGCGGGAATAGCTCAGTGGTAGAGCCCCTCGTTGCCAACGAGGCTGTCGGGAGTTCGAATCTCCTTTCCCGCTCCAAATTAAATGAAAACCCCGGTTCTATGAAGTTTCGGGGTTTTTTTATGTTGTGGTAGACTTATCGCCGCAACATATCTGGCGGAATAGCAAAGTGGCTATGCAGTGGATTGCAAATCCATCTACCTCGGTTCGACTCCGGGTTCCGCCTCCAAATGCAGCCATTTGCAGGGACGTAAATAGCTAAACAGTTTCACGTTAGATAGCTTAAACTAGCGGAAATGACAGAAGATAGAGAAGTTAATAACTGTCAAAAAATAAATATAACTTCAGTTACCTGCCCAGGTGGCGTTGTGGTAGACAATCGTTGCAAACGATCGCTGTCTTAACGTAAAAAAGGGAGTTAGTAAAATGTAGTGTCATCTGCCCAGGTGGCGAAATTGGTAGACGCAAGGGACTTAAAATCCCTCGGTGGAAACACCGTGCCGGTTCGATTCCGGCCCTGGGCACCATTATTAATCAATAGCTTACACGTTATTCGATAAACTCCAAAAATAAGCATAAATTCATTTGTAGACGTATTGTAGACAAATGCAAAATATATGTTAATCCATCTAATATTATCAGTAATACTTTTCTATATATTCTCTTACATAAAAGTCTAATAGACACTCACTATTTATCTGATAAAAAAGTATACAGATAACTCTCAATAATATTTGTTAATATAATTTTATGGTGAATAGTTTCGTAACTTTAGTGCTTTTAATAGAAATTAATTAATTAAATGAAAAAATTAACAGAAAGCGAATTATTTTTGTATCTCAAGCGCAAACATAGGCTTGATTTAGAAAATAGAAAAAATAAAAAAAGAATTAAAAAGGTTCAAAAAAAGACTCCTTATAATTCAAATATTCTAAATTTGTTACAAGATAACTTACTCTTAAAAAAATTAAAACATAAACGCTTTAGAAACGTTAACATACCCCAAAATTTTTCTTTTATAGATAATCCTATTGATACACTACAAATCATTAAGCAACTAGCAACGTATACAAGATTACCTATTAAGATTAAAGGGATTTCTATAAATCATTTCAATGTTGAATCAATTGATTTAGCAGCAGAAACTATTCTAGATTTAACTGTATTAGAAATGGAAAAGGAAATAAAAAGTCATAATAGAAAATTTGAATTAAAAGGCCAATACCCTAAAGATAAGCATCTTAAAAGATTTATCAGAGCAATTGGCATAGTTAAAAACCTTGATATTAAACATGAATTATTATCAAAAGATGAAGAAAAAGACCTCAGAATATTTAAAATGAGAAACAGCAAGTTTTTTCAAAAAGATAATATAGAGCAATCTGATTATAAAGAAAATACAGTAGCTGATTTTGTTGATCATATTAATTCATGTCTTATATCCAATGGACGAGAACTTAAACCTGAAGCGAAAATTAAACTAGCTGATTATACAGGTGAGATTATTTCAAATGTAGAAGATCATACAGACATAAATGAATGGTCAGTAGTTGGGTATTTGGATAATAGCGGTGAAACTCACGCCTGTGAAATCACTATATTTAATTTTGGTAATACTATGTCAACCACACTCAGAAACTTACCAAAAGATCACTACACAAGAAAAGTGATCTCGCCATATATAGAATTGCATAACAAAAGTGGTTGGTTTTCAGCTGAGTGGAATGAAAATGATTTGTTAACACTTATCGCATTGCAGGGTGATATAAGTTCTAAAAATACAAATGAGCAAATGGATAGAGGTCAGGGAACAGTTGAAATGATAGATTTTTTTCAACAAATGCATAAGGAATGTATTAACAAAGGCAAATCTTGCGCTAAAATGGCTATATTATCAGGAAGTACTCATATACTTTTTGACGGACATTATTCAATGTCTTCCGTAAATGGTAGGAATGTTATTGCATTTAATAAAGATAATGATTTAAATCAGATGCCAGATAAGAAATATATAACAAATTTAGGGGATAAATATTTCCCTGGTACTATTATTAGTATACGTTTTCCATTACAAGACACTCAAACACAGCGAGCTTAGTATAGTGATATCAACTGAAGATGAAATAAGTATAGACCTTAAGGATCACGGTGGGCCTGTATATGCAGGAAGGACTAAAGGTGAAAAAGTGCGCGAAAAATATAAGCTTGATAATGCGGATGTAACTAATGTAAAAGTAAAAATAACTATCCCTGAAAACACATATACAATCAACAGTTCTTTCTTTTTAGGCCTATTGGGTGAAAGTATAAGAAAAGCTGAGTCTAAAGATGCATTTTTAAATAAATTTTGTTTTGTAGGTCCAGAAATATTTAACTCAAAAATAAATGATTATATTTCTAGAGCATTACATGAAAAAAAACCACTCCTGTAAGTGATAGATTTATGTTGTCTAAACTATTAATTATATTATTCTGTCTTTATATGACGCCATCTTCTCTTGTGGCATCACCAGTGAGCGCTCTTGATAATAAAGGCGTAAATAAAAAAATAAAACAACTCATTATTGAAAAAGAGAAACAATATTTACATTCCTCGCATGATAAACAATTAGGCGAATTTAATGTCCGCATAAAAAATTTAGAAACTGCGGATATTACATACAGAAGTAAGCCTCCCGGATATTTTTGGTGGGCACTATTTCTTGCTGTAACTACATTTTTCTGGAATATTTTTCTCTTTTTTTATAACAAAGTAAAAAATAGAAATGAAATAATTGATGAATACTGGGTAAGGAATATTGCTTTACCAATATGCGTAAATCCATTAATTGAGTTTGTCGAAACTTATTCAGCTCAATTAAAAGCGCTAAATTTATCTGATAAATCGAATATGATTAATTACGAAAATGATTTAAAAGGATTCCAAAAAGAGTTTAAAGATGAAAAAGAATTTATTATCAAAAAATTCTTCGTTTTAAGTATAAAATGGAACGAAATATTTAATGTTTTATCCAAGCAATTGGATGAACTTGATGACGCTATAACTATGCATTGTTATGTTAATCAAAAAATAAGTAATTCCGATGCTAGGCAAATTGCTAAATATTCTATTAACGAAGATGTTTTTTATACTACACTTGCTAGAATCTTGGCTGATTTAAGTGAACTTCATTCATCTGAAATAAAATAAATACTTATATTTATAAAATTACTTCATTCTCGCGATATGTCCAGAGTCACAATTAATACTAATATATGAATTTGAGGATATTCTTGTTAATTGTTCTTTGCTCCATTTGGATTACTGAATAACATATAGAGCAAAAGGACCAGATTCTATTGAAAATATCTGCTTACGACCCGAAGCAGCCATTCAACCAAAATTTAATTAAGAAAAAGTCACCTTATTAACCTCTAGAAAAATTGCTCCTGGGGAGTGCGCTACGTTCGCAATTGAGTTTCTTTCCTAACTGAATGTAACAATTCCAACTGACTCAGTACTTTTTCAACCGCTTCCGTGGCCTCTGACACTGAGCAACAAAAGACTTCTCCAAATGGTGCGGCTTTATCTAGCTTCTCTGCCAGGATTTCATGTGAGAGCAATTCAACCTGCTCAGCACATTCCGTGTAAAAAGCGACCCTGAATAGCCATTCTCCCACTGGTCGATTGTGGTGCCGATACCTTTCTATTCGCTTTTCAAGAGTATTAACTATTCGAGTGGCTGATCCTTTTTCACTACCGGAAAGTTCACTGTGACGATTTTTAATATACTGAATGTGGGACTCAGCAAGCGCCACATCTTTCTCTAGGGGTAACGCGTTCCCCCCCGGACAACCTATACCACTTACAACATGGTGAGGAATAAGACCACTGATGTTAGCCAAACGTCGTCCTCCACAAATCTGGCAAGTGACCTTTCGCTCTAGCCACATGTCATTGACATCTCTAAGCCGATCGAAAACATTGGTAGTGCTCATACTGGACATACCAACTTTCACGCGTTGCGCTTTGGAGTTTTCAAAAATGTACACAGCCCCGTGGAGGTAGCGAAATTCGACCATTCAAAGTTTACCTAACTTTCAGTCACGGAATTACACCATGGACAATTATCTAGAAATTAGTTTAACCCAATTTGAGTGGTGTTTAGAACTTACAGGTGACAATTAAAAACCTGAATGGCCGTTAACCGACTCTTAGTTTCTATCGCTATCTGTCATATTAAATAATTTTTACTGCCTTCATGTTTCAATAAAGATTATTTGTACAGTTATTGACAGAACTCCAAGGTAAATCAAAAGCCCATTATTCAGAAAAATACCCTGAATATTCAGAGAATTCACTTAATATGTTTCTGAAACTTTCAGAATCGCCCGGTCGGGGATTTTCAGAGTTTTCAGAAATGTCCGGTCGGGACTTTCTAAAGTTTTCTGAATAGCCCGGTCGAGATTCTCCGGGATTTTCCGAAGCTTCCCGGCGGTAATCCCCGGGATTCCCCGAAGCTTCCTGGAGGTAATCCCCAATATTTTCCGGAACTTCCGGCCGGGATTCCCGGGAATATTCAGAATAACTACTAGGTATTCCAGGTTTCTGATTTATTGTCCAAACACGCACTCGGGTAATGACATAATTCTTATCTGACTCAATGCCAATAATTGTCATGCCGATCGGCTCATCATATCTACCTGGTCTACCAGACCATGCCATTAATAATTTAAGTGGGCGTTCTGATTGTTTAACGAGCGGGCCACCCATGATTTGCAGAAATTCAGCCCAGTCTCCTTGATGTGCAGCTTTATATGCCTTCTGAATAATTTCGTCATTACTATCAATTTTACTTTTTCTAAGTTCTCGCCATATGGTAACGGATGGACTTCCGAAAAATTGAAATTGACGAATAGCCCATGTACTTACATAAGCTTCTATACGTTCTGCCGAGTCTGTTGCATTATTTCCGTGGTTATCATCATCAAGACCGTGTCCATCGATATTTTTTGAAATATACTTTGCTATATATCCAGCTGCGGAGCCCTTATTTGGATCTACTTCAACAGCCTTAAATCTATACTCTTTAGCACCTTTTTCATCACCATCAACCATTAACGCATATTTCTTAAAAACTTCACGTACTACTTTCTGATCTTCTGGTTTCATAAACAATAAAAAATGCCAGTGTGGTGTTCCATCATGATGTGGTTCCGTAACTCTCATCCCACAAATTGGAAGATCTTTATTTCCAAGTGCCGTACGTATAAGGCTCCACAACTTTACAAGATATTCCTGGGATTCTTTTGGTGTCGTTCCGTCATACTTAGGATTAGCTTGGCCATTATTTTTTAATGAAGAATGCATACGGCTAGGGCAGGTGAGGGTATAAAAGTCAGCCATAAATCCTAAATCCCTGGAAACTTTCTCAAAGCCTGCAATCCGAGTCATTAGTTCAGCACGTTTTAACTTTGGATTTGATACAGATTTGTCAGATAATTCTTGAAGCGTAAAACTATCACCTAATTCATTAACGGCTTCTAACTCTTCAAGTATATTTCTGTTTCTGGTTTTTTGACTTCTACGTCTTGTAACGGATGCATTACTTGCATAAGTCTCTTTGGAGTTGCTTACAATATTTAAATGTAATGCTATTTCCTCAACTTTTTGTCCATGTAGCAGACGTAACTGCCGTCGCCACCATCTTTCATCTAAGTAACGTTTTATTACACCTATTTCAGATTTTGCTTTTGGTTCATCAATTCCATAATGCATGACATATTTATTTATTTTTTGAATTGTAATGACATCATTTTTACAACTACGTTTTATACGTCGACATGCCAGTGCTTCTTTATTTGCTAAATCTCGTATATCTTGATCATCAGCATCTATTCTGAGTTTCATGTCTTTAAGCTTTTCATCTAAAGCAAGGATATAGTGATTTGCTTTTTGTCGCCCAACCTGAACATTTATCTGGTTATACTTGGCTTTTATATGCTTCCAAAATGACATTGGTACTTTGTTTATAACTTTCCCGACAAATTCATGGTCATGTGGGTGTATATTCCAATTTTTCCAATTCATGATAAAGACTCCCATATAATTTTTGTATGGGATGATTTAGAAGAGGATTTTCTTCCGTTAACGGGATTATTCTCGTTAACGAAGGGGAGCGTTGATTCTGTTATTTCGTTAACGCTTGAGTATTTCGTTAACAGAAAAATAGAGTTTTTATGTATAGAGGTCATTATTCACCACCTGTATCGCTTGTTGAACGCCTAACCTTTGAATCTAGATAAGACTCAAGATCAGATGGTCTGTAGCGAACTGCTCGCGAACCTACCTTAATAAATGGAATTCGAGCACCAGCCCAACGGTCACGCTCAAGAAAAGCCATGCTTACGCCAAGATAACTTGATGCCTCTTTAGTATTTAATAATTGATTTGTCACTCTTTACTCCTTAGTTGTTAAGTAGAGGAGCGAGTTTGATCAAATTTTAATGGAAGAGAAATAGTGACTGCTAAGTAGATGACCCCGTCTACTTAGTAGTCAGGGGTATTTTTATTTAGTTTTCCAATATATCAGGAGATATTCGACCTTTTTCAAAGTCAGTTAAGGTTTGAGTGAGGTTTTTATGTATGTTAGTCGGGGCAAATTTAGAGTTTTCTGCACTTGAAAGCGATTTAATAAATTCATGGACAAAATGAGATTTAACTATTTTCTTTTTAATTTTACTTTCTTTAACGTAAAGCTTTATCAGTTTAAGTTTTACAGCATTTTTTCCTTCAGCAGCTTTATCACCACCTTTTTTTGCATTCAAAGTTTTTTTCTTTTTATATTCTTGTTCTTTATATTTTATAGCATTGAACTCCATCTGCATGGATTTAGATATATTCAAGACCTCAGATGAAAAATAAATGTATCGTGAAACCTTACCTAGTATGTAGAATGGACTCGCATTATTATCCATAGTTTTTATTTTTCTTGATTCATGTAGGGCTTTGTTATAAAGATATAGTGATGCTAGGGCAAAGTATTTTTCTGATATCTCAAATCCAGGTATGAATTGACCTACTAATTCTGTTATTTCTGAAGCATCATCAACATCAATTTCTGTAATCTCTTTTAAACCTGCAATCAGTGCAACTTCCTGGTGATTACTATTTTTTTCCTTTAAAACGACAGGTGATTCATAATGAGCATTGGCATTATGAATTACAGAGTTTTTAACATGTAGAAATTGTTCATAAGCTGGACTACGTTTAAATTCATCGATATTATTTAGGAAATCTTCAAAGATTGAAAATTTTTCGTTTATTTCTTCTAACGAAACTCCTGCCAATGAGATTAGTATTTTATCTAAATATACTAATAAAAGATGACTGTCTAATTCAGGTAAGATATCTCTCGAAGGCTTAAGATCCTCCAAAGAATTAATACAACAGCTTGTCTTATCCATAATGAGCCTCACGATGACAGTTAGGGCAAAGTGCATGAGCATTTTCCACCGAGTCTTCACCTCCACATGACAGTTGTTCTATATGATGAACCTCTAAATAGGGCGCATTTTTTGCTCTACTTATAAAGGGAGCCTCTTTTTTGCATTTTTCACATACTCCTTTAGCTCTATCCAATACTTCAGCTATAACATCGGGGTTTCTTTTGTATCCAGTACTTTTAATTATTATTTTAGGAGGTCTCTTACTTGATTGCGCTAGGCGTTTTTTTCTTTCTTTAGATGATAGTTTCTGTGATTTCTTGACTTCTTCATTAAGCGTTGATTGAAATTGAGTATCTAACATGGTTAAATTTTCATTAACAGATTCTTCTTGTTTAAAAGAAAACCATTTCGATTGGTCTTTTTCAGTTACTAACTTTTCAAAATAAAAAATGCCATTGAATATATAACTACCTTTATTACTAGGTCTTGTGAAAGTATAAATAGGTATGCCTGGGTTATTTATAATTGCTGCATTATATTCAAACGTTGGGTCGAAATCATCACCTCTGCTTTCTAAAAAATATTTTAAATGTTGCTCCTCTGTTAACCATTCATTTGCATATGTCCCATTATTCAGATTTGCCTTGATTATTACGGCTTCATATCCTGTTTTATTTTTTATTGGGACTATACCTTTCAAATTATTATAACGGCGGGCACACATGGAAATAATATACGATGTATAACTTTCGCCTAATACAAAATCATTTAGTAATGTTACATCATCTTTCCAGTATCCATACCTTTCATTAAATTCAGGAAGTATATCTTCGTATGTTTGTAAGTTACATTTTTTCAAGTCATTATATATCTCTGATTCTTTTTCTCCCTCATTAAAACGATTCATATAACGATATAGATCACCTATTCGAATAAATCTCTCAACCCAAATCTTTGATTGTTTAACTGAGTCTTTAGTTTTTTTAGTTATTTCTTCGGAATTAAGTGCTGGGTCTAATACTAGACTAATTATGAAATTCTTTGCTTCATTAATATTACTCATCAACTGCTACCTCTAATTCTATTTTTTCTTTTATGAAGTTTGTTATTTGTTGCATTGGTTTAATTAAACGGCTTGAATCAGATACTATATAGCCGGCCGTGACATCGTTTGGATCTTTATGATTCAATAAACGTTTTAAGGCATATCCTGGAATATCTAAACTTTCTGCTATCGTAATAAAAGTACGTCTTAAATCGTGGAGTGAGAAGGGCACACCCGATAAATCACCCACACGTTGAACGGCTGTCTTTGGTTCTTTCAAGTAACCAAGTTCACTATCAGATGGAAATACATATGGACTGCTACGATTTTCATAACGCCTTTCTAGTAAACTAAATAAAAAATCAGATAAGGGTAGGGTGTGCACCTGATGATTTTTAGTTTCATTTATCGTTAACGTTTTATCTATAAAGTCGATATCACCCCAACTGAGACGAGATGCTTCAGAGCGTCTTAATCCTGTAAAGAGTATTAAATGTAAATAGTCACGGGTCGTTTCATTATTAAGTTGCAATGTGCCCTGATACCAATCGGATAACTGGTGTGATTTTATAAGAGTTTGGCGAGCTTCTATTTTATACCAGGCACGTGTTCTACTTAGCCGATCGACAGGGTTGAATAGGATAGTGGCTTTTCCTTCTGCATCTTCATATTTATGCATTGCATGATTAAAAATAGCCCGGAGAACGCGCATTGAATTGTTTGCTCTGGCATGGGAACGCTTGCCAAGTGTGCGGTGCCGTAATTCCACCATATCTTTTGTGATGTCCAGGAGTGCCTTATTCAGCCAGTCAGATAGTGCACCTTCAATTGATCGCTTGTAATCATGAATGGTGGAGGTTTTGAGATCCTTACGTGTTAGTAAATAATCATCGAAAGCTTCTTGTAATGAGGTAGTTTTAGCGCGTTTGGCACGTTTCTCTGCGGCAGGATCTTTACCACCGGCAACTTGCCCAAGTAATTGCATGGCTTCACGTCGTGCTTGCTCAACCGTGAGGTTGCCATAACGACCAATGGTCATGCGTTTTACTTTGCCGTGGATACGCTTTTCTACAATGAATGCCTTCGTGCCACCGCTACTAACACGCAAACCAAAACCATGAATGGCACTATCACGATAGAAGGTTTGCACGGCTTTACCGTCCTTCTGCTTGGGTATCGATACTTTGTCTACAAATGATTTGGTGATACGCTGTGACATAACAAAAATCCCTAATTAATCCCTCGGTGCCATTTGTAGACGTATAGTAGACGAAATATTTAAAAAAACGTCCAAATGGTTAAAAAAGCTTCAAACAAGCAAGGGTATGATATTACAGGAATTTCTATAGATTTCAAAGAGTTTCAAAGAATTTAAAGGAAATTAAAAGTAAGACGCTAAAGTCTTAAAATCCCTCGGTGGAAACACCGTGCCGGTTCGATTCCGGCCCTGGGCACCATATCTAAGATGGAAGCAGATTTGCTTCCATTTTTTTTGTCTGAAATTTAGCTTTTAACTCTATTATATAGTGGCAGAATTAGATCTGAGGAGAATGGATTTCCAATCTGTTGCAAAATCACTTTGCTATTCTGATGCCGTGTAGTTATACAGCTTATTTTTGGTGTAAGTTAAAGCAGTCGGGTAATAAAAATATTGAATCTGAAATTCAAGGTTTGACCCCGTGGTGTTCTGTTTTATTGATGTTTTGTAAGATAAGTTATCTTGACTTTTTGTAAGATAATGTTACACTTTGTAACATATAGCGACATTTTATTGCGTTTTACATTTAAAACACTTATACTACTTATTGGAATTTTATTATGGCTACTAGCGTTCGACACGATGATGACTTCGTGAGTGAGATTAAGGTATATGCAGAAATGCAAAAGCGTTCTGTTCCAAAGCAAATTGAGCATTGGACTGAAATTGGACGTATTGCTGAAGATAATCCCGATCTAACCTACGAGTTTATAAAGGATGCTTTGACTGCCATGGCAGAAGCAAAAGCAGGTAGATTAACCCCTTATGTCCGAGAAACTTGAAATAAACGTATCTAAAACCTCCCCATTTACGAAGGCTTTTAAAAAACTGAGTAGGCAAAATAAAAAAATCGTAGAGGATGAAATCGACTTAATTATTGAAAATCCCGAAATTGGGGAAGAAAAGAAAGGGGATCTTTCCCACCTTCGAGTGCATAAATTTTCAATGGATAACCATCAAGTATTACTCGGTTACTCATGGCAAGAAGAGCAGCTTGAAATTTGGTTACTAAATATTGGCCCACATGAGAATTTTTACGGCAAGGCCAAAAATCGACGTACTGCTGATTTAAACTTAATCAATGAAAGCAAGGATGAAGATGAGGACTAATTAATAAAACTTGACGACTCTGTAAATTAAAAACGAGATCAGAGAGCAATTTGTTTGTGTGACTTGTAAGGTTTGATCTCATAGCGTGATAGAAATGTGATGTTTACTTCATATAGTTCAATAGGGTAATAACCCGCTATATAAGGTGGATATTTCTAATGGGTAGCCAATTTTTTCATTTAATTTATTTGTTCGTTATCAGCCTCACGATGCTGGCTAGCACGGGTTGTGGTGGTGGCAGTGGTGGTGATGAGACTACTAGTTCACCTGTAACGGTAGAAGCTGTATGTAATTCAACCACCGGTTTAACTCAAGCAGCTCCCGCATGTACACCTACTAACCCTTGTACACGCATTGCTAAGGAATTAAGCGATCAAGGTATTACTGAAATTACAGAGCCGTCAACGGCACCACTTTGTAAAACCTATAGTAGTGCTGATCATCCTTTTTATGATGACGGTGTTGCTAAATCGATAGCCGGTATCGATGGTACAACACGTTATTACTGTTCATTTCGACCCACAACAGTTTCAAGTATACCCTTAGTAATTTTCCTGCATCCTGGTGGCCAGGGTAATGCATCTGATGTTTACCGGTTTACGCATTTAAGAAAAAAAGCGATCGATTATCCGCTTTCTCCAAGTGCTAATGGATTTACTCTTGTTTCTATTCAAGGCAGAAATATTCATTATCCAACCTTAGATCCACGCGATGGTGCACATCATGATTTTTATTTCCGCGATCTTAACTCGCCATCATTAAATCCTGACATTGCGAATGTCGATAAGATTATTGATGATGTTGTATCCCAAGGTGGTATTGATACGTCACGTATTTATATAATGGGTTGGTCGAATGGTGCCATGTTTTCACATTTATATTCGATTGCCAGACATGAAACCGCAACGCCGGGTGGTAACAAAGTTGTTGCAAGTGCAACATTTTCCGGTGGCGACCCATTTGATGAAATTGATATAGAAAGTGGTAATGGGCAAGACTGTAAACTTAATCCTTATCCACAATCCAAAGTGCCACAATTTATTGTACGTCGTAATTGTGATGCTGCCTTAGCCTGTAACAATACTCAACAAGCGTGGTTTGTAACGCCACCCGGTCATAACACCTCACAATGGCTAGAGCGTGGAGTTCAACTTTCTAATTTGGATATTTTAAATACACTCACTATTGATGGTCGAGGAGCTCTTGTTACTGGTAATAGTTGTACAACGAGCAAATTAGAATGTACCAATGTTTATGGTATTGCAGCACTAGATATAAATGGTGTTCCACTTGTACCGGAATGTCAGGTTGGTCAGCTCAGCTATGACTTGGATAAATGCGCGGATACCGGTGGCATACTCAATCATGCGCGCTGGCCGGATGGTAAACGCGACAATAGTAACAATGACTATGAAGTTGAGATGTTGAATTTCCTTTCTCAGTATTGATGAACATAAGGAGAAGAATGTTTTATCTAAAATAAATTGAAAATACAAAAACCTGCCCCATTAATTTTCATAGCGTCTTTACGTTTCCGCCATATATAGCCAACCATATTTGTAGTTAGTTATAATGAAAACTTTCTTTTCATATTATCTAATCCCATTAAGTCTATTTAAAAATTTATTTTCCTACAAAATAGAATTAGTAATTATTTTATATTTATTTTGTAAAATAAATCACGGAATCCCTATTTCCAGAATGTGATATTGCTAGCTGATGAGTACATAAACATTATTTTTAATTTTATGTTCATTAAATATAAAAACTAGTAATTAAACATTAAGGAGCAATGTGATGGCTAAAACAACTAAGGGTAAAGGAAATGGCGATGGTGGAGAAGGTTGTGAAGAATTTCGTTCGGGTCCAGTAGCAGGTTCAACGTATGTTCAAGGCGAGGCAATGCCTGTAAAGAATTTGGTTTATGCCAACGTTGACGGTATGGCAATGTTTGAAGGCGATATTCTACTTGGAAGTGTAGATGAGTTAGAGCCTGTATTAAATCAAGAAAGTGGTATGCAACAGTCTGTTGTAATTTCAGGGCAGCAGTTTAGATGGCCTAATGCAACGATTCCTTATGATATTGATCCCACCTTACCAAATCAGCAGCGTATTACTGATGCGATAACTCATTGGGAAACCAATACGTGTATACGGTTTGTATTACGTACTGCTGCTAATGCTGCACAACATGCAAACTTTGTTCATTTTCAACCTGGAGGTGGATGTTCTTCATTTGTTGGTATGCGTGGCGGAAGTCAGGCTATCACATTAGCAGATGGTTGTTCGACGGGTAATACAATACATGAAATAGGGCATGCTGTTGGATTATGGCATGAACAGAGTCGGGAAGATCGTGATCTTTTTGTACGTATTGAGTGGGCTAATATTGATCCAAATATGCAACATAATTTTACTCAACATATTAACGATGGTGATGATATTGGTGAATATGATTATTGTTCACTTATGCATTATCCGGGAACGGCATTTTCAACGAATGGTCAGGCAACGATAGTTCCACTGCAACCATTACCTGCAGGATGTGTTATGGGCCAACGTAATGGTTTATCTGCTGGAGATATTGCATCTGTGCGCCAAATATATAACTGCCCAGTTGTGAAGCAACCTTTTAAAGATCCTAGTCGCGATACGATTAAAGAAGTACGAAAAGATGTAATCAAGGAAATTCGTAAAGAGCCAGTAAGAGATACACTTAAAGAAGTTCGTAAAGATGTAATCAAGGAAGTTCGTAAAGAGCCAGTAAGAGATACGCTTAAAGAAGTTCGAAAAGATGTAATCAAGGAAGTCCGTAAAGAGCCAGTACGAGATACACTTAAGGAAGTTAGGAAAGATCCTATTCGCGATACCATTAAAGAAATCAAAAAAGACCCAATTAATGATCCTATTAAACGTCCAGGCAGAGATCCAATCGGAACCCTAGTTGAAAATATTAGGCAGCCAGGCAGGTTTGTTAATCCAGGGTTATTTAATGAGTTTGATGAAGTTGATCAAGGTTTATCACCCTTTGTATTAGATTCACCGAGCCAATTCTGTGATGACTACGGTAATCAAACAACAGGCTTCCAAGATCAGTCTACAGATTTACAAGAACAGCTAGCTGAAATTGAAAGCGCACTCGAACAATTAAAACAACAAGAAGCTGACCTTGTAAGAATGTACGAAGAGCTGTTAGCTAATGCTGGCTATACAGGAGGTGTCTAAATGATTCTTGTTATTTCATATCCGAACGAAGAACATACGGACGCTGTTGTTCAACGACTCAATGAAAAGGGTCGTGAAGTACAGCAAATTGATCTTGCTGATTACCCATCACAAAATCCATTAACACTTAATTGGTCTTCTGATTCTGAATCACCAAACTATTGGCTTGGTGATTCTAAAGGAAGTGTTGATTTGTCGCGTACTAAAGCAGCATGGTGGCGACGAGTGACACCTTTTACAGCAGATGATGCCATTAAAGATTTGGATAAACGCGTTTTTGCAGAAAGTGAAACTTCAGAAGCCATGAATGGAATGTTAGACGCTTTGCCGTGCCAGTGGATGAATCCACGTGCTGCTGATGATGCGGCTCACCATAAACCATATCAATGGTCGGCTGCAAAGGAGGTTGGTTTAAAAATTCCACGCACGTTGGTAACGACTGATCCTGATGCCGCTAAGCGTTTTATTAATGAAATCGGCGTTGAAAAACTGGTTTACAAATCATTTCTTGCATCACATGATTCATGGCGAGAGACTCGGTTAGTAAGAAAAGAGGATCTGGAGCGACTTGATTTAGTTCGGTTAGCTCCTGTTATTTTTCAGGAGTATATACCCGGTGTAGATTTACGAATTATCGCTGTTGGCGATCAACTCTATACTGCTGAAATTGATGCGCGCAATACTGAGTACCCTGTAGATATGCGGATGGTAATTGGTGAATCTAAAATCAAACCTATTGAGCTACCAAGCAAGGTCAAAAAAGCATTACTTGATCTTCAAAAAAGGTTAGGGCTTGTTTATGGTGCAATTGATGTTCGTAGAACCGATGATGGGGAATACTACTTCCTTGAAGTTAATCCTGCAGGGCAATGGATGTTTGTTGAAACTCTAACTGGTCTACCTATTAGTCAATCTATTGCTGATTACTTGGAGGATATGGCATATGCTTAGCTTAAAGTTAATTGTTACTTGATAAATAACATAACGTAATTTAGGAAAAATAATATGCCAAAACGACATTTCTGTATAGCGCTACCACAAGGTTTAGATGCTAGTGTCGCTAAATCAGTCTTGTTAGAGGTCAGGGAGGCATCGCTTGCCGATGCCCCCTCGACATTACTCGCCAGTAAAAAACTGAGTGATATTAATTTATTACCAAATGAAACTATCGAGATAGATTTGGAATACCCTTCACCAGAAAGTCAGCAGACCTTAATCGTTCGTGTTCATATTAGTAAGGAGGGTAGTGAAAAAATAAAGACAGGGGATCTTTTAACAACAAGTTTTATCCAAATACCTGCCGCATCTGACAACGAAGTAGTAGACGTTCCTGTATCAATTATTTAAACAATTTCTATCAAGGTATTGCCTTTATCAACATATCTAGTTGAATAAATGAGGTAGGTCTTGCATATCACATTTTAGTTTGTCTTTGTGTGAATAGTAAAGCTTGACTCGGTTTACTGAAAACGCATAACATTTAGATTATAAACTTAATATTACATATTGAGTAATTAATGAAAGGAATACAACATGAATGACGAGACGACGGAATCTTATAAAGATAGAAGCGTATGGTTACGTGGATTTTATATGCTGATATTCATATTCTTTTTGGGGGTAGCAAAATTTGTTGCTTTAGTTGTTATACTTTTTCAGTTTTTAACCGTTTTGTTTACAGCTGAAACCAATAAAAAACTTATTCGTTTTGGACAAAGCTTAAGTACTTACCATTACCAGATTATGATGTTTTTAACTTACAACAGTGAAGAGCATCCTTTTCCTATGGGTGACTGGCCAGATCAAGTAAAGTTACAATAAAAAATAAAAGGGGGTCTGGTCTTAAAAGGGGGCTGGTCTTGCGTTTCACATTTTGAATTTTTCTTCATGTGAATTGCAAGACAGGCCCCTTTTTATATGCGTT
>Ga0316204_10006333_pt1 | contig 18312 bp, 14 predicted proteins | sample 6monrhotite_MG_2_FD_205661 | JGI IMG/M metagenome (GOLD analysis project Ga0316204, IMG submission 205661) | Microbial mat bacterial communities from mineral coupon in-situ incubated in ocean water Damariscotta River, Maine, United States -... | ecosystem: Environmental > Aquatic > Marine >... | reverse complement strand
TTTACCAAAGATTAAAATTGAAGTTGCTGTTAGTGATGACAAGCTAGATAGCGTTATTGAAGCAATTTCAAAGTCAGCTAATACTGGAAAAATTGGCGACGGTAAAATTTTTGTTTCTTCACTAGAACAAGTTGTTCGTATTAGAACTGGTGAAACGGGCGGCGAAGCACTTTAGTTATAAAATATTAAAAATAGATATTACATATGAAAGCATTATTTACCGGGAGAATTGAATGAGTCGCGCTTTATTATTTTTAGTTGCATTATGTCCGAGCATCGTGTTTGCGGATGAATTAAATAGTGGTGATACAGCGTGGATTTTGACTTCTACGGCTCTGGTATTGTTTATGACGCTACCCGGGCTGGCATTGTTTTACTCTGGCCTGGTTCGTGCAAAAAATGTGCTTTCAGTGTTAATGCAGTGTTTTGCCATTGCTTGTCTTGTGTCTATCCTATGGATGTTTGGGGTCTATGGTTTAGCTTTTGGCGATGGTGGTTCAATGAATCAAATAATCGGCTTAGGTAATGTCATGTTATCTGACATTAGTTTAGACAGTATGAACGGTACTATTCCTGAAATTGTATTTTTTATGTTTCAAATGACTTTCGCAATCATAACGCCAGCTTTGATAGTCGGTGGTTTTGCTGAAAGAATGAAATTTTCTGCGGTGCTGTGGTTTAGCGCATTATGGTTAGTTTTGGTATATGCACCTGTTTGTCATTGGGTTTGGGGTGGCGGATGGTTGAGTGATATGGGATTTATGGATTTTGCCGGCGGTGCGGTTGTACACATTAACGCGGGTGTTGCCGCAATTATTGCTGCAGTAATGTTGGGTAATCGAAAAGGGTTTCCTAATACACCCATGGCGCCACATAACATGACCTTAACTGTTGCTGGCGCCTCGATGTTATGGGTAGGTTGGTTTGGCTTTAATGGTGGTAGTGCCTTAGCTTCGGATAGTAGTGCGGGAATGGCAATCGCAGTGACGCATATATCAGCTGCAGCAGGTGCATTAGCCTGGATGATGTGTGAATGGGTTAAATATGAAAAGCCGAGTGTGCTTGGTATTGTTACCGGGATGGTTGCTGGTTTAGGCACAATTACACCGGCATCGGGTTATGTCGGGCCTGTGGGAGGTCTTGCTATCGGTTTGATATCAGGAGTCGTTTGTTTCATTGCTACACAATATGTGAAACGCGTTTTGAAGATTGATGATTCGCTGGATGTCTTTCCAGTCCATGGCGTCGGTGGTATTTTAGGTACGCTATTAACGGCTATCTTTTATGCGAACTCTTTCGGCGGGTTAGCGACTGACGAAGCTTACTCAATAGTGTCTCAACTGGGTGTTCAAGCTATTGGGGTAGTCGCGACCATTGCATGGTGTGGTGTTATTACATTTGGTTTGCTTAAATTGGTCGATATGTTTATAGGCTTGAGAGTTGATGAAGACGAAGAAACCGAAGGCCTTGACCTCGTTTTACATAATGAACGAGGCTATAACATGTAGTTATTCTTGCCCGTGAATAATACTGGCTTGATTGCCTGATTTTCAGGCAATCAAGCAGACCTGTACTTTTCTTTCAAACAAACCGAAGCAATATTTCTAGAATATCAGCCTATAACGTGTCGTTATTGGTTAAGTATGGCTCTCATTTTGCATTTATATTCGTCATGATATTCTGTTTGAATTTAGTCTCCTTTTTAATACAAATTCAGCACTGAGCTATTCAATATGAATTTGTGTATTTAAATATTTCTACTCAACGCTTACAATTGGTATTCTATTGAGTTGATTATAAGAATTTGTGTAAGGAAAATACCTAAATGCCTGATCTCGTTGATAAAAGTATATTAAAATCATTTGTACCACCAAGTGCGTTGAACGCTGAAAATTTTCAAGAGTTGGCAGGCAAGACATTTGTTGAAGATGTCCCTGCTGGAAAGGCTATCTTTAAAGAAGGTGATGCTGATAGACAATCTGTTTATTTGCTTGATGGTCAGGCTGAGATTTCATCAAATGCAGGTGAAAACAAGACTGTTTTAGCCGGTTCTGATATAGCCAAACATCCACTCGTAAATCAACAACCCAGAAAACATACTGCGACGGCCAAGGTAGATTCAAAAGTTATACGAATTGATAGCGATCTACTCGATATTTTGCTTACTTGGGACCAGTTATCAGGCATTGAAGTTGATGAAATTCAGGTTGATGAAGGTGAAGATGAAGATGAAGATGATGGTGATGGCGATTGGATGACGCGTATCCTGCAGTCCAAGGCATTTCTTCAAATCCCTCCAGCAAATATACAGGCCTTATTCATGCGTGTTCAGGAAGTACCAATGAAAGCAGGCGATGCTGTTATTAAACAAGGTGAAGATGGTGATTATTATTACATCGTCAAACATGGTAAATGTAAGGTTACACGTAATTCAAAAACGGGTTCAGAATTAACCTTAGCTACATTGGGTGATGGTGATGCATTTGGAGAAGAAGCTCTACTCTCAGAAGCAAAAAGAAATGCTAACATCATCATGACCACCGACGGGTCGTTGATGCGTTTATCCAAAGAAGATTTTAACGAGCTATTAAAAGAGCCGATGTTAAGTTGGGTGACCAATGAAGAAGCAGATGCCTTGGTACAGAATGAAGGTGCCGTTTGGATAGATGTTAGGTTAGAAAGTGAGCATAAGAACGCAAGTATCGAAGGCAGTATGAATATTCCACTTTTCATGTTGCGACTTAAAGCGCAGACGCTTGATCCAGATAAACAATATATTCTTTACTGTAATAGTGGTCGCCAAAGTTCAGCATGTGCTTATTTACTGAGTGAGCGTGGCCTACGGGTTCATTGTCTCAAGGGCGGATTGGTCGAACGGTCAAGTGGCTAATAAACTTTTTATTGAATCAATAATATTGCTTTAATAATTTATCGTGACAGGTGATTTTAGACTGGATCGTTCTGTATCAAATTACGCTGTATTTGGTAATCCGATAAAACACAGTAAATCACCCCAGATCCATACTCTTTTTGCCAAACAAACGGGCATAGCACTTCATTACCAATCCATAGAAGTACCCATAGATAAATTCGCCGAGTATGCAGAATTCTTTGCATCTCAGGGTGGCATTGGCTTAAATATAACTGTCCCTTTTAAAGAAGATGCCTATTCATTTTGCACCTCATTAACACAACGTGCTGAACTATGTGGTTCAGTGAATACGATCCGCTTTGATGAGCAGTTAAAGAGTTCTGGTGACACCACCGATGGGCGAGGTTTTATTAATGATTTGAGAATAAATCATCAGATTAGTATCAAGGATAAAGCCGTACTCATTTTAGGTGCTGGCGGTTCAGTAAAAGCAATTCTTGAACCTTTATGTGAGCAACAAGTTGCCCAAATCACTATTGCGAACCGTACCGTTTCTCGTGCCGAAGAATTAGCAGATAAATTTTCTGAGTTAGGTAACATTACCGCATGTTCATATTCTGATTTAGCAACACAATCATTTGAGCTGATTGTTAATGGGACTTCACTAAGCCTGATGGGAGAACTCCCTGCTATCCCAGAAACGGTGATCAATAAAGATACCTGCTGTTACGATTTAATGTATTCAGATACAACTACCGTATTCATGCAATGGGCTGCTGAGTTAGGAGCGGCAAAGGTTATGGATGGTCTAGGTATGTTGGTTGAGCAAGCTGCTGAATCGTTCTCAATCTGGCATGGAGTAAAACCCGAGACTGTTTCAGTGATCAATAGCCTCAGAAAATAAAAATATTTAATCAGAATAGAACATTGGGTTTATATCTAAAGGCCATGAATGTTATCCATGAGATCAGGCAGCCAGGTTACTAGACCAGGTACCAATATAATTATAATTATTGTGGCAACCTGTAGTAGTACAAATGGAATTATGCCGGAGTAAATATCCTGAATACGAACTTCTTCAGGAGCAACTGCCTTTAAGTAAAATAATGAGAAACCAAAAGGAGGCGTAAGAAACGACGTTTGTAAATTGATGGCAATAAGCACAGCGAACCATAGTAGGTCGACACCAAATTGATTAGCAATAGGTGCAAGGATGGGGATCACAATAAAACAGATCTGTAAAAAGTCGAGAAAAAATCCAAGTACAAAGATCAAAAGCATACTAACAAATAAGAATCCCCACATGCCGCCGGGCAGATTAGTCATAATTTCTAATACAAGGCTATCTCCGCCCATTCCCCTGAAGACAAGACCAAAAGCTGTAGCACCAATCAAAATCATAAATACCATGCTGGTTAGCTTTGTTGTTTGCTGCATTGAGTCGATTAGGTTTTTCAGAGTTAATCTTTTATGCAGTGCCGCCAGTATCAGTGCGCCTATGGCGCCGACAGCAGCCGATTCAGTTGGCGAGGCAATACCAAAAAAGATTGAGCCTAATACCGCTAAAATCAGGATTAGAGGAGGGAACAGAGTAGTCAATATCCTCAGGTAACTGAGTTCATCCGAAGTGGTTCTAAGTGCAGGGGCAGCGGCAGGTCTGTACCAAGAATAAATAAGGATATAGACCATAAACAAGGATACAAGCATAAAACCTGGTATCACAGCGCCCATAAACAAGCGGCCGACAGGCACACCCATAACATCACCTAAAAGTATCAATATTATGCTCGGGGGAATTATTTGGCCAAGCGTTCCTGATGCTGCGATAGTCCCCGCTGCCAGTGGTGCAGAGTAATTGTGTTTCAACATTGTCGGTAAGGCAATAATTCCCATGGTTACTACCGTTGCGCCAACGACACCTGTCGTTGCCGCTAGCATCGCTCCGACAATAACTATTGAGAGTGCCAGACCACCGTTTAATTTTCCGCAAAGCTTTCCCATTGTTTCTAACAGGTCTTCAGCCAGGCCAGATCTATCCAGAACGACACCCATGAAGACAAACAATGGGACTGCTATCAAAGTAAAGTTAGTCATGATTCCCCAAATGCGAAGGGGCAATAGGTTGAAAAAATCAAAACCGAGAAAAATACTACCAAAGGCAAACGCTACGGCACCCAAGGTAAAGGCAACAGGGTAACCCAGCAACAGCAAGACCATCAGGGCAACAAACATCATAATAATCCACAATGTCATTGGCTATTTCCCAGTGCTTGTGTCAGTTTTTTTATAGTCTCTGCAACGCCTTGAATTAAAACCAGACAAAAACCTGCAGGGATCATGAATTTAATTAGCCAACGCAAAGGTAAACCACCTGGATCGGGTGAAGCTTCATTATGAATATAAGCTTGAGAGACAAAAGGCCAGGCACTGATGATGATCAATAGGCAAAATGGAATCAGGATAAATATTCCCCCAAATACATCAATCCAGGCACGATGTTGATCGGTCAGGAATTTACTTCTGTAAAATATATCGAGTCGGACATGTTCATCATGTTTAAGGGTATACGCAGCACCGATAAGAAAAATGATCGAAAATAGATGCCATTCCAGTTCTTGTATTCCTATCGAACCACTTCGGAATAGATAACGCATTGATACGTCATAGCCAACTAGCAAAACAAGGGTGATTATCAACCATGATGTGCACTTCCCAGTATGTTCGGTAAAGGCATCAATTTTTGAGCTGAATGTGTTTAAGATGTTTTTCAATTTTTATATTGTTGTTAGCATCGATATCGACGGCAGAGTATAAACTATAGAGATGAAAAAGCAGAACAGGTCGGTGAATACTTACTTGGAATATATCTCCTACAAATTCACTTAGATCTATAATTTATGCACAGTTTTTGATGCTCAATATAGGGGTTGAATGAGAAATAATCACTGTACGCCTGAAAGCCTGTGGTTCACGTGTAAGTGCATGAATATTATATGAATAAACAATGTAATGTAATGTTTAATACGCTTTTAATAAAATGAGAAGCAATTGGTGACGATAATTTGACTAGAAAATATTCACAGAGTTATCCACAGGATTATAAGCTATTGATTTTCATAAGATGGTAACAATTAGCGAGTGTTACAAAGTCGGAAACTTCTAAATTTTCGGCACGATTTTCTGGCGCAATACCCGCATTTCTAATAGCAGATTCATCTAGATATTTTCTTAGTGCATTTCGTATGGTTTTTCGCCGTTGTGAAAAAGATTCCCTAACAATGATTTTTAAACTCTCATGATCTAATAATTCATATCTTGGATGTGGGTGGGGGATTAATTTTATAATTGCTGAGTCAACCTTTGGACTGGGTGTGAATGCCCCTGGCTTAACGACAAAAAGCGCTTCAACATCGCAATAATATTGCAGCATTATTGATAAGCGCCCATATTGTTTGTTTCCACTATTCGCACATATTCGATCGACAAGTTCTTTTTGCAACATGAACGTCATATCTTTAATACGCTCTCGGTATTTTAATAGATGAAATAGAATAGGTGTGCTGATGTTATAGGGTAGATTTCCTACAATGCGTAAATCAGCATGGTCAAATGAATTGAAATCCAGATTTAGCGCATCTGCCTCTTGGATGACTAAACGTTTTTCATCTCCAAAGTTAGTCCTCAATGAAGCAGCGAGGTCTTTGTCTATTTCAATAACATTGAGTTTTTCAACACGGTTAAGTAAAGGTGATGTTATCGCGCCTTTTCCAGGGCCAATTTCAATAATATGGTCATGCTTTTGAGGATTGATTGTATCAACGATACGCTGAATTACCGCCTGGTCATGTAAGAAGTTTTGACCGAAACGTTTTCGAGCACGATGATTATCAGAGTTCATCTACAGTTTCAGGTGTACTGAATAAGTCTGTTGAGTTTAACTGATGATGAGCTAATTCATTTGCCATGTTTATCGCGGCTAATAGACTGTCATATTCGGCTTTGCCGGTGCCGGCAAGTTCGAGAGCTGTTCCATGATCCACCGATGTTCTGATGATGGGCAAGCCAAGCGTTATATTGACAGCTTCTCCAAATCCAAGTGTTTTGAGTACCGGTAGCCCTTGATCATGGTACATACAAATATACACGTCTGTGTTCTTACGTATATCAGACCTAAAAGCTGTGTCAGCGGGTAAGGGTCCTATGATTGCGTGTCCTTCTTTTGTATATTCGTCTATTACGGGTGAGATAATTGTGAGTTCTTCGTTTCCAAGATGCCCGCCTTCACCAGCATGCGGGTTTAAGCCGCAAATAGTAATCCTAGGGTGCGTAATGCCAAATCGTTGCTGCATCTCATCGATAACAATACGGATAGTCTTTTCAACTCTTTCTGGCGTTATTGCATCAGGAACATCACGCAAGGCTAAATGAGTTGTAACCAATGCCACACGTAATCCTGGACAGGCGAGTAACATTACCGGTAACACACCACCACACCGTTTCGCAAAATACTCAGTATGGCCACTAAAATTTATCCCGGCATCATTAATAATAGATTTTTGTATGGGCGCTGTGACAATGGCATCATAGTTTTTTGATAAACATTCACGTGATGCTATATCAAGTAATTTAAGAACATAGCCTGCATTACGAGTATCTAGTTCGCCTGGAACACACACCGCATTTAATTTAACAGGAATGACTCTTAATGATTTAGGTTTATTTGAATGTTGAGAATCATCAGTATTCAATGTCGTGCTGATTTTTAAAGGAAGAGATAAACATCTTGCACGTTCTATAAGTAGATCAGGATCACCAATTATAGTCAGGTTATTTTGATGATTAACTTGGGCTAGTTTTATTATTAAATCGGGGCCAATCCCAGCAGGCTCACCGCTCGACACTAAAATACGCGGTTTGTTTTCATACTCCATCTAGGCGATATTCGACATAGGCTTCGTCTCGAAGTTGTCGAGTCCAGTTTTGCATGGCCTCTTCCAGTTTTCGATTTCTAATAGCAAATCTTGCCTTACCACGTTTTACGCTTTCGCTATTATCATGTTCTCGACGTTCTAGCACCTCAAGGATATGCCAACCATAATCAGTTTTAAAGGCATTGCTAACTTGGCCAGGCTCCATACTATCCATCATTTTTTGAAATTCTGGCACTAAAGCACCTGGTGTTGTCCAACCTAGATCTCCGCCCTTAATAGCACTACCTGGATCATCAGAGTTACCTTTAGCTAATAATGCAAAATCGTCACCGTTTTCAATGCGAACCTTTAACAGTTCGGCTTTCTCACGCGCCTGTTTGCTGGAAATCAGTTCGTCAGGCTTTATCAGTATATGTCTTGCATGAGTTTGCTCAACAATATTTTTCTCATCACTTCGAATATCAGAGATCCTGATAATATGAAAGCCACTGGGGCTTTGAATTAACTCACTGATATCACCCATTTCCATATCGGGGATATAGTCAGCAAATAACGAGGGAACATCTTCCAATTTGCGCCAGCCTAAATCGCCACCGTTTTCTGCATTTCCCCCGTCAGAAACTGTTCTTGCAGTATCGGTAAAGTCGGCACCAGACAAAAGATCTTCTCGAACTCGACTTGCAACTTGGCGAACTTGTGCAATTTCATCAGGTGTAGCTTCTGAAGGTAACGCTAGTAATATGTGAGAGATTTGGATTTCGGTTTGTGTTGTCCCTTGAAACTCCTGATTTACTAGAAAGTTATCGATCTCTTTTTCAGTGACAACAATGCGGTTTTCAACTTGTCGTTTGCGTAATTGGCTCAACGTTATTTCATTGCGGATGTCTTCTCGAAATTGTTCGTAGATATACCCATCCTTTTCAAGGATCTCACGAAATTGACTTAGTGATACTTTGTTTTCGGCAGCGATATTACTAATAGTTCGATTTAAAGACTCGTCATCTACCTTGACGCCGGTTCTTGTAGCTATCTGTAATTGGATACGTGTTTGAACCATTTTATCCAATACTTGACGCTCGAGAATAGATGCAGGGGGTAATTGAGTCCCTTGTTGTTGTAATTGACCACGTACCGTTCGTATTTTTGTTTCCAATTCACTTTGCATGATGACGTCGTCATTGACTATGGCAACAATACGATCAAGTGGCAAATAGCAGTATGCGTTTGACTGAAATATAAATAGGATAAGTAACCCCAACATATGATGTCGGAGCTTAATCTGGGGAAGTCTAAAATTCACTAACGTAACCGGGGATTTGTTGTTTTAGGAAGTCTACTGTCTTTTTACCTATTCCCGCTAGTCCTTTTAGTTCCATTTGTAAGAAAATGCCGGTATCGAATTCGCCATCTACACTGGATAGAAATCGACGAGCTACTGCTCTTACGCCCCAGCAACAATCTTCATATTCAACACCGCCAAATAATTCTAATGAGCGTCCTTCTGGGATTGCGTAATTCCATCGACCAACAACACTCCAGTTGTTCTTAATCGGCCAGCGAAAAGATATATCGCTTTGGTCGATGTCGGTGCCTATAAAGTTAAATTCGTTATTTCGAACCACTCGATAAGCAACATTCAATATTTTGCCTGCTCCAGGATTGTAGGTAGTTTGTAGAGTGATCTTTTCTGTACCATTAGAAATATTAGGGTTCCACTGAAAATCACCACTGAAATAAGTATCTTTAATAATTCTCGTATTAAATGCGGCAACAAATGATGAAGTCGCTTGGTCTCTTTCTAATCCACCAGGAAGAGTCACTTCTCTATCACGAAAATAGACTAACTGACCAAGACTGATAGAACCAAAACTTTGCCCTGAATCTTGCTCTATAAGTTGAGAGGTAACCGCCCAAGTCATTTGATTTGCATCGCCTACACGATCAGCACTACTAAACCGATCTTCATAAAATAAGGATGCGAATGAAAACGTATATTGACCAGTATCGAACACAGGAAGATCTGTTTGCCCATCATGAGGGACAAATAAATAAAATAGACGAGGTTCAAGTGTCTGTATGAAATCATTACCAAAAAGGCTCGTTTCTCTTTCCAGAAATATACCGCTATCTAAGCTGAAGATAGGTAAAATACGATTTGGACTGGATTCGAATAATGCATTTTTTTCCAAAGAATATTGTGTATATCGTAATCTTAATTTTGGCTCTATAAAAGTTGCTACCGTCGACATAGGGAAACTAACATAGGGATTCAAGTCGAGTCGTAGCCCATTCACATTATTTGAAAATGCACTACTTTCTCCTCTGTCGAAATATACGGCTTCACTAGCGAGTCCAAAGTTAAGTTTTTGATTTTCTTTTGGACGATTATAGTTATATGTTATTTGCGGTAATCGTTTATACGGTCTAGATGTGGTTGGGATACTGCGATTTACTGTTTGAAAATTTTGAACACGGGCTAAAATATTCCAATTAGTCCCGGAGTAGGTAACATCCGCCCGTTGTTCCAGAAAAGAAGTACTAGTGACACTTAATTGTCTACCAAAATCTTCAAAATAAAACTTGTCAGAAACTCTGCTATAAGTAGTAAATATATTACCGGTGCTTAAAAAACGTTGGTTAAGTTCTAGATCTATATAATTTCTGTGTTCATCACCTCTACCATTATCACTAGGTAAATATTCAAGGTTTATTGCACCGCTGCCACGAGAATGTAAGTAACGATACTCACCCATTGCCATAACACCACTATCCGTTAACAAACGAGGTGTTAATGTGGCATCCATATTTGGAGATATGTTCCAGTAATAGGGTGTACGAAATTCGAAGCCATTTCTGTTTGTTGTACCATAGCTTGGTGCTAGGAATCCGCTTTTACGTTCTTTGCTGAGAGGAAAAGATAAGTAAGGAGTATAGAAGACTGGGAAATCTTTTATTCTAAGTACAACATTTCGCGCTTTACCATAGTTTTTCTCGTGATCTAAAGTTAGGCTGCTTGCTGTGAAATTCCAGAATTTGTCATCTGGATCGCAAGTAGTGTATTCCAAGTCTTCCATATCCGTCCGTGTACCAACATCTAGTGTGAGATTCTCAGTTTTGCCTCTTCCCCGACTATCTACCAATATATAGTCAGCATTGGAAAACTCACCAATCCCATTATCAAATTGTAAAAAGGCATCCTTACTATTTAAAAATGTTGTTTCATCCCAATAATTTACATTACCGTCTAGATTAGCCGTATCGTTGGGTTGATTATATTCAATATTATCGGCGGTTACTTGCTGTGCATTTTGCGTTATTTCTGCGTTACCAGACAGTGTCGATACACCATTTTCAATGAGGTCTGCGAAATCAGCCGTCATGTGTGTATCACCTTCTTCCAATTCAGCATCCACAAAAGGTCTATCAGGGATATTGAGTCCTTGAGGGCAAAGTAATGTTTTATAATCGCCACCGAGTTCAACTGCAGACACTAAGGGGGTTAGTCCGAGGAAAATTATGCTGCTGCTACATATTACGACGATTTTGTTCAGTACAAGCTTCATTCCGTTCCGTGTATTTTATAGTTATATGTTTAGTCTATAGTGTCTAAAATCGCATACAATGGTTTTATCTTCAAATTTTTATTCAATATCATTGTCAAAGACTTAATAGAGGCTATTTTTGGTTAATATTAAGCAAATCAGCACAAAATCAATCAGATGAGAATATTCTTTACAATCACTGTATCAATACTAATTGTGGTGGCCTTATTTTGGACGAGGCCTGATACCCATGCTGAGCTTCAGTCTTTGCCCCCACCTACGGTAAATATCGATATCGTGCAGCAGGTTGATATCCAGCCTATCACAGAAGTCACCGGGAAATTACAACCGGCTCGAAAGGCTCTCCTCCATTTTCAGGTTTCCGGGCAAATAGACCGGCGTTTTATTGAAGCTGGTCAATATGTTGAAGAAAATGGTCTGATGCTCAGTATCGAATCGGGTGATTTTGTTGATGCAGTGGAAGAATCAACAGCGATATTGAAGACCGAACGTGCGGCCATTGAGCGAGATTCTCGATTATTGGAGCTAATGCGACAAGAGCGTGAATTACAAGAACAGGAAGTCGCCAGGATTAAACAACTAGGGCGTGATTCACTGGCATCAAAATCCAACTACGATCAGGCATTACAAGCTTTATATCGACAGCAAGCAGAAGAGGCGCGTCTCAAACACAGTGTGGATTCAGCTCGGTCTCGATTGATGATAGAGCAGGCCCATCTCAATAAAGCAGATAGAAACCTTAAACGCGCCCAGTTAGTGTCTCCATTTGATGGAACCGTCAATGATGTTTATGTGGAAGTTGGTGATTATGTTACACCTGGTCAAGCGGCACTTGAGATTGTTCAAGTTGATGAACTTGATTTGAATCTCGAGATAACAGGGACATCTGCAGCGCAATTAAAGTTAGCCCAGACAATTAAAATATTTACCAATAGTGATGAAAGAGTAGGGCAGATAATCGCACTTTCGGTTGCTCCTGATTCTGAAACAAACACCCATGCATTGAAAATACGTCTGCCGTCAGAAGGATTATTTGCAGGTCAATTAGCCGTAGCGCAATTGCCTGGAAATTTTTATAAATCTGCAAATGTTATTCCTATAAGCGCTATCTTGTATGAAGATGGTCAGTCTTACGTCTTTGAAGTAATTGATGATCGTGCTATCAAAAGAATAGTTAAGTTGATTGAGCGATATAAGGATGTTCAAGTTATTGCCGGAATTGAATCTGGTAGCACTATAATTAGCAAGGATGTCTCCAGTTTGGCTGATGGTCAAGCCGTAGTCATTCCTTAAGCAGTAGTTAAGTCTGTTTAATATTTAACCATGCCACTAATTCATTTTTCACTTAAAAACCCATTATTAATTAATCTAAGTCTCTTTATTGTTTTAATAATGGGAGTGTTTGCCTGGCGTGGTTTACCACAGGAAATATTCCCAGTTGTGGATCTGGATCTGATAAGCATACAAACCATCTATGAAGGTGCCTCGCCAGCAGAAGTAGAACAACAAGTAACCCTGCCAATCGAAGAAGAATTCGAAGACAGTCAGGATATTGATTATATCAACTCAACCAGCAAGGAAGGCCTTTCCAGTATATATATAAAGTTAAAGTCGGGTTCAAACGTGGATGACTTTATGCGTGATACCAGAACATTAATTGATCGCGTTGATGATTTACCTGATGAAGCTGAAGAACCAGAATTAAATCGTATCCGTACTCGCTTTCCGGTAATTACGCTTACACTTTTTGGCAACCTATCCAAAGCTGATTTGTATGAGTATTCAGAAAAAGCCCGAAGAAAAATGCAGAAGATTAAAGGTGTTGCCAGTGTTGGTATGGCGGGTGAACGCGACTGGGAGATCTGGATTGAGATCAATCCACATGAATTGGCAGCACTTAATATCCCACTGACACAGGTTAATGATGCTCTGAGAAATAATCTTATTGATCAGCCTGGTGGTTCAATAAAATCAAATGAAGGTGATATTCGTTTAAGAGGGAAAGGTGTCAAACCTGAACCAGAGAATATTGAACAGATAGTCTTACGCACGAATGCCAATGGTGGTGAATTAAAATTGGGTCATGTTGCCAAAGTAGTTCGCCGGTTTGAAGAAGCGGAAACTTACGCACGATTTAATGGAAAGCCCTCGGTTAATTTAACAGTCACTAAGACAGCTGAGGCATCAACGATACGTATCTCAGAAAAAATAAGAGCGTTGGCTGATGAGCTAAGTGGGGAACTGCCTGAGAGCATTAATGCTGGATATCACACGGACTCGTCAATTTATGTCAAGACGCGTTTGAATTTGGTGAAATCATCAGGCTTGATCGGTTTGATACTTGTTTTGATTTCCCTATATCTATTATTGAATTTTCGTATAGCAGCAATCACCGCTTTTGGAATACCGGTATCTTTCCTCTTTGCCGTTATTCTGCTTTATTATTTTGATTACACCATCAACATGGTCTCGTTGTTTGCATTCTTGATTGTATTGGGAATGATTGTCGATGACGCAATCATCGTTACTGAGAATGTTTATCGGCATATTGAAGCAGGGATGTCTCCCATGGAAGCATCTTCACTGGGTGCGAAAGAAGTCTTCTGGCCTGTAGTGGTATCAACATTAACGACTATTGCTGCATTCTTACCCATGTTTGCTATTGGAGGAATATTGGGTGCGTTTATAAAAGTTATCCCGGTTGTTGTTTGCTGCGCCCTCGTTGGATCTCTTCTTGAAGCATTTGTCGTATTACCTTCACACGCCGGGCATATCCTGAAACTTGAAAAAAAGAAACCACGATTTAATTGGACTTATCTTTTAAATAGATACGCTCGATTATTACATTGGTCGGCAATAAATCGTTATTTTGTTGCAGCACTTAGTGTAGGTGCTTTGGTTATCAGTCTTACCTATGCCAGCACCCGTCTGCCCTTTCAGTTATTTGGTGATGTGGAAATAGGACAGTTCTTTGTCAATATAGAAGCACCTAATACCTACAGTCTTGAGGATACTCTTGAGCTTGCAGTTGAACTCGAAGACAGAGTAAATAAGCTCATGTCAGAAGATGAATTACTTACTTTATTAACTAATGTCGGTGTTAGTGTAATCGATCCGAACAGAAGCAAAACAGGAAGTAATATTTTGCAATTTGTTGTTGATTTACAAAAACCGGTGCCGGCTAGTTTTATTGAAGAATGGGTAACACCAATAGTCAGTTTTGATTTTAATATGAGTGGTAAACGGACTCGAAGTGCAGATGAAATTATTAACCTAATCAGAAAGGATTTATTGAAAGTACCTGGTGTAGATCGTTTGAGTATCTTGAAACCAAATGCAGGGCCGGCCGGTGATGATATTGAACTGGGCATCGTCAGTATTGACCTTGATGTGTTGCATAAAACTGCCGTTGAGATAAGTGACTATATGAAACGTATGCCCGGCGTGAATGATGTGGTGCATGATCAAGAGCCAGGAAAATTGGAATATAAATACCAATTGAATGAGCGAGGAAAACGTCTCGGCTTAACACAGAATGAGTTAGCCACTGCTGTACGAAGTGGTTATCTTGGTAATGAAGTAGTTCATGTTACCTGGGAAGACAAACGTTTGCCGGTGCGTGTTATCTATCCAAAATCAATGCGCGAACAATCGACAAGTTTGAATAGCCTGCCGATCATCCTTGCAACAGGTCAAACAGTTTATCTGAATGATGTAGCCGATATCAGTATTGGCCGTGGTTTAAATCAAATACGCCGACGTGATTCACAACGCATGGCAAAAATTACTGCTGATGTTGATACGTCAATTACGACACCAAGCGTAGTAACAGCACAGATCAACGATGTCTTTGGCAAAAAAGCAGATAAACGTGCCTATTCATTATTGTTTTTAGGTGAAAAGAAAAAAGCTGCAGACTCCTTCAAAGGCATGAATCAGGCATTGATCATTGCTCTTGCGGTTATATTCTTTATGTTGACGGCGCTTTTTAAATCATTGATTGACCCACTGGTTGTTATGTTCGCTATTCCCTTTGGATTCATTGGTGTTGTCATCGGGCATGCCGTGTTTGGCTACAATATACAATTCCTATCTGCCGTTGGCATGTTGGCTTTATCGGGAATCATTGTTAACGATTCACTAATTATGGTGGACTTTATTAAACGACTTAGAAGCGAGGGAAACGACAGGATTACTGCTATTGTGGAGGCAGGGAAAGTACGTGCTAGGCCGATAATTTTGACTACGATTACTACTTTTCTGGGTGTGTCGCCATTAATCTTTTTTGCAACTGGTCAAACGGCATTCCTATCTCCCATGGCAGTTAGCCTTGGTTTTGGATTGTTATTTGCTACAGTATTAATATTATTAACCTTGCCGTGTTTTTATTTGATTGCAGATGATATTCGTAATCGATTGTTTAATATGAAAAGTAAGGGTGCGAAAGGAGACCTCCTTACATGAAACATATTCTTGTCACAGGTTGCTCATCGGGTATTGGTCGTTGCATTGCTGATGGACTAAGAGAGCGTGGCTTTAATGTTTTTGTTACCGCAAGAAAACAAGATGATATCGATGCATTAAGCAAGGTAGGTTTCGAAGCGATTATGCTCGACCTTGCCGATACTAAATCTATTCAAGCCGCCGTTGTAACTCTTTTAAGCAAAACAAATGATCAACTCTATGGGCTGGTAAATAATGCTGCTTATGGCCTAACCGGTGCCATGGAAGACATTCCCGTTATGGCATTACGTGATCAATTTGAAACCAATATCTTTGGCACACAGGAATTAACCAATCTGCTTATACCTGTAATGCGTAAACAACATGCTGGTCGCATCATACAGATTAGTTCGGTGTTGGGTTTCATAACAATGAAGTTCCGCGGACCCTATTGCGCATCAAAATATGCACTGGAAGCAATAAGTGATGCCATGCGTTATGAACTGAAAGATACGGGCATTAAGGTAAGCTTGATAGAGCCCGGGCCCATAACGAGTAATTTCAGAACTAATGCACTTAATAATTTTCAAGCAGTGGTTAACAAAGAACACAGTTATTTCAAAAAAGACTACGCCAAGATAGAAAATGAATTAAACGGTGATGACTATACCGTCCCGTTTTCATTAGGCCCTGAAGCAGTATTGAAGAAAGTGGTTCATGCATTGGAAAATGATAATCCAAAGGCGCGTTACTATGTGACGTTCCCAACATATCTATTTGCGTTCTTTAAGCGAATCCTTCCAGGGTTTCTATTAGATAAAATTCTAGTTAAAGTTTAGTTCTTCTATTAATCTCTAAAATCATTCATACAGAACATACATCCAAGTTAGTTATTATAATCTCATGCCTGAAGAAATATTTAATGATTATGATCATGGAATAAGCTGTATAGATTCAGGATATCTCCGTCCAAAAATGGCAGCGATTTATCTGCTTGAACATAATGATGAGGTTGCCATCATCGAAACTGGCACTAATCATAGCCTCTCTAAAGTATTAACATTACTTGATAAAAAAAATATAGTACCTTCGCAAGTTCACTATGTGATTCCAACACATGTTCATCTTGATCACGCTGGTGGAGCAGGAAGCATGATGGAAATATTTCCTAATGCAGAATTGATAGTTCACCCTCGAGGTGCAAGACATCTGGTAGATCCATCTCGCTTAATGAAAGGCGTAATTGAAGTATATGGACAAGAAAAATATGATTCACTTTATGGTGAACTCATTGCTGTTTCAAAAAACAGGATTGTAGAAGCTGCAGATGAAATGGAACTTGATCTAGCAGGTAGAAAGCTACTTGTTCGTCATACACCAGGACATGCTGAGCATCATATATGTATTTGGGATGAACTAAGTAAAGGCTGGTTCACCGGCGATACTTTTGGTGTCTCCTATCAAGAGATGATTGGTTCAGAAACGAGACATATCATCCCAACAACTTCACCAGTACAGTTTTCACCTGAAAAATTAATAAATTCGATTAGTTTATTAATGAGCTACAATCCTGAACGACTATACTTAACTCATTTTGGACTATTGGAGAATCCACAGTGTTATTCTGAGAAATTGTGTCAACACATATCTTACTATTGCGAGGTAGCACAGGCTAATCGTAATACATCAAACCCAATTGAAAAAATAGAAGACGCAATTTTTAGAAAAGAAAGTTCTCAATTAAGTGAGATTTTACCTGACATTGATCGAGCACAGGTTCACGAATTGTTGGATATGGACTTAAATTTAAATGCGCAGGGGCTAGTTGTTTGGTTAAACCGAAGTTGAATTGTGTTTAAGGCAGTTTAATAACAGGCTTTTCATTATTCTTTTTATAAAGCGTTACGATATTCCCTATACGCTGAACTAATTCAGCACCCGTATCTTCACATATCTTTTTAATACCCGCATCGCGTTCTTCACGTTCACCTAAACGACATTTAACTTTTATCAGTTCATGGCGCTCTAAGACTTCTTCAATTTCTGTTATCAGCGCTTTGGTGATGCCATGCTGGCCTGCCCATACGACGGGTTTTAAATGGTGTGCAGATTGGCGTAAGAATTTCTTTTGTGCGTTATTAATTTTCATAAAATTTATCTTGGTTTTCCAAATAGTATTCGAGTGTTTTATAAATAATATTAATTATGCTTCTTGAGGTAATGGTGGCGCCGCTTAATTGATCGAATTCACCTTCATCTTTTTTTATGGCCCACTGTTTCTTAGGCAAGGCTGAGATCGATGTATTGTTAAAGATCTGCAACCAATCTGTTTTATCCTGATGTACCTGATTGCCAAAGCCCTCTGTTTCATTATTTTGCAGAACTTTAATGCCTGTTACCGCGCCATCATAACGTATTCCGACGATTAGACTAATATTACCGTTATAGCCTTTTGTAATAACTGGCATCAGACTGACGGCAACAGGCTGATTATTTAACCTTG
>Ga0316204_10006332_pt1 | contig 18312 bp, 17 predicted proteins | sample 6monrhotite_MG_2_FD_205661 | JGI IMG/M metagenome (GOLD analysis project Ga0316204, IMG submission 205661) | Microbial mat bacterial communities from mineral coupon in-situ incubated in ocean water Damariscotta River, Maine, United States -... | ecosystem: Environmental > Aquatic > Marine >... | reverse complement strand
GTCCCCAAAGGCCACAAGGTTGGTTTGGTGGGCCGCAACGGCACCGGCAAATCGACCTTGTTCAAGCTGATTTCCGGTGAAATTTCGCCCGATGGCGGCGCCATTAACCTGCGCCAGGGCGCACGCTTGGGCATGGTCGCGCAGGAAGCCCCAAGCGGCCCGGTGAGCCTCATCGACACCGTTCTGGCCGCCGATGTCGAGCGCACCGCTCTGTTGGCGGAAGCGGAAACGGTCACCGACCCGCACCGCATCGGCGACATCCACACCCGTCTGGCCGACATCCATGCGCATTCCGCACCGGCCCGCGCGGCGCGGATTTTGTCGGGTCTAGGCTTTGACGAGAAAGCGCAGCAAAGCCTGTGTTCGGATTTTTCCGGCGGCTGGCGCATGCGCGTGGCCTTGGCCGCGGTGCTGTTCGCGGCCCCCGATTTGTTGTTGTTGGATGAACCTACAAACCACTTGGATTTGGAAGCAACCCTGTGGCTGGAAAGCTATCTGGCCAATTGGCGCGGCACCGTGATGGTGATTTCGCATGATCGCACCCTGCTCAACACCGCCGTGGACGAAATCATCCACTTGGAAGAGCAAAAACTGGTGCGGTACTCCGGCAACTATGACTTTTTCGAGAAAACCCGCCGCGAGCGCCTCAGCCAACAGGCCAAAAACCGCACCAAGCAACTGGCTGAACAGCGTCACATCCAAGACTTCGTCGATCGCTTCCGCGCCAAGGCCTCGAAAGCCCGCCAGGCGCAGAGCCGCTTGAAGCTGTTGGAAAAGATGGAACCCATCGCCACGGTGATCGAAGACAAGACCACCAATTTTATCTTCCCCAACCCATCGCCCCTATCGCCGCCGTTGATTGCGATGGACGAGGTGGTGTTGGGTTACGAGCCGGGCAAACCAATCGTCAAAGACCTGGACCTGCGTATCGACATGGATGACCGCATTGCGCTGTTGGGCGCCAACGGCAACGGTAAATCGACCATGATGAAGATGCTGGCGGGACGCTTGAAGCCGCAAGAGGGCAAAATCGTCAAATCCAAAAAGCTCGAAGTCGGCTACTTCGCCCAGCACCAATCCGAAGAACTGCCCGCCGACGAAACCGCTTACGAGTACATGCAAGAGCAGATGGAAGGCGTGATCGAGCCCAAGGTCCGCGCTCAGCTGGGCAAGTTCGGCTTCAACAAAGACAAAGCCGACACCCCGATCCGCAACCTATCGGGCGGAGAAAAGGCGCGCCTGCTGTTCGCCAATATGAGCCGCACCGCGCCGCACATCATGCTGCTGGATGAGCCCACCAACCACCTGGACGTCGATGCCCGCGAAGCGCTGGTCGGCGCGCTCAACACCTATGAAGGCGCTGTGGTCCTGGTCAGTCACGACCCGCATCTGGTGGAACTGGTTTGCGACCGCCTGTGGTTGGTCGATGACGGCAAGTGCACCCAGTTCGACGGCGATCTGAATGACTATAAGCGCCTATTGTTGGACAGCCGACGGGGTCGCAAAGAAGCCTCCGTGACCTCCGACAGCACGGCTAAAGCGCCCAAACCCGACAAAAAAGCCGAGCGAAAAGCCCGCGCCGACGCTCGCGCCGCATCAAGCCAATTGCGTAAAAACGCTCAAAATGCAGAAAAAGAAGTCCGCAAACTGAGCATTGAGAAAGAAAATATAGAAAAAAAATTGGCCGACCCAAGCCTTTATTCCGGCACAACTGACGACCTCACACGGCTGCAAATTCAACTTGGTAAAATTGAAAAAAGACTTCAAGACGCTGAGGTAACTTGGCTTGAGGCCGAATCTGTAATGGAACAGAACAACGCCGTAGATTCATAGCATTAATGTGTCTTGCGTTTATTACGTCACAAAAACGAATCTGAATCGCCAATATTTATCGTTGCGCGCATTTTGGAATCAGTTAAAACACGCAGCAGATGTAAGGCAACGTGCGCAGGTAACTTTTTCTTCACTATAGCCAGACACAATTGAAGATCGAAAGCTGCGCCGATTCGCAATATCATGTTGCAGATCTATGCTGGTTTATATCTGCGATCATTGGGGAGCTGTAATTCAGCCCTCATAAAATGATTGTTCAGGGGCGCCCTAAACGACCGGGCATGAGATAATGGTCAGTACGACCACATAATGGAGGTGGCCATGGCGGAAGCTTATCTAGAGCTACTCAAGGCCTTTAATTTTACAGAGATGCAGGCGTGGATCGCCGTGATCAGTGCATTTTTGTTCACGAGTTGCTTTTTGGGCGGTATTTTGAGCGCGCTTGCGTTTCTCAATTCGAACAACCTGCACCCGCGCCCACTGTCGGAGCGCATCTCGTTTCGCTTGTTTATCCTTGCCGAAGTCATCCTGTGGATTTTTGTGTTCTTCTACCACGTGTTCATGATCGAAGAGATCATCTTGGCACACGCGGTTTACTGGGTTTCAGCCACGATGATGATGGGCCTTTTGGCGATCATCGGCAGCCAGTTGATACTGGTGAGCTTCAGCGGCAAGATGAGAGCCAAAGAAGCTGAATTCAAACGCCGCCAAAAGGCCGTGCGTGAGCAACGCCGCAAAGGCGTGGAAGACCCCAGCGGCTCGAACCCCGCCGAACGCGCCATGGCGCGCCGAACGCACAAACCGGGCTGAGCACACCCCGACTAAGATCGTTCTCAAGCAGAATTAAAAAAGCGGCGCACAATGCGCCGCTTTTTTTTCATATCCGCACATGAACTTAGACTTAGGTTTCTTTTTTACGCCAACCGCCTTGCTCGGTTTGCTGCCAATACGCCAACGTGTGCCCTGCACTTTTATAGGCTACCCAACGCTCGCGCGCGGTTTTCACGCTTTCGACGTTGGCGCCATCGAACAATTCAAAGCAGCGCTCATACGCATCCATATCCGCCGCAGACGCTCCATCTGTCAAAAAGAGAAAGTGTGCCCCATTGGGATTTTCATCGACGGCGGTCAGCCACACTAGCTGCTCGTCTGGATGCCCATCCTTGGCGGAACCATGGGGGAGCCATGAGGCGTCTTCATACGCCCACAGCGCCCCATTGAGGTGTTCCACCCGTTCAGGTGAGCCCGCGATCACCACAGCACGTTTGCCCGCTTGAAGGGTCTTGTCCAACAACTTGGGCAAGGCCGCTTCCAGAGGCGAACGTGTCAGATGGTAGAACGCGATTTCCGACATCGGTTCGGATTACTTTTCGAGCTTATTTTTGACCCAGCGATCCAACAGCCGTACGCCGAACCCGGTGCCGCCCTTGGGCGCCACGGGCTTGCCGGCTTTAGACCACGTTACGCCCGCGATATCGAGGTGCGCCCATTTGGTGTCGCCGACGAAACGTTTGAGGAACTGTGCAGCGGTGATGCTTCCGCCCCAACGTTCGCCGATATTTTGCATGTCGGCGACCGAAGAGTTGATCATCTTGTCGTACTCAGGCCCCAGCGGCAAAGACCACACCCGTTCGTCCACATCGCGTCCCGCTTCGATCAGTTCCCACGCGAAATCGTCGTCGTTGGAAAACAGGCCTGCGTAGTGCGTGCCCAACGCGACCATGATTGCGCCGGTCAACGTCGCCAGATCAATCATGGTATGCGGATTGAAGCGTTCTTTGGTGTACCAAAGCGCATCAGCCAACACCAAGCGCCCTTCGGCGTCGGTGTTGAGAACCTCGATGGTTTGACCGGACATCGACGTCACGATGTCCCCTGGACGTTGTGCGGTGCCGGATGGCATGTTTTCCACCAAGCCGACAACGCCGACGGCATTGACTTTGGCTTTACGTCCGGCCAGCGCTTTCATCAGGCCAATGACGACGCCCGCGCCGCCCATGTCCCACTTCATGTCTTCCATGCCCGCCGACGGTTTGATCGAAATACCGCCTGAATCGAACGTCACGCCCTTGCCGATGAACGCCACCGGCTGGTCAGCTTTGGACGCTTTAGCGCCCTTACGCGCGGGCTTGCCGTTGTAATGCATGACCACCAATTTAGGCTCATGCGCACTGCCTTGGGCGACGCCCAACAGCGCCTCCATGCCGAGGCGTTTCATCTGCGCTTGGGATAAGACCTCGACCTTGACGCCCAATTTGCTGAGTGTCTTAGCTTGTTCCGCCAAAGTCGCCGGGTACATCACGTTGGCGGGCTCGGACACCAGATCGCGGGTGAAGAACACGCCGTCGGCAACCTTGTCTTGGGGCTCATAGAGCGCCTTGGCTTTGGTTGAGAGTTTACAAAACAGCTTCACGTCGCGCAGTACTGGCGTATCGTGAGCTTTCTTTTTGGTTTTGTATTTGTCAAAGGCATACGAACCCAAGCGCGCACCGAAAGCAACTTCAGCCGCCATCTCGTGTGCTTTCATGTCGCAGCCTTCGACTTCATCAACCAACACCTGAGCGCTAACGGCATGGGCTTTCAAATTGGCGACGATGCGTCCGCCCAAGGCTTGCAGCTCCAACGCCGTGACGTCCTTGGCCTTGCCAAGTCCCATGCACACCACGCGGTTCAGACGTCCACCCGGCGTCATCACAGTCAGCGAATGATGCTTGGCGCCCTTGAACGAGCTGGCTTTGATCGCACGCATCACCGCGCCATTGGTGGCGTCATCGACGGCTTGGGCGCTGGCGGTCAGGTTGCGACCTTCAAGAACGCCGACAACAACGGCGCCGGTTTTGGGAACGGCAAGATTGGCGAACGAGATCTTCATGGAAAACTCCGAGTTCGAAAATGTGATTGGCTTTCCCGGATATGGGAAATGCAAAGACGCGTTGCCAGCACTCTAACAAGCCGAGCGGCGCAGGCAAATGAAAAGCAGCAAACGAAAAGCAGCAAACGACTTAACGTTCAGCGAACGCTTCAGCCCCTTTGATGGTTTTGCCGCCCGCCGCCAACCAAAACAGCGCCCCCGGCAAGCTCACCAAGACCATCACAAAACCGTACAGGATCGAGACCGCCAGCGCGCTTTGTCCGCTGACGCTCGCCAATGCGAACAACGCCACCATCGCCCCTTCGCGCACCCCCCAACCGGCCAACGAGATCGGCAGGGTCTGGGCTAGCATAACAGGAGGGAACAACAACAGGCAGTTTATGAGCGTGACTTCAACGCCGAGGCCGGTCGCCAGCACAAAGATCATCGCCGACATATTCACATGGCCCAAGATCGACCAAAACATCACCTGAACTGTATGGACTGGCTGCAAGAACACACCGCGCGCATCCCCCGCCAGCACACTCAGCCCAGCGATAAGGCGAAAGCGCCGTAACGCATGTGGCAAGCGATCGAACACCATGACCGCAACAACGCCACCCAGCGCTAAAACCAAAAATAATACCGCCGCACGGACGAACCAGACGCCTTGATCCAGCGCCGCCGCGCCGAACGGCGTCATCACCGCCACCAACACCACCAAAGCCAATAGGGTGGCGATGCGATCTAGCAACACCCCGTTCACCGCCGGCCCCAACCCGGCACCGACACGATACGCCATATAGCCGCGCACGGCGTCGCCGCCAACCGAAGACGGTAAGGTTTGATTGAAAAACGCGCCGATGTAAGTAATGCGAAAAAGCTGCGGCCACGCCATAGGCGCATTGATGGCGAACAGAACCGCACGCCAGCGCAAAGCGGCTATGACCGTTTGCGCCAACCCCAAGACAATAGCGACGAACAACCATTCAGGCTGCAGGTCCAGCATACGCTCGAACGCATCGCCGGCGCCCACGGCTCGCATCAGCGCCCACACCAAGGCCACGGACACGACAACTTTGACGAAGATCGCGATGCTGTTGCGAGTGATCATGTTTAGCATTCTCTTCCCGTCACCCCATTCGTATATTCATATTAACGGGCATGCGTTTCGCCCCCCAAGTTCCCGCCGGACCATCGAACACGCCGCCGCACGTCGCGCCGCATTTAGCGCAATGACCGTCATCGGTCAAATGCCAATCTGAGAGCACATACCAGTCGCGCCCAATCAAACGTTGGCCGCAACTGTGGCAATAGGTGCTTTCGGCTTCAAGGTCATGCACGTTGCCAACATAGGCGTAGCGCACCCCGTTACGAAGCGCAATATCGCGGGCCTTGATCAATGTCGAATGCGGCGTGTTGGCGGTGTCGCGCATTTTCCAGTCGGGATGGAACGCAGTGAAATGCATCGGCACCTCAGGACCCAACTCTTTGACCACCCATTTGGTCATGGCGTCCAACTCTGCATCTGAATTGTTTTCGCCAGGGATCAGCAACGTGGTGAGTTCGAACCACACATCGGTTTCGCGCTTCAAATACACCAAGGTGTCAAGCACGTCTTGCAAATGGCCGCTGCACAAGCGCTGGTAAAAATCTTCGGTGAAGCATTTCAAATCGACGTTAGCGGCGTCCATGTGACTGAAAAACTCGCGCCGGGGTTCAGGCGAAATGTAGCCCGCCGTCACCGCCACGGTCTTTACCCCTAAATCGTGACACGCAATCGCTGTGTCCACCGCGTATTCGAGGAAGATTACCGGGTCGTTGTAGGTGAACGCGACGCTTTTACAGCCCAGATCATGGGCTTTCTGCGCGATGGCTTGGGGTGAGGCTTGGGCAGCGAGAATGTCGAATTCGCGGGATTTGGAAATATCCCAGTTTTGGCAGAACTTGCACGTCAGATTGCAGCCCGCCGTGCCGAACGACAGCACCGGGGTGCCGGGCAAAAAATGGTTGAGCGGTTTCTTTTCGATCGGATCGACGCAAAACCCCGATGAGCGGCCATAGGTGGTCAGCACCACTTCGCCACCACGTGCGGCGCGCACGAAGCACAAACCGCGCTGGCCGTCATGAATTTTGCATTCACGCGGACACAGATCACACTGTACGCGCCCATCACCGAGCGCATGCCAATAGCGCCCGGGGACAACGCTTGGACCTTGGAAGGTTTCAGACGTTTTTTGCTCGCTCATAACATGCTCCCGGTTTCCTAACCCCTCTAAAAAGTATACCATATAAAGATGATGAGCTTCGTACGTTCCCCCGCCGTCGCGGGTGCCTTTTATCCCGCAGACGCTGTCGCACTTTCCAACCAGATCCAGGCCTTTTTGGCCGAAGCTGGTGAAGATGTTGGGGTTGCGCCCAAAGCCCTGATCGCACCGCACGCGGGCTATATCTATTCCGGTCCCGTCGCGGCTCATGCCTACGCCCACCTCCAACCCTTACACGACATCATTAAGCGCGTGGTGCTGTTGGGCCCATGCCACCGCGTGGCGACGTTGGGTCTGGCGTTATCAAGCGTCGAAACGTTCCTCACCCCGCTGGGTCCGGTACTGATCGACCACAGCTTTGATGAGGCCTTATTGGCATTGCCTCAAGTTCATGTCTATGACGCAACGCACACCGCTGAGCATAGCCTGGAAGTCCACATCCCGTTTTTACAAACCGTACTGGATGAATTCAAACTGTTGCCCATGGTCGTTGGTCAAGCCAGTCCCGAAGACGTCGCCGACGTCCTGGAACAAGTTTGGGGCGGTCCGGAAACCTTGATTGTAATTTCATCCGACCTCAGCCATTACCTCAATTACGACGCTGCGCAGACCCTTGACCGCAAGACCTGCGACGCGATCGAGCATTTGGACGTTGACGCCATCGGCGACAATCAGGCCTGTGGGCGCATGCCGGTGAAGGGCCTATTACATCTGGCCAAGCGCAAAGGTTTAACCGTGCGCACGCTGGACCTGCGCAATTCCGGCGACACCGCCGGGCCACGTAACCAAGTGGTCGGTTATGGATCGTGGGGCTTTTGGGAGGAGACGTCCCAATGACCACAAACGAAACTGACTTCGCCGCCAAGACCCGCGCACTTTTGGATCAGCACGGCGATGTGTTTTTGCAAATCGCCAAGAACTCCATCGAACATGGCCTCAGCACGCACACGCCACTGTCTTTGGCGCTGGATACCTTGCCGCCAGAAATGGTTGCAACCGGCGCGTGCTTCGTCACCTTGAACAAGAACGGACGGCTGCGCGGCTGCATCGGATCGCCCGAAGCCTGGCGACCGCTGGCCACCGACGTCGCCGAAAACGCCTTTCGCGCCGCGTTCAAAGACCCGCGCTTCGCCCCTTTGAAAAGCGATGAAACCGATCAGCTCGACATTCATCTTTCTGTGCTCAGCCCCGCCGAACCGTTTGCCTTTAGCGATGAAGACGATCTGATCGCCAAGCTACGTGTCGGTGAAGACGGTCTGATCATTGAAGATCTGGGCCGTCGAGCGCTATTTTTGCCATCCGTGTGGTCGCAACTGCCCGATCCCGTTCAGTTTGTCGCCCACCTCAAGACCAAAGCCGGGCTTGGCGCGACCCACTGGTCGGACACGTTCAAGGGCTCGCGCTTCATCGCGGCAGAGACCGGTGCGAAATGGCCCGCAATTTCGACCTGAAATCCCTTCTGAGAAGCATTGAACTGAAATGCCGTGGCGCTTACTCTGCGTGCGCACACTTGTTGCGTGATTCGCACTTCGTCATTCCTTGGGGTCCCCACCATGATACTCAACATTCCGCTCTCCATGCTCGACAGCCTGCACCTGATGGCGGTGCGCGCCGGCAAAGAAATCATGGACGTCTACAACTCGGATTTTGAGGTCGAGGTCAAAGACGACAGCTCCCCCGTCACCGCCGCCGACCGCAAGGCCGAAGACCTCATCACTAGGGCTATCAAGGACGAAATCACCGCCGATTTTCCGATCATCGGCGAAGAAGCTTTTTCTGACGGCAACGCCCCCTCCATCGGCGACGGCCCGTTTTGGCTGCTCGACCCCTTGGACGGCACCAAGGAATTCGTCAAAAAAACCGGCGAATTCACCGTCAACATCGCGCTGATCAATATGGGACTTCCGGTGGTCGGCGTGGTCCACACCCCCGCCACCGGGCATGTCTATATGGGCAGTCCGCATGGCGCCTTCGCCGATTTGGGGGATGGCCCGAAACCCATTTCGTGCCGCCCATGGCCTCCCGGCGGGCTAACCGCGATGGTCAGCAAAAGCCACAAATCCCCCGAAACGGATGAGTTCCTCAAAGATTACGACATCCGCGAAGAAACCAGCGCGGGCAGCTCGTTAAAATTTTGCGTCATCGCGCGCGGCATCGCCGACATCTATCCGCGCCTAGGCCGCACCATGGAATGGGACACGGCGGCGGGGCACGCGGTGCTGCACGCGGCGGGCGGCGTCGTCACCGATCTGGACGGCAAGCCGCTGACCTACGGCAAGCCGGGCTTTGAAAACCCACATTTCGTCGCCAAGGGCAAGCAACAGACCTAAACGTCAGCACTCCTGACCGGAAAATCTCCCAAAACCCACCCGTTTCAGGATTCCCGGCATGTCAAGCGGCCTATCTTCCTGGACTGCCCGGTTGACGGTCCTAGCCCGGCGGGTTCACAATTTACCTTGCCGGTTCAGGGGACGTGTCCCCGATACCGCGAAAAAGCCGCAGCACCTCAGTGCTGTGACTGCTGGGTAGGCCATCACCCGAACCTTGGGCAGGGGCCGAGATACGCAGGCAGAGGCGACAGACAAGGCCATTGCTGGAACCATTGGCGCAAGCCGGAGCCGAGCCCTCGGACAGTTCCTAAGGACCGGGCGACCTGATCCAAACGCAGAATAAGTGAAACCGTGGAAACCGTCGGCGCTCAAGCCCGGCGGTTTTCCATATGCACGTTCTTGATGCCAACTCATGCCCGTATTTCCTTGAAGCGTCTGGACGGAGACCCCACTTTGCGCGTAGAACCCCACAACAAATGAAAACGCCAGAGCACCCAGAGCACATGGATCAGATGAGCGAATTACCCGAACTGCCCGATTTCAAAGTTGTCGAAGCGACCGAAGGCCCCGAAGCCGCCCTGGCCGCCGTCCAAGAAGGCGGCGCGGTGTTGCGCGCTGGCGGCTTGGTCGCGTTCCCCACTGAAACGGTTTACGGACTGGGCGCGGACGCCACCAACGCCCAAGCCGTTGCGACGATTTTCCAAATCAAGGGCCGTCCGACCTTCAACCCGCTGATCGTGCATGTGAAAGACGAAATTCAGGCGGCTGAGCTGGCTGAATTCAACGACATGGCGCAAAAGCTTGCCCATGTCTTTTGGCCCGGCGCACTGACGTTGGTGCTCAAACGCAAAGCAGACGGCCCGCTGGCGCTGACCGCCACCGCCGGGCTCGACACCGTCGCCGTGCGCGTGCCCGCCCATCCGATTGCGCAAGCGCTGCTGCACGAAGCCGGCGTGCCCATCGCCGCGCCCAGCGCCAACAAGTCTGGCTACGTCAGCCCCACCCAAGCGATCCACATCTTGATGCAGTTCAAGGACCGCGAAGGCCTCAACCTGATCATCGACGGCGGCCCGTGCCCGATCGGCGTGGAAAGCACCATTCTCGACCTCACCGGCGACGCGCCTGTTTTGCTGCGGTCCGGCGGCATTGCCGTGGAAGACATCGAAGCCGTGGTTGGCCTGGTCAAGGTTGACGATACAGACGACGTCAAAGCCCCCGGCCAGCTCAAAAGCCACTACGCCCCGTCGATCCCACTGCGCATCAACATTGACCCCAAGGACCGCCTGAAAGGCGAAAGCCTGATCACGTTTGGCCCCGACATGCCGCGCCGCGCGGCCGTCAATCTATCCAAAACCGGCGATCTCAAAGAAGCCGCGGCGAACCTGTTCACCATGCTGCGCGCACTGGACATGCCCGGCATTCGCGGCATCGCAGTCACACCGATCCCGAATGTTGGCCTAGGCCGCGCCATCAACGACCGATTAGAGCGCGCAGCCGCGCCCAAAGAGGGCGAAAAAACAGGCGGCCCGCCAAAAGCCCACGACCCCATCGGCAACATCCAAATTTAACGCCATTATGGGGCCAAGGCCCTAAATCATCGCGAACCTGGGGAGACGCGTATGTTCATCGGTCACTTTGGATTGGGCTTCGGCGCAAAGGCCGTTGCGCCTAAGGTCTCATTGGGCACGTTGTTCATCGGCGCACAGTTTATAGACCTGTTGTGGCCAACCCTGTTGGTGCTGGGTCTAGAGCGGGTGCAGATCGTGCCCGGCGCGACCACGGTCACCCCCCTGGTCTTCGTGCATTATCCCATTTCCCACAGTTTGCTGGCGGTTTTGGGCTGGGCGTTTGCGGTCGGGCTTGGATACCTGGCCCTCAAGCGCTCGCTCACGCGGACATCGGTCATGGGCGCGGTGGTTGTGGGCGCATTGGTCCTCAGCCATTGGGCTCTGGATGCCCTTGTCCACCAACCAGATCTCCCCCTGTTTCCCGGCAGCGCCACCAAGGTCGGTCTTCACGCCTGGTCTTCGCTGCCGTTGACGCTGGCCATAGAGCTGACGGTATTCAGCACCGGCGTGTGGCTTTACGCCCACGCAACCCAGGCCAAAGACGCCGTCGGTCGCTGGGCGTTTTGGGGACTGGTTGCATTTTTGTTGAGCTCTTACGCCGCGAACCTTTTCGGCCCCCCGCCGCCAAGCGTCGAGACCATTGCTTGGGCCGGCCATTTGCAATGGCTGATGGTGTTGTGGGGCTACTGGATCGACAAGCACCGAATTACCGCCCAAGACGCACGATTCCATCGGTAACATCCAGATTTAAGGCTTGTGGCTGCGTTTCGAAAAAAGGCTGTGCGGGACGAACGGGCAGACTTCAGTCAGCCCTCAATAATCTTAACCGCATCAAAGCCTTCTCGTCTGTTTTGAGATTTTTTACTGAGGACATCCGGTTCAATTTGCCCGCGCGTCATCGCCCGACGAACGTGATCTTCCAGGACCTTGCGGCTCACCGGCTTGACCAAGAATGAATTGATCCCCAACTTCACCGCTTTTTGAATGTTTGTTTGCTCACTGTGTCCCGTAAGCACAACGATAGGCGCCTGTGCATGCTGGCCGTTCTTATTTTGACGCAACATTTGAATAAATTCCAAGCCGCCGATGATGGGCATTTCCAAATCGCAGATGATCAGGTCAATGTCATTGGCGGTGGACTCGATCATCTTCAAGGCCTCGGCGCCATCTTCACAGGCTATAATTTTATTAAAGCCGATCTCATGCAGCAGCAGCGCCAACAGTTGGCGCATCGACGGAACATCCTCGACCACCAGCACGCTCTTGTTGCCATATTCAAGTTCTATTTTGGGCATTAAACATCACAATCGATTGTTTTATTTGCGGTTCTTCATCCGCCGAGGGGGCACACCTCGTACGACAAGCCAGCGTTTGTTTTCGCCCATCATCTAGGCGGCTTTGCGCCTCATGAGCCCTAAGCTCAATGGTATTCTATGACATAACCCTGCACACACAAAACGCACAATTGAACAGCACCCTATGTTCACTTGCGCCCGTCCCGCCAACGCCATGGACATTCGCCACGAAATCTCAGAATGCACTCAGACCAATCCTCATACGCGCCGATAAAACCGGGGGACGGATGGCATTTTCAGACCAAGGCAGAGCTGCCCGCGGGTGAGCCCCCATGCTCAATCAAACGCCACCACATAAATCACTATAAATTGCATAGGTAATTACATAGATATTCATAATTGAATATTTTAAATTTTGCTGGTGCAGAGCGTCATAGAGGGTGAGTGCGTAAAATGGCAATGGGTAAGTTGGGAATTACATTAGTGGCAACAGTCGGAATGCTAACCGTTGCGTCTTGCCAGACCGTCAGTCACCAGGAAACGCCTCCCCCCACCGTCGAAGAGGTGAAGGCAAAAATGCACTTAGGGCAACCGCTGACTGAAGCTGACAAAAAAGTCTTAGCGGACATGTATAATAAATCCAACTAAGTGAATCTGAAACGCGCGACTCCCTCACTCCCTTAAGCAACATTCAGATCTGACGCGCTGCCAACGTCACAGCGCGGGGACACGATCCGATCTTCCCGAGCGGGAAATCGGTCATGTCCCCGGAAATCACGCAAACACTTTAATCGTTGCGTGGAAAGGCCGTATTTAGAATCCAGTTACTTCCCGCTAGCTTTGGCGCGGTGTTCTTATACAAGAATTGAAAATAATATTTCGTCGGGGTGAATTCGTCCTTCACCGCCGTGCATTTCGATGCCATGGCGCCATCCACGGTATCGCAAACATAACCTTTAACGGCGGCATCGCCAGCATCGGCAGCCAAAATAAGGGCGATCTTGGCATTGTCGCCACCTGGATTATCGGGGCACTCAGACGTATCCACCTCCACCAATTTGCTCCAAATCGTTTGAAAATCAGCCAGCGAAGTGTAGACCGTTTTACCAACGGCTGATGCGGCGTAATCTGCAGCGCCAACGTCTTTGATGTGCGCGCCGACGTGGCCTTTATAACTATTGTTATCGGCCACAACGGCTGATGAAATAACAGATGCGACGGTGGTGCATTTTGCGGCGTACGCAGTGCCAACATTGATCAAAAGCAGCAAAAACGATCCGGTCAAAATGAGTGCGGTTCTCATGCTTATGTCCTTTCTAAAAGTTAATCTCAGGTGAACTCCCATAAAGACATGACCTTTGAAGCGCATATTTGTGATGTTTGCGGCCCCAAGCACACGTTGGCCGCAGCTTCTCCCTGCCTCATCCAACACCTTCCGTCCCCACCCCCCGTCGTGGTATGGTCCGCGCCGCATTGTGATTTTGGGGATTTGGCTTTGAACGCATCTGCTAAAAACTGGCAGCCGCCGGTGTCTTTTGAGGAACGGTTGCGCGGGGCTTTGATACCGCCGGCGCTGTATTATGTTGTGCGCGCGCGTCGTGAATTGAAGCGAGGCGAGGCGGAGCTGCGGATTTTGCCGTTTTTGATCGACCCCAAACGCATCTGCGTCGATGCAGGCGCGAACAAGGGTGTTTACACCTATTGGCTGGAACGCCTGTCGGCGGGCGTGCACGCCTATGAGCCCAATCCAAAGATGTTCGATGTGCTCAAGGCCGGGGTCGGGTCCAAGGCCACCGTGCATCACGCGGCGTTGTCGGATCAAGCCGGATCGTTTGCGTTGCGCATCCCCAAGACCGCGCGCGGCACCTATTCCAACCAAGGCGGTAGTCTCAACCACCAAAAAGTCGGCGACAGCTACGGCGAAGTGACGGTCGAAACTCGGCGTTTGGACGATGAGCCCATCAGCAACATCGGATTTTTGAAAATCGACGTCGAGGGCCACGAGATGGCGGTGCTGGACGGCGCGCTGAAAACCATTGAACGCGACCGCCCGACCTTGCTGATCGAAATGGAACAGCAACACACCGGACGGCCCATCGAGGATGACCTCAAACGCGTCACCGATCTGGGCTACCGGATGCTGTTTTTGCATCGTGGCGTGCTCAACAGCGGCGACCGCTTCGATCCCAAGAGCCACCACACAGACGCGCCGAGCCCGGCGGATTATGTGTTCAATTTCATCTTTGTTCCGTCTGAAAAGGCATCGCCGGTATGAGCAGTGACGCGCTGACCCAGGCTTTAAGAGACGCGCTGGGCGACAGCGCGGTGATCACCGACGTGAGCGACTTGGCCCCGCATTTGGTCGAAGAGCGCGGTCTGTACAAGGGCACGTCCCCGGCGCTGGTCAAACCATCAAACACCGATCAAGTATCTGAAATCGTTAAAATTTGTGCTGCCCACGACACCCCAATCATCGCCCATGGCGGCAACACCGGTCTGGTCGGCGGCGGCGTGCCCGATGGCGCGGTGATCGTCGATTTTTCGCGCATGAACAAGATCATTTCCATCGATGCGGCGAACCTCACCATGGTGGTTGAAGCGGGAGCTGTTTTGGCCGACGTTCAGGCTGCGGCTGAGGATGCCGGCGCATACTTTCCCTTAAGCCTGGGAGCCGAGGGGAGCTGTCGCATCGGCGGCAACCTTTCGACCAATGCCGGCGGCGTACATGTGGTGCGTTATGGCAATGCTCGCCAATTGGTGCTGGGCTTGGAAGTCGTGCTCGCTGACGGGCGCGTGTGGGACGGCCTGAGGGCGCTGCGCAAAAACAACACCGGTTATGAGCTCAAAGAGTTGTTTTTGGGCGCGGAAGGCACGCTGGGCCTGATCACCCGCGCGGTGCTGCGCTTGTATCCCAAACCGGTGAGCAAAGCGGTGGCGTTCGCGGGCTGTGCATCGTTCGAACAGGCGTTGGCGCTGTATCAAGTGGCGCGCAGCCGCGCCGGCGACGTGCTGATGGCGTGCGAAGCGATGAGCGACTTTTCCGTCTCCATCGCCGAAAAGCACATTGAGGGGGCGTGCTCGCCCTTGGAAGGGCGACACGGCTGCTACGTGTTGCTGGAATTTGGCAGCGCTGACGCCGACGCGGACCTGAATGCGCTGATGGAAAAGGTGCTCGGCGACGCATTCGAAGACATGGTGATTGAGGACGCGGTGATCGCACAAAGCGGTGCGCAGGCCGAAGGACTGTGGAAAATCCGCGAAGCGATCCCCGAAGCGCAGAAAAAAGTAGGCGGATCGATCAAACACGACGTCGCCGTGCCGGTGTCCAAAACACCGGAGATGATCACTCGCGCCACAGAACTGGTGGAAAAGCTGATCCCCGGCGTGCGCGTGGTGGCGTTCGGCCATTTGGGCGACGGCAACATCCATTTCAACCTCAGCCAGCCCGAAGGTGCCGATAAAACCGAATTCCTCAGCCATTGGCACCCGGTCAACGAACAGGTCCACGATCTGGTCGTCAGCATGGGCGGCAGCTTTTCCGCCGAGCACGGCGTCGGCCAGCTGAAAACCGGTGAAATGGCGCGTTTTAAGTCCGAAGTGGAGCTGGACTTGATGCGCACGCTGAAAAACGCGCTCGACCCGCTGAACCTGCTCAACCCCGGCAAGGTGCTTCCACCGCAAAAATAAGTCGTTCGCGGCTGTTTTTCTTGAACATTTCGGGCTGTTTTCCTTGATTTCGCCGCACTTTTCACGCACTTTGCGCGCTGACTTATAACGCGCCGACGCCGAGCGTGTCGTGACGCCGTTACACAAGCTTTCCAGGAGGGGCATCAAGCGCGCATGAGGGGGATAACCCGCTACATGTTTGGACAGTTGTTCGTCGGCCTGGCGCTGGTTGCGTCGGCGCTGACATGCGTGGTGTGGCTGACCCAATCGTTGCGCTTTGTCGACTTGATCGTCAACAGCGGCTTGTCTGCTGGTACGTTCGTGTTTCTAACTGGCCTGATGATGCCCAATTTCCTGACCATCATTTTGCCGGTCAGCCTGTTCGCTATCATCACGTTCAGCTATCACCGCATGATCATGGACCGCGAACTGGTGGTGATGCGCGCCGCCGGATTGGGGCAAATGGCGCTGGCCAAGCCCGCAATCATCATGAGCCTGCTGATCGTTGCCGTCGGCTACGTGCTATCGACCTACGTGGTGCCAACTTCATATGCCCAGTTTCGCGACTTAAAATGGGATGCGCGCTATAATTTTTCCCACGTTTTGCTGCGTGAAGGCACCTTCAACGACGTGTCGCGCGGCGTCACCGTCTATGTGCGCGAACGCACCGATGACGGCCAGTTGCTGGGCATAATGGCGCACATCGAAAAAAGCGACCTCAAAAGCGAAACCTGGTTGGCGGAACGCGGCGCGTTGGTGGAAAACGAAGACGGTGCGCGGGTGGTGATGTTCAACGGTTCCCGTCAAGAATTCACCAACAAAAGCAAGCAGCTGACGATTTTGTATTTCGATCAATCGGTGCTCGACCTCGACCCGCCCAGTGAGCAAGGACAAGTGCGCCACCGCGAACCACGCGAACGGTCCATGGCCGAACTATACGACCTGGACACCACCGGGTTGGATGAAAACGGCATCGGAAAATTCAAAGTCGAAACCCACCGTCGCTTGGCTTTTCCGTGGAGCGCGCTGGGCTTCGCCATGATCGCACTGAGCGTACTGATGTCTGGCGCCTTCACCCGGCGCGGCGAAGGCAAACGCGTACTCATCGCGGTTCTTTTGGCCGCCGGATATCAGGGCGCCATGCTTGCAATTCTCAATGCAGCGGCGAAAAACGGCGCTTTGTTCCCCGCCGTTTACGCCATCACCGCTACGCCCATCGTGTTGGGACTCGTCGTTTTGCTGTTGCCGCGAGTGTTTAGCGGACACATGCTCCGCTCGACAACGATGCCCCGCACAAGCAAGCCGGCTTAGGGGACGGGTAAAATGAAATTATCAGGCACCCTATCGCTGTACATCGGGCGCAATTTCCTGATGAGCTTCCTCGGCTTTTTTTTGGGCCTTTTGACGCTGATTTTGCTGCTCGACAGCATTGAATTGCTGCGCCGTGCCTCGTCCAAGCCAGATGTGACGCTGTTCATCATTTTGCAGATGGCGCTGTTGAAACTGCCGCACATGGGGCAACTTCTGTTCCCATTTGCTGCGCTTTTCGGCGGCATGACGGCGTTTTGGCGTTTGTCGCGCAGTCAAGAACTGGCCGTCACCCGGGCGGCAGGCATTTCGGTATGGCAGTTTTTGTTGCCCGCGTTGATCTTGGCGACAGTGCTCGGCGTGTTCAAGGTCACCGCCTTCAACCCCCTGGCGTCAGCGACGCTGGCGCGTTTTCAGGCCATGGAAGCGATCCACCTCAAGGGCCAAAAGAGCATCTTGGCGATTTCCAGCAATGGCTTATGGCTGCGACAAGGCACCGCCGAAGGTCACGCCGTGGTGCATGCGGTCAATCTTTTGCAACAAGGCGAGCGAGTCGAGCTACAAAACACCATCACCTATCTGTTTCAAGGCGACGACACCTTTATCGGGCGCGTGGATGCGGAACGGGCCGTTTTGGGCGATGGGTTTTGGCGCATGGAAAACGCCTGGGTCAACTCCCCCGAAGCTCCCCCGGAGCATCTATCTGAGTATTGGCTTGAGACCGATTTGACCATGACCAAAATCCAAGACAATTTCGCGGCGCCAGAAACCATGTCGTTTTGGAAGCTGCCAGAATTCATCAAAACTCTTGAAGATGCTGGGTTTTCCGCCATCCGACACCGTCTACAATGGCACGCGCTTTTGGCCTCGCCATTGCTGATGTGCGCCATGGTGCTGATCGCCGCGACATTCACCTTGCGTCACGCGCGGCGCGGCGCGACCACATTCGTCATCGCCGCAGGCGTCTTCACGGGCTTTGTTTTGTACTTTTTTTCAGACGTGGTTTATGCGTTGGGGCTCTCAGACAGCATCCCCGTGACGTTGGCCGCATGGGCGCCATCCGGGGTCGCATCCATGTTGGGGCTTGCCATGTTGCTTCATCTTGAGGATGGTTAGGCCGCAATGATTATGAAACGCACCCTGCTGGCCTCTTTAAGCGCCGCCGCGATCCTTTTGAGCGGCGCATTGTTGTCT
>Ga0316204_10006331_pt1 | contig 18312 bp, 14 predicted proteins | sample 6monrhotite_MG_2_FD_205661 | JGI IMG/M metagenome (GOLD analysis project Ga0316204, IMG submission 205661) | Microbial mat bacterial communities from mineral coupon in-situ incubated in ocean water Damariscotta River, Maine, United States -... | ecosystem: Environmental > Aquatic > Marine >... | reverse complement strand
GTGTTTAAAGCGCTTCCCAAAGTAGAGAGTGTTGACGATGTCGAAGCACTTTTGCCCTGGAATGTGGATGCGCAAACGATAGCGATAATCTGAGTTTGTTCAAGGCGGGGTTTATCGACCGCTTACAGAGATCTGGTCGCCGCTGCGCAGACGGGTACAGGTAAGACAGCTAGTTTTGTGTTGCCGATATTGGAGGCGTTTAATACTGAGCGCAAGCTGCGTGGTAAGCGTATTCGTGCGCTCATTCTTACGCCCACTCGCGAGCTGGCGGTGCAGGTTGAGGCCAATGTTTCCCAGTACAGCAAGTATTTAAGCCTTAGCTCAATGGCGATGTATGGTGGCGTTGATTCCGATCCTCAAAAACAGCGCCTGCTGGAAGGCGTTGATATTTTGGTTGCCACCCCAGGTAGGCTGTTAGATATGGTGCATCAACGAGCGCTACATTTTGGTGAGCTCGAAGTGCTGGTGTTGGATGAAGCCGATAGAATGCTCGATATGGGCTTTATCGACGATATCAATAAAATTATTGATCGCCTGCCTAGACAGCGTCAGAGTTTATTGTTTTCGGCCACGCTTTCTGACGATGTCCGTTTTTTAGCGGATACCGTTAACGATGATGCAGTGGAAATATCGATTTCTGCCAACTCTAATACAACGCCGAAAATTGACCAGTGGCTGATCACGGTAGACAAGGGCAAAAAATCCGCATTACTGAGCCACTTGATTAACGAACAGCAGTGGGATCAGGCGCTTATTTTTATCGAGAAAAAACACGCCGCTGCCAAACTGGTGAGTCAGCTTGAAAAGCGTGGAATTAAAGCTGAGGCTATTCATAGCGGTAGAAGTCAGGCTTCTCGTGAAAGAGTACTGGCCGAGTTTAAATCGGGCGAACTTAGATTTTTAGTGGCTACGGGTGTTGCTGCTCGCGGTATTGATATCGATAATCTTACCCGCGTGGTTAATTATGACTTGCCCTACCAGAGTGATGATTATATTCATCGAATCGGCCGTACCGGTCGTGCTGGTGCTTCCGGCGAAGCTGTCTCTTTTGTTTCATATGATGATTTTAAAAATCTTTGCGCTATCGAAAGTCGTCTAGGACATATTATTACGCGAAAAAAAATTGAAGGCTTTGAGGTCAAAAAGGTGGTGCCAGTTTCTATTTTGAATTACGTGCCAAAGCATTTGAAAAAAAACAAACCAAAGAATAAGCCCATGAAAGGGACTAATGTATGGGGACGGTGAGCACTATATAATCTGAACTGGGCTATCGAAAATAAAGACTTATGCTTGGTTTGGCCTTTGTTGAAAACGAAGGCAATCTCCCCCAAAGTTGAACACATCTAATTAAGAATTTGTTATCTGAAAGTCTCTATTTGTCTTCAGCCTCATTCACCGACAGCGGTTTTTTTTGTTTCACCTTCTCCTCAGATTGCCAGGTAATGCGGATGTTGAGGCGGTGTTGTAACTCGTCCTGAGTCGCGGTTACTTTCAGATTCAACAGTCCTTCAGGTTCCATCACAATCTCGCCAACTTCATCGCTGAAAGATAGCTTGCCCTTGGCAATGCCTTTGGTAATGGACTTGAGTATTTCCTGTATGGTTTTGGCGTCCTGCAGGGATTCGTGTCTAAAGCTGTTTTTACTTTGTCGCATGTGATTTCTTTGCTGGCTTCTGGATATAAGCTTCAGGTTCGAAGACCTTGGCACAAGGATAGTCGGTACTGATGCCGATGACCCGGCCTTCCGGCCGAATGATGGTGACGCCTGCGCCGTAGCCATCCAGTCCTTCTTTGCTGCGGGAATTCCTGTCCATGGTGATGTCGCTTTCAATATGGATCATGCCTTGGCGTAACATGATTCGTTGACCGTTGGTGCGGTTGCGATGGCCGTGGACTATGGCGTATACGCCCTGACGATAGGCTCGCTCGACACCGTGATGGCTGAGGGGCATATCGACGTCACGGTATTTGGTGCGCATGGTGTTGGCAAGCGGACCATAGTAAAACTCAAACAGGTTGTGTTTGATTTGTTTGCGGAACAGGCGGTTGAGAAAACCAATACTTTCGTCCTCTATCACGCAGGTGATGCGGTCGTCGAGACCTGCGTGGATGAAGAGAAACGAGCCTTCCCGGTAGAGCAGTTGCATGTCGCGAAAGAACCAGGCGAATTCGCCTTTGGCTTCAAGAAATAGCTCACGGCATTTACAGGCGATCGCGTAGACATCACGCATTGACAGGCCGGCATCGCCGCAGGCGTCTTCAAAGGTGTCGACCTTTTTGCGCATACGTTGCAGTTCGCATTCGATGCTCTGGTCTGGCATCAGCCATGCGGCTTCCTTCGGAAATTCTTTGAACCAGTGTGCAGAGGGATAGAGCTTGCGGCGACAATCCCGTTCGCTGGGGATGCCATGTAGTGCATTTTTGCCGCTGAGATACTCTGTCTGAACCTCTTTGAGCAGGGGTAATACCTTGGGACCCATGCGCACAAACAGGTGCTCGGTTGTCGGGTCGCGTTTCAGTTCCATTGCCCGTAGCCCCATCAACAGTCGGACGTCGTGATTACCCGCGAGTAGTTTTACTTTGGCATCTGTGTCCATCAGGTTGCGGATACTGCGTAGCAGTCCCAGATTGCTCGGTCCCTTGTCGAGGCAGTCACCACCGATAACAAAGGTGGCTTTTTCACCGGCGTCGGTCAGCTTGAAATCGAGCGCGTCTGGGCCGGTTTTTTTTACGCCGCCAGAGGCAACCAGTGAGGCGGTAAATGCCTCGGCGTCTGCGTGCGGGTCGGCAAGAAAATAAACTGGCTGCTTCGGCCATTTCCACGGACTGTGTGAGACGGCACGTTGCACTACTTCAGCCAGGGCATGATGGTTGCTGCGATCCTTGCCAGCCGACTGATGCTTACCCAGTTGCCATGGCTCTTCCGCCGTGGGCAAGCCGTCGCGTATCCAGCGTCGGCCACGATAGTTTGGCAGTAAAGCTGTGTTATTTGCTGACATGTCAGTGGCGACCGCGTTTACAAAGAATCACCTTTATATTGCATCTTCATTTCAATTAGATGAAAAACCCCAACCGCGGATCGAATTTTTTCAATCTGTGTGTTCGCTATGTTTTTTACGGACTTTCCATTCACCAGCGATATGTTGCCAGCTACTTTCTGTTTGATACTCCAGAAATATAGGCTCGGCGTGATACATGCTCAGCCAGGCGATCTCTTCAAAGGCCAGTAAACCTAGATGGTGGGCAGCGTGACGAAAGGCGGCGCCGTGGCCAATGAACAGCTTTAAAGTGTCGGTTGTGCGGTGTTCTGCAAGGGCCGCCATCTGCTGCTTCATATGGGTTGCGACTCGTTCGCCTGCGTCAAGCAGAGACTCGGCACCTTGCAGCGGAAGGCGAAAATGGCTGTCAGATTTCCAGCCAGCGGGCAATTCGGGGAAGCGCGGATCCTCGCGGATGATTGCTTCGATCTCGCTGATGCTGAGATTGGCGGCACTGCCCACACCACGCTCGGCCAGGGCATCAAAGCTGTTTAGTTGTGGTGGATTGGGGAATATATCCGCGAGTTCGTTGTTAATGAGCTGGGCAGTTTGCCAGGCCCTGAGCAGCTGTGAACTGTCTACCTCAGAGGCTAGTGTCCAAGCATTATTTTCGATGGCTTGCCGCAGTGTTACGGCAGCCTGGCGTGCCTGGGTTTCGCCCTTGCTGGTTAGTGGAAAAGGTTGGTGGGCACTGGGTGTATCCGCCTGTTGTCGGTAGTCGCCGTGACGGATGATTGCCGCGATTAGTCTTGCCATATCATTGCTTCATTAATTGTTTTTCAAGTGCAGTGATGATCATCGGGCCGAGCACCTCTTGTTTCAGCAGGTTTATTGCTTCTTTGCTTGATACCCAACGTCGTCCGCGATGACGTTCTTGCCATTCGTCTTCAGGCAGCTGACGAGTAACTGCAATGGGATAGACGGTCACCGTGCAGGTGGCTCCCCACTTCGAGTGACTGTAACTGCCAACGGTGATTTGTGCCACATCGCCTTCCACGCCAGCCTCTTCCCAGGCTTCTTTGGCGGCGGATTTCTGCAGACTATGGCCGGGGTCGGCGATGCCCTTGGGGATGCCCCAGTGATTGTTTTTACTGGAGCTGATGATCATTATTTCAAACTGACCGTCGTTGATACGGTAAGGGATCACCGATGACTGAGTGTAGTAATAGGCGGGGCGGTCGCGTAATTCCTGACCATCAGATGCGGGAAAGGGAAATTGTTTTGGCAGGTCTGCGGCACGGACGAGCTGCATGAGTGTCGCGCTGCCCGCTTTCAGGTTATGCCAGTCATCGGGCATTGCCAGGCGTGCAAGTGTGGCGGTGGGCAGCAGTTTTCCATCTTTCGGTATTTCGATGGGGCGATTGGATAGAAAACTGAGCAGTTGTTCAAGCCCTGGATAATGTCCAACCAGCATGACGCATTGTGCCTCATCCGGGCAGTCGGCAAGTACGTCTAATAATTGCTGCGGGTTGGCCAGATAGATGCGCTTGTCCAGATGAACATTTTTGGCCCCAATGCCCATCACCTTGCCGCACTTCTGGGCAGTGGCCAGGGCGCGTTCAGCCGGTGAGGCATAAATTAGATCAGGAACTAGTCCCTGCTGTTGCAGCCAATCGCCGATGCGCTGGGCACCGCGTTTGCCGCGGTTTTTTAGCGGGCGTTGGTAATCGTTAACGTAGATGCTCCAGTCCGATTTTCCGTGGCGAAGCAGTAGTAGTTCTCGGGCCATGTGCTGGTCAGCCTGTCAATTCATCAAGGCGTTGGACCAGCGCATCGAAATCAACGCTGCCGCTTGCCTCATAGATTGGCGTATTCGCCAGAGTATCTAGATAGCGTTGTTCATCGAAGAGGCGGGGTGCCTGCAAAAAGCTGCCATCGATTTGTTGGTAGAAGGGGCCGGGAGATTTCATGATGGCGGCCAATAGGTCGCGGCGTTCTGAGAGGTCAACTTGCTGCAGTTTCATCGGTTGATCACTATTGTGTTGCCAGTTGAGCACCAGAAATCCCGCTAGCGGTGTTTCAACAGCGGTGATGCGATTGGGGCCGTAAAGCTGTTCGATCATGACGTCATACTTTTCTTCCAGCTGCCATAACTCATCCTTGGGCATCGCCAGCAGTGCCTTGTGGCGTTGTGCTGATAGCAGTGGTTGCAAGCGTGGATTGTGGGCAATGGTGCCGGGGTTGATGCGCGGTAGCTTGGGGATGCCTGCCGTCTGTGTGCCTGTGCGGTTTGATTTGATAAACAGCCTGTCATTGCTAAGAAAGCGAGTCTCTGGGGTCTCCAGCATGTGCAGCATCAGGGTAGACTTGCCGCCGCCAGAAAACGCGGCAATAGCCAGTGCCCGGTTATGATGAACCAGCGCGGCGGCGTGACAGATCAGCCAGTCCCGTTGCTGCAGCCAGTTCATATACTGGGCGTTGATAAAGTTGATCACCTGGTTGTTGTTTTGCAGGCAGGGACCGGCGGCGATGCGGTGTGTTTCGCTTTGCAGGAATACCATACCGGTGCGCACCTTGCGCAGCAGTCGTGCACCAGCCAGGTCATAGTAGCTGTCCTTACGATTAGTTTTACCGGGTTCCCGTTGCCAGTCAGTGAATTCGATATTCAGCGCCTCTGGCGACAGCGTTTCGCGTTCGATGGCGGTGACCTCCATATCAGGCTCGGTGGCGGCTGTGATGACGTGGGAAAAATAGTTGGCCAGCAACTCGATCAGTTTGCTGGAGTTGGAACGTATGCATAGAGTGCATTCGCCCAGTGCCAGATAGAGGGGCTGATTGCATGACTGGCTGTCACCAATTAAGGTTTGAATAAGACCGTTGAGTTTGTCTGTTGTATTCATTTATTTACTCAGTTTTGTCAGTGCGTAATCAGTGTAGGCGGCTGCGGCATCAATCCCGGCACCTTCCAGAGCACCACGAAAGCCACCGAAGGCGGAGACCTCGAAAACGATGGGACCATCGGTTGTTTCGGCAACATCAACCGTGGTGAAATCCATATCGAAAGGGGCCTGTGCCCGATGGGCCAGTTCGATGAGTTCATCCGCTGGCGAGTAACTCTCATAGCGACCGCCACTGTTAATGGTTGTATTCCAGGCATCGCCCTGGGGCACGCGGGCATAGGTGCCGAGGTATTCGCCGCCGAGAAATACCATGCCAAGATCGCGCCCGGGCAGCTCGATTTTGCGTTGGATATACATCATCGGATTGTTGCGCTGAAAATTTTTAATGGCGGCCATGATCTTATCATCGGCTTGATCGGCATCGATGATGCACATGCCGCGCGCCTTGGTGGAGAAGAGTGGTTTGAAAACCGCACTGCCAAATCGTTTGACTGCTGCTATGGCGGCGTCAGTGTTTTCGGTGATACAGGTCTCCGGCATTGGTATGCCGGCATTACGCAGAGTGACGGTACAGCTGAGGCGATCGACTAATCTCAGCATGTTGTGTGCGCCGCTGAATACCCGTACGCCATTGCATTCGGCAACACGCAACAGCTCCAGCCGGTCCAGGGTGTTTGGACTGTATTCGGCACTGATTTTTTTGACTATCAAACCGTCCAGTTGGCACAGGTCATGGCCTTCGAACAGCAGCCGGTTTTGTTTCAAATCCAGTTCCACGTTGGCCATGTCGATCACCAGGCGAAAGCCGCTGCGTTGTTCGATGGCATCAGCTAAGACTTCGGTAGACCATTTGCCGGGGATGCCGACAACGCCAATTTTCATATTAGACAACAAATATCTCCTTCACGGGAATCTTAAAGCTAGCGGCCTTTTTTGGGTCGCTGGCAAGCACCAGCTCGATCAGATAACGGGCGCGCAGAAACATGTTGCGGGCCAGTGATTTATCGAGGATGAAGCGGGTAGAGGTGGCAAATGAACGGGCCAGTCCCAGTGCCAGGCGTAATTCGAATGTTTTATCACCCACTTTGTTGGCATAGCGCCGGGCAATGCGGTAGAAGTCTTTGGCCAGTTTCATAATGCGACGGCGTGTTGGCAGGTCCAGGATCTGCAAACGATAGTTTGACACCATGAACACCGAGATATCCTGCACATAATCCATATAGCGTGAGCGGTGCAGGTCGATAAAGTTAATTCGTTGTTCGATGGGGTCGTAAATTATGTTGTCGACGTTGAAGTCACCATGGATGTAAACAGAAAAGGGCGCCTGGAGCCCGGCTTCATAGTCATGTGCCTGTTTGACCAGTGAGTCGAACGATGCAATCTCTTGGCCGCAGATCACACTGTGGCTCTCCTGGAACTCAGGATGGATTTTGTAAACATCACTCAAGCGTTTTTCCATCTGTTGCATGAAATTGGCAGATACTTGTTTGTCGGTCTGGGTTTCGTGCCAAATAGATTTCAGTGTTCGCGTCAAATGATGCAAGGTCTCACGCAATAGCTCTGGTGTTTCGTTTAACAGGATCTGTTCGAAGGTGAGGCCCGGCAGGTGTTCGATTAGCAGGGCAGCGGATTGGCCGCGCTTTTTATAAGAGAGGATACGGGGGGCCAGACCGGGGTAAATATCGTGCCAGTTCTTCACACCCTGGCGCTCCTCTTTGAGTTTGCGCTTCTCACCATCTTTAAAGATGGCGATATATTCATCCGCTTTGCTATTGGCGCGGCTAAGACCGGAGATAGCGTTGCCTGAGCGTGTTTCGGCAATCGCTTCGATCTGCATGTCTGAGATATGCTCTTCGCTGCTAAGTTGTTCTACTGACGCTTGCAGTGAGTGATAGCGTTCGAAGTTGACCGGTTGCCCCAGGTTGGCAGAAATGATGAACTCGCTGATATCGAGCAGGGCATCGCCCATCTGTTCAACACAATGCGCCACAAACAAGGCGCAGATGAGGTCCTCAGTGTTCTCTTTTTGTTTGAGGCTGGCAATATATTGCATCAGTAGTTTTTTGTAGTCACTGTCGAGTTTGGCTTCGATTTCGCCAATCTTAAGTGCCTGCTGGGTATCGTTTTCATGGATGGCAGTTTCTACCAGTTCAATGCCGTGCCTGACACGTTCCAACATGGGCGTGTAGGCCTCCATCTCCAGGCTATTCATGTCATTAAGATAGCCCATCTGTTTGATGCAGTTGCGGCAGAGCTCGCCAATGCGATCCAAACTGGTGGCGATAAACTCTACGCTGCGCAGGCTTAGTGCCGCTGGACTTCCTTCTTTGCAAATGGCTAGCTGGTTCAGGCAGCTGCGGTGAATGCGTATCTTTAGATTATATGCATAGCCACTACGATCCAGAATGCGTCGCCCCCTTGCCACTGAGGGTGCGGTTAAAAAACTCTGTAGGTTGGCGACTTGAGAATTAACCTCGACAGTTAGGAAACGAAGGTTGTCCTGAATACTCTTAGGGAGCGGCATGGTCATGAAATGTTCCCAGATAGAGTTTTCGATTCTTATTTTGGTAATGCGGTATGCAGGTTGAAAGATACTGAGGAAACAGCGGTAATCGCGCTACCTCATCCAGATTGGCCCAGACTACTTCGATCTGGTGTTTATCTGGTTGTTGACCATTGTGTGGCGTGTAGTCATCGTCAATGTTGCACTGAAACAAAAATTCAACCACGTGTCGGCGGGTAGGGGGTTGTGTCTCCCTCAGTTTAAAGAAGTCTGCCACATGGATAAGCTCGCCAATCTCAACCGAACTGCCTATCTCTTCCATGCACTCCCTGTTGAGTGTTTCTTTGAGTGACTCGCAGGGGGTTTGTCCACCACCGGGCAGGGCGAATCGCTCACCTTGTTCGCCGCCTTCTTTTCTGAGCAACAGGATTTTTTCTTGGCGGACGATCAGGGCGCGGGCTGCGTTTCGAATTTCAGAGATCAGAGCTGTCATGCGCAGGGTCTACCATAGTGTCCTTAAACATGTTTCCAACTATTCATTCTGGCAGATCAGTGCTGCTACGTCTGTTACAGTTTTGTGTCAGTTGGCTGTTATTTTTACGCTAAGTTAATCATTGCATTGTGTATAGTGAGGTGTGTTTGTTGAGAAAGATTGGCTATGAGTAAAATCAGAGTGGTGCGAACGGTAGAGATTCCCGATCTGCTACGCATTAGTCGTTATCGTAAAATGCCTGAATTGGGGCCGCGCATTCTGTTTTTCAGTGGCGGCTCGGCACTCAATGATCTTTGCAATTCACTCAAGAATTACACCCACAACTCTACCCATCTGGTGACCCCGTTTGATTCTGGCGGCAGCTCGGCTGAATTGCGTCAGGCCTTTCATATGCCTTCTATAGGCGATCTGCGTAGTCGTTTGATGGCCTTGGCCGATGAGACGGTGCTGGGACACCCGGAAGTCTACGAACTGTTTACCTACCGTTTTCCCAAAGACGCATCGAATAAGGAGTTGCGCTTCAGGCTGGAAGAAATGGTTCAGGGGGAATCTTCCCTGGTTGCTGATATTACCAGCCCGATGCGGCGCTTGATTTGCAATCAGTTGGGATATTTTCTCGATGCCATGCCCGCGAGTTTTGATCTGCGTGGTGCAAGTATCGGCAATCTTATACTGGCGGGTGGTTACCTCAATAACCACCAGGACCTGGACCCGATTATTTTTCTTTTTTCCAAGTTGGTGAATGTGCTGGGTACGGTGCGCATTATTGTCGATGAGGATCTGCATCTTGGCGCCGATCTTGCTGATGGCAGTCGGGTGATCGGTCAGCACTTGCTGACAGGTAAAGAGATGGCGCCTCTGTCGTCGCCTATCGACAAACTGTTTTTGTCACAAAGCTGTGACAGTTTAAAACCCGTATTTCCACAGTTGAGAAAAAAGAGTCGCAAATTGATTGAGGCGGCAGAGATGATTTGTTATCCGCCGGGTAGTTTTTACTCCAGCCTGCTGGCAAACTTGATCCCTGACGGGGTGGGCAGAACGATTGCTGCTAATGACTGCCCAAAGGTCTACATTCCAAATCTCGGTTCAGATCCTGAGCAGATAGGCATGGGGTTCGGGCAGATGGTGCACGCTTTGCTGAAGCAATTGCAGGCGGATATTCCTGGTGGCTGCAGTAATGATAAATTATTGAATTTCGTTATGGTGGATAGTAAAAACGGGCACTATCCTTCAGAGATTCCAGCTGGGTTATTGAAAGAGTTGGGTGTTGAATTGATTGATGTGAAATTGATCAGCAAACAGAGCGCTCCTTTTTACGATAATGAGTTGCTGGTTTCTGCGCTTCTATCGCTGACCTGATTGTTCTGGTTTGCTGCAATTGAAACTGGTGTTAGTGAGCCGCGCCATTAAGTTGTAACGCTGCACCGTTAGCGCCGTAAGTGACCAATAACAAAATCAGTAGTATGAAAATAACACTCATAATCGTGGCATCAAGAATATCGAGCGTGTGGTCATCCTTGATTAACCACGCCAACAAAAACAAGGTTGGGAAAAGAAAGATTAGCAATAAGATATTGGATAGTGTGAATTGTATTGGCAGTTCAACGGCTGCCATATCAGTTAATCCTTCCTGATTAATAGCAATCATCAATAAGGTGAACGGCAGCACCAGGAACATAACCTGGGTAATTCCGCCGAAGGCATTGGCCAGGGCGATGCCGTATTCCTTTTTACGATGTGATTTCCACAAGATTACGTATTCGCTCATGCCGGCAAAGATGGCGAGGATTAGCGCCGTCAGAACGCTGTTAAGTGCGAGGTCGTCCAACGCCACTTCGGCAAAGTGAGCCACACTCTCACCACCCACCACAGCACCAAAGACTCCGACACAAAACAAGCCCATGATTACCGTGACGGGACTGTGTTGAACATTTTGATAAACCAGTTCGATGCGCTTTTCAATATCCTGCTCATTCATATCCAGGGTTTCACGAACTTCCTCCTCTTCGGAGGCATAGTGCTTAAGTAGTTTGTATAGATAAACAGCAAAGATGACAAATAACATCAGGCAGATGGTGTAGAGGTCAATGGCCTGCAAACCGGTTTTTGGGTTGGTATGGGTGGTCAGTCCCAGCATCAACAAGCCCAGCACCAGACCGATAGCTGCCCCTGCGATTAGGATCTTGGTGCCGGCTTCGGTAATCGGGTTTGGCATCAGAAAGCGCCCCTGCTGATTTTTAGGCAGGAAGAAAGAGTAGAGACTGAACACCAGGGCGTTGTTGTAGATGGTGATCAAGGCCAATACAAAAGCAGTCAGCGGACTGACAGGGACAATAAAGGCAATCACCGCCAGTTCCGGTAGGGTAGAGAGGATCTCCATGACTGTACCGGCGGTGTAGTGGTTCCAGCGTAAGCGCTGTGCCATCCGTTCAGAGGCGCTGATCAGTGCCTCGCACGCCCCTTGAAGGATGATCAACCCTGTGACCAGTGAAAACCCTGCCCATAACCAATCGGGAAGCACAATTGCACTTTGACGTAGGCCGTAGACCACAAACCAGATGAAAAAGCCGATGGCAATACGGCGGATCCAGGGCGGGAATGGATAGTGCAGCAGGTGCCCGGGCCGTCCCAGGTGTAGAATCGGCAAGCGGTCCGGATCGATTCCGGCCTTGCGTAGTTCCTTTTCCGCCACTGCCGAGGCGCCGGGTAGTCCTACGGCATAGGGGTCATCGCTTGACGGTTTTTTGCGGCGCATGAAATCGCTCAGTTTTGAAGTGACGGTTATCTTTTATTAATGCTTCATAAAGACGCGGAAGCGATGCGATGTAATGGCGGACTGATCAGTTGTTTCAGCAAAACAAACGATCGTTTTTTCAGCGGAAACTTTTCATTCGAGTGGTAGAGGCGCCCATGACCACCGTCGCCATCGGCATAACTGGTGTCCACCTCAACTTGCCATCGCGCTAGTGCCGGTTCACTGGGCAGGGTAAAGGGAAGATCTTGGTGATGGGAGTTAAACAGCAGAATCAGATTGTCATCGAAAATTTTATTGCCCCGTTCGTCATGTTCATCTATGGCATCGCCGGCCAGAAACAGGCCCAGACAACGGGCAAAGGATTGGTGCCATTCTTTATCGGTCATTTCGCCGCCGCTGGGTTTGAGCCAGGTGATGTCCTTGACGCCGACACCAACAATATCCCGGCCCTGGAAAAAGTGACGGCGGCGGAAGCTGGGGTGTTGTTTTCGTAACTGAATAATTTTTTGCACAAACTTTAACAGCTGTTTGTTTTCCTTATTCAGCGACCAATCAATCCAGCTGAGTTCATCGTCATGGCAGTAGCTATTGTTATTGCCGTGCTGGGTTTTACCCATCTCGTCACCTGCGGTGAGCATGGGTACGCCCTGAGACAGCAAAAGGGTGGCGAGAAAGTTTCGTTGCTGGCGGTTACGCAGTGAATTGATATGCTGATTGTTGGTGGGGCCTTCTTCGCCGCAGTTCCAGCTCAGGTTGTGGCTTTCGCCATCCCTGTTGTTTTCGTTGTTCTCAGCGTTATGTTTTTCGTTGTAGCTGACCAGATCACGCAGCGTGAAGCCGTCATGACAGGTGACGAAATTGATGCTGGCGTAGGGCTTGCGGCCGCCGTGTTCGTAGAGGTCACTGGAGCCGGTCATACGGTAGGCCAGGTCGCCGATCAGACCACCGTCACCCTTCCAGTAGGCGCGCATGGTGTCGCGGTATTTACCGTTCCATTCGGTCCAGCCAACTGGAAAGTTACCCACCTGGTAGCCGCCTTCACCCAGGTCCCAGGGTTCGGCAATCAGTTTGACCTGGGACAACACCGGGTCCTGGTGGATGATATCGAAAAAGGCACCGAGACGATCGACGGCATGTAGCTCGCGCGCTAAGGCTGAAGCCAGGTCAAAACGGAAACCGTCGACATGCATCTCCAACACCCAATAGCGCAGGCTGTCCATGATCAATTGCAATACCCTCGGGTGTTGCATGTTGAGGGTGTTGCCACAGCCGGTGAAGTCCATGTAATAGCGTTTGTCTTCGGGGCAGACGCGATAATAGGCGCTATTGTCGATGCCGCGAAAACAGAGTGTTGGCCCCAGGTGACTGCCTTCGCCGGTGTGGTTATAAACCACGTCGAGAATCACCTCGATTCCTTCCGAGTGCAGGCGTTTGACCATGCTCTTAAATTCTTTGATATTGCCACTGGCGGAGTAACGTGCGTCCGGTGCAAAAAAGCCAACCGAGTTGTAGCCCCAGTAATTGCGCAGGCCTTTTTGAAGCAGGTGCCTATCATCAATGAAGGTGTGTGTTGGCATTAACTCCACCGCTGTAACACCGAGGTCTTTCAAATGTTTGATGGCCGGTGCCGAGGCCAGGCCTTCATAGGTACCGCGCAACTGCGGCGGAATATCGGGATGGAGAGCGGTAAATCCCTTGACGTGTAACTCATAGATCACCGTGTCATGCCAGGGGGTGCGTAATGGCTTGTCATCGCCCCAGCTAAAGGCGGGATCAATAACACGGGACTTGAGCATGCTGGCGGCGCTGTCGCGGCGGTCTATGGCCATATCCTGCTCTGGGTTTCCGACTCGATAACCAAACAGGGCGTCATTCCAGCGCAGGTGGCCGAAGACATCCTTGGCGTAAGGGTCGAGCAATAGTTTTTTGGGGTTGAAGCGGTGACCATGGTCCGGATCATAAGGGCCATGGACTCGGTAGCCATACAAGGTGCCGGGACGTGCCTCCGGCAGGTAACAGTGCCAGGCCTGATCGGTCTGCCAGCGCATGTCGATGGTGTGAATGGTGCGTTTGCCTTTGGGATCAAACAGACATAGTTCAACCTTCTCTGCATGCTCGGAGAACAGGGCGAAATTGACCCCCTCGCCATCCCAGGTGGCACCAAGAGGATAGGGTGCGCCTGGCCAAACGGCCAGCGTGCGCTTATTTAGTGGCATAGCCTACTCCAAAAAACTCTAGGTACTCTTTAATACAATGCCGGCCAATGGTGGCAGGGTGAGGGCAAGCGAATGAGTTTGATTCATCCAGGCCATCTCTTCCGCAACCAGTGTAGCCGCGCCATTACCCAGGTTGCTACCACCATAGATCGAGGCATCCGAGTTAAACACTTCCTGATAAACACCGGCCTCTGGCACACCAATGCGATAGCCATAACGGGGTTCAGGGGTGAAGTTTACAATGATTAATGCAAAATCATTGCCATCTTTGCGCAGATAGCTGAGCACCGATTGATCGGCGTCGTTACAGTCGATCCATTCAAAACCGTGCCAGTCAAATTCATTACGATAAAGTGCAGGGGTGTTGTGATACAAATGATTCAGGTCTTTTACCGCTCGCTGCAAACCCTGATGCAGAGGGTAGTCCAGCACATACCAGTCCAGTGTTTGGGCGCTGTTCCATTCCGGCCCTTGGCCGATCTCACAGCCCATGAACATCAGCTTCTTGCCGGGGTGGGTGAACATGTAGGTATATAGCAGGCGCAGATTGGCATGCCTCTGCCACTCATCGCCTGGCATTTTATTGAGCATATTCTGTTTGCCGTGCACCACTTCGTCATGGGAAAAGGGCAGCAGGAAGTTTTCGGTAAAGGCATAGAGCATGCTGAAGGTCAGCATGTTGTGATGGTATTTGCGGTGTACTGGTTCATTTTCAATATAGCTGAGGGTGTCGTTCATCCAGCCCATATTCCACTTCATATCAAAACCGAGCCCACCTACGTGTACCGGGCGGCTGACCATGGGGTAGGAGGTAGATTCTTCCGCCATCATCAAGACGCCGGGATGCTGCTCGTGAACGGCAGTATTAAGTTGGCGCAGAAAGTCGATGGCCTCGAGATTTTCGCGGCCACCATACTGGTTTGGAACCCACTCGCCTTCCTCGCGGGAATAGTCGAGATAGAGCATGGAGGCCACCGCATCGACCCGCAAGCCATCGATGTGCATCTCTTCAATCCAGTACATAGCGCTGGAGAGCAGGAAGTTTCTCACTTCATGGCGACCGTAGTTGAAGATTAAAGTAGACCAGTCGATGTGTTCGCCGCGGCGTGGATCGGCATGTTCATAGACAGCCTCGCCATCAAAGCGGGCCAGACCAAAGGCATCCTTGGGAAAATGGGCTGGCACCCAGTCGAGCAACACAGAGATATCGTTTTGATGGCAGTAATCGACAAAATAGCGGAAATCATCGGGCGAACCGAAACGACTGCTTGGTGCGTAATAACCGGTGGCCTGGTAACCCCAGGAAGGGTCGTAGGGGTGTTCGGTAATGGGCAATAGCTCAATGTGGCTAAAGCCCATCTCTTTGACGTAGGTCACCAGGCGGTGGGCCAGTTCTCGATAATTTAGAAACTCACCCTCCGAGCCATGTTGCCAGGAGCCCAGGTGAACCTCGTAGATAGACATGGGCTGATGCTGCCAGTCAAATTCTCTGCGCTGATCCAGCCAGGTCTGGTCATTCCAGACATAATCGTCGGCAGCAACAATGGCGGCGGTCTGTGGTCGTAGTTCAAAACACTGGCCGTAGGGATCGGTCTTGACCTGAATCTCGCCGCTGTTGCGGTTGCGTATCTCGAATTTATACAAAACACCGGGCGCAATATCGGGAATGAAAAGTTCCCACACACCGCTGCCGCCACGTACCCGCATCGGGTGGCAGCGTCCATCCCAGTGGTTGAAGTCGGCAACCACACTGACTCGTTCGGCATTCGGTGCCCAGACGGCAAACAATACCCCGGCGGTGCCTTCTACCGCATGAGGATGGGCGCCGAGAAAACGGTAGGCATGTAGATGTTTACCTTCAGAAAACAGGTGTAGATCAAAGTCGGAAAGTTGTGCTGGATAACTGTAAGGGTCATGGCGAATATGCTGATGATTTTCGCTATCGCGCCAGATCAAACGGTAGTGATCGGGTAGATCGTCATTACCCTGCCAGGTGAAAAAACCACTGTCTTCAATGCGTTGTAGCGGTCGTTCACCTTCCGCTAGCATCACCTCAATGGCATGGGGCATAAAGGCGCGGACTTCCGCCTTGCCGTTAATCTTATGTTTACCCAACACGGAAAAGGGGTCATGGTGACGCGCTTCAGTGATCTTGCGCAGTTCAGGTGACAACTTAGGTATGGCTTTGATGGACATGTAATTTCCCCAGAAATGACACAAGCCGTGCATTACAAAACGAGTTTAAATGAACGGAAAACATAAACACTATCGCAGCTTTAAATAAGCAGTACCACTGCGTTTGTCATTGTTCTCTAAACATGAAAAATTAGAATAAAAAATCAGGCTTGATCACCGTGAGAGATATGAGCTTACTGACTCGATAATCAGCAGGATCAGGAATGAAACATTTACACCAGCAGTCTTATGAAGGCTGAATTTATTAACTGGCTAGCTGTTCACACTCATCCTCTGAAGCGGCATCAAGAGAGCTGTTTTTGACTAACGGCTCGGATAACGGCCATTGCTGCAAAGCACGCAGGCGGGAAGATTTTTTATATTGGTGTTCCTGCATGCGTACCAAAATATCATTCAGAACAGTTACAGCTTCCATGATGTATGGCCCCTTGTTAAGCATCACACACTCGGCTCGCACACTCATGGCAGCATCGGTAATTTCCGGCCGCGAATGAATACCTTGTTTGGCCAAGCTTTCCAGTACTTGTGTCGCCCAAACCACAGGCACATGGGCTGCCTCGCAAAGCCATAAAATCTCTTCCTGAATTTCGGCCATGCGCACGCTACCTAACTCCACAGCCAGATCACCGCGCGCAATCATCACCCCCAAGGTGGTGCGTCCAAGTGCGCTGAGAATAATTTCGGGTAAATTTTTCACCGCCTTGGCGGTTTCGATCTTGGCGATAACAGGCAAATGGGCTGCATTGCGTTTGAGCAATTCTGCCATCAAACTGTTCATGTCTTCTTTGCTTTGTACAAATGAAAAGCCAATGATGTCGGCGTGCTGGCAAACAAAATCCAGATCCTGAAGATCCTTGTCCGTCAGTGCGGGAAGATTAAGTTCCGTGTCAGGAAAATTGACGCCCTTGTCGGAACGAATCAGAGTGCCTTTGACTCGGGCGTGGGTCACTCGTAATAAAACACCTTGTGCGGTTACGCTTTCGATCAGCGTGCCAATCTTACCATCGTCAATCCAGACCGCTGCTCCAGGTTTAAGTTGATCAAGAATCTCGCTATGAGAAATTCCAATTTGGGCTGGCTGCAGAACAGAGCCGTCTTTTTCCCGCAAAATCGCACGACCTTGTAGTCCTGTAGCAGTCAGTAGCACATGATCATTTTTAAATACTCGGATCTTGGCAGGGGCTGGTTGAAAAGCACTAACGCGAATATCAATATGGTGCTGCTGTGTTTTTCTCGAGCCTTTACGTCGCAATTGAAATACTGATTTATCGGACAGGTAGGTGCTTTGCCAGCAACGCGCCAGGATGGTTTCATCGTCTTCACTACGTTCAACCACCTCTAAATGTCGATGTTTGCCACGGTTGTCGACCAGATTTAGGTGGTCACCCGTTTCAAGATCTGCATGGATATCGTCTTCGATACCAATTCTGAGATAGTTGTCATTTGTTGTGGTTTGATACCGGCTTTGTTTCACAATTTTGAGATAGCCGGGACTGATCACCTTGCCGAATTCATCACGTTTTACCTTGAGGTGGTAAATTGCAGGGCCAGGCTCAATCTCGCCGGTGCGAATCTTTTGCCCGGCCAGGTCCATCATGATGTGGCAATGCTTTCCCGTTTCCTGAACGGCCCTGTGCACATTATCAACCATGCATTTCCAGGTCTCGTTCGTGTCATGGGCGCAATTAATACGGGCGCAATTCATACCTGTTTCAAGCAAACCTTTGACCAGTTCATAGTCATCGGCAGCACTGCTAGGTAAGGTCACCATAATGCGCACTTCACGCTGCTCGTGGATTTCTCCCAATAGCGTATTAGTGTTTTGCTGCAGTAGCTGTTTTCCCGCCTCATTGCTAAGTATGCATCTATGCTTAAGTGAGTCAGGGGTTTTTTCACCAAGAATGCAACACAATAAAGCGATAACTCGATTCAGATTGTCGACAATGCCAGCTTCACCCCGGTCTAGGGAAGAGAGCCCCAATGCGGCTAACTGTTCCTGTAGCTCACGTAAATCAATGCTGCGTAAGGCAAGATAGTGAGCCAGGTTTACCGCACTGGGGAGCTGCCTGTCTTCAGGAAGATAATGGGCGTAATTGGTCAGCCGTAGCTCGGCTTGATGGCTGACATCTTCATATAAGCTGATCAGACGATTCAATAGAGGTTTGATCGCAGCGGTAGTTAAATCACAGTTCAGATAATCGTTCATACAGGAATTATGGCATCCTAACTATTGCAATTTTGTTGCAGCGAAATGGTTTTCTGCCAGGCTTG
>Ga0316204_10006329_pt1 | contig 18316 bp, 15 predicted proteins | sample 6monrhotite_MG_2_FD_205661 | JGI IMG/M metagenome (GOLD analysis project Ga0316204, IMG submission 205661) | Microbial mat bacterial communities from mineral coupon in-situ incubated in ocean water Damariscotta River, Maine, United States -... | ecosystem: Environmental > Aquatic > Marine >... | reverse complement strand
AAGGGTTGATTGAACGCATTAGTGAAGATGCACGTGTGCCGGTGATCAAACACCTCGATGGTATCTGTCACGTCTACATTGATGACGAGGCCGATCTTGAGAAGGCGACGCAGATTGCGTTTAATGCGAAGACGCACCGTTACGGCGTCTGTAACGCGATGGAAACATTGTTGGTCGCAGAGGGCGTCGCCGAACAGGTGCTGCCTGAATTGGCGAAGATGTACCGCGAAGTGGGTGTTGAGCTACGCGGTTGCGAAACCACTTGCAAGGTGATCCCTGATTGCATTGCGGCACTTGATGAAGACTGGGATACCGAATACCTCGCACCGGTTTTGTCGATTCGCATCGTCAAAGATATCGATGAGGCGATGGATCATATCCGCGCCCATAGTTCTGCACATACCGAAACCATCGTCACCGAGAACTTCACCCTTGCGCGCCGTTTTCTGCGCGAGGTCGATTCAAGCTCAGTGATAGTGAATGCCTCGACTCGTTTTGCGGACGGCTTTGAATATGGGCTGGGTGCCGAGATCGGAATCAGCACCGACAAGTTTCACGCGCGCGGCCCGGTGGGTCTTGAAGGACTGACATCACAGAAATATGTGGTACTGGGTGATGGGCATATTAGAAATTAGGGTAAAGGGTAAAGGGGCAAGGGTAAAGGGGCGTGGCGGCCTGTACCTTTGCTCTTTTCCCTTTACCTTTTTCTCTGCCGATCAATGATCGGTATTTTCGGCGGCACCTTCGATCCTGTTCACAATGGTCATTTGCGGGTCGCGCAGGCATTAAGCGAAGCGCTGCCGCTTGATGAGTTACGGCTGCTGCCCTGTGGTGAGCCTGCGCATCGTGCGCCACCGCAGGCAAGTGCCGATGATCGCATCGCGATGTTGCAGTTGGCGATTAATGGCATGTCGTCGTTAGTGATTGATGAGCGCGAAGTGCGGCGGCAGGGACCATCGTATATGGTCGATACCTTGGCTTCGCTGCATGATGAGTTAGGCGCTGAACCATTGGTGTTGATTATCGGCTGGGATGCCTTTGTGGGCCTGCCGACATGGCATCGCTGGCAGCAGATTATTGAGCTAGCGCATCTGTTGGTGGTGCAGCGGCCGGGGAATACGGTCGCACCATGTGGCGAGATGGCACTGCTATTACAGCAGCATCAAACAGATGATGTGGCTGAATTGAATAAGCGCGTTGCGGGTTGTATCTTGTTGCAGCCGGTCGATGTACTAGATGTTTCCTCCACGGAAGTGAGAGCGCGGCTCGCCGCAAAAGAGGATGTGAGTGATGCATTGCCGTTAGCAGTGAACGCTTATATCAAAGAACAACAGTTATATTTAAGTGGAATAGGTAAGTAGTCATGAAAGCGGATGAATTAAAGGCGTTAGTTGTTAACGCAGTTGAAGATATGAAGGGCATTGATGTGGTGGTGCTGGATGTGCATAAGATGACCACCATCACTGATTACATGATCGTTGCGAGCGCGACCTCCAGTCGTCATCTGAAATCGATGATCAATAGTGTTGCCGTTGAGGCCAAAGAGGCGGGTTGCACCCCATTGGGTACCGAAGGTGAAAATGAGGGTGAGTGGGCGCTGGTTGATCTGGGTGATGTGGTGCTGCATGTGATGCTGCCGCAGACACGTGAATTCTATCAGCTTGAAAAACTGTGGAGTGTTGAAGGTGCGGCTGACAAAGAAGCGGCCAGCAAACTCAGCACGGGTGGCAAAGCCTAAGCGATGCAAATTCACCTGATCGCCGTCGGCCACAAGATGCCCAAATGGGTGCTCGACGGTTATCAGGAATTCTCTAAGCGTCTGCCCGCTGAATGCAAACTCAAACTGGTTGAGATTGCACCAGGGCGACGTTCCAAAAGCAGCGACATCAAACGTGCGATTCAGGATGAAAGCACCAAAATGCTCGCCGCCATTCCAAAAAATGCCAAAGTGGTTGCACTCGATGAACGTGGCAAACCTTGGACCACGCGTCAGCTTGCCGAGCAACTCGAAGGGTGGATGTCGGAAGGGCGCGACGTTGCGCTGCTTGTCGGCGGGCCAGATGGTCTCTCTGATGAATGCCGCGCACGAGCCGAACAGCAGTGGTCACTATCGCCACTCACCTTGCCGCACGCGATGGTGCGCGTGCTGTTGTCAGAGCAAATTTACCGCGCCTGGTCGGTGATGAAGGGGCATCCTTATCATCGAGATTGAGTGACAGCATCCCAGTATGTAGAGAGCCGATCTATGCATGCTCCTTTTTCCGTTCGTGATTGTATCTGCTTTGCCTGGCAGGAAAAGGGTCATTAGTAGAATTAACTTATTCGTAGTATGGTTAATCGAGCTATAAAACGGATACAAGGAGAAAGACTATGCACGGAACTCAATTAAAGCATGCTGGTTCACTTATCGCGTTATCTTTTCTAAGCTGTTTTTCTGTTGCCTCCAACGCCGCCATCATCGCCAATGATGGTGGGATTACGTTCTGGATTTCATACGATAATCTGGACTCACCCGGCGCTACCCTGGCAGACACTGTTACGCTCGACAGTAACTCATATGACTGTGGTGTCACCAATGGTGCACGTACTACCCAGGGCGCACCCAATAGCCCGGATTCCTGCCCAGGTGCCGGCAGTACCTGTACGGGTGAAGAGAAGCTGACCGGCGATATCGAAAAACTTGCTGAATATATCTATCAGGCAACGGAAGGCGAGCACTACCTGCGCCGGGTCTATGTGGCTGATCAGGGGCGCTCCTGGGAGTCGGGTGATATTCGCTGGAATGTCGGTGACGGCGGTTCCAGTGCCTGGCCTGATGGCTGGAAAACTGTAGACTTACCGCTATTTCTCAATAGCGCATCGCGCAGTTGTATTCACGATGTTTTGCATCATGAGATCGGCCATTACTTTTATAACCTGCCGGATCGTTATACCAAGAGCGGCAGCTATTACAAGGGCACACTCGACGGCGGTGCGGTATTCAACGTCAGTGTCGTGACCGGTGACCCGAATACGGTGATGTCCAGTAACTTCCCGCATCGTTTTGTCGATACCACCAATGCGAGTCTCACTCTGGACTACACGCCACCCGGCGGCGCTTTTGTTAATGACGAAGTGCTGACCCCTAATCTACTTACCGATACCGATCCTGATAATGACGGCCCTGATCGTGCCCACCACGGTTTTACCACGCCGTTTGCGCAGGATGAGTGGAGCGTGTTACCGGATAACCACGTCGATCTAACCGGCACCCACATCGAAGGCGCCTTCCCCACGCCGGGGGGCATGCCTGCGGTGGATATCCGTATCCTTCCTAGCGATGCGCCGATACCGGGCACCATGTTGCTGCTGGATCGCTCCGGCAGTATGGGTGTCACTACCGGCGGCATTACCGCTGCGCAGTATGTTCAGGAATCGGGGCTGTTTCTCTATCACAGCTCATCCGCGGGTGATTATGTCGGCACCTCGCTTTACAACGCGGCAGTTGAGGAGCTGTTTGATTACGATCTGTATGATCCGACCAACCAGCTACCGATGGCCAATTTTCGTAACGCCAGCGGTCTGACCAATATAGCGGCGGCGCTTGAGTCCGGGATTGATGCACTGGTGGCTGAGCACGGTGCGGGAGGTGTCAACGGTGGCCAGATTATTCTGATGTCCGATGGTAAACAGACCACCGGCGGCAGCATCTGGGATCAGGTCGATCGCGCCAACGGCATGGGGATCAAGATCCATACGATGTCGTTTGGCAATGCCGATGAAACAACGATGCAGCAGATCGCCGATAACTCATCCGGTTCGCTGACGGCGATGTCGGAACGCTCCAGCGGTGCCGACCTGAAGCTGGAGATGTCGCGCATGTACACCACGCTGCGCGGCAATGATCCTGTATACACCTATCGCGGGCCCGTGGTGGCCAACAGCGAAACCAGCATGGGGGACGCCTTTACGGGTGAGTTCATGTTGCCGCCCAACACCCATGACCTGCTGTTCTACGCCTTTCTGGATCAGCAGAACGCTGCAGATCTGATTATCGAGCTGAAACATAGTTCGGGTTTCAACACCACCGTGACAGGCAAGGCACTGGCGCGCAAAGGACGTTTTAACGGCGTTCGGATTCCCGCTGCCAAGGCGGGCAAATGGGAATTCAAGATCAGCGCTTCAAAGCGGATGAAGCATCGTCTGCCCACCAGTGACAATATCGAAATCATTGCCTATGCTTATAATCAGGAGATACAGGGCATGGCATGGATGGATGATGCAGCCAAAGGTTTTCCTGAGAAGCGTGTCATCAAGGCCTCGCTGAGTAACCGGTATCCACTCACTGACATGAAGGTAACAGCCCTTATCTATAAAGGTGCCAGGCTGCTCAACAGAGTGCCGCTGTATGATAACGGTAAAAGTGGTGCGGATAACTATCCGAAGGATGGGGTGCACTCCGGTATTATCGATATGCAAAAATATATGCCTCGTCGTTCATTCTTGCGTTGGACCAAGCGTAAAAACGAGAAATTGCGCATTGATGTTGAATTCCAGATCACCAACGAGTCGGTGCCGGCACCCAACGCTCACTACGAAACCGGCACTAAATATGACATGTTGCTGGAAGAGTATGCAAAGCGTAATCGGGGCGAGTTCATGGCCTATGCCACACAAACTATCGCAGTGACGCCGGGTAAAAAAGAGCCGGTCACGGTCGAGCTCATTCGGCCGAAGCAAGCGCCGACCGTTAAACCTGGAGACAAAGGTATGTTGATCGTCAATGTCACAGGGGCCGTCCCGATGCTTGATCAGACCCGCGTCTCGTTAGGACAGGGCGTGTTTGCGCGAGTCACAGGGGTTAAGCCTTTATCTGAAGGTTTTGGTGCTCACCTGAGAATTGTCTACAAGGTGAACAAAGATGCCAAGGCAGGGCCACGTGATCTGAAGCTACAATTTGGCCGAACGCAGATGAGTCATAAGGCGGTGGTCAACGTCGCTAAAGGTAGTGCCGGGCGTGTCATGACTCCTGAATTGCGGGAGGGTGTCAGGCTGGCGCCGGTTAAATCGATAACCGTCGATCCGGGTCTGCTCAGCCGCTAGCCGGGTATCTGTTTGCGGAAGCCATAATGCACGGGGCCTATATAGGCCCCGTTTTTTTTGAAAAATTTCTGGTGTTTTTTTACGCCGATTAGGAAGTGAGAGGAGCCCATTTCATCGGGCTACATGCTGATCAGCGTCGGTCATAAAATGCCCCGGTGGGTGGTTGACGGATAACAGGCGTTCGCCAAACGTCTGCTCGCTGAATGCAAACTCAAACTGATTGAGATTGCACCGGGATGACGTTCTAAAAGCGGCGACATCAGTGCCGAACTGCAGTGGTCACTGTCTCCACTCACATTGCCGCATGCAATGATGCACGTACTGCTGTTAGAGCAGATATACCGCACCTGATCGGTGATGAAAGGGCATCCTTATCGTCGGGATTAATATTAATCTGTAGTCTGAGCTAGTCCTTCGTTATCAGCAGATCATCCTACCTTGCCCCCGAAAGCGCGCTGATTGATTCCCAACACTCCACAGTGCTTGCAGAAATTCTCCTGAAAACAAAGGTAATTAACGCCTGAGAATGCGCGGTCGATAAGGTGTATGTCGTTATTATTAATATGATTTTATTATCGTATTGTCAGCTTTTATTAAAGCAAGTGTACCCACTGGGGGAATATCATCGTGAGCAGGTTTTTTAAACAAACTAGATGGGTAACAGTTCTGCTAATGGTCGGCATGGTCGCGGCCTGTAGCAGTAATAACAATAGCAGTGTTGTTAGTCGCGGTGATGTGCCCAGTGCCGCTGTGCTGAGCACCGAGGACAGCCCCCAGGCGGTCACCTTAAGCTGGACCGGCAGCGCAACCCGTTTCAACCTGTACTATTCCACCGCGCCAGATTGTGACACTGACAACTACTCTTTGTGTGCTGGAGGTACTCTGGTTAGCGATGTCACCTCGCCATATACAGTCACCGACCTGACCACGAACCAGAATTACTGGTTCAAACTGGAGTCGGTCAACAACGCTGGCGCAGTATTATCTAATGAGGAAGGCGTGCGTACGATGAGTATGCAGCCTGACAGGGCTGTTCAAGCACTGGCTGTGGGCGGCGATGGGACAGTCTATCTGGGTGGCAGCTTTACCTTGGTCGGGAAAAACACTGGCACGGGAGCCCCGATTAGTTCGATTGATGGGCGCCCCAGTGGGGCCTTCCCAGTGGTTAATGGCGGTATCTATGCCACCGCCGCTGATGGGGCGGGGGGCTGGTACATCGGCGGCACCTTTACCTCGGTCGGTGGCGTAACACGCAATTACCTGGCCCATATCCGTGCTAACGGCACCGTCAGCGACTGGGATCCCAATGCCAGCCACAGGGTCTCGGCCCTCGCCGTCTCTGGCAGTACCGTGTATGTGGGTGGCAGCTTCGTCACCGTTAATGGGGGGACGGCACGCAGCCGCCTCGCGGCCATCGACAGCAGCAGCGGCATCGCCACCGCCTGGGATCCTAATCCCAATGGGCCGGTCTATGCCCTGGCCGTCGCTGGCAGTACCGTGTATCTGGGTGGCAGCTTCGCCACTGTTAATGGGGGGACGGCGCGCAGTCGTCTCGCGGCCATCGACAGCAGCAGCGGCATTGCCAGCACCTGGGATCCTAATGTCAACGGCTCGGTCAGGACGCTTGCCGTCGCGGGCAGTACCGTGTATGCGGGTGGCCAGTTCACCGACGTTAATGGGGGAACGACACGCAATCGTCTCGCGGCCATCGACAGCGGCACCGGCATCGCCACCGCCTGGGATCCCAATGCCAGCAGCACGGTCTATGCCCTCGCCGTCGCTGGCGGCACCGTGTATGCGGGTGGCACCTTCACCGACGTTAATGGGGGAACGACACGCAATTATCTCGCGGCCATCGCCAGCGGCAGCGGCATCGCCAGCGCCTGGGACCCTAATCCCAATGGGCCGGTCAATGCCCTCGCCGTCGTTGGCAGCACGGTGTATGCGGGCGGCTTCTTCACCACCTTAAATGGTAGTACGACACGTAACCGACTCGCGGCCATCGACAGCAACAGCGGCACCCTCACCACCTGGGACCCTAATGCCAATGGCACGGTCAATGCCCTCGCCGTCGCTGGCAGCACGGTGTATGCAGGCGGCGGCTTTACCACCTTAAACAGTCAGGCGCGCAATTATCTCGCGGCGATCGACAGCAGCGGCATCCTCACCGCCTGGGATCCCAACGCCGACAGCACGGTCTATGCCCTAGCCGTTTCTGGCAGCACCGTGTATGCGGGTGGCCAGTTCACCGACGTTAATGGGGGGACGACACGCAATCGTCTCGCGGCCATCGACAGTGGCAGCGGCACCGTGACCGCCTGGGACCCCAATGCCGACAGCACGGTCAAGGCCCTCGCCGTTTCTGGCAGCACCGTGTATGCGGGTGGCCAGTTCACCGACGTTAATGGGGGGACGACACGCAATTATCTCGCGGCCATCGACAGCGGCACCGGCATCGCCACCGCCTGGGACCCCAATGCCAGCAGCACGGTCAATGCCCTGGCCGTCGCTGGCAGCACGGTGTATGCGGGCGGTTTCTTCACCACCGTTAATGGCGGGACGGCACGCAATCGTCTCGCGGCCATCGACAGCAGCACTGGCATCCTCACCGCCTGGGATCCCGATGCCGGCGGCACGATCAATGCCCTGGCCGTCGCTGGCAGCACGGTGTATGCGGGCGGTTTCTTCACCACTATTGGTGTAGGTACGGCACGCAATAATCTCGCGGCCATCGACAGCAGCAGCGGCATCCTAACCGCGTGGGACCCCAATCCCAATGGCTCGGTTCTTGCCCTCGCCGTCTCTGGCAGCTCCGTGTATGTCGGCGGCCAGTTCACCACTGTTAATGGCGGGACGGCACGCAGTCGCCTCGCGGCCATCGACAGCAGCACCGGCATCGCCAGCGCCTGGGCCCCCAATGTCAACGACAACCTGGTCTTTGCCCTCGCCGTCGCTGGCAGCAGTGTGTATGTGGGCGGCAACTTCTCTAGCGTGGGCGGGAGGTTCATCTCTTATCTCACTAACGTGGCCCAGTAGTTTTTTAGGGGGCCTTTGATTAATTGTCATTGCGAGAAGCGGAGCGACGAAGCAATCTCATCACTTGATGATTCTTATAGCGTCGAGATTGCCGCCCTAAAGGATTTGGACTGCCAGTCCATCACGCTTTGCTCGCAATGACAGATAAGGCAATTAATCAGAGTATGCAATCGGTTCTCACTCAAAAACTGCCAGGTCTGTGTGATATGCAAGATATCGATCTCCTTTTTCATCGCGTTGGGAGAAGGTGAAAAAGGCGCGGCGAGACACACGATTCGTTTCGCGGGATCACCTAATATTTTATGGCCGGATGTGTGTCGTACGCGTGCTGCTTTCAGGGCATCCCTACCACCGAGACTGAAAAAAATGTAGCATGGGCTGGGCGTTAAGCGCGCCCAAAGAGAGCCATGCAAGGATTGCGTGGGTAATACTGTATCAACAACGGAACTGTTGAGTCTATGGTTAGCTATCGACGAAATTTCACACCCGGCGCGAGTTACTTTTTCACTGTAACGCTGCGCGATCGCACCTCATCACTACTGGTTGATTATGTCGATGATCTACGCGAAGCGATTCGTTCTGTGAAAGACGAGCGACCTTTCGATATCGATGCCATCGTGGTGATGCCGGAGCACCTTCATGCGATCTGGACATTGCCGCCGAATGATGCCGATTATTCTATTCGTTGGCGCGAAATCAAAACACGCTTTGCAAGACGGATTCCACGTCATCAATATAAAGGTGGTGTTTGGCAAGCACGCTTTTGGGAGCACACCTTGCGAGATCAATCGGATATGGAAAACCATATCGAATACATTCATTACAACCCGGTAAAACATGGCTACGTCGACAACGTAGTGGATTGGCCGCACTCAAGTTTTCATCGCCACGTCAGGCAACGAAAATGTTCTTTCGATTGGGCAGGCACCGCAGAGTGCGAAGCCGAAAACCACGGCGAATAAATTAATTCCGGCGTGCTTTTAAAATAAATGTAGCCCGGGCTGAGCTCACAGCGAAACCCGGGAGGGCGGTGCCACATTCCCCGGGTTTCGCTGTGGGTCTAGTTCTAGGTGCAAGCTAAAGTATAACGTTAAGTTCGTCTTCAATTCTTTCTGAGAGTTGGGCGTATGTTTTTTCTTGCTCAGCTATGTTTTGGCTGATGAGAGGTGTTGCTGGATTATTTATAGCTTGGAATTTGGATAGGTTCTTATCGCGAGAGAATCTACAGGGCTTTAGGATAATTGGTAATATCGTTGTGCCTTGTTTCTCTGCTGCCTGTAGGAGTGGTGGTAGTTCATTGTCTACCACAAAGTCAGAAGCTAAAAAATCAGCGCTGATTAGAAGAACCGCAATAGCAGCTTTATCGAGGGCCTTTTCAATTTCCTCTTTCCATTTGTTTCCCGCTACAATTCTTGTGTCATCCCATAGGTCAATCCGGTTTTCTCTTTCAAGAGGTTTTAAGTGTACTTTCAAGCGAGTAAGAAACTCTGAATCTGTATGGCTGTAACTCACGAATACAGTAGGCTTATGATCTTGCTCTAATTTATTAGCGGAAAATGGATGGCTGAAATTTTCTGGATTACGGATGGCGCTTGTTACTTGGCTAAGTAACTTATGTTTAAAAGATGTTTCTAGTCTAGATTTGTCGTAGGTTAAGGCGTAAGTAGACTCGGAATCGAGAATGTTGAAAAAATTTACTTCTCTAATCAAAATGATGGGTTTTTCCATGCCATGCGCAACACCAAGCTCATACATTACATTGGGAGATGAGTTGGAGATGTCAGCAATTATAAGATCAGCTTTGTTGATATTGTCTAATATGTTCTTGTTAAGTGTTGTTGATACTGAGGGAATATCAATAAACCGAATGCTCTCTATTTCTTCATTTAATATGTTGTCTGCGTCAGCTATGACGTCATGAATAATATCATATACATCATGTGTTTCAGGCCCTGATCGTATTGATATGAATATTCGCTTCATGATTGCTCTATGTGTTGTGGTCTCCCCGGGTTTCGCTGGAAGCTCAGCCCGGGCTACATTTAGTTTGTTTGAAGTCTGTTCTCGCTAAGGAACTGCCAGGTCCGCGTGATATGCAAAATATCAGTGTCCTTTTTCATTGCCTTGGGGAAGGGGGAAAAGGGTGCTGCGAGCCGTACGATTCGCTTGGCAGCATCATCTAAAATTTTATGGCCGGATGAACGACGTACTGTGATTTCGCGTACGGTGCCGTTGGGGCGCAGTGCGACGTCGAGGATTAACGTACCGGATAGATTTTTTTGACGCGCGGCTTCGGGGTAGTTGATGTTGCCGATGCGTTCGATCTTGCTGCGCCACGCGTCGAGGTAAGCGGCATCACGAAACTCTCGGGTGCGTGCGGAGATGAAGCGATGTTTTTCGCGCCCGGCATAGTTTTCCATGGTGCGATTAATCTCTGCGCTGAGAGCGGCGATCTCTTTGCTGCGCGAGAGCAGTTCGGCGGCGGTGATCTGGGTACGTTGTTTTATCTCGGGTGTGAGTTCAGTGACAACAGTATCGTGTTTGCTTTTTTCCTGTGTCATCACGATCTGTGATTGCTTCGCTTCCTGCGGTGGTGGTGAGGCGGCGATGCTGCTGGCGGTGGCGCTACCGGGATCGGGAATGTCTGCTGCGGTTGATGCGGGGTTGGCGAGTCGAGAGGTCTCGTCTGCATTGCCACCACCGGCGAGGTTGGCCTGTGCGAGCAGTTCTGCGTCTTCGATCTCTTCTTTACTCTGTTGATGTACCAGTGTGATGTCGAGTGACGGGGCGATCTCCTGAGTGCTTTCATCTTCTGGTGCAAAGGTCACGCCGAGGATAATAATGGCGTGCAGCACGACGGCAAAAAAGAGCGTCAGGCCGAGTCGATCCGAGGAGGTAACGCGTGCTGCAACGGGTTGTGGAACGGCGACCATCGTTTATTTTTCCTGTTCGTTCCGTGGGCTGATAATTGTGGTGGTGTCGTTTTTTCGTTTATCAAGGTGCTGCAACATTGAGCGTACGATAATGCCACTGATAATGCCAAAAATGACCGCGGCTGTCATCAACAGTGGTAGCAGCTTGAACAGGCCATCATGTGGAATAAAGAGCAGATAGGCGATATAAAACTGGCCAAACATATGCGCCATCGCAGCAAGCAGGCAGAGTCCGATTGGCCCCAGCCCTTCGCCGGGCAGGCGGCTCGCGAGCCATAAAACAATCAGGCTGGCGACGGCGCCACTAAAGCTCAACATAAAGGTGGGAGACAGAAAGGTGCCGATTAAAATACTGCCGACCAGCACGCGTAACATCGATACCCATACGGCGGTGCGCCAGCCGTAAAGGATAAAGACCGCGATGGTGATGACGTTGGCAAGGCCGGGTTTAACGCCCGGTAGTGGGCTCGGTAAAACGCTTTCGATGATGTGGATGGCGATGGCCAAAGCGGCAAGCCATGCAATCAAATGGTCATCTGGCGTGGTGGTCATGGTGATGCCGCTTTTGGTTGCGGCCGTGCTGTTGGGCTTGTCGCTCATGTTGGTTAAAAATTAATGCTATCGAAGCGGGGTTCTTCACCCAGTACTGCGACACTGATGCGATTGGGCAGGCACGCGGCAAACTCACCGGCATGTTGCAGCCAGCCGCTATGGATGCACTGTTTGCCGAGGCAGGGAGAGGCGGCGAAGCGAATCTTGCCACCTTCTATTTTGATAATGCTGGTGCCGAGCGCGCCGTCGATCTCATAGGTGTGATCATGTGCGAGTGATACCTGCGTGGTCTCGCCGCCGTTCATAATGGTTGCATTGATGCCCGCTTCATCACCTGTCCATTGGCTGATATAGAGGTAAGGCAATAGCAGGGCGGCGAACAGCACGGCGTAATAGTCGGCGCGGGTCACCCGTTGTCACCAACGATTTCGATCTGCGCATCGTCGATCTCAATATGAATACGCTGCGCCATTTGTGGCGTCATGTAGATTGTTAGCGCTTCATCGATCAGCATCACCTGGTCGATGCCCATCTGCTGTGCAATCTTCGGCCACTCTTTAACGCCTGCGATAAAGAGTGCGGTCGCGGCAGCGTCGGCAGTGGCAGCGTTGTGATGAATCACGGTAACCGATACGGCATTGTTTGCGGGGTAGCCGCTGCGTGGGTCGATGATGTGGTGATAGCGTTTGCCATCGAAATCAAAAAAGCGTTCGTAGTTGCCAGAGGTGAAGACGCTTTCATCACCATCGGTTTCGATCGCAGCAATGACCCCGGCGCTGGTTGGGTGGCGCACACCGATCCGCCATGGTTTTTTTCCTTTGGAGCCGATCGCGCGCAGATCACCACCGGCATTGACGATGGCATTTTCGATACCTGCCTGTTTGAGTTGTTCAATCGCGCGATCAATCGCGTAGCCTTTACCAAAAGCACCGAAGTCGAACTGCACTGCGGGATTGTTACTGGTGAGCGTGGTTTCAGTGAGGGTGATGTTGGTCATTGATGGGGTCTGCTTTAGCAATTTATCGATGTTCGCTTTAGTTGGCGGCGCGCCATTCGGGCGGTCATCGCTATGAAAACCCCATCGCTCAACCAGTGAGCCGATGGTGGGATTAAACAGCTGATTGCTGTCGGCGGCGAGTGTCTGCGCCTGCTTTATGAAGCGATGCGTTGCGGCATCGATGGTAACCGTTTCACCCAATGCTAGCTGTTGGTTGATTGCGGTAAGCGGGCTATCGCGCCAGGCGTGCCACTGAGTATTGATGATGGCGAGTTCGCTTTCAACGATTTCGACGGCCTGCTGTGTTGCCGCTTCATCCGGATGAAGCACGCTAACATCAACCAGCGTGCCAAGGGTAAAGAGCTTTGCCTTGTGAACCTGCGGTGGCGCTTCGCTACAGGCGGTGATGCCGAGCGTTGCGATTAGTAGCAGGCTTAACCACAGCGGCTTCACGCCAGACGCACCTCAGCCAATTGAGTTTCAATGGCATCCATCAATTTAGCGCTGATGTTGATGTCGAATTGATTGTCGAGTTCACGAATGCCGGTGGGGCTGGTGACGTTGATCTCGGTGACGTAGTCGCCGATCACATCGAGGCCGACGAAGGTGAGGCCTTTAGCTTTTAATGTTGGGCCGATCTGTTTGCATAGCCACTGGTCGCGTTCACTCAGTGGCTGGCCAACACCGGTGCCGCCGGTGGCGAGATTGGCGCGGGTTTCCCCTTCGGCTGGAATGCGTGCCAGTGCGTGGGGGATCGGTTCGCCATCGATGAGCAAGATGCGTTTGTCACCCTGCAAAATTTCAGGCAGATAACGCTGCGCCATCGTGAGTGTCTTGCCGTTGTCGGTCATCACTTCAATGATGACGTTGACGTTGGGATTGTCTTCAGTGATGCGAAAGATCGATGCGCCGCCCATTGCCGAAAGTGGTTTGACAATGATGTCGCCATGTTCGGCGAGGAACGCCTTGATCCGTTCCGGCTGGCTGGTGACCATGCTTGGCGCGCAGCAATGTGGGAACCATGCGGTGTAGAGTTTTTCGTTGGCGTCGCGTAGCGACTGCGGTTTGTTCACCACCAGCGTGCCCGCAGCTTCAGCCTGTTCCAGCAGGTAAGTGGTGTAGATGTAGTCGATATCAAACGGTGGGTCTTTGCGCATCAGGATCACATCAAGATCGCCGAGCGGTTGAGTGGTTGCTTCGCCCAGTTCAAACCAGTTGTCGAGACTGCTATTGACGCTGAGCGGGCGGATTGTCGCGCATGCCTTGCCATTATCGAGAAAAATATCGCCCTGTTCCATATAGTAAAGCTGCCAGCCGCGCTGTTGCGCCTCTAGTAGCATCGCCATGGTGCTATCTTTTTTTGGATTGATGGCGCTGATCGGGTCCATCACTATGCCCAATTTAATGTTGGGTTTAATCGTCATAATCTACTCTTATTTATGTTCGGCTATTTCACGTGCGGCGGCCAGCATTGCCAGGCGAGCGATCACGCCGTAAGCATAAAAGCGATTGGCACCGGCATCGGGTTCCATGCTTTGATTGGGGGTGGTGCAGGGTTCGGCAAAGGCGAGCGGTTCAAAGTGAGCGCCGGGGGCGTTCAGGTTTTCATTGGGGCCGCGGCGGGTGTGAACGCGGTAAAAGCCGCCGACCACAAAGTGATCGATCATGTAAACCACCGGCTCGGCGACGGACGCTTCATCACCCCAGGTCTCAAAGGTGTAGACCCCCTCTTGTAGCAGCACCTGAGTGACATTGGAACCGCTCTTGGATGCAGCCATCTTGTTACGCTGTTTACGGTTGAGGCTCTGTACCTCTTCAACGGAGCTGGCGGTCATGATTCCCATGCCGTAGGTACCGGCGTCGGCCTTGATGATGACAAACGGCTCTTTGTCGATGCCGTATTCATCGTATTTGAGCTGGATGGCAGTGAGCAACGCGCCGACGTTTTTGGCAAGGCACTCTTCCCCTTCGCGCTTTTTGAAGTCGATTTCGCCGCATTGCAGAAAGAGTGGATCGATCAGCCAGGGATCGATCTGCATCAGCTCTGAAAACTCTTTGGCGATCTGGCGGTAGTGGGTGAAGTGATCTGATTTTAGGCGCTTCGACCAGCCGAGCTCAAGCGGTGGCACAATCTCCTGTTCGATATCTTCGAGGATTTCAGGGCGGCCGCTGGAAAGGTCGTTGTTAAGCAGGATCATGCAGGGTGAAAAGTCGCCAATGCCGACGCGTTTACCTGAGCGTTCAAGCGGCTCCAGCGTGACCTGGCTGCCTGATGGCAGCTCAATGGTTTGTGCCTCTGTGATCTCTTCTGAGAGCGAGCCCAGACGAACCTCAAAACCTGCTTTTTGCAGCACGTCCTGTAGCGCGGCGATGCTTTCCATATAGAAGGTGTTGCGGGTGTGGCTCTCAGGGACGATCAGAATTTGATCGGCGGTCGGACAGATGCGCTCAATGGCTGCCTGTACCGCCTGTACGCTAAGCGGGACGAGCGCAGGATTGAGGTTGTTGAAGCCGGCCGGGAAGAGGTTGGTATCGACCGGAGCCAGTTTAAAGCCCGCGTTGCGCAGATCCACCGAGGTGTAAAACGGTGCGTTTGTCAGTTGCCATTGACGCCGAAACCACCCTTCGATTTCTGCCTGTTGATCCAGCAGCAGGCGTTCGAGCTGTAGCAGAGGGCCGTTTAACGCGGTTGTCAGGTGTGGAACGGGTTCGTTTTGTGTCGCGCTCATGTCGATTATTTACTGCCTGCTTGATTCATTAATTTTGGTGATTTGATGCATATGATACGCCGCTTGAGTCTTCTTTGCGATGCCCGCATTTTAGCGTTCTCGCGCTAACGTTGTGAGTTTTAAGTGGTTATTTTTCCTGATCAGATTCGACTGATTGTGCTGTTCACATTGTTGGGCGAATGAATTGGTCGATTATGTAAGGGATTTCTTACGCTGACTGTAAAATTTTACAGGTATGCAGGCTGGAGGAATAGGCGTATTAATTGTGGGTACTGGGGTGATACGGAGTGTTGTCCTTGCCAAATATGCGACTTCAGGGAGTTTGAGCATAAGTTCACAGCCAATGCAGGCATGAGTTTGAGATGTTTCAAATTACTACAACAGGGCTGTTCTGTTTATGAGCCCTACTAGCCCAAGTAAAGACCCGGTTCACCGTGTTTCATTACAGCCGCTTTCGCCAGAGCGAACCGCTCAACTGTTGATTGATCTGGGTCGTATTCGCGAGCTTGTAGCGGAATGCATTGTCTCGCGATCGGACTGTACAGAGGCGTTGATCTGTCGGCAAATTAGAGAGGTGAGTCTACCGCTGTGTCAATTGTCACTTGCGCGCGTTGTTGAGGTGCTTAATGGCAGTACCCAGTGTATTGACGGCCAAGGGCTGGCTTCTTCTGAACGGCGGTTAAAGGCCTATGTTGAAGTGGTGGATGATGTGATCTGCTATATCGAAAGTTTACGTGACGGTTACTCGTGCGATGATGAGTTTTTAGAAAATATTGAAGACAAGATGGCGCTCACTGGTGCTCGGATTGAGCACTATAGTAAGCCTTGTTTGCAGAACTGCCCTGCTGGGGTGATGGCCGATTTCCTTGATGGGGTAAGCGTATCGCTACGTGATATTCGTTCTGTGTTTTCCCAGTGGCGGGAGGTGCCGAATCATAAACCGTTGGCAACTGAGCTCTTGCGTCAATTGCATGCGTTGAAAGGGGCGGTGCTGGTTTATGGTGTTGACGAGCTGGTCGGCAATATTCAATATCTGGAATCATGTGTGGTGGGATTTTTAAAAGATGAGCTAAAGGCGTGCGCCACGCTATTTGAACTGATTGAGCGCTATGTCACTCGAATGAATGTGGTGATTGACCTGCTGGTGAAGCAGCAGGCGGAAAATTTGTTAACATCGGTCGAAGCAGCGTTACCTACCGTTAGCGATAAGGCGCATCAGTCGTTGTCTCGGAAATTACCACGTCTACACTTTCTGGTTGAGCGTGCCAGTACGATGCTAGGTAAGCCGGTGCGATTAATGGTGACTGGCGACGATGTGCTGCTGCCCACTGAGCTGGTTGGGAAATTAATCGCGCCATTGGAATTGCTGTTGTGGAATGCGATTGATCACGGGATTGAAGCGCCAGCGGTGAGGGCGGCCGTAGGAAAGTCAAAGGATGGCGTGATTACGCTCTCTTTACGGCTTGAGGAAAATGAAACGTTGGGGGTGATCACTATTGCTGATGATGGTGCTGGGATCGATGAGGCGGCGGTGCGCGAAAAGGCGGTGAAGAGTGGCTTTGTGGCATCGAGCAAGGAAGCGGAACAGAAAGCGCTTGCTGAGATGATATTCCATTCCGGGCTGAGTACTTCGCCGGTGGTTTCAGCCGTGTCGGGCAGAGGGGTGGGGCTAGATGTGGTGAATACCGAGGTGAGTCGTCTTGGCGGCACTGTTCAGGTGGCGACCTCACCTGGTAAGGGGGCGAGCTTTACCCTTTCTGTGCCACTTTGATGGTGTGCTGGGGCATTTTGTTGCCCAGATAGTCCAAGTACTTAAGATTACCCAAGATCGCCCCAGTGAGTCTGAAGTGCCGCCAGTGCGGCCACGCTGGCTGTTTCGGTGCGTAAGATGCGTGGGCCAAACTGAACCCCCTGAAATCCGCGCTGAGAGGCGCTCTCTATCTCGTTTTCGCTGAGCCCGCCTTCAGGGCCGATTAATAGTGCGATCTCGCCGGGGGGAGGGGCTAGTTGGCGTAAACTGTGAGTGGCGCGATGATGCAGCACGAGCTGCAATGTGTCGCCCCGGTCTTCGCCCAGCCAGTGTGATAATGAGGTGATCGGCAGGATCTCTGGGATGCAATTACGACCACACTGTTCGCAGGCGCTGATGAGGATCCCTTGCCAGTGCTGCAGTCGTTTGGCGGCGCGCTTCTCATCAAGTTTGACGCCGCAGCGTTCGGTCGTGAGCGGAATGATGCGGTTAACGCCGAGCTCAACCGATTTCTGCAGGGTGTAATCCATCCGCTCCCCACGCGAAATGCCTTGTGCTAATGTGACCTGTAGTGGCGACTCACTTTCACGTGGATTGAATGCGTTGACCTGTGCGTGAACTGTTTGGCGTTCAATCGTACTCAATGTCGCGTTATACTCACCACCATTGCCATTGAACAGGGTGATTTCATCACCGGGCTTGAGGCGCAATGCGCGCCCGATATGGTTGGCAGCGCTGCCTTCAATGGAGATTTCTGAGTGGATGGCAATGGCCGTATTAACGTAGATGCGTGGCATGTATAGCTGTAATAATATGAGGCTAATATAGTTTGAGAGTGATGAAAGTGTAACACTTCATTGGTGATGGCGGGGCGGTTGGCGATGTGGTTGGACAATTGTCCTTATGAAATCGGGGTTGTAGTGGGCAATAAAAACGCTACACTCTGCCTCAATGAATAGCTGTCTGGGTGTGTTTGCCCTGAAGTGTTGTTTCAGCCGAATTTGATAAGTACTGTTTAAGGAGATCGAAAAATGAGTGTATTGGTAACCAAAGAAGCCCCAGATTTTACCGCAGTCGCGGCGATGCCAGATGGGAGCTTTAACGAAGAATACAAACTTTCTGATTCGCGTGGTAAGTATGTTGTTCTGTTTTTCTACCCACTGGATTTCACCTTCGTCTGCCCATCTGAATTGATTGCGTTTGATCACAGAATTGCAGAATTCGAAAAGCGTAACGT
>Ga0316204_10006328_pt1 | contig 18317 bp, 13 predicted proteins | sample 6monrhotite_MG_2_FD_205661 | JGI IMG/M metagenome (GOLD analysis project Ga0316204, IMG submission 205661) | Microbial mat bacterial communities from mineral coupon in-situ incubated in ocean water Damariscotta River, Maine, United States -... | ecosystem: Environmental > Aquatic > Marine >... | reverse complement strand
GACTCGGCTGCACGAAGTCGTACTCGACGGCGTAGCCGTGCCGGTGAAAGCGCGCCTGCTCCAGCCCGGGGATCTCGTGCACGAAGGCCTCTTGGGCCTCCTTCGGCAGCGAGGTCGAAACGCCGTTCGCGTAGATCCAATCGGTCTCCAGGCCCTCGGGCTCGAGGAACACCTGGTGCTGGTCGCGATCGGCGAAGCGCATCACCTTGTCCTCGACCGAGGGACAGTAGCGCGGGCCGACGCCCTGGATCGCGCCCGAGTACATCGGCGCGAGGTGAATGTGATCGCGGATGATCGCGTGCGCGCTCGCGTTCGTGTACGTGACGTGGCAAGGACGCTGCTCGATCTCGGGGAAGCGCGCGCGCGACGTCGCCCAGGAGAACGGCCGGGGCACCGGATCACCGTGCTGCTCCTCGAGGCCCTCCCAGCGGATCGACCCCGCGTCCAGCCGCGGCGGCGTTCCGGTCTTGAGGCGCCCGACGGCGAGCTCGAGGCGCGCGAGGTCCCCGACCAGGCCCGTCGACGACTTCTCCCCTGCGCGCCCGCCCTCGGTCTTCTCGAGGCCCATGTGCATCAGGCTGCGCAGGAACGTGCCCGTCGTGAGGATCACGGATCGCCCGGCGAGCTCGCGACCGTCCGCGAGGCGCACGCCCCGCACGACGTTGCCGCCGCCGGGGGCGTAGAGCAGCCCTGCCGCCTCGCCCTCCACGACCTCGAGCCCCTCGGTGGACTCGATCACCTCCGTCACGAAGTCGCGGTAGAGGTGCCGATCGGACTGGCAGCGCGGCGCTCGCACCGCGGCGCCCTTGCGCGTGTTCAGCATCCGGAACTGGATTCCGGTCGCGTCGGCCGCGCGCCCCATGAGACCGCCCAGCGCGTCGATCTCCTTGACGATCTGCCCCTTGCCGAGCCCACCGATGGCGGGGTTGCAGCTCATCTCGCCGAACAGGTCGCGGCGGAAGGAGACGATCGTGGCCCGCGCGCCGAGACGCACGGCCGCCAGGGCCGCCTCGACCCCGGCGTGCCCCCCACCGACGACGATCACGTCCCACTCCGCCTGGGGCGGTGTGGGGTGCGGATGACGCCGAACGGGCGGCGGGGGGAGCTCGGAAGGATCGTGCATGGCGCGGAGGGCCGAGCATTCCACACGGCGGGCCGCCCGGCGGGAAGCCCCTGGGTGCCGCTCCAGGCCGCCCAGGGCCGGCCGCCTCGGATGAAACGGCCGCCATTTCAGCCGAATCCTTGGAAAACCCATTCCCTAACTCAACTGCGGGCGAAGCCGAGGCCGATTGGGGGGGCATGCTGTCATGGGTGTTTCGACACCGGGCCCGATTGGGAGTGATCTACGGCCTGCAGCCCACCACGGAGAGGCGTGAACCGCCGGCGGCCCTGCTGCTGGCTCAAGGGGAATCGTCGTCGTCGGAGGAGGGCTCGGGGGTCCTGGAACCCGGAAACTGGGCGCGCCGCGAGCGTTGGGTCGTCTTCGTCCCGATGCCGAGGCGCGCGGCCTGAGCGCGGGCCTGAGCGCGGGGCGAGGACGTCCTCACGCGACGCGAAGGTGCGTGAAGCGCGGGTTGCGCGCGGCCGCGCGGTAGCCCGCCGGCGTGCGGGCGGTATCCTGGGGTGCTCCCACACCGACCATGATCGCCCTCGCAACCCTCCTCCTGTTCGCCGCCGCGGCGCCCGCCTCCCCCGCCGTCCCGTCGCTCCGCGTAGCCGACGACGACCTCTCGCTCGAAGCGCTCCTGGAGCGCTACCGCAGCGAGCAGCAGCGGCTGTTCGACACCTACCGCGTCGAGGTCGAGAGCGTCGCCACGGCCCTCGAGGCCGTGAAGGGACGCGACCGGACCCGGGAGCTCGAACAGCTGCGCGGCCGGCTGCTCGACCTCGGGCCGCAGGCCACGCCGCTCCTCGTCCCGTACATCGACCCGGGCCTGAAGGCCTCGGACGGCAAGAAGCGTCGCTCCGCGCAGGTCACCCAGGTGCTCCTGCAGCTGTCGACGCGCGCCGTGACGCCCCGGGTCATCGACGTGCTCGAGAAGGGCAGCCTCGAAGGCCAGCGGAACGCGATTCGCGTGCTCGGCGCGAGCGACGACCCCGAGCGCGCCGGCCAGGTGCTCCGCGAGAAGTTCACCGGCGCGACGAGCGGACGGAGAGGCGAGCTGATCACGGCGATCGCGACCCTCGGCACCCCCGCCAACTTCGACTTCCTCGGCGAAGTGCTGGGCAACAAGGACCCGGACGTCGTGCGCTCCGCGATCGAGTCGCTCACGGCCGCGCGCTGCAGCGCGGCCGGACCGAAGATCCTCGACCTCGTCAAGGCGACGCTCGCCGCCGCGTCCCACGTCGACGCGATCGTCGCCTACTACCGGGCCTGCCCGGACGTCGTCGACGAGGAGCACTGCGCCGCGCTCGTTCGGTTCGCCACGTCGCTGACGGGCAACTCGAGGGAAGCGGAGAAGGTCCTGTTCACGATCGGCGACTTCGACGATGTGTGGAGCTCCAAGGTGAAGAAGGACCTGAAGGAGCTCGCTGACAGCCCCAGCACGCGCATCCGCGAGGCCGCGATGATCTGTCTCGTGCGCGCGGGCGACCGCGGCATGCGCCGCAAGCTGCTCGAGGCCTACGACGAGCGCATCGAGGAGAACGATCGGCTGGCCTCGGCCTGGCAGAACCGCGCGGAGGTGAAGTTCCGCATCGGCGACTACAAGGGCGCGATCAAGGACTACACCGAGGCGATGCGCAAGTCCGAGGCCTACCTGCGGACCGAGCCCGAGATCTACATCGGGCTCGCGCGTTCGAACGCGCGCCTCGGCAAGCCGAAGGACGCCGCGGGGTGGCTCGACCGTGGCGGGCTCTCGATCGCGCAGCTCCACGTGCTCGCTCGTGACCCCGACTTCGACGAGGTCCGCGCGGACCCCAAGCTCGCCAAGGTCTTCCGCCTCGGCGAGGAGTAGGCGCTGGTGACGACTGGCCTGGTCAGCACGCGAACGGCGCTGGAGCACGACACCGGCCCGGGGCACGCGGAGCGCCCCGCGCGGCTCGTCGCCGTGCTCGAGCGCCTCGAAGCCTGCGGGCTGATGCAGGAGACGGTGGCGCTCGACGCCCCCCTGGCCTCCATCGAGCCCGTCCAGGCCGCCCACGACGCGTCCTACCTCGAGACGGTGCGTCGCGCCTGCGAGGCCGGGGGTGCCCAGCTCGACCCCGACACGCCCTGCTCCTCGGGATCCTGGGAGGCGACCCTGCGCACCACGGGCGGACTGCTCGCCGCCTGCGACCGCGTGCACGAGGGCGAGTGGTCGAACGCCTTCGTCGCGTCGCGCCCGCCGGGGCACCACGCCGAACACGACCGCGCGATGGGCTTCTGCCTCGTGAACCACGTCGTCGTTGCGGCGCGCCACCTGCAGCGCACCCACGGCTACGAGCGTGTCGCGATTCTCGACTGGGATGTGCATCACGGGAACGGCAGCCAGCACATGACGGAGTCGGACCCGACGCTGTTCTACGGCTCGCTGCACCAGCACCCGCTCTACCCCGGCACCGGGGCAGCCGACGAGCGTGGCCGCGGCGACGGTGAGGGCACCGTCGTGAACCTGCCGCTCCCCGCAGGAACGGGCGACAACGCGTTCCTGACGACCTTCGAGGAGCGCCTGCTCCCTGCGGTCGAGGCCTTCGCGCCGGATTTCCTGCTGCTCTCGGCCGGCTTCGACGCACACGTCGCCGACCCCCTCGCCCAGCTCGAGCTCACCGCGGACGTCTACCGGCGACTGACCGAGCGCTTGACGGCCTTCGCCGCAGAGCGCTGCGGCGGGCGACTCGTCTCGCTGCTCGAGGGCGGCTACAACCTCAACGCCCTCGCCGACTGCGTCGAAGCCCACGTCGGCGAGCTGACGCGCGGCGAGTAGCGTAGGCTGCGCCCATGCGTCTCGACACGAAGCACCACGACCGCGACGTCGCCCGCCTGACCTACGTCTACCCCGTCGTCTCGAGGCGAGCGAAGGGCGTCTCGATCGGGGTCAACCTGAACCCGAACAACGCGTGCAACTTCCGCTGCGTCTACTGCCAGGTCCCGGACCTGCAGTTCGGCAAGGCGCCGGAGATCGACCTGGCGCTGCTCGAACGGGAGCTCGACGGCTTCCTCGATTGGGTCGTCGAAGGCGACTTCATGGAGACGTCGGTCCCCGAGGAGTCGAGGCGCCTGAACGACGTCGCGTTCTCGGGCAACGGTGAGCCCACCAGCGCGGAGCGCTTCGACGAGATCGTGACGCTCGTCGGCCAGGTGCTCGACAAGCACCGGCTGACGGGGAAGATCGACGTCGTCCTGATCACGAACGGTTCGCTCGTCCATCAAGAGACCGTCCAGCGCGGACTCGCGCAGCTGAAGCAGCTCGGCGGGCAGGTGTGGTTCAAGCTGGACTCCGCAACCGAGGCGGGCCAGGCGCGAATCAACGACTACAAGGGAGGGCTCGACCGCGTGCGCGAGAACCTGCGCCTCGCCGCCAGCCTCTGCCCGACGTGGATCCAGACCTGCGCGTTCGAGATGGACGGCGCGCCGCCCAGCGAGGAGGAGCAGGCCGCCTACGTCGAACTCCTGCGGTGGACCCGCGCGGAGGGCCTACCGCTCGAGGGCGTGCTGCTCTACGGCATCGCCCGCGAGTCCCACCAGCCAGAGGCGGAGCGCCTCGGTCGGCTGCCCGAAGCCTGGCTCGAGGCCTACGCCGAGCGTCTGCGCGCCGAGGGTCTCGAGGTTCGCGTCAGTCCCTAGGGACCTCGGTCACGCGCCGCGATACGAGACCGAGGGGGCCGCTCGCGCCCGCCACCACCGCGTGGCTCCGCGCCGTTCAGTCCGGCTTCGCAGCCGCGCGCTTCTGCAGCTCGCGGTCGCGCAGCTCACGGCGCAGCACCTTCATGACCGTCGACTTGGGGAGCTCCGGCAGGAACTCGACCTCGCGCGGGACCTTGTAGGCGGCGAGCTGCTCGCGACAGTAGACGTCGATCTGCTCCAAGGTCATGGACTTCCCCGGCTGCAGCACGATGAACGACTTGACCGTCTCGCCGCGGCGCTCGTCGGGCACGCCGATCGTCGCTGCTTCGAGGATGTCGGGGTGCGCCATGAGGATGTTGTCCACCTCGTCGGGGAAGACCTTCAGCCCCCCCGCCGAGATCATGTCCTTCTTGCGGCCGACGATGCGGAAGTAGCCGTCCTCGTCCATCGTCGCCAGGTCCCCGGAGTGCAGCCAGCCGTTGCGCAGCGTCGCCGCCGTCTCCTCCGGCTTGTTCCAGTAGCCCTGCGTGACCTGCGGGCCGCGAATCAGCAGCTCACCCTCTTCGCCGACCGGCATGTCCTTGTCCGGGTCGTCGACGTCGACGATTCGCATGTCCGTGTCCGAGATCGGAATCCCCACGCTGCCGAGCTTCCGCTCACTCGCGAGCGGGTTGCACGAGGCGACGGGCGACGTCTCGCTCATGCCGAAGCCCTCGAGGATCCGGGCACCGGTGAGCTTTTCGAAGCGCTCGAGCACGTCGATCGGAATCGGCGCAGAGCCCGAGAAGCAGCTACGGACGCTCGAGATGTCGATCTGGTCGATCCCCGGGTAGTTGTTCATCGCGTTGAACAGCGCCGGGACCGCGGGGAAGATCGTGACCTTGTGCTTTGCGGTGCTCTTCACGAGCATCGCGATGTCGCGCGGGTTCGGGATGAGCACCGCCGCGCCGCCGACGGCGACGGCGAGGTTCATCGCCACGGTCATGCCGAAGACGTGAAACAGCGGCAGGCAGGCCATCAGCACCTCCTCACCGTGACGCACGTCCGAGAACCACGCGACGAGCTGCTCGACGTTCGACGCCAGATTCCGGTGGGTGAGCATCGCGCCCTTGGCGACGCCGGTCGTCCCGCCCGTGTACTGCAGCAGCGCGAGGTCGTCGAGCCCGATCTCCGGGCGCGGCGCCTCCGCCGGCGTGCTGCGGATCAGGTCCTTGAAGCGGTGGAGCCCCGGCGCCTTCTCGACCTTGGCCCAGGCGGGCGGACTCTGCTTCTTCAGCTTGAACGGCGCCAACCAGTTCAGCGGGAAGCCGAGGTACTCGGGGATCGACGCGACGATGTAGTTCTTCGGCGGGAGCCTGTCGCGGACGGCGCGCAGGGTCTGGTCCCAGATGAAGTCCGCGACGACGGCCAGCTCGACCTCGGCGTCCTTCCACTGGTGCTCGATCTCGCGCGGCGTGTAGAGCGGGTTGGTCATCACGACCTGCGCGCCGATCGTCAGCGCCGCGTGATACGCGATCACCGCCTGCGGCAGGGTCGGCAACTGGATCGCCACCCGCGTCCCCGGCTTCACGCCGAGGCGCGCCATCGCCCGGCCGAGCCGCTGCACTTCGTCGTACAGCTCGCGGTAGGTGATCTTCTTGTTCATGAAGATCAGGGCCACCGCGCCGGGGAAGCGCTCGACGGTGCTCTCGAAGATGTCGACGAGCGTTCGTCCGGAGTAGTCCAGCGAGGGGGCCACCCCCGCGTCGTAGTGTTCGTGCCAGATGCGAGCTTCCATGGGCTTGCGGCCGTGTGCGGGCCAGCGGGCTCGATCGTGCCGAACGGCCGCCCTCAAGAACAGAGCAGAACCGACAGTCTCTGCTGGAACTCGAGGGTCAGAGGATCCTGGGTGCCGAGCGCCTGGAAGACATCGAGCATGGCCTGGCGCGGCGCATCGTCGTCCTGGTACATCCCCCGCATGCAAGCCTCGAGCAGCTCCTCGAGCCCCTCCTCCGTGCGGCCCGCCGCGACGAGCGCCTTGCCGTAGGCCACTCGCTTGGCGACGTCCTTCGGCGCCGCCTCGAGCGCGGCCAGCAGCTCGTCGACGTCCCCGGCGCTCTCGAGCAGCTCGAGCTTGGCCTGGACGCTCTTGGCATCGTCGAGCTCGCGGCCGGCCTCGTCGAGGGCCGCGTAATGTTCACGCGCGCCCTCCACGTCCTCCGCCTCCAGCAGGCAGCGAGAGAGCGCCGCGCGCGCCTCGGCGTGGCCCGGCTCCGCTTCGACCAGGTCGTGCAGGACGCCGATCGCCGGCACGAGCTCGCCGTTCTCCAGCAGCGTGCGCGCTTCCGCCAGCGGATCCCCCGCGGCGCTCGGCGCGACGTGCTTGGCCAGGAAGTCCTTGATCTCCTTGTACGGCAGTGCGCCCGAGAACGCGTCGACGGGCCGTCCGTCCACGATCAGGACGACCGTCGGAACGCTCTGGATACGGAAGGCCTGCGCGATGTCCGGGTTCGCGTCGATGTCGACCTTGGCGAGGACGAGGCCGCCCGCGTACTCCTCGGTGACCTGCTCCAGCACCGGCCCGAGCGCCTTACACGGTTCGCACCACTCGGCCCAGAAGTCCACGAGGACGGGAGTCTCGGAAGAGCCGACGAGGACGGTCTGTTCGAAGTTCTGGAGATCGACGTCGATGACGTGCTTGGAGGCGCTCATGGCAGGTTCGTTCGGGCGGTGGGCGGTCGCGGGGGCCAGAGTCTAGCCCGGACGCCCCGCCGGTCACTCCCCGCTCGGCGGCCTTAGTCTTCGGAAGGCGCCGCAGGCGCGCCACCGATCGCTGCGAGCGCGTTCACCGCGCGGTCCTGCAGGAGCGCCAGCCGCGGATCGACCCCTGGCCCCGGCCAGGCGTTCGGCAGCGTCTTCAGCAGCGCCGGCAGGAGCGCATCGAGCGCGGCCGGGCGCAGGTCCGGCACCGCCGCCTGCCCCTTCGAGATGAGCAGCGTGGTCAGCGCTCCGTCCTCGCCGGCGACGCGCACCTGCTCGATGTCGCAGCCGGCCTCCCCCCAGTAGCGATCGTCTCCGCAGGCCGCCGTGGCGGCGCGGGCCGCCCGCAGGAGCTCGGCGACGGTCCCGGGCGGGAGCTCGACCTTGGCCGCGCGACCGGTGCCGACGTAGAGGACATCGGCTTCGTTCCAGCGCAGGAACAACTCGCCCGCGCGGCAGGAACGCAGCTCGAGGCCGAGCACGTCGCCCTCGGTCGGTCCGCCGGCCAGCGCGAGCCCGGGCAGCATCGGCAGCGCGCCGCCCGAGCGCTCGAGGATCTCCCCGCGCAGCGCACCGAGCGCAGCGGCGTTCCCCTCGCTGTCCGGCGCGTCCTCCGCCCGGAAACCGAAGTCGTCGCCGAGCCGCTCTTTCAGGAGTCGCAGCGCGGCGAAGCGCGCCTGCTCACCGAACGGCACGCCGAAGTAGGTGTCGGTTCGCTCGAGCTCGACGGAGAGCACGTAGAGGTACGCCGGGCGTCCCCAGTCCGCCAGCTGCGCGGCCGCGGCCCGGCGCACGCGATCGCTCGGGTCACCGACCAGCTCCTGCAGGCGCCGAATGCCGCGCTCGCGCTCGGCGTCGAGCGTGCCCAGTCCCAGGACGCCGGCCCGACGCACCTCGGCCAGCGGGTCGCGCGTGAAGCCGAAGAAGCGCTCGAGCTCGGTCGCCTGCGGACGCAGGGCGAGGGTGCGCGCGGCCGGAGACCGCCAGGCGAACTCGGCGTCGGCGACGCGCTGCCAGAGCAGTGCGCGCAGCGCAGCCTCGTCGAACTCGCCGAGGACCTCGACGAGGTGCTGGCCCATGCCTTCGATGCCGGCGCCGTCCTCACCCGCGAGCTCGAGCAGACGCGCGGCCGCGGGCGCCCCCAGCTTGACGAGTCGTCGCGCCGCCTGCGGCCGCACCGGAATGCGCCCGGTGCGCGCCAGGTCGATGTACTTCTCGAGCTTGGCCGCCTGCTCCGCGTCCGGCGCGGGCGGCGGCGTCGCGTCCTGGGACCCCGAGCTCGCCGCCTGCAGACCGCCGAGCGCGAGGAGAACGATCAGGGCGAGGCGAACGGGGCTCACAGGACGAGGGTCTCGATCTTGAGCCGGTAGAGGCTCTCGACGAAGCCGTCCTCGTCCTCCTTCTCGCTCACCTCGAAGGTCCCGACGAGCGTCAGCTCAGCCGGCGAGAAGGAGGTCGTGCCGCTCTCGATCGAGACGCGCACGAAGTGCTGGACCTTGCCGGTGCCGCAGCCGCAGGAGTCGTTCGTCAGGTCGAACCACGTCTGGCCCTCGGTCGTTCCGTTGCGCATGAAGCCGCTGACCTCGACGCGCTGCCCGTCGTAGACGGAGACGTCCTCCGGGATGTCGTCTCCCGGCTCCCACTCGATGCTCATCAGCTTCTGGAGACTGACCTCGATCGCGTCCCCGGCCAGGCGTTGCTGCGCCGCGGGCGCGGACTCAGCGGAGGTCGCAGGCGCGCTGACGGCGACAGCTGCCGCGAGGGCGGGCAGGAGCAGGGCGCGGAGCGGGAGTTGGATCATGGTCGGGTCCTCGGGCTCTCTAGTCTTCGGCCGTGACGGCGGTCGCGCTGATGCGATAGACGCCGAGGGCGAACCCGGCCTCGTCCTGGTCCCCTCCGAGGGTCAGCTTGCCCGTCACGCGCATCGGCATGTACGCGCGGTACTCGGCCTCCGTGCCTTCCTCGACGACGACGTCGACCCACTCGTCCGGCATCGGGGCGCCGCCGAAGCAGCAGCCGAGCAGGTCGCGGACGAGCATGAAGTCGCGCACGTTGCCGCCCTTCTCGATCCTGCCGGGGATCATGTAGCCGACCAGGCTGACGACCTTGCCCTCGAGGCGCGTGATCTCCTTCGGGAACTCGAGGTCGGCGACGTCCTCGCCTTCGTACTCCTCGGGGAACAGCATGAGGTCGAGCATCGCGTCGACGTCGTAGTCGATCAGCGAGAGGTCGCGGAAGCCGATCTCGACCGGGCCGGAGGGCTCGGGTTCCGGTTCCGGTTCCGGTTCCGGCTCGGTGGCGGCCACTGCCTCGGGCCCGTCGCCCTCCGCAGCGCCGCTCGTGAGCGAGCCATCGTCCGGAGCGAGCGCGTCGTCCGATGCTGCCACGTCCTCCGTGGGCACCGCAGCCACCTCGGCGACCGGCTCCGCCGGGTCCTCGGAGCCGTCGATCGCGGCGCCCTGAACCGGCAGGGTCGCGACGGGAGCGGCGGAGTCGACATCGCAGCCCGCGGCGAGCGCGAGCAGGAGCGGGAGGAGGCGTTTCACGGGTTCCAGGTATAGACGGAGAGGCCGTGGATCACGACCCCTGGGACAGGGTTTGGGCCACGTCGGTCGCGTAGGCCTTGAGGGCGGGCAGGAGACCGGCGACGGCGCCCATCGCGAGCATCCCGATCGGGGTCCACAGGAACGCGGGGTGCCAGACCCAGAGGTCCAGGACCACGCCCGTCTGGTCGCGCACGAGCCCCCCGGCGCCGAGCAGGATCGCCACGAAGACGAGGTAGCCGAGCGCGCAGCCGAGGAGGGCGATCACCTGGGCCTCGACGAGGATCACACCGAAGACGGTCGCGCGGCGCGCGCCGAGCGAGCGCAGGATCGCGAACTCGCGGCGGCGCTCGTTCATCGTGTTGTAGAGGCTCGCGAGGATCGAGCCCGCGGCGACGACCACGACCAGGTACGCGACGACCTCGAGGATGCGCGCCATCCAGCCGAGCTTGTCGAACAGCTGCGCCATCGTCGCGCCGATCGGCCACGCGAGCGTCGCTTCCTTGCCGACGCGGTTGATCTGGTTCGAGAGCGAGAAGCCGGCCTGCGGGCTCTTGAGCTTCAGCACGACCGCCGAGAGCTCCTTGTGCCCGTCCTCGATCGCGACGCCGTCCTCGGGCTCGTACTCCTCGCCCGTGCCGCGCAGCCGGTGGCCGTCCATGCGCCAGATGCCCTCGAGCGGGATCCAGATGACGCGGTCGTTCGGCGAGTTGGTCGGTTCGAGCACGCCGCAGACGACGTACTCCTCCTCGTGGACGTGGTCCTCGATCGGGTTGCGCTCGACGCCGTGGCTCGGGTGCAGGTGCGAGCCGACGCCGAGGCCGGTCTCGCGCGCGACGCGCGCGCCGATGACGGCCTCCCGGCGGCCCGCGTCGAACGCGCGGCTCCCGGGCTGCAGCTCGAAGCGCTTGCCCTCGCTGTACTCGAAGCGCGTGAACACCTCCTCGCTCGTGCCCACGATGCGGTAGCCCTCGTAGTTGTCGCCGAGGGCGTAGGGCAGCGCCAGTTCGACGCGCTTGTCGTCGCGCAGCTCCTCGTAGAGCCGCCACGGAACGTTCCCGGGCGACGTCTCGAGGTGGAACACGGTGTTCAGGACCAGCTGCACCTGGCTGCCGCGCGCGCCGAGCACGGCGTCGAAGCCGAGCGGCCCGCCGGTGAACGCCATGCGCGCCTGCTGGCTGACGGCGAAGACCGCCATGACGAGCCCGGTCGCGAGCGCGACCGAGAGCACCGTGATGGTCGTCGACAACAGGTGGCGGCGCAGGCTGCGCCCGACGATGAGGCGAAGACCGCTCATGCCGGGCCTCCCACCGAGGCGCGATTCAGGTCGGCCAGGTCGAGGCGCGTGTCGAAGGTCGCGAGCAGGTGCGCGTCGTGACTGACGAGCAGGAGCGCAGCGCCCTCCTCCTCGCACAGCCCCCGCAGGAGCTTCAGCGCCTCCTCGGCGTTCTGCACGTCGAGGCTGCCCGTCGGCTCGTCGGCGAGGACGAGCTTCGGCCGGTTCGCCAGCGCGCGCGCGACCGCGACGCGCTGCTGCTGGCCGATCGAGAGCTGATGCGGCCGGTGGTTCAGGCGGTCGCCGAGGCCGAGGCGCTCGAGCAGCCCGCGCGCCAGCGCGCGGTCCGGCCCGGGCCCGAACATCATCCCGAGCAGCACGTTCTCCAGCGCGCTGTAGCCCTCGAGCAGGAAGAAGCGCTGGTAGACGTAGCCGATCTCGTTGGCCCGCAGCCGATCGCGCTCCGCGTCGGAGAGCCCGACCAGCTCGCGGCCGTCGAGCTGGATCGAGCCCTGGTCCGGCGTGGCGATGCCCGAGATCAGGTTCAGGAACGTCGTCTTGCCGCAGCCGCTGCGGCCGGCGAGCGCGACCTGACGTCCCGCCTCCAGCTGGAAGCTCGGGATGTCGATGACGGTGCGTGCCACGCCGTCCGGGTCGACGTAGTCCTTGCGGAGGTTCGAGATGTGCAGTAGCGCCATGGGTGCGGCATTGTACGGTTGGCGCCGCCCTGGACAATCGAGGCCGACGCTCCCCCACCTCGATCCGAACATGCTGCTGACGCGAACCTTGCTCCGCCACCGCCACCGCCGCCTCTCGGCGCTGTGCGCAGGGCTCTTGCTCGGCCTGGGCCTCGCCGGCTGCGCGGAGGAGACCCGCGGCGCGATGCAAGACAGCGAGGTCGGAGGAGCTCCGCCGCGTGGCCACGGCGGCCGTGGGGTGCTCGTGATCGCGATCGACTCGCTGCGCGCGGACCACACCACGCCGTCTGGATACGACCGCAACACCACCCCGGCGCTCGCTGGGCTCGTCGCGGAGGGAGCGGCGCTCGTGCAGACCTTCAGCACGGGGCCGGAGATGACCTCCAGCCACACGGCCCTGCTCACGGGCTGCGATCCGGTCATCGGTCGCCAACCCCTGCCGGACGACGCGGGGGCCTTCTCGCCGTCGCGCCGCTGGCTGATCCCGGACCAGACCCCGTCGCTCGCCGCCGAGTACCTCGCCGCCGGCTACGCGACCGCCTGCTTCGTCGACCACTCCTGGCTGGCGCCGGAGCTCGGCTTCTACCGAGGCTTCGAGCGCTACGACGAGTTCGAAGGCGGGCTCGAGGTCGACGAGAACGACTTCGGCGCGGCCCAGCTCGGGCGCAGGGTGCTGAACTGGATCCGCTCGCTCGACCGCGATCGCGACTGGTTCGCCTACGTGCAGGTCTCCGACCTCGAGCGCTCCCTGCGCCACGAGGAGGAGCGGCGCACCAACTTCTTCGAGGCTCGTCCCGAGCTCACGGAGGTGCCGCCGGTCGTGGAGGCCGACCGGGCCTTCTTCGCGATCCCCCGCCGCCTGTGGTCCGGCGGCCCGCGCACGGTCGGCGAGTACGAGGCGGCCTACGACGAGTACCTGCGCCGCCTCGACTCGAAGCTCGGCCGGCTGTTCGCGCGGCTCGACGCCCTCGGCCTCGATGACCTCACGATCTGCGTCGTCGGGACGTACGGCATGGGCTTCGGCGAGTCCGGCCTCTACCTCGACCACGGCACGCTGAGCGACGTCGACCTGCACGTGCCGCTCGTGATCCGCTTTCCGCGGTCGAGCCAGCTCCCGCGCGGCCAGCTCGCCCGCGGACTCGCGAGCACGCTCGACGTCGCGCCGACGCTGCTCGAGCTCAGCGGTATCGAGCGACCGAGCGGTATGCACGGCGTCTCGCAGGTGCCTGCCCTGAGCCTGCCGGACGGCCCGCCCGTACGAGAAGTCTGCTTCTCCACCGGCGGCGTCTCGAGCGGCTTCGCCGTGCATGACCGGCGCTACAGCTACCAGTCCACGGTCCACGCCATTCGCGGGGACGCCGACCTCGTGGCCTCCTGGTACGGAACCCCGTATCCGGCGAAACGCGACCGCAGGCGGCACATGCGCGACCGCGAGTCCGGCGCGGGTCCGGGGGACCTCGAGCAGAGCTCGCCGAACCTCGAACGAGCCGACGAGCTGCAGAAGCTCGGCGACGCCTGGTACTCGTGGATGGAGCGGACGCGCTTGGCCTTGCACAACCCGCCGTGGGTCACGCGCCCGACCTCGGAGCGAGAGCTGGCCGAGCTCCGCCGACGCGGGTTGATCCCCGAGCCCGAACCCGAGCGCTGAGCGGGCGCGCGGCCTGCGAAGCACGCCCCCGAGCCCTCGCGGACTCGGGGGCGTGTCTCGCGCTCAGCCGAACTGGATGCCCTGGGCGAGCGGCAGCTCGGTCGAGTAGTTGACCGTGTTCGTCTGCCGGCGCATGTAGGCCTTCCAGGCGTCCGAACCCGACTCGCGGCCACCGCCGGTCTCCTTCTCGCCGCCGAAGGCGCCGCCGATCTCGGCGCCGGACGTCCCGATGTTGACGTTCGCGATGCCGCAGTCGGAGCCCGCGGCGGAGAGGAAGCGCTCGGCGTTGCGCACGTCGTTCGTGAAGATCGCCGAGGAGAGGCCCTGGGGCACGGCGTTGTGCTTGGCGATCGCGTCGTCGAGGTCGTCGACCGGGATGATGTAGAGCAGGGGCCCGAAGGTCTCGTTCTGCACCACCTCGTAGTGGTTCTCCACGCGCATGACGGCCGGCACGACGTAGTTGCCGCCGGCCAGCTCGCCCTCGAGCTGGACGCGACCGCCGCCGCACAACAGCTCGCCGCCGGCGGCCTTGGCCTTCTCGATCGAGTCCTGCATCGCGTCGCAGGACTCGGGCGAGATCAGCGGGCCGCACAGCGTGCCCTCCGCGAGCGGGTCGCCGATGCGGATGTCCTGGTAGGCGCGCTGCAGGCGCTGGACGAACTCCGCTTCGATGCCCTTCTGGATCAGGATCCGACGCGTCGAGGTGCAGCGCTGGCCCGCGGTACCGACCGCGCCGAAGAGCGTGGCGTGCAGCGCCATCTCGAGGTCGGCGTCGTCGAGGACGACCATCGCGTTGTTGCCCCCGAGCTCGAGGATCGTCCGGCCGAAGCGGCCCGCGACCTTCTGGCCGACGTGGCGCCCCACCGCGCTCGAGCCGGTGAAGGAGATCAGCGGCAGCCGCTTGTCCTCGAGCATCGGCTCGCCGACGTCCTCGACCGTTCCGATCACGAGGGTCGCGAGCGCGCCGAGCCCTTCGGCCTCGAGGACCGGGCGGACGACGTTGGTCAGGCCGATCGCGCACAGCGGCGAGGCCGGCGCCGGCTTCCAGACGCACGGATCACCGGAGATCCACGCGAGCATCGAGTTCCAGCCCCAGACGGCCATCGGGAAGTTGAAGGCGGTGATGACGCCGACGACGCCCAGCGGGTGGTACTGCTCGCGCATCGCGTGGCCCGGGCGCTCCGAGTGCATCGAGAGGCCGTAGAGCATGCGCGACTGGCCGACGGCGAAGTCCGCGATGTCGATGGCCTCCTGGACCTCGCCGAGGCCCTCCTGGAGGATCTTGCCCATCTCGAGCGTGATCAGACGGCCGAGGGCGTCCTTCTTGGCGCGCATGGCCTCGCCGCACTTGCGGACGAGCTCGCCGCGGTGCGGGGCGGGCATCGTGCGCAGCTTCTGGAACGCGGCCTGGGCGGCCTCGACGCAAACCTCGTACTCGGCGCGCGTCGCTTGGCGCACCTTGGCGATCGGCTTGCCGGTGGCGGGGCTCGTGCTGACGAGCCACTCGCCGGAGGTCTCGAGCCACTGGCCGTTGTAGGCGCCGGGGTTCTCGTCCTGGATGCCGAGTTCGCGGAGGAAGTCCATGTCGATTGCGGGTCTTGTCAGGGGGCCTGGGGCGGGATGCGGGCGAGCACGATAACGCGACCCCACTGCGGCGGCCAGGGGCCTGGGTGGCCGAGTGGGAGGATGGGTGGCTGGGAATGCCGCGGGGAGTCGATGGGCGGCCGGGGCGTGCGAAGGGCACTCGGGCGCACGGCCTGGGCCCTCGATGTTCGGTTCGGGCCCTCACGGCAGAGAGGCGCCCTGTCGTCAACGGGGATTTAGTGGGAGGAACGGAGGGACGGAGGAACGGAGGGTCCTTGCAGCTCGCGCGGTTCGGCAGCCCTGGTTGAACGGCCTCGGCAGCTGTTCGGCTTCGCCGGGAAGAGAGAGAGATAGAAGATCGATCAGCCGCTCCGCGGCTGTTCGGCCTCCGGCCGAACAGCCGCGGAGCGGCTGGATCTATTTCTTCTTCTTCTCGGCCTAGCCGATCGAGGCCGAACCCGATCACCCATCGCTGCAGGGCCATCGGGGCTGCAGAACCCCTCCGTTCCTCCGTCCCTCCGTTCCTCCCACTAAATTCCCGTTGACGACAGGGCGCCTCTCTGCCGTGAGGGCCCGAACCGATCAGACTCATCTGGACCGCCACGTTGCGGGCACCCGATCCGGACCGGGCCGGGCCCGGCGACAATGACCCAGGATTCATATCTGCCGCCAACGCCCCTCTGCCTGCTTCGTCCTCGCTGTCCTCTGGGCGACCTCTCCGCACCGAACGCGTCAAGTCCATTGACGCAGCAGCGGGCTCACCGACTCAGCCCCGAGGTCTCCGCGATCTGGCGCCGGGCCGGGCTGAAGCTCGACGGTGACGCCTGAGGAGGACGCGGCGGCCCCGCCCGAGGGCAGGCTGCGGCGTGCGGTTCGTGCACGCCTGAAGTGCGCTTTCGCGTGCCACGCGCGGTGCCGCGTCCGGCGCCCTTGTGGACGCCCCGTGCGGGTCTAGGATCGATGTGGGAACCGCCACGCAGCGGGCCCGGCGCTTGCAAGCTGGCCGCGCCGAACGCCCGCCCTCGATCCGCCGATCGGTGGCCGCCCTCCCGCACCGGAGCCCGCCATGCTGCACCGCACCCTCACCGCCCTCCTCCTCCTGTTGCCCCTCGCCGCAGCGCCGGCCGCAAGCGCGGCTGGGTCGGAGGACGACCTGCGTGACACCGTCACCCTCGCGAAGGGAGGCGTCCTGCGCGGACGCGTGCTGGAGCGCTACGGCGACGAGGAGATCGTGCTCTACGTGGGCACGAACCAGAAGAAGATCGCCAAGAAGGACGTCGCCGAGATCCGCACGGTTCGCGACGCCCTGGACGACTTCCTGCTCGGCCACAGCCCGAACCAGACGATCGAAGAGGAGTGGGCACGTGTGCAGCTCGCCAAGGACCTGCAGCTGCCCGAGATGGCCGACGTGCAGGCCTGGCGGGTCCTCGTCATGGACCCCCAGCACAAGGGCGCGAACGAGCACCTCGGCCACCCGCTGCACCGAGGCGAGTACCGCTGGCTCCACGGCAAGCGCCGCAAGAAGGACAAGCTGACTCCGGAGGACTTCAACGAGCGCATCCGCGAGTGGAAGACGCGCTTCCGGCTCGAGTCGGAGCACTACATCGTCGAGACGGACACGAGCATCGATCAGGCCATCGCGACGCTGTTCGACCTCGAGCTGGTCTACCTGTACTGGATGGACACGTTCGGTGAGGAGATCAACGCGGGCGAGGACGTGTACGTCGAGGACCACAAGATGACAGCGTGGATCTACCGCGACATCGACGACGACGGCTTCAAGCTCTACTACAACTCGAATCGAGAGCCGCTCTACGACCCCTCCCAGGTCACGCGCACCGAGCTCGGCAACCCGAACCTGCTGCTCACCTACTACTCGGAGACGAGCGGCGACCGCCCGTTGCAGCTGTTCGACCTGGCCGTGCAGCAGCTGATGTACAGCACGCTCGTGCTCTCGCGCCGGGACGGCTGGATCCCGAACCAGCAGTACACGATCCCCGCCCACTGGGCCGAGCTCGGCTTCGGCTACTGGCTGGGCCGTCAGTTCGGCGGGCGCGCGGGCTACGCGCGCCACCAGCCGTTCGTCGCCGAGGCGCGCAATCGGAACCTCGCGAACCTGTTCCTCTCCAGGGGGCCGCTCTCGAACGGCAGCAAACGCCGCGAGGTCACGAACCTGATCGGGCTCGAGCGCCGCTACTACTACATCCTCGGCGACGACCACATCAGCGAGATCTACCGCGCCAAGGCGCGCAGCTTCTTCCGCTTCCTGATCGAGCAGGACCCCAACGTCGTCGTGAACAACCGCGTGGTCGGTTCGGGCCGCCAGGGGCTGATGCAGTACCTGCGCGAGGTCTACATCTCCCCGACCTCGCACTCGACGAGCGCCTTCGACAAGGCCCTCGGCGGGAAGGTCGAGCTGCTCTACGAGCCCTGGGTGCGCTGGCGGCTGTAGGGCGAGTCCGAGCCAGGAGCTCGCTCGCTCGAGCGTGACGCCGGACAGGCGTCCTCGCGGCGCTGTGGCCACAGGGGCTCCAGGTGGGGCTACGCCGGTCTCGCGAAGAGGAACCCTGCGCCACGGCCGATTTTCCCCTGCCGCCCCTTCTCGATGAGGGGGCGGTCCCTATTCTGTTCCGCCCCATGGCCGACAAGATCATCTACCACGTCCAGGACTTGCGGAAGAGCTTCGGGCTCGACGAGATCCTGAAGGGCATCACGCTCTCCTTCTTCGACGACGCCAAGATCGGCGTCATCGGGCGCAACGGCGCCGGAAAGTCGACCCTGCTGCGCATCATCGCGGGCCAGGACGACAAGTTCGAGGGCATCGCCAAGCCCACGAGCGACGACGTGAAGATCGGCTACCTCGAGCAGGAGCCGCCGCTCAACGAGGAGCTCGACGTCATGGGCAACCTGCGCGAGGCCGTCGCGCCGCTGCTCGCCATCGAGGAGCGCTACAACGAGGTCTGCATGGACATGGAGGGGCGCGAAGACGAGTTCGCGACGCTCCAGGAGCAGATGGAGCACTACGCGATCTGGGACATCGAGAGTCGCCTGCAGCAGGCGATGG
>Ga0316204_10006326_pt1 | contig 18321 bp, 16 predicted proteins | sample 6monrhotite_MG_2_FD_205661 | JGI IMG/M metagenome (GOLD analysis project Ga0316204, IMG submission 205661) | Microbial mat bacterial communities from mineral coupon in-situ incubated in ocean water Damariscotta River, Maine, United States -... | ecosystem: Environmental > Aquatic > Marine >... | reverse complement strand
TTTATCCTCAGTCTTTGTTTACCGCCTATCATACTGAATATTTTGAGAAAAGTTTACGAATACTTTTTTGATACTGCGCTAAGGCGCCCATGTTTGCTAGACTCTATTCTCTAGCGGGAGGTGCTGATGAAACATCAGGATTTGCAGCGGATAAGCTCTAGCGGAAGTTGTTTTGTGCGACGCGACAACAATAACCGGCTCAAACTCTCCAAGCCAAGATTTAGCAGCGTGAATGGAAATAAATTTTGGGTGGTCGATGGCGGGAATACCATCTTTTGGTGGTCCACCCGATAAAATTTCGTGTAATTCGATACTTTTTTTAGAAAAATCAGTTTTCGGCCACTCTACTTTATCAGCAATAAAACCTTGGTTAAATAATGACTGAGCATAGGATAGTTGTATGATAAAAAAATAGAAAAATATAATGCTGAGAATTTTCACGGGAGGCTACTCTTTGCTGTCTGTTTGAATAGCTGACGCCTCTGGTGGTGAAACGTTACGGGTTGTTTTGTAGTCGATTTCTGCGAAATTAACTTTCATAAGAAAACGAAAAGCATGTGATACAATTGCCGCTTCATTTATTTTGGTTAGAGAATTGAAAAAAATGTTTACACGATCTGTATCTTTTATTGGTTTAACTTTGCTCTCGTTATTATTGATGGGATGTGGTGGTAAAGCTGAAGTTTCAGTTGAGCACGCCTTTGTCAAAGAACTGCAAATTATTGATCATGTTTTGGGAGAAGGAACCAAAACCCGAAATAGCCAAAGAGTGGCAGTACACTACACCGGGTGGTTGTATGACGACAACGCAGCAGATAAAAAGGGTGAGAAATTCGATAGCTCTTATGATAGAAAACGCCCGTTAGTTTTTTCTCTCGGTAATCGTGACGTAATTCAAGGTTGGGAGAAGGGCTTGTTGGAGATGCGTGCAGGCGGGAAGCGTACGTTAATTATTCCTCCGAGCCTTGCTTATGGTTCAAAAGGCGCTGGCTCTTCAATTCCGCCTAATGCTGCGTTAGTATTCGACATTGAATTGTTAAAAGCTGGGTGACAAAGGAAATTTTAATGATAGAAACAGAATCAGGCCTTAAATATGAAATTCTCCAAGAAGGTGATGGAGAAGAAGCGGTAAGTGGAAAAAGTGTTACAGTTCACTACACCGGGTGGTTAGTTGACGGTAGTAAATTCGATTCCAGTGTTGATCGAAATAGTCCATTTTCCTTTTCATTAGGCAAAGGTATGGTAATACAAGGTTGGGATGAAGGTGTTGCCGGAATGAAAATTGGCGAAAAGCGAAAATTAACAATTCCTGCTGAATTAGGCTATGGTTCTAGAGGTGCTGGAACTGTTATTCCACCCGATGCGACATTGGTTTTTGACGTGGAGTTGATGGAAGTTAATTAATTTTCCTGCTGATCACGCTTTATCAAACGGGTGCATAGTTGTGTACCCGTTTTTTTATCTTGTTTTTTATCTCTCAGGCTTTAATCTTAATAGTGAGGCGGTGGCATCTCTTCTGAAACATGTGCAACATTTGATGGTTGTAGTTGTTTAATCTGATCTTGAAGTAATTGAATACGTTGATTTATAAATACGACCTCTGACTGTAAGCTGACAACCGTCTGGTTTAAATCTTGTATTGTGCTTTCTTGAAATGCGAGTTTGGATTCTAACTCAATAATTTTATCTTCCACAAGTACTCTCCTTAGGATACTGACTGAAAAAATTGCCCAACGGCATTTGACAAGCTTTCTGAGCGCTCGGGATTACGAAAGTCACCTAATATTCGAACACGCATACCAGGAATAAACATTAAATCGATAATTACCGCGTTAAAGTAGTCTTGTCCTGCTTGATTATTCGATAAATTATCTAAAAAAAGCCTCCTGAGTTTTTCATCCTCTAAACATTGCCAAGCTTTTGCTGAAATCGCGATGATTACTTGTGGATCTGTTGAAATATTTGCGTTTTTCAACACCTCAATAATGAGTTGCTGTAAAATTCCTGTGGCTTTAGTGTTTGCTATTGCTCGAATACAGTTGAGTGCGGTTGCTGGGCTATCGGGTGTTGCTTGATAGCGTTTCAGCAAAGCTTCTGCGAGCCTTGTTGGGCAGGTTTCATTTTCTAAATATTGGCAGAATGCAGCAAAAGGTTGCTCCGGCAATTTCGGTAATGCTTTTAAAAACAGCTCTTCAATTTCTTTTTCTTCGCTGCGCACGCAAGCATCTGCGATTCCTTGGATACCTAAGGTATCCCATGATTCGTAATTCCCACTTTTTAAATAATCAACAGCGCCTTGAAAAAATTGTGATGGTTCTTGCTGAAGCGTTTTTAATGCTTTTGCATGAAATATCGCCATTTTCTCCTGGGTCGGTTTAAAAACATAAGGATTATCTTTTAACGCGTGGGTCAGGTTTTCAGATGCGCCATGCTCCATCTGCTCTTTTAAACGAGACATTAATAAATGTAGAAACTCGTCGCGCGCTGAGAGTTGAATGCATCCTGTTTCATCTAATGGCATTCGCAAGAACCAGATATTGTGCTGTGTTTTATCTTTCTTGTGCCAAAAAAGCAGCGCTACCCAGGCTGTTTGTTGAAAAGGGTAGTAATAAGGCAGCTCGCCGTTTTCAAATTGTTGAAATTCACTCAAAGGAATTTTTGTCACTCGACGGCCCATGTCGAATACGCGTATTTGTGTTTCTGCGTTACTTAAAAACTGTGTTAACAAAGTTTGTTCAGACATTTTCAATTATCAAATTAGGAGGGGCGTGATTATATAGTGCACAAGGCCATGTCGTAAAATGGATGTGTTAAAATGTTTAATTACTCTACACAAATAATAGGCAGAATTAATGATCTCAGGCAATATTTCGAAAATGTACACACAATTAACTGACACCGTCGCCTACGAACTGCCTATGGGCGATGAGAAAATACCCATGAACGAGTATATCGGTCGCGAAATTGTGTTGACTTACACAGGAGTTATTAATTGTACACATTGTGGTCGAAAAACCAAAAAAAGTTATAGCCAAGGCCACTGTTACCCATGTATGAGCAAACTCGCTTCCTGCGATATGTGTATTATGAAACCAGAAACCTGTCACTTCGATCAAGGAACTTGTCGCGAGCCGGAATGGGCGCAAAGCCATTGTATGCAGCCACACTATGTGTATCTGGCTAATTCTTCGGGTGTAAAAGTTGGTATCACTCGTGAGACACAAATACCCACACGTTGGATCGATCAAGGGGCTATTCAAGCGCTACCTATTGCAAAAGTTGATACGCGATACCATGTGGGTTTAATGGAGGTAGCCATTAAATCTCAGTTAAATGACAAAACAGACTGGCGGAAAATGCTTAAGAACCAAGTGGAAAAGCTGAATCTCAGCGTTATTCGAGATCAGATATTTAACAGTTGTCAGGACGATATAGCAATGCTTGCTGAACAATTCGGCGAAGGCAACCTCTCTCTAATCGACAATGCAGAGCAGGTTGAAATCAACTATCCGGTTATCGAATATCCTGAAAAAGTTAAAGCACATAATTTCGATAAAACAGAAGAAGTCTCCGGTTTACTTAAAGGCATAAAAGGACAATATTTAATTTTTGATACTGGTGTATTGAATGTAAGGAAGTTTACGGGGTATGAGCTTAGGTTGTCTGTTTGAGTGATTGCTTGTTAATAAATTCCCTAAGCCGAGGCATGTAATCGTTATTCGATTTCTTTCCTTGATAAGTGAGGGGGGGAATTGAGGGATTAACTGGCTTTCTTTTTGTGTTAGGTACTATTTTGTCGATTGGCTGTAATGCAAAGGCCAATTAAACAAAATTGAAGTGAAAAAAATGGATTTTAATTGATGAAACTCTAATTAAGATAGGTTATTGTTTAACTAATATTGATAGTTGTACCTGCTGTTGAGGGTGGTGGTTTGTTGTTCGATTGAAGCAAGTGTGAAATAACAGGATAATAAGGATAAAAATGCGTAAAACGGTCAATTATTGTCTCATATTAATGTTTGTTGTCATTTTAAGCGCTTGTGGCGGTGGTGAGCTTGGTTCTCCAACTGACTCTGATGATTCCCCGTTGGACGGCAACTTGTTCAGTCTGACTGAATTAGATTTGTCTGCGAACGCGGAAAATGCCATAGAACTTAACTTGCCAGATAGTGCCGCAACTCAATCATTCAAAGTCTATTGGTCACGTAATCAACATTTCGCAGATGCCCAGTCCCGTGTCATTGATAACCAATCCAGCTTCTTATTTTCTACTGAAATGCTTTCAGAGTTTTCCCCAGGAGATACCGTCTATGTGAGTGTCACTGTGATAGAAGACGGTGTTGAAAAAAACAGATCTCCAATAACGCAATTTGTTATTCCGCCATTACCTCCCACTGATCTACAAGTCGTAGGCATTGGTTCGTACGAGGTGAATATTAGTTGGAAGGGTAAAGCAGAAAAATACAATATTTATTGGTCAACCGATCCAGAACTTAACTTTGATAAATTTACGGGGACGGTGCAGATTAAAGGAGTTGGCAATAATTATTCTCATAGTTTTGTCGATGCCGAGCCTGGTGACTCCATTTACTTTTTCGTGTCGTCGGTTGAAGGAGGAGTTGAAAGTTTTGCATCTGAGGTTGTCTCCTTCAAGAAAGTCGCAATAGGTATACAAGGAGCGCCAGATGAAACTGTTTATATGGCTGCCATTGAGATTACCCCAAACTCAGCCACGATTCCGCTTTTTTCAACTCAATCCTTGGCTGCAACTGCCATTTTTTCTGACAATAGTACGGAAGACATTACTAGTGAAGTTTTGTGGAAAAAACTGAGCGCTATCGTCACGGTAGATGAAAATGGCGTGGTTTTTGGCAACGCTCCAGGAACAGCAACAGTCACAGCAACTTTAGACGGGATTGTTGGCAATACATCAATTACTGTACTTGATTCTGAAGAACCTTTAGAGCAAGAGGAAATTTCTATAACTTCGCTGTCGATTTCACCTGATGATTTAATAATTCCCGTCGATTCAACCCACAAATTAACAGTGACTGCTGAGTACTCTGATGGCAGTACTGCTGATGTTTCTGATAGTGCTACTTGGGAGAGCAAAAGAAGTCTGATTGTAACCGTTGGTCCGAATGGAACACTGCAAAGTAATAATAATGCTGGTGATGCAATAGTGATAGCAACAATCGGAGGTATTTTTACTTCCACTCAAGTTACTGTCGGGACGAAAGAATTGGTATCACTGGATATCTCTCAAAGTACAGTGTCTTTAGCAGAAGGAGAGACTGAACAATTTACCGTTATAGCGACATTTAACAATGGCAAAACAATGAATTTTAATGAATTTGTTGAATGGAAAAGTAATGATATTTCGATAGCGTCGGTGGATGGTGCTGGTGTTGTTACCGCAGTGAAAGGTGGTGGCACAACTAAAATAGAAGCTAAATTAGCTGATACTGCTATTGAACGTAACGCTAGGCGGTTTGTTAATCACAATATAGTTTCACCCAGCGTAGCGTTATTAGCGCATACAGTGGAGAAAGATGTTTCAGTCATTGCGAAACAGTTAACAAATATTAAAATAGTACCGGAACTACCATCAGTGGAAATAGGATTAACTACTGGCTTAACACTAGATGCGGTTGGAACCTATACTGATACAAGCATCGACTACATAACGGAAAGTGTAAATTGGACTTCGAGTAATCTCGCAGTTGCAACTATCGATGCTACAGGGAGAATATCGGCGAACGCTGCTGGAGAAACAGACATTACCGCAGAGTTAGATGGTTATCAATTTACAACAAAATTAACTGTTACACCGACTCCTCTGCTTATAACACTTAGTATTTCCGCCACTGATTCAATCATCGATATCAACAGCTCGATGCAAATGGAGGCGACCGGTAGTTACAGTGATGGGGGAAGTGCAAACCTAACTTCTGATGTTATTTGGAGTACCAAAGATCCTTATATTGCGACTATCAATTCTGAGGGAATGTTAACTGCCTATAGTGCTGGAGTTGCAGAGGTTAGAGCTGTTAAGAGTTCGAGAAATGATACTGAAACAGTTATTGTGAATCCCGCTGATCGAGCATATGTTGCTGCTGATAATTCAATAATCGTTATAGATACTGCTACAGAGTCAATCATAAATACAATAAATCTACTGGTTTCTACATATGATGTGGCAATACATGCTCATCTAGGTAAAGCTTATATTACTAACGATGCAGAAGATACTGTAACTGTTTACGATCTTATTAATGATGAAATTAGTTCAACGATTGAGATTGGTGCGGGTAGCACACCACAAGCTATCGCAATTAATCCATTTATGAATAAAGTGTATGTTGCAAATGTGGGTGATTCGATTTCAAACGGTACAGTTTCCGTTATTGATACAATAACAGATATGGTTATAGCCACTGTGGATGTCGGAGTATCTCCTGTAGCAATTGCCGTTGCAGATAAAGGAAACTCGTCAGGAGTCTTTGTTGCTAATTTCGCTGATGCAGATAATGGCAATCCCGGCTCAGTATCTGTAATCGATGCAGTATCTAATACGATTATTCATTCTGCCATATCGGGTGTTGGAGATTGCCCAATTGCTATTGCTTACCAAAGATTTGCGAGTAAGGTCTGGGTGCTAAACAATTGTTCAGATGGATCTGTGAGTATCTCAGCAATTGGTACTACATCAAAAGCGATAACAAACTTTCCTGCGGTCATTGAAGCTACGGGTTCCGTTGGCGGAATTGCCGTTGATCCCGCTAATGCAGGATATTTATATGTTTCGCATACTGATCAGAACAAAATTTTAGTTATCGATAGTGTCACAAATAATATTAAGGATGAGCCTGTTTCGGGTAATGGTCCTTCATTAGTTGGGTATGATTTATCTCAAGGTAAGATTTATTCTGTTGATTGTCTAGCAGGTACGATTACACCAATTGAGGCTGAATCCAATTTGCCTTTAAGCGCTATCAGTATTGGTGGATGCCCTACAGGTATGGCTGTTGTTGATTAGTCATTAAGTTATGCAAATAGATAAATCAAAGTATCCACTAATCGCGTTGTGCATTGCTATTTTTTTAAATGGCATTCTCATTTTTTCAGAAGCCGCAGGTGATGAATCGCCAATTCCGCTTCTAATGCTGCTATTGTTAAGCGAGCTGGGGTTTATCGTTTCGGCTGCCGGCACTGTTTATGGGGTGAAAATCATCTCAAGCGGTTTTGATTTAAAACAGAGTTTAATTACGTTTGCTTGCGCCTCACTCGGGGTGATGTTGGGTTACAAGGGGTATCTTATGTGGCAATCGCTTCAAATAACTTGATTGATTATCGTTATTGTTCCAAAACACTATTATAACTAAAAGTTACTGAGTAAATTTAAATTGAATATTTTATTCTCAAAATCGCTATCGATTGTTTTCTTTTTGTTGTTCGCAGTTCTGTTGAGTGCTTGTAACGAACTAGAAACAGATTTACAAAAGCTTGAAACACCACCTTCAGAGCAAGAAGTAAAAGAAAAGGATAATGAGAAAGCGAGTAGTGACCCGATAGAAGGTCAAGTTATTGCAGAAGATGATACTAAAAAAAATTCTGAGGATGATTACTCAGTTACTGTTAAGTTAGTTACTGAGGAACTTCCAGACAGAGTTATTACCATTGAGAATGATGTTTCTGTAAAGAGTGACGTACCTGCTGAAAGCGAGTTTTCTCCGACTATCGAAGGCAAAAATGAGATTAGCTACGATGTTGAAGATTATGAAACAATAAATGAATCGATTGCTGAACTTGCTGATTCTGAATATTCTATGTTCCGTCATTCAGATAATTTCGTTATTTCCCCGACGATTACTTTTACACTTGCCAATTTCCTTGAGTTTTCAGCAGCGGGGGAGTCTCGAGCTACTATCCAACGAGAATTGGGATGGGATGACGAAGATGATTGGTCTTTAGCATTATGGTCATACAATATAACTGCTGAACGGGAAAACGGATATGCCATAGTTTCAAACCGAACATGGGGGCAGACGGATTATCTATTTAGCGAAGATTATCTTACCTCCTTATCCGATAATTTTATGTCTGATTTTGTCTCGGTAGATTATATTGAATTAGATAATTTCTATGGTTGGGCGTCGACGATCACTTATGATTCAGACGCGCAAACAATGACCTTTGAAGGTGAAGATAAGGTCGTAGTATTGGAAAATCAAGATGGGACAATCCAATTCGACGACGCTACTGGATATTTTGGCCGGGAGGATCGTGCCCGTGCAGAAATTGACGCCTGGCTTCCCGTGGATTTATTGATAGAAAATGATGAATTAACGAAATCTATTGCTTCAAAAACACGAATTTCATTTGCCTCTAAGATTTCGCTAGATACAGCTTGGTCGGAAGATACTCGCACTATTTCTGAAATTGAAGGGCTGTGGTCAGCGGGAGACGAGTTAGTAAAACTCCCAATGTTTCAATGGGCGGGGGAATTTCGTCGATATGATACAGAGGCATTTCGCTCAGTCATTATTCCGCTTGCAGACGAACAGACTTCGATGACAATTATAATGCCTGTTGATGAAACAAATTTTTCTGTGATTGAAAATAATTTATTCGCTGTACTTAAAGAGTTAGAAGAAAATCATAGCGAGATAAAAATGGATTTTGTTCTTCCTCATTTTAGTGTGCGGTCAGATAGCGGGTTACAGGATATAATCCCCGATGCAGGTTTTGTTAACGAGAGCGAGGCGACTATTAACAAAGCACCAGTTGATGATCTTTCAGTGTCGATGACGTCGGGCACTTCGACCCATTCTCTATCTCCTGATGTAACTGAAATATTCTACGATTATTCCGGTGTGAATGAGAAAGGTTTCCTAATCAGGAATTCTGTGGAGGCTGTGTCGACATTAACAGTAACAACAGAAGGTGTAGTTGCAGAAAGTGCGGGATTAACTTCTTTAAACGGTACAAACGACGAACCTATTACCTTATTTTCAAATGTAGCAGCTATGATCGATAGTGATTATCTTAATTATTCAGGTGTATTCGTTTCGAGTAGTACGCATATTTACAATGCATGCGAAATCAAAGAAGAAATTGTCGGTGACCGTCAGGCTTCCCCTTTCCTATTCATAATAAGAGACCTTGCCTCAAATAGTATTCTTCAAATGGGAAGAATTAATTCTCTCCCTGGTGAAGCTCCCGATTATCGGGAAGTTTGTGAGGCTGAATTTGTTGATGTTGAAGATAATATTTGGCCAACGTATCCGAAGAAATCGCCGTATGCTCAGAAACATATTAACACCAGCGATTATGAGCCCAAAAATGTTTTTGTCACTGTCATGCCGGATGAGGATGCAGTGCGAAAGTTGGTTAATGAAGTTTATAACCCACTTGCGTTATCAATTTATAAAACCAATGAAGATAACAACTTTGTTGTGACACCGATTACCCATGGCTATGTGCAGGCAATGGCGCAGACGGGTAATACTAATGATGATTTATTAAGTGGCTTGGTTCTTGATAATCATTCTGCGATCCATCCAGCAAAATATCTTGCAAACTTAGTCCAGAATCAAACCTGGATGGAAGCCGACTATGAACTAGTAGAAAATTATCTTGATACGCTCTCGTTCTTCGGTAACGATTTTCAAACCATGGATATTTTACACCACTCATCTGAATTAGAGGCGGTGGTCGATCGTTGGACAAATAATACATTTAACAATAATTCTTTGCTTAAACTGATTAGTCAACTTACCCGCGTGGTTATCGGTTCTAGTTTTCATGTGAAAGGTGAAATAGAAGCCGAATCGTTTTTAGGTAATTTTTCAGATGGTGAAAGCCATTGGTTAAATGTTCCAATGTTAAAGTTTTCAGGCGAATATTCTTCGTTACAGAGTGAAGACTATAGAGCAACGGAGATTCCGCTTGTCGAGTCAAATAAAGATTTATTATTGATAATGCCAGAAGCTGGGAAGTTTGATTTGCTCGAAGGAAGTCTGAGTGAGGTTCTGACGCAATTTGATACGGGCGCTACAAAAAAAGTACTTAGTGAGGTGGTTCCGCAATTTAGCTTATCAACTGATTATTCGAAACAATTTGATCAAGAAGGCTTTTTGAAAAATGTATCAGAGCATCGGCCATTAAATGCAAAAGAGCAGTTTACTGAAGATCGCTTTACTTTCACTTCTGATGGAATTACTGCTGAATCTTACAGCCTATCATCATTAGTTATACCTGGTAATAACTTTCTTCTTGACTATTATCCTCCGCACTTAATATATATTGATCCTGATTCAATCGCATTGGGTTGTGATACTGTTGAGGAAGCCAGTCGTGTCGATGCTCGACCATATATCTTTGTTTTGCGAGATCGCTTGAGCAAAGCCATTTTACAGATTGGCCGCATAAAAGAACCTCAAGGTGGCGTTGCAACCCCAGTTTATTGTATACATCCTGTAATAAATACGTTGAACGGCGACAGCTTATTTGATTAAGCCGCTACTGATTTGAAGGTAGCATATTTTCTGATAATTCTTTTTGCTGCGCAACGCACATAAAAATTACTATCTGCTTCACATTGTTTGATTGAATGTAAGATTACTTCGCTGTTGTTTTCTAGGTTTTCAATTGCGGTAATAACAAACTCTCTTACATATTCATCTGCATCAGTGAGTGCGTTAATAAGTTGTTCAATAATGATCGATGATTCAGAACCGTATTCAACGATAGCCGCTGCGGCATAACGGCGGACATCCTGATTAACATCGTTAAGAGCAATAGCTAACGCAGGAATAGCCAGCATTGGGTTGCTGACAATTCTGCCTAAGCTTGCACACGCCTGTGCTCGCAGTTCAGCATTCTTATGCTTGCTTGCCATTACTAGAGCAGGTACTGCTTTTGTGGCCTTAATACCTAGCATCCCCAATGAACGTGATGCATTGGTTGCGGTTGTTGTTGTACTACTTCTTAATTGTTGAATAAAAACGTTGGCTGTTGACTCTTCAATATTTTGGGAGGTGTCCATTCTCTGTTCCTTTATTACGTTGTAAAAATACTTCGTTTCTCCCCGTTGGAAACTCCATCGGGTTTGCGCTCGCAGTAGGTTACTAATAATATGAGATCAGGCTTTGAGCACAAGTGAGGGGGGCACAAGAACAGCACCAAATAGCCATATTTAAACCTTAGTAGATTACTAGGGAAAAAGCAAATATGAGATTGAGGGAGATGGTCGAAGTTTTGATTTATAAATTGTTTAATCGAAAAGCGGTTGAATAGTAAACATTGTCTCGCGAAATTTTTACGTGTTAGAAAATACGAGAAAACCCACGCCTGTCAATGCTGCAAAAAGCCCTAAAAAGAATATCAACCAATCGTCTTTTTGTTGGCCAGGTTCCAAAGTAGATTGATTTTCATCGCTAGGATTGTAGAAAACATCGACGGTTTTTCCTTCAGGGTATTTCTTCACATAACTTTTAGAAAACTCGGGCATGGCTTGAGTACCAGGAGGGAACTCTAATGCCGAAGTATAGTTGGTATCGTTAAGCGTGAACTGGTATTTAATAACAGGTAATAAATCACGTTGCGGATTATAGGGTGTTGACTCAACAATCACACCTTCTACTTTTACCCAGCTATCAGATTTTTTATTGCGCTGAATTGTTCGCCACTCTCGAATGCATACGGCTACACCGGCGATAGAAAAGAGGATAAGAATTATGGCATATAGGTTCAAGGTACTTCTCCGAGTTTAGGCGTATTACTTGTTAATCAATGTCTTTATTATGATTGAGCTTTGTGCGGTTTGATCAAGCCTCGTGCAATTTGATCAAGCAGGTTCAAGTTATGCTAGACTAAAGATTCCCGTTCGGGTTCGTAGTTTATCAATTTCTGTGAATAATATATAGTCAACTTATTGGAGGTGTTATGAGAAAACTGTTTAGTTTATTTTTACCGATTTGTTTGTTGATCATATTTACCTCTGGATGTGCACATTCGGTTGCTAAACTTAAACGAGACGATAATTTGCGTCATGAAGTGCTTAAAGATTGTTTAGCGATGGGCATCAACGCGAAAGATGATCTAAATTGTAAGAACGCCACAAAAGCACAAGCAGAGGTTGCTGGTGATTCTATAAAAGGCATGTTCAAATAAAATAAATGCTGGCTTGCCGTCGATGACGGAGTCGATATCTCCGTCGTCGAGTTGTTGTTATTGGCGTATAACGCTTAAATTTCCGGATTCGCTACTTTCTCTTGCGAGTCGTCAGTTTTATTTTTTGGTAAAATTGAGGTGGGAACGACTACTAACATATTGCCATCAATACCGATAACTCGAACTTCCGTTCCTTTTTTCATGTCGGCACCCTTTAAAGACCAAAAATGATCTTCCAATTCGATTTCACCAAAACCGTTTTGAATAGATTGCTTCAATGTGAATTCTTCACCAATCATTGATTTAGATTCAGGCAGGTCTTCATCATTTTTCCTGATGGTTGCGACAATCTTCATCACAATAAATGCGAGTACAGCAGTCATCGTTGCGTAAATGGCTAATTGCTGTTGCCAGCTGAGTTCTGGATACGCGGTGATTAAACCACCTAAAATAGCGGCTGCTACCGCCATTGAGGCAAATAGGCCTGATGGTCTCATGCCTTCAAAGACAATAAGAATCAATGCGATTGCATACCAAAACCAAGGGCCGATGATTGCTTCCATTTTTGTTTACACCTAAATAAATATAAAAAACAAACTTGCCACTAATTAAAACGTTACGTTGTCAGGCGCTGTTACGTAATTCTGAACTGTTGCTGACTGCGAAGTCAGCATTAAACACTATGGAATAATAGTGTCATCAAAATTATGTGACAGCGACTGGCCAGCCCTCATCAGGTGATAAGTTCTGTTTAGCCGCAAGAAACTAAATTTAATAGTAGGAAATTATCAGGAACCGGGTAGGCTTTCAATACACTTATTGATAACTACGCATTTGCCCAACAAGTTTGCCCTGTATTTTTACACGGTGAGCATCATATTCCATGGTCTTCATCTCTGAGTTAGCTGGGATGAGATTGATTTTATTTCTATTTATCTCAAAGGTTTTCAGCGTTGCTTCGCTTTCATCAATGAGCGCGACGACAATTTCCCCGTTTCTCGCCGTGTTGGTTTGCTCAATAACTACCCAATCGCCATCTATAATGCCTTCTTCGATCATTGAATCCCCAGTAATTTTTAATACGTAGCAATTGTTCTGTGTCCGCAAATGTTCTGGCACAAGGATAGGGGTAGGATTCTCTATTGCTTCAATCGGCTTTCCTGCGGCTATTTTCCCAAGATAGGGCAAACATTCTGGTTGTTTTGCACTGATTAAATGAATGCCTCGCTGTTTACCGTTGAGTGGTTCAACCAGCCCTTCGTTAACCAAAGCTTGAATATGTTTATGTAATGAGCCACGCGAAGTTAAGCCCAGCATGCGACAAAGCTCATCAAAGTTTGGTGCTTCATAACCATTTTCAAAATGGTCCTGGAGCAATTGGTGAATTTCCTGTTGTCGTTTGGTTAAGTTTGCCATGCTTTCAATTGTTCTGAGATTCAACTATAGTGTTGGAGAACCAATAGAGAACAGTGAGTATGCAACAAGAGTCACAAAATAGCCAGGCTGATACGAGTGAGATTGATAAGGTTGGTTTACTTATTAAGCAAATTAAAGAAAAATATAAAAAACGAATTACCGGAGAATTTGTCACACAAGCTAAAGCTGCGCGTTATGAAAATTTCCCTGATGATTTGGATGAAAGAATTCGCCATGCACTATTATGTAAAAAAATAACGCAGCTCTATTCCCATCAGCGAAAAGCTTGGGATTCCATCCGTAGTGAAAAAAATACGGTGATGGTTACACCGACTGCATCGGGTAAAACACTCTGTTACAACTTGCCGGTGTTGCAAGACGTTATTCAACACCGTTCAAAGGCGCTTTATCTTTTCCCCACCAAAGCATTGTCACAAGATCAACAAGCGGAAATTCTTGAACTCAATCGAACGGGAGATTTAGGTGTTCGGGTTTCTACATTCGATGGTGATACACCAGGCGATGCGCGTAAAGCCGTGCGTATGTATGGTGATATTGTGATTAGTAATCCTGATATGTTGCATCAGGGAATATTGCCTCACCACACTAAATGGGCGCAGTTTTTTGAAAGCTTAAAATATATTGTGATTGATGAGATGCATATTTACCGAGGTGTGTTTGGTTCGCACGTCTCCAATGTATTGCGTCGATTACAGCGAGTGTGTGAATTTTATGGTGTCCGGCCCATTTATATTTTTTGCTCAGCGACTATTGCAAACCCTGAACAACTGGCGGCGCAGCTATGTGGCCAGGCGGTAAATGCTATTACCGAAAGTGGTGCACCCCACGGGAAAAAGCATCTATTCTTTTGGAACCCTCCCATGGTTAATCCTGATCTAGGTATTCGCGCCTCAGCTCGTTCACAAAGTACACGCATTGCGCGAATGGCGATAAAACGAGGATTAAAAAATATTGTTTTTGCGCAATCTCGGGTGATGGTTGAAGTTATTACGAAATATTTGAAAGATGTCTTTGATAAAGATCCACGCAAAGCACCGAGAGTGCAATCCTATCGCGGTGGTTATCTGCCTAATCAACGACGTTCCACCGAAAAAAAAATGCGCGAAGGGCAAATGGATTGTGTGGTTGCAACCTCTGCGTTGGAGTTGGGCGTAGATATTGGTGCTTTAGATGTTTGTATTCTTAACGGATATCCCGGAACAATTGCCGGTACTTGGCAGCGTTTGGGGAGAGCAGGGCGGCGCAACCAAACAGCACTGGGGGTATTGGTTGCGAATAGCTCAGCGATGGATCAATATATTATTCAGCATCCTGAATATTTTATGGGGAATTCGCCAGAAAATGCACGTATCGATCCTGATCAATTATTGATATTAATGGATCATATTCGTTGCGCATCGTTTGAATTGCCATTTAAAGATGGTGAATCGTTTGGTGAGAACAATCTTGATGAGTTCTTGCAATATTTGCAAGAGGAAGGTGTGCTTCATCACGAAAGCAAACATTGGCACTGGATTGATGATGCCTACCCGGCGAATGCCGTTAGTTTGCGGTCAGTTGCGGAAGGAAATTTTGTGGTTATCGATACCACGGGTGGTAAGCAGGAAGTAATCGCGGAAGTTGATTATCATGGTGCAGCAGAAACGATTCACGAGGGAGCGATCTATCTTATTCAAGCAGAGCCCTGGCAAGTGGAAAAGCTGGATTGGATTGGTAGAAAAGCCTATGTTACCCAAACGGACGCAGATTACTACACGGATGCGATTGACTATACCAAACTAAAAATACTCGCAGATTTTCAGGCAGATCAAAATGAGACAAATAAAGTTGCCCAGGGTGAAGTGCATTTAGTGAAACGTATTCCTGGCTACAAAAAAATTCGTTACTACACTCACGAAAATATTGGTTTTGGAAAAGTTAACCTGCCAGATCAGGAGATGCATACAACTTCAGTCTGGTGGCAGGTTCGTAGTAAAACGCTCGATGAAACGTTTGCCAGTCGTTGGCAAGCGCTGGATGGTTTTTTAGGTGCCGCATATGCGATGCATCATGTGGCGGCGCTTATCTGTATGTCTGAAGCGAGAGATATTGGTCGCGCGGTGGGTAATGGTGATGCTGAGTGGTTTGCCACTGTTGGCAGCAATGGCCGCGGCGGGATTAAAGCGTTTAATGGCGATAATGCAGAATTGGATGCAGATCGTTTTAATCCCACGCTTTTTCTTTACGATAATTTTCCCGGTGGTTTGGGTATATCCTCTGGGTTATACGATAATCGAGAGTCAATTGTAGAAAAGGCACGAGAGCTTGTTGCTCGTTGTTCTTGTGATTATGGCTGCCCGGCTTGCATTGGTCCCATTTTGCAATCTGATGAAGAGCGGGAATATTCGCCCAAATCAATGGCGCTACAGCTGCTAACCTTATTAACCGCCCGGGAAGAGAGTCATGAGTCGATTGAGTCAGCGCTTGACGCAATTGCGTAAACAAGCAGGGCAAGAGGTTTTAAAAGCAAAAAAATTGGCAGCGGAGCAGACGCTGGCAGATAAGCTTCGCCATAGTCGCGTTTCTTTAGTTAAGCCGGAGAATAAAAAGAAAAGTGATTCAGAGCTTGCCGAATTGCTTAATGGCGAGGTGCTAAGTGATGGCTTGATCTATATCCGCACAGAATATCACTTAGATCAACTTCACAATAATTTCGATGCTACAGGCTTGCAAGAGCTGTTAACCAGCTGGCCGGAATGTGAGACCCATGAGTTAAATGATCTGCTGTTTGTTGATACCGAAACCACTGGCTTATCCAGCGGTGCTGGCACTATAGTATTTCTGCTTGGCGTGGCAGAAATTCAACGTCAGACAGTAGTTAATCACCAGCTATTGTTGAATGGCTTTCATGGTGAAATTGCTATGCTTGAATGGCTAAACCAAAAATTAGCACAGAAAAAAACACTTGTTAGTTACAACGGTAAAAGTTTTGACATGCCGCTATTAGTTTCACGTTACCGCTTAAAACGAATGGCAAGCCCACTACTCACATTAAATCATATCGATCTGGTGCATTGGATTCGACGCATGTATCAAAAATTTTGGCCCGACTGTCGTTTGCAAACGGCTGAACTGTTTTGTCTTAACTTCAAGCGTATTAATGATATGCCCGGTGCAGAAGCCCCTGCAATTTTTTCTGAATTGTTGAGAGAAGGGGAAACTAAACGCCTAAATCCACTTTGTCAACATCATCGTTGGGATGTGATTTCGCTTATCGCACTGCTTAAACATGTTGCGGAAACCTTGCAGCACCCAAATCAAGTGCAATTTAATGTCTATACTACTGCAAATTATCTGCTGAAGAATAAACAACAGCAATACGCAAAAACCTTATTAATTCAGAATAAAGAAATACTTTGTGAACGAGGTAGATTTTTATTGGCCACTATTTACCGGCGTGAGAAATGCTGGAATGAAGCAGTCAATGAATTAGAATTGTTAGCCAAAAATAATTTTATTCCGGCAATTGAAGCATTAGCAAAGTACTTTGAGCACAAGCAAAAAAGCTATTTGATCGCAATGAGTTTTGCAGAGCGTTTAGTTGAGTATGAAAAACATTCCCGTCATTTGAAACGCATAAATCGCTTGCGAATAAAACTGTCTAATATATAGATGTTATTCATCTAACAACTGATTGATCTCAGTTGAAATACCCTTGTATAGTATGGGTGTACATAAAGTCTGTATATACCCTAACGTTGCATAAAATTTCGATTGAAAACCGCGTTGCTGCTTCTATAGCGGCATATTAGCGTTTTCGCGCTGGTTTTCTAGATTTCACTTAGAGTGACTAAGCTCAAACCAGAAAACCAGCGCGAAAACACTACTATACTCGCTCTATAAGCTTTTAATTCCGAACTCTTATGCAACGTTAGGGTGTAGTTTCGTGGGAAAACTCCATTTTTTGTAAGTGTTATCCATAATCAAAATCTACTTTTTTTACAATTAATTATAAGTTTTTGTTAATGTGTAGTAAGCTTAAATTAAGGAAGTGATTTACTCCATATTTTTAGATTTAAGTCCTCATAATAAATACAACGAACAAGGAAGAGAAGATGTCCGAATCTAAATTTCGAAGCGATTTGGGTGATTTCAACAGCATAATTTGCTTTCGTGCAATGGTGGTTGGATTAGAACGAATAATGGGTACACAAGCAGCACGCGGAAATTTAATTCGTGCCGGTAGATTGCGTGGCATTGAAATTATTCAGCAGTTGGATTTATCAAAAACTGATAAATCAATTTCAGAGTGGTTACCCATTGTGTCTCGGGCGATTGGGAAAGATGGAACTCGTCTTTGTTCCCTTGATCGTGTTGAAGAAGACGGCAACAAATACCGTGTTTATCTCAGCGAAACAATTTGTTCCGCCGGAGAAGAGCAGGGTTCTGATAGGTGTTTATCTTTTACTCAAGGTGCCATACTTGGTGCCGTGGAAGAGTTAACCGGCCATAGATTATCAAGTGAGCAAATAGGAAGTGTTTTACGCGGAGATAGTTTTGATATTGTCGAACTGACAATTCGTTGAAAATTAGATAATCAGCTCTAATATACCCAAAGCGTTTGGGATTTAGGTGTTAGAGCACTTCATTTTTTGCGCATGACAAGGCGCGACGACGCAACATAGCCATTCTATGTAAGGAGGAGCAACGCAGTCATGAGTAAAAAAG
>Ga0316204_10006325_pt1 | contig 18327 bp, 3 predicted proteins | sample 6monrhotite_MG_2_FD_205661 | JGI IMG/M metagenome (GOLD analysis project Ga0316204, IMG submission 205661) | Microbial mat bacterial communities from mineral coupon in-situ incubated in ocean water Damariscotta River, Maine, United States -... | ecosystem: Environmental > Aquatic > Marine >... | reverse complement strand
TTCTTTTAATATTATTACCTTACCATTTAATTCATACTTTAGAGGCATTTCATCTTTCTTACTCACCTTCCAAGACTGAAAAAGCGGAATCTCTGCAAAAGAAATATAAAGCCCCTTATCTACAGTCTGTGCTTTCGTGCGGGAGTTAAGTTTAGAAAAAGTTCGATACTTTTCATCCCAAACTAAAGAGTCTCCCAAAGCTAACCGCCATTTTCCACTTTTTAGCACCAAAGGAAACTTAAAATACTTTCCATTATCCCAAGTTGCATCTTTATTTTTGCGATTCCTCAAATTAATATTTATATAAAATATCTTTTTCTTTTTTTTATCTGCCAAGTATCTATTTAAATCAATTTCCCAGTGAACAACTGGTTTTCTCCTGAGCATTAGATTTTTTTCAACCCCAGAAGACTTGCACTCATCATTTTCGGGTTTTAATGAAAGGCACAACTTATATTTATCACCCATCGAATTTCCTGTAGATAAGAAATCAGATACTGTACCACTTTGAGATTTTGTCTTTATTGAAAATGAATATTTAGCAAACTTGCCTAATAAAGTCTTTTCTTTTGACATTTTCTCTTTAGAGATAACTTTCTTCTTTTTAGATTCAGTAATTTTTGCTACTAGCTTTCCAGAATCAAAATCATATTTTAAGTAATACTTTACTATAAGATTTTTATTTTGGTAAGCTGTATTAATTTCGTTTTTATCTTTTTTAGTTATCTTTCCTGAGCCATTCACACTTACAACGCGGAAGAATTTTTGAGGTTTAACATCATTAATTTTTTCCTTTAACTTTAAATTTTTAGGCCTGACTAAGTACTCAAATTCAAACCCTTCGCTGCTCAACCGTTTGAATAAATATTTTTGCCTTAATCCCCCAGCATGTCGTACTTTAATATACACCATGGATTTCAATCTAACTGTTGTCTTTTTTTCACTATGGCGATGTGCAATAGTAATATTTCTTGGGATTTTATTATAACTGGGAATTGACCAATCACGAATAGGAATCATTAATGTTTTTGATAGTACTACGTTCTTTCCAAGTTTAAACCCTTTATTTATCCATATTTTTCCATTAAAATTATTATGAATGATTCGGCCTGTTGCTAAAAATCCATGGATGAATACTGCACCACTAACTTTCTTTTTCTTACAATCAAATATTCCCTTTGATAAGGCATTATATTCTGTACAATTTTTTGCATTATATGAATTAGTAATAACTAATCCTAATAATACAATTTTTACAAATTTCATATTTCTAAACATATTCATAATTGTTATTTAATTAGTATTTTTAATGGAATACTCGCAGGAGACTTTTTATTTCCTTTATTTATAGCAATGATTGAATAATAATAGACCTTTCCCTTTGCTACACTTTTATCTTCATAACTGTTGTCTTCAAATTTTTCTCTGGTAATTTTTTTAAATTTTTTCTGTGATTGCTCACGTCTTAAAATATAATATTCTTTTATATATTCGTAATCATAACTCCAATCAATATTTACGACACTTGAATCTTGTGTAATTTTTATGTCTTTAATTATATAAGGTTTAGGGTATGGAATTAAATATTTAACCTTGGTAGATGGATTGCTTTCAAAATTTTTATTTTTCGTTTTTAAATGATACGCTACTGTTTCACCAAAGTCTAGATTTTTATCACAAAATTTTCCCTTATTATAGGGAATTTCTTTTTCTTCACTTCCATTTTTATATACAATGACATGTGTAGCTCTCATGTTTCTTTTACTATTCCATTTTATACAAATAACATTGCCATCACGAATAAGGTTTATTAAACCAAAACCCAATGGCTTTTGCAGGATCTTTGACTTGATCGCGACAACACTTGAGTTCAAGCTATAGAGACCTTCCTTATTTATAGTTTGTAAATAGTATTGGTAAACTTTTCCTGGCGAGGTTGCTTTATCTAAAAACTCACGTTCTTTTAATATAATTTTTCTTAACAGCGAAAATTTGTTTTTTTCACCTTTCAGTCTACGATAAAGAATAAAACTATCGCCCACACCCGACTCATTATAATCCCATTTAACTGAAATACCATTTAACTTATTCTCAACTTTTACCGCTGTTGGTGGGAATGCCAACCTTCTATCAGGAATTGCTGCATTCCTAATTTTTGTACTAGAAATTTCTTTTCCGTTGTCAAAAAGCTTAACTTGATACTGATATAAACCAGGCATATCTACGGTGTCAGAAAAAAGTAATAGGTCCTTATTTTCTTTATTACTTAGCATATTTTTATTGTTTCGGTGATAAAACTTATAGTTATCTTTCAATAGCAGTATATTTTTAGGATTAACTGATAACACAGCTGATCGATCTCCAGCACTAGAGCGGTAAATCTCTAGTTTGTTAAAACGACCTTTTACCTTACAAGAAATGTGAATTAAACCTTTGTGACTCCATTTGTCTAGCTTTACCACTGCTACTTGACGCATCTCTAACTTACCCAACATATTTTGTGGTGAAAATGACAACCATTCAGAAAATTTTCCTAAAATTCCAAAGCCCGAAACTGGAACAACAGAATACTCGACCGTATCTTTAAGTTTCTCAATATCAATATAATATTTAACAAGGTTACCTTTAGTATATTGAATTAATGTTTTATTTACTTTTGCCCTGTGCCCTGTTTTTAATTTTCTATAAACATCATAGCCAATTACTTCATTTTGGCTAATTAATGGCTTCCAACTTATTAAAGCAAGGGTTTTTCTACTTTTACTCTGTTTGATTTTATAATTTTTAACTTTCACAAAACCAATAAATTTCTTTCGATAAGTTGCTTTGACGGTTGCATACTCTATAAGTTTATTGCCAATTTTAGCCTTTACTATATATTCATAAGTTTTACCCAACTGGGCAGTCTTATCAATGAAGCCAAAACCTAATAACACTGCTATTGAAGGCCTTGTATGAACTTTTCTTAATAATTTTTCTAGCAGTTTTTTTTCATTTTTTAATCCATAGATTTTCTTTAAGCTTATCCCGTATTTTTTAATAGTAACAATATCAGAGCCTAAACGCCTTGACGCTTCATTTTTTGTACCGCTAACAGTATATAGTTTTGAATTTAATAATGTCAACTTCCCATTACTTTTTTTATAATAATTGAACCCCTTTACGGCTCCAATTTTATACTTTGTTAGAAAAGCCTCACCATGAACCCCTACAAATACCCCACCTTTTAAGTTAACTGCAAAAGCATCTTTGTTAATCCAGGGTTCGGCGGTAAGCATACTAAAAAAAAAGATATGCAACAACGATAAAACTATAAACTTCTTCATTTGTAGGAAAGTTTTAAAATAAAGCAATGAACCGTCAACACCAAAAAAACCCAAATTTAGCTGTTGTAAAAAAAATTACGTTTTCTCAAGGCTTTTGTAACTTAATTTTCATCTATTAATTCATTTTTTATGAGAGATTGTTTATTTAAGGAATTTTAGATTTTTTTTGAACCAGTTTTTTTTGCTTTTGTGAACCATAAGTTGCCCTACTTTTATCCCAGAGAGCAGTAGTTCATTTTCGAAGTAGTAGAGATAAAAGGTTCCTTTTAGGTTTTGTTTCCAGGGGTTTTTATGAATGGTTGATCTTGCTACAGAAAGCCCACCAAGTTTATCGTTAATATAGGGGCGAACTCTGCGGCTACGGCTATCTTTAGCAATTTGGATTTCGGCTATTTTTTTTCCTTTTAGCCAAAACTCAAGAAAGTCATCATAGACACCAAGATAAGTTTCTTTGACTAATTTCTTAACCATAAACTTGCCCTTAACATTTTTTATTAGGATGTTCATTTTTTCATTTTTATAATTTTGACCTTGGTAACCAACAAAATGGTCTTTCTTGCTTTGATAAGAAAGACCAAATAATGTGATGATTAAAGTAATTTTTAAGGTTAATTTACTTTGCATTGACTAATATTCCCACCAATTTGGGTAAATGAATTCTTTATAGCATTTGCATAGGAGGTATTTTTTTCTGTTCCCACAGCTGCACCGTTATAGATTTTTGCGATTATATTCCAATCACAATTCTTCATTGCCGTCATTAGAGCTGTATCTGCTTTAATGAAGTTCAGCATAGCCGATGCATTGCTCTCAAAATTGTAAATATTGCTCATAGCTTCATACATTTCAGTAGCCGATCCATAATTTAAGTCATTATGATTAAAACCCATAATCTGGGCTTTCCCCATACTAGTTGACTTATAGGCTGCTTCTTTATTTTTTGTTACCGCCCAATTTAATACTTCATATTCACCCGTTTGTCCTATAACGCCACTAGTGGTATGCATCTTTTTCCAGTTGGCATCGTCATCAAGCATCGCTTCCCAAGTATTATTTCTTTGAGCTCTTGTTTGTGAGACACAGTTTGTAAAGGAACTCTCTTTTGCAGTCCAGTTTGTTCCCGTACTAGTTGAATTAAAGTAATGTTGAGTATGAAGCTTATAGGATTCTGATCTGAAAGTCAAGTTTTTTCCATCATAGGTATCAAATGATGAGGGGCTCTTGCTACAATCTTTTATAAAGTTATATCTTCTTAAACCAGAGTATTTGCCACCGCCATCAACGTATTTTAGAAACCAATGATTCTCAAAACGAACAATTAGCTTATATTCTGAACCTATCTTAATAAAGTTGCTACCACCCGACTCTGCCATAGTAATAGCACGTAACAATAGTTCATTAATTTTATTACTTGAAGCAAATTCTTTTTCTTGTTTGCCATCTTTGATAGATTGTGCTAAAGTAACTTTACAACTATCAACAAAGGTTTCATAGCTAGAACCAGTTCTATTCTCACCACTTTCTCTTATATATTTTCTGTCCATAAAGCCCTTAGTAGCAGTGGATGCACCTGGAGGTAAAAAACTAACATATAAAAATGTGCTACTAGTAGTACTTTCGGTTCCAGTTCCAATATAGCTTATTTCATCGCTAGAGACAGATGGCTTGAAATATTTGTTACCACCAAGTGATAAAACTTCAACCTTGGTACAAGGAGCTAGGTTTGTCATTTTATTTGAAGTTGAACTTATCGCTGTATTATTAAACTTATATTTTGTATGCCAATTTGCAGGTACTCTTCTTAAATAATTTACAGAGTCAACATTATCAACCCATACTGAACTTGCTGTAATTCCTAAATCTTGACTTGAAGGTAATGATCCATCAGAAAAGTTTTCATTATAGACAACGGTTGTCGCTACAGGCTCGGTAGTTGTTGTAGTGGTCTCTGTTGGTGTAACAGGGTCGGGTAAGTTAACTTTTGACACTGCTGGTGTTGATGCGCTGTTTAGCCAGTCAATATCGAAGCTATATTCTTTCCATAAAGAGTTACTTTCGACATCCCATAGAGTAACAGTAAATTTATACTGACCATTACTTTGACGAACTCCATAAATTCTAACATCAGTTAGGTCACCCATAATATAAACAGATTTTGTTGCCCCAACATACACCACATTACCAGCTGGTAATACATGGGTATAAAGGTACATTGACATGGAATAATTTCTTTTATCAAACATAGGCACATCAATGTAGAAATTCATCACTCCGCCTGCATAAAGAACAAAACCACCATCAACAGAAAACTGTGTGGGAATAGAGATATTTGCCTTTGCCATGGTTTGTTTTGTAGCATTGGGAACATAAAGATCAACTTTTCTATTACGCCCAAAAGCAATGCCAGCACCAATCTTAAAATCAAAGCCAGTATCAATAAAGGTCGAAGCAAAATCCATATTTGAACCAACATTTACGCTAGTATCATAGTAAAAACTCCATAGGTTATTTACATAACCAATACCTAAGTTTGCACTGGCCTTTGCTTCAAGTTTTAACTTACCAATATCTATACTTGGTCCAACGTTAGCTGCAATATTAATATCAAAGTCACCTTTTTCCATGTCATAATACATTTTTAGGTCAACCAGGCCAAGGTCTAAATTACCTACCCCTACCATACCACTAGATAAAATGGATGTTTCAACTAGTGCATTAAGTTTTGCTTCAACGTCAACACGGTAACTAGACTCCCAGCTAAAACCAACCAACAACTTGCCATCTAGCTTTACGATTGGAAACGGTGGTAAAGCAAACCTTGCAATAACTTCGACAAATGCTCTACGTTGGGTTGCGCCTGTTGGTTTCCAGTAACCAATTTTTAGGCCAACCCTTTCGACAGGGGCAAGTTTACCTAATGATTTTGTAACAACACCAACTAAGGCTGCGGGTAGTTTTTCAATACTTGCAGTTAAACCAACATACCATCCAAAGTCTTCACCAAAGTCAATACCAAGTTCTACAATAGCAGGTAACCACTTACTAATTACCTTGCCTTGAACTTGACCATTTTTATAGGTTAGGTCAATTTTAATTATATTGCCATCAAGCACATTATGCTTGGTTAAATTAAAACGAATACCAAATTCACCAAGAATAGTCTCACCACTTGGAAAAATAATAATACCAACAGAGTTGTCATCAATACTATTTTTTAATAATGGATTTTTAGATCTTTTTACTAAACGCTGCCAATCAAAGACAGAAGACAATTTTGCCACAATTTCTACAGTTTCATGTAACACACCACTAGAGTCTTTATTGGAAACAAAATTAAGTGTTACTGCCTTAAACATGAAACTTTTACTCAAAGAAAATACTTTCATTTTGTCTGGAAGCTCTAAAGTTTTAGGGCTTCTCAGTTGCATTCTACTACTTGTTACATCATAGTCTAAATTTAGCTGAGCCAATTCTAGCTCATTGCTCATAATGGTTTGACCTAAAATTTTTGGACCAACTTGAATTTTTCCTTGGCCACGAATATTCCAATACTCACCGCTAACATGCTTGACAAGGTCGGCATTATAGATTTTCACATAACCACCATAACTATTGGAAGTAACGCCAGTATCACCAATTACCCCTGAAGTTGCAAGTAAATCGCCACTGGTATCAATGGCCACACCACCAGCTAGATCAATCCACTTACCAAATGGTGCATCAATGTAAATTTGTCCAATTAGGAACATTTTGTTCAAACCATTAACTTGACCAAATGAAACTTTAGAAACTTTCAATTTAATATTTTTTATTGTGACACTTGAAGTTGAAGATAATGCAATTTGACTTTTTGCCACTTCACTATTACTCGCTACAACAGCAACATTTGTGGTGATATTATTAGTTGGCAATGATAAGACGCCATTAAACGTAATTTCATCTTTAAGAGAACCATCTAAAACAATTGAATTTACAGCAAAAGCATAGCCATTTAATTTTGAAATAGCAGTACCTGACTGCTGTAATTTAGGATTCTTTGAAAAACTTGATACATCAGAAAGTTTCCCTTCTTTACTTAAGTTTACTTTTGCGCTAAAAATTTTCGCTCCATCGATATATGGCATAGCTGAACTAGAATCAATAGAAAGATCACCAGCTAAATAACCAGTGCTACAACTTGTTGCTACAAGCTTTGAAAAGCTAATAGATATTTGGCTACTATTCCAATTGCCGGCGACAACCCAATTGCCAACACTTGAACCTGCAAAGTCAACAGAACCACCTACTAAACATGCTTTACTATCAATCTTAAATGAAATTGCTCTTTGTGCAGATTGCCCAATCTCTATATTATTTAACTTAATAGAAACTGTACCGGTTACATCATAGCCTCCCGCATTATTTGGCGTAACTTTAGATGCGGCGAAGGGAAATCCGCCTAATTGGTTAACCTTATCGGGATTTTCATTTAATAAAACTTTTGTTGGTGTAAGCGCAGCACCGCTTAAAGAAAGATACCATTTTTTTTCTTGGGTATTGAAATAAATGGTGTCACTGCCACCTTCAATTAACCATTTTTTTCCATCATGTGTTATTGGTAAATTTTGACGAACGTTATCAGCTGTATAAAAAGCTTCAAGAGCAATATATGCTTTAGCTTTTTGAAAGGCAGTTACATCACCTTTGAAATAATTTGTTAAATTAATGTCAAAACTAGAGTTACTTGTAGCGGTAGAGATATTATCACCAAGCTTTCCTGGTTCAACGTTACCTGCAAGACAATCACCTGACTTTGCATTTAACTGGGTACAAATATTGTATTGAAGGTTTCCATCATTATAACTAAAATCGGTGGCACTATTTACATTAATAAACTTTTTCACATTAAGAGTAAGATTGATTATCTTTAGTGCACTAGCTACAACATAATTTGTTTTTACTTTGCCATTTTCTAAATAAGAAAACTTAACCCACGGGTATTTATCACCACTAGAGTGAGTATAAAGGACATCGGTAACTTCAATAACTTGTGCCAATTGACCAATAGTTGATTTGCCATCTTTGTTTGAACTTTTAGCTGCACTAGTGGAAGTTCTAATGTTGTAAACAGCCTTAAACTGATAAAGTCCAAGAGTTATATTTTTTATCGCTCCTGAACCATTATCAAGTTGTGAAATGGTTATATCTTTAGCATTAATAGTTTGATTGCTGCTATTTTCTGCTCCAAGATTTTCATCTAAGATTAGGGTGTTTTTCGCAAAGATAGATCCCGCCACAAGAAACATTCCTGTGGCTATAAGCCGTCTTAAGTACCTTTTATTTTGCAATATTTTCATTTTATTACCTATTGACCTTTTATTGTGCAACATAAACCTTCACCTCTGTTTGGCCATCTTGTAGCTTCTGTATCAAGGCCGCTTTACTTGCTAATCCACTTTCTGTAGGCAGAGCTGTTACATCAATTACAAATTTGTAATTAAACTGTGTCTCTGTATTTGACAGCACTTTTCCTGCAGAAATCTCAATACCATTATAGTAAAGTTTCACTCTCAACCTATCTTTATACTCTAAACCATGATCTGTTGACATCCAACCATTTACAAAATCCATTTTACCGTTAACCACAATCACATTGTTGCTAACAGTCGAACTTAATGTTGTATTTGGTCCAAGAGATGCAACACCGTTGGCATCGAATACTAGCTCACCATTAATATTACCATAAGTAAATGATAATCCACTTTTGGTAGTTATTACCTTCTTAAACTCTACATTAACACTTTGACCGTTATCATCAACAGCCACTATGTTTTCAGTTGTGTAATAAACCTCGGCCTGACCAGCATTTGGAACTTCAAGCCCACCATAGTTATTTACATTAACTAATATAGTAACTTGTGCTTCATTACCACCAAGTCTTCTAGCATCTACTTGGCTATTAATACCTGGCATTAAGACCCAGCCCATAAATTTCATTTTATACTTAAATGCTGCACTGTTGCCCATAAATACTAACTTCATAGAGTCGGCTGCATTCATTTCAAACTTTGGACCTTGTGCATCACATATTTGAGAATTAGCTAGTTTGAAGACTTTCTCTTGTGCAACTGGCATATTAAACGACACTGCACCACTTCCTGCAACCTCTACTAAATTCTCACTAAGTTCAAACACCATTTGCTTCTCACAAGTAAGAAGAGGAATTTCATTTTGCACAAGAATGCTTGGCTTACCTGTAAGCTTTCCATTCTCATTTAAGTCAACTTCTACTTCTCTAATTAGACCTTTAAGTCCAAAAGCTTTCATATTCATTATATTAGAGTCTAAGTTTGCTTTTGGTCCACCTAGAGTTCTTGTAACTAAATAAGTCTCAACAGATTTACCATCGCTACCATACTTAGCTTCAATATAAAAGTCCTTAAAGTTAATAGAACCGCTAGCGGTAAAGTTACTGCTTCTATTAAGTACAAGCTTGCCTTTAACCTTAAATACTTCACCTAAACCATTTTTAAGATGTTGAACTTTTTCATTAGTAGGCTCTATGTCATCTGCATTATTTGAAATCATAACCTTGAACCCTGCAGGTGAAATAATCTCTTTTCCTACAAGTTCAAACTTGATTGAATCAAAATTCATAGCAACATTACCAATACTTTGACTTGGTTGTTGGTTCATAGTTTCAAGAGTAAACTCTTTAATCGCAGCGCTGGCGCCTGTTCTATTTACAGCAAGTTTTGCACTAAGTACAGAACTACTGTCCTTAAAGAATATCTCAAAAGTACCATCTACTTTTGATCTCTTAAATACTTGTTTATTTTCAACGCCACCTGTGTCAGTAACTCTAAACTCATTGACTGGAACTTCTACTCCAGCTCCTTTTTGATCAATGAATTTACCTGTAAGTTTCACACCTGTTTGAACTACATAACTAAGCTTCTCATTCACAGCTGCTGTTGTAGTTAGTGTCGTGGTTCGTGTTTTAGCATCTAGTTGTGCAATAGATGACTTGAGCATGGTAATAATAGTCCCTTTAGCTCTTTCACCTGTTCTAATAGTATATTTGCTACCAACTTTTAGATTCTTCAATTCACAAATACCCTGGGTAGTTGTTGTACAAGTATCAGTTACATCACCAGAGGCAAAGAATTGAATATTAGGAACCGCAGCTCCTGTAACATCTTTTGCTTCTACCGTGATTACATTTTTCTCTGACTCTAGTTCAATTTTGAAGTTTGCATCGCTTGGAGTAAGCTCAACTGCTTCAACTTTAGAAACAAAGTTAGTCACCGTTACATATATCTTGTAGTCACCAGGTAATAATCCTTTAACTCCAAACTCTCCCATAGAGTTGGTAATTGAAGTTCCCACCGTTGTACCATTTGCGTCTTTAACTACAACATTAGCATTTATTAATCCATCACCATTAATATTGATTATGGTACCAACCATATCTAACTTTTTAATAGTAAGAGGAATAGTTATTTTTTTACTCATATTTAATAACTCATTACTTGTTGATTGCATTCTAGTTAATGAAGCTAGAGTCACATTATTAACTACTGTCTCACCATAAAATGACTCGGCACCTGGCGATACGGTAATTGTGTATCTAGAGTTAGCATCAGGTATTAACTGGTTTACATTTGCCCACATGCCTGCTTCCATCTTAGCTACACTAGTCTCTAGACTTCCAACTCTTAACGCATTTGTTGCAGTTTGCTCTGCAACTTCTGTTGCACTCATTTTTGATACCATATCAGTTACAGTCACTCTCATTTCTGTAATTTTATAGCCTGCTTTAGCGCTACTTGCAAGCGAAGCTGGTTTAATAATATTTACATTTATATCAACCATAGGTGTTTGAGGGAACATCTTAACAAAGAATGTTTTTCCAGCAAAACTAAAATCAACGACAACGTCTTTTTCTTGACAAGCGTCATCATCGCCTGGCTCACAAAATGCAGCCATGGCATAACGACCATTAGGATCGGTAACTTTTACTTTATAGAACTCATACAACTCTGTTCTAGGAGTTACAGCACTTCCTCTATTATTAGTAACTGCAGTTAATGGAGGATACGAACTAGGAGAACCATCTCCACCAGGATTAGCTACAACTTCTGCTATGGCATCGGTAATTTTTCCTAGAATAAATTCAAGAACAAACTTAATCGCCATACCTTTAATTCCTTTACCAGCAGCTTTAGAAATTTTTGCTTCTAAACTTCTTTTAACTGATTCCAAAATAGTTTTTGCGGCAGCACCACCTTTTGGGTTAGGCACTCGCTCAATTTCTACTTTCATACCTGATAGACCAATACCAAAGGCATCTCTTGTTCTAATCTCTAAAGAACCTCTAGGTTGAGTAGGACCAAATTGTGGCTGTGAAGCTCTGTCTAATACATCTTGTGGAGGGTTACCAAATGAAGCCTTAAAAGTAACTTCTGTTGGGCCAAAGCATATTTCTGCGGGACTTGAACCTATACAGCCTTTAAATCTTAGTCCTGCTTGGCCTACAAAGTAGGTGTTTCTTTTACCAAAGGCTGCTACCATATCAATATATGCACTAATGGACACGCTAATTACACTCATAAATGATGCAGATCCCTCAATTTTAGCAAATGCACCACCGATAAAAGAACCTCCAGCAAAATCCATCACTGTTCCTACACCACCAGCAATTGACAAATAACCACCTAGAAGTGATTCTGGAATTCCAAAATCTGCTAGAGATATTGACATAAAGCCATCTACGAAAAATGCAATTCCACCTTTCATCGTTTCGGGGAATCTAAATAGATTACCACTATACATCATCAATGGAGATATCGGGGCTGCTTCACTAAACCCAATGGCAAACTGCATTCCTGTTGAAAGTCCTACATTTAGCCCTATAAATTTAATAGTTGCACCAGCAGCAAAGGAGAATGTCATATATTTAAGACTAATATACATATTCATTTGTGAACTAACTTTGATGAACTGCATTAAGTCCATGCTATAAGTTACGATACCACTAAAGTAAGAGTCTTTACCATCTATTTTAATATCAAACTCGGCATAGATTTGTCCAGGTATTTCCATATAGCTAGATAACATTAAAGCACCAGTTCCAGTAACTCTAATCAAGTTCTCACCAAAGAACATTGTTATTCCAACTGAGCCATCAAAAATGGCATTTACACCAGTACAAGCTGGTCCAAGACAAATGTTAATTAAAACTCTAAAGCCAATAATTAAATCACCTTCTCGCTCACCAATAGTGAACTCTCCACCTTTGATTGCAATAGAAGCAAATCCAATAGTCATAAAAGTAATTGGTGTTGGTAATTCTAACCCAGCACGTATTTGCCAGTTATCTTTGTCTTGCTTGAAGAATTCACCCCATGCTCTAAATCCACTAGCAAGGGTAACTTCTACAGCAGCATATAAAAATGCAGGTTTACTAATTAAGATGCCTTTAACGCGATTACCACCAATGTTTAAGTCTAGTACTAGCTTTTCAAGTTCGGCGTTTTTACCTTCAAGGAATAACCATGAAGACTCTACCATACCTTTAGAACCAGCAATGTTAATTTCTACCTTAACCCAAATTCTCATTTGAGTTTTCTTAGAACCACCAACACGTACCTTCTTAATACTAAATTCTTTTATATGGAATACAAAACCCTTAAACTCAAACGGTTTCATTGAAACACTTAAGTCATCAAAATCAAAATCAAGCTTCTCACCTTTTCTCCAGTAAACATCTATCATACCAACAGATACTGTATAATCTTGATTTGCGTTATCAGAATCTTTGAAATCTCCAAAGCCCATAACACTATTTAACATCCTTACTCTAAATGATGCTTTCTCGGTACCAAGACCAAGTTTCATTGATACCGCGATCGACTCTACTGAAACTTTTACTTTATTAAATAAGTTAAAACTCATATTTTGGTAACTACCAGCAGCCTCAATAAGTTTACCATCTTGGAACTTTATAGTATCTAAGTTTAGTCTTCGTAATCGACTGTCTGAACCTATCAAGGCACCTTTGAAGTCTAGTATTTCATTCTCACTATCAAACTTCAAACCACTTAACTCAAGTGATGAAACTCGTACAGGAGGTGATAAGGTAAAATCAAGTTTGTTTAACTTCCATTTTCCAGTAGTATTTTTCTTAACCTCAAGGTCTGCAACTCTTAGATTTCTTTTTTCTCCAAGAAGATCAAACTTGAAACTTCCATCAATATTAATTTTCTCTCTCTCAAAGTTATAGGCAAATTTTTGCACTGCAACCTCAAAACCAAGTATATCTACATTGATATTTCTAACTTCAAGTTCATTAAGAGATATTGTTCCGTTTTGAAAGATCTTAATTGCCCTTAATGTTGCATTTTCAGGTAATCCTTTTAATGTTCTTTTAATCTTCTCACCAAAGTCTACAACCATATCTGCTTTAATAAAGGCTAGATCTGTGGCTACATCAACACCTATAGCCATTTTAGTTAGCTTCACACCAAATGGATGTTGTTCTAAATCACCAAACTGATATTCCATTGGTAAACCACCACGGGTTAATTCTAACTCGGGTGTAATAAATTTCTTCACATTACTCTTTAAGTTTTTAAAGAATGTTGCAGGATCAAAGTTTTTAAGATCGGCTGGGGTCATATCACCTAATACCATATCTACTATATTCAATGGTAATGCTTCACGAACTTTCTTAGGTAAAAATGTTTTTATGTAGTCACTTAAGCCCACATTATCTAAACCATTTTGTAACATATCGAATGTTAGCTCTGCCATGGGAAGTAAAGACTCTGGCATGTTCTTTAGCACCATATCCCTAATGATATTAGTTGCACCACTTTTTACAGCATTAAGTATATCTTTAATTCCATTAGGAAAAAATGTCTTCACTAGGAAGTCAGGTTTCAAGTCATCAAGACTAAGTCTTTTTGCTGGTAATAATGATTGATGATAAGTCGATAAGTTTGAATACACATAAGAATATGAATCCATAGAGTTAAGCTTAGCTTTCTCTGATTCAGACAATGCACAAAAGTCAAAATTCATCAACCAAGAAGGTAATATCTCATCGGCATTAAAGTTAGTTACCGACGAAGGAATTTGATCTGTATATTGCTCTGTATCTTTAATATCATCAGATAAAAAGTTACCATCGAAGTTCAACAACGCGGCAGGTAATAAATTATTTATCGCAGATTTTCCGCCCCTTGTAATAAGCTCTTGTAAACCTGATAAACTACCGTTTAAGAAATCAGTAAGTTTTGATGAACCTTTACGAATCGCACCCATAAACTTACCTACTGTGTCACTACCAAGCACCTTAGTTAAGTCAATATTAATTCCAGCCGCTTTAGGAATAGGAATAGTAAATGAAGGTAATTTACCTGTTGCTGGAACCTCTACTGTTCCTGAAAGGTTAAACTTAACAGCATCACCAGCTATTCTACTTAGTGTTAGATCGGCAGAGAAACCCTTTAAGTCATCTATTCTAAAGTTCTTCTCAAAGTTACCTGCAAATGCTTTAGTTGTATCAAAAATATCTAAAAGGTTTTGTACTAATTCATCGACACCTTTGATTACTTCTTTTGCCTTTTGTAGGTTATAGCTAATCGTGTTTACGATTTGATAAAATGGAGCAAGAGCTACAGGAACTTCATTAGCACCATTTACACCCTCAGCAAGGGTATTTTTAATTGCATTGGCATCGTTTTGTACATCTGCCATTTTCAATGCAAGAGCTAACTGTTCAGGGTTGTTTGCATTAATAATAGTTTCACCAGTCGACGGATTAGTGTTAGCAGTACTACACATATTGTTTGATGAACCAGTAGAAGATGCACCGCCTTCTACAGTAAGTTTAATTGCAAACAACTTGAATGGCTTTAATCCAACTTCAACACCAAGTCTATAGTTTGTACTAAGGATAGAAACTTTGAACTCTTCAAGTTTTAACTTTCCATCAGTAAAGTCATAAAGTAATTTTGTATTTTCATCAGTACCAATTCCTGCATAACCAGAAATACCAATGTTTAACCCACTGCTATTAACTACTGCTGTAGCATTTGAAAAATCAAACTTACCTTTTGCATTTAATGATACATTAGAGATACCAATATACTCTGGTAAGCCACTAATGCCGGTGGTACTAGAACCACTAATTTTTCTAAAACCAAGCTCACCTACTTCTAGAGTCATCGACTTTAGAAGAGATACTATGTTGCTTGAATCTGCAGATTTATCTTTCTTCAAGACAATTCCCTTAGCCACAACATTGTATGGTCCAAGTTCTTTATCGAATATTTTTTTCTCTTCGTTAGTTGGCACAAGCTCAATACCATTTTCAGATAATGCAAGCATCATTTCAAATAACTTGTCTTTGTTATCCATGATATAACTTGCAAGCTCTTGTGCAGAGTTTACACCCAGTTTATTAAAAGCAGACTTCACATAACTTGCCATGTTAGGCCATAAAGTCATAACATCATCTTTACTTGGTGCTTTACCCATATGCTGTTTAGTTTTAATAAATTTTGTAATTATACTAGTAGTAGCATTATCAAAAATAAATGGAAAGTCATCTTTACCGATATCGATAGAAACACCTTTCATTCCAAAGTTAGCAAATATAGAATCATCTTTAGGACCAATAGTTAGTTTACCCTTAAAGCTTATAGTTTTTTCGCTAGAACCAGCCTCAATATAATCAAGATCGAATTTAACACCAAACATCTTGGCTACTTCACCTAGACCTCCGGTTAGAGAAACACCATCAACTTTGAAGTCTAAAAACTTAAATGGATTCAATTGTATACTTATATCAATTTTATTGCTATTACCACTTTGAGTATTAGTCAGTTTAATTCCATTAATATCTAAAATTAAACTTGAAAAACTGATGTTCACTGAACTATTTTGATCAAGAGAAATGGCACCTGAAATACCATATTTAGTTAAATCTAGTTTTAAGTCGCTACCTTGAATTCCTGCCGAAGCATTTGAAAAGTCAATTTTACCGGCACCGTCAAACACTACATTGTTAATTGCAACAAGTGCGGGCAGTTTCTCATTTGAACCAGCTTTTAACTTAAGAGCTAACTGACCTAACTCAACTTTCGAAGAAGAAATAAGTTTAACAATGTCAATGTTTTCAGGTTGCGGATTTCCATTTCCTGAAAGTTTTAAGCCCTTAACAATTAATTCATAAGGACCAACATCAACTAATTTCATCTCTTCATTAGCAGGTACTAGGTCTAGTCCATTAGCAATTACTGCTAAGATTTTGTCCCACAACTGATCTTTATTATCAATTAGATATTTAACACCAGCTGCTGTAGCAAGACTTGCTCCACCACCAAAAATAGTCTTCTCTACTTTAGAAAGAGTTGGCCATAGGGCCATTAGCTCTTTTTGACCTGGGCCACCAGCTACATTTTCTTCAGTTTTAATAAACTTTAATAATACGTTTAATGTAGAAGCTTGGAAAGGAGTAGGTATGTTATTAAGAGTTATCTCTTTTGAAAGTCCCTTAAACCCTAGATCACTTGCTAGAGTGCCTTCTTTTGCATTTAAGAAAACATCACCTTTAATACCAATTTTACCATCGGTTCCTTGTGTTTTAATGTACTTCAATGAGAAGCCAACACCAAACATATCTTTCACATCGGCAAGGCTTACATTAGCTACATCAAGACCACCAAGAGCAAACTTCTCTACTTCGAATGGCTTTAAGCTAAATTTAGCATCAACAGATGTTGTAGTTCCTGCGATATCGGCAATGAACTTATTTACTTCAATCGTTAAATCATTAAAGTTTAATATAACAGAACTATCTAGACCCATGCTAATAGCAGCTTGACCTGGAACTCCAAATGTAATATTAGAATTGGTAAGAGCTGCAGTGGCTTTACTAAAATCAAAACCATTGGAATCGAGTGTTACATCATTAATACCAATGTATCCAGGGATACTAACTTTACCAGAATAGTCCGCTCTTTTTCTAAAACCAAGTGAACCTAGTTTTACTTTGGTAGAAGAAATTAAGGCTGAAAAATCAATACTTTCAATGTTTGTAGCACCGCTGTTCTCTAACTTTAGACCTTTTAGCTCTAAATCATAAGGACCAACTTTAACTAAGTTCATTGCTTCGTTAGCAGGAACTAAATCAATACCATTGGCAACGATAGCCATTAGTTTTGCCCAAAGACTATCTTTGTTCTCCATCAGGTATGCAATACCGGCTGTCGCTGTTGCCGATGCCGCACCACCTAAGATGACTTTGTCTGCATTAGTTAGCTCTGGCCAAAGAGCCTTAAGCTCATCAGTAGAGGGAGCTCCAGCTACATTTTCTTGCGTTTTAATATATCGTAGGAAAACCTCAGTAGCTTTTCTACTAAATGGAGTAGGAATATTATTTAAAGTAACAGTTTTAGTATAACCACTAAAACCAAGACTTGATGCTAAGGTACCCTCTTTTGCTTTAAGAGTAATATCTCCCTTAAAGTCAATCTTGTTATCACTAGCAGATGGCTTTACATAAGTTAGGTCAAAAGCAATACCAAACATATCTTTCACATCAGAAAGGCTTACATTAGTTACATCAAGACCACCAATATCAAACTTAGTAACCTCAAATGGCTTTAAGCCAAATTTAGCATTAACAGGGACTTTAGAACCATTAAGAGTGGCAACAAACTTATTTGCTTCAAGAGTTAGATCAGCAAAACTTAGAACTAGTTCACTACTAGAATCCATACCCATAGTTGCTTGCCCTGGAATACCAAAGCTTATATTAGTATCATTTAATAAGGCAGTTGCACCACTAAAGTCAAGTTCACCTGAACCATTTAATACAACTTTATTAATACCAATGTATCCAGGGATACTAACTTTACCAGAATAGTCCGCTCTTTTTCTAAAACCAAGTGAACCTAGTTTTACTTTGGTAGAAGAAATTAAGGCTGAAAAATCAATACTTTCAATGTTT
>Ga0316204_10006320_pt1 | contig 18337 bp, 8 predicted proteins | sample 6monrhotite_MG_2_FD_205661 | JGI IMG/M metagenome (GOLD analysis project Ga0316204, IMG submission 205661) | Microbial mat bacterial communities from mineral coupon in-situ incubated in ocean water Damariscotta River, Maine, United States -... | ecosystem: Environmental > Aquatic > Marine >... | reverse complement strand
ACTTGAGCGCCCACTGCGCACACTATTGCGACCGCTGTCCGAGGACAAGGTCGAATCAATCCGAATCCGACATACGCCCAATCGCGCCGATAGCGATACGTCTTCGCGCAAACTCGAACCACGAACACACAAGAAAAACCTGACAATTGACGCGGCGCTCGCCAACCAAGTGCGCGCGGACGTGGATGTGGCGGCGCCGTCAGACGCGCGCAAAACAGTCGTCATTCTGCGCGGTGCGCCTGGGTCAGGAAAGTCGCATTTTGCCGAGCTACTCGCGTGTGTGTTTCGGCGTCGCGCGAAACAAGAAGATTCAGCAGATTCTCTCGACGCACAGGTGGCGGACGACGCGTCCATCGCTCGTGCCAGTGTTGTATCCATCGTCTCTCATGACCAGACGTTTCAAAGACTGGCGCTCGAAAAGCGCGCGCGGAAAATGGCCAGCGTGCGTGCGACCATCTTTGCTCCCTCTAAGCAAACGAGCTTGCAATCGAGTGTCGCGATCAAGGAGAGCAGCAGCAGCAACAAGGACAAAGGCAAGGGCAAAGGAAAGGGAAAGGGCAAAGTAAATATTAGGAGCGTGCGCATCGGGTGCGAATTCTCCAAGTTGCATATTCCTCGGGCCATCTCCGAGTGCTTTGTGTCGTTTATCGACGCGCTTGACGCAGACTCCTGCTCGCCCACTTCGTCCAGCTCATCGCCTCTCGTCATTGTTGACAATTGCAACGCCGAACGCTGGGAGTATCAACCGTACGTGTCCGCGGCGCGACGCGCGAACGCGCGCGTCTTTATTGTCGAATTCTTTTGCGATACGCGCGTGCAACTCAACGAATGTGTGGCGCGGCGGTCACCGTCGTCGGTCAAGATGCAGCTCAACCGCGCGGTTCGCGTCTGGCGAACGCTCCGAGAGAATGCGGATCCAGACTCGACGTTTATTGACGCGTTCGCCGACCCCGACGTTCTGCATCGCCACGCCGAGCGAATCGCAGACGAGACAGAAACGGATGAAACCTCTGCGTCTTCAAAGTCGTCTGCGTTCCGCCCAGTCGCTGTCCGTCGTGGATACACGATCCGTGGTTCACCAACCGCCGTTTCCCCGACCTTGAATGACCGCTTCGCGCTAAAACAGTCAAAGAATGGTGAACCTACGCTCACGTCCGACGCGCCCACGTTCAATGATGTCGAGACTTTATCTCTAGCGTCCACAGACGCCCTCGTCGTTCCCTCGGCTCCGAACACTTCTATTACTCCGATGGCATCGCCGGACTCCAACTCGTCTTTGCCTGCACACGCGTTTCAGTTTCATTTGTCGGCCAGCGAAACGGTCCCATCACCCGCGTCGGACACATCTGTCGTATCCACTGTACCCGGAGTGTGTTCTCCCGGCGCTACGACGCCTGAATCAGAACATGTTCTTTGTGAGCGTATTCTTTCAGAGAATAGTGCGTCCGAGCAAACATTGCGCCGGCTGCTCCCCGTCGCGCTGCCCGACATGCTCAAGAATGACGATTCGCTGTGCATCGGTCAAGACATGCTCCTGTCGGTACTCGACCCTATAACAACGCCCAACCGCACGCGTTCGCCAGACGGAAAGCGACGAGCCACATCGCTCGAAATACTCCGCAACCTCCCGTCCATGTTCATCAATGATGCATCGACACTGATCTGGTCCAAATCCAACCCCGCACTGTCTCGTGACGACTTTGTGCGCCATCAACCGTCTCTCACAAGTGTGCCCGTCTAGTCTCGCACCTTCTTGCGCCGTTTGTTTTATCCTGTATCGTGTGCGTAAAATTAGTTTTGAGTTTTGAGTTTTGAGTTTTGAGTTTTGAGTTTTGAGTTTTGAGTTTCTTGTTTCGAGTTTCTAGTTTCGAGTTTTAATTAAACGTTACGTCCGTCATCATGACTTGGTTTATGTGAAAAGAGTGAGTCTCGCTACGAGTTCCGCAAACTGTCTAGCAGAGAGTCGAGTGTTTGAACCAGGACCTGCGTGTCTGCTACTTTTGTGCCGTCTCTGCCCTGCGCGTCGCACTTGCTTGAATATGCACCTCCCCGCTCGACTGCTCGCTCGCTTTCCTGCGCCTGATGAGAGCTAGTCTCTCCGGGTTCTCGAAAGGTGTAACGATCGCGGTCACGATTCCGGCTTCGATGCCTGTCGTGTCGACGGCGACGCTCGTGTTGGGGGCGATGATGGCGATGCTCGTCTCGCCGTCGACTGTCTGGCCATCGCGTACGCGAATCGTCGACGTTCGTAGAGTCGAGGTACTCGCTGGGCAGAGTTTGAATGTGCGCGAGCAGCGCACGCATTTGCTCGAGCGGACTCGCGTCGCGAGATTCGGAACTCAGCTCGCCCCGCCGCTCGTAACTAGGCGCCGGCGGCATTCCTGTAGCACACGTGTTTCAGAGAGTATGGACAAGATGTTATGGACAGTGTAAAACAAAACGCAAAACGCAAAACGCAAAACGCAAAACGCAAAACATGTTGGGATGCGTAGCAGTGACGGGTGCGGCTGGGTACATTGCGAGTCACACAGTTTTAGCTCTGGTGGACGCGAGAGCGGCGTCGCGCATCTTGCTCATTGACAATCTGAGCCGCGGATCGCAAAAAACGCTGCGACGACTTGGCGCCGCCGTAGCCGCCGCCCAGAGCGGAAAGAGCGAGAATAGCGGCGAGAGCGAGAGTAGTGACAATCTAGTTTATGGACACGAGTGTGAGCTGGTCGAGTGTGTGCAAGACTGCGGCGACGTCGATGCAATGACGCGTTTGCTTCGCGAGCACAGCGTCAGTACACTGTTTCACTTTGCGTCGCCGTGCTACGTGGGCGAGTCGGTGCGCAATCCGCGCTTCTACTACGAGGCCGTCACGCACACGTCGACAAACGTGATGGCGGCGGCGCAGGCGGCCGGTTGTGTTCGCACGCTCGTCTACTCGAGCACGTGCGCCACGTACGGTAACCCGCCCGATGCGCTCGATTCGCCCGAGCTATTCCATGACAGGTACGAGTGCGAACGAGATGTGGTGGGCGTGGACGAGCACTGTCGAACAAAGCCCGAGAGTCCGTACGGGCGTTCCAAGTTGATGGCCGAACAAATACTACAAGACATGAATGACGCAGCAAACGCAGCGGGTGCGTCGTCGGCGAGCCGCTTGAACCTCGTGATTTTGCGATACTTTAACGTGATCGGCAGCGATCCGCAGATGCGCGTGGGCCCGCGATGGCCTGCGTCGTGTGCCCAGTACGGCCGCGTGGTCGACATGCTCTTTTCTGCGGTACTCGGCGAGCGCACGTTTCGCGTGTTTGGCGACGATTTTGAGACGCGCGACGGTACCGCCATTCGCGACTATGTCCACGTGAGCGACCTGGCGAGTGCTCACGTGGCGGCGGCAACTGCACTGACGACGAGTGGAAATCCGAGTGAAAATGGAAATGGAAATACCGAGATTGCGGCACCAGAGAGAGGAGTGGCGAGAGTGTACAATGTCGGAACGTCGCGCGGCTACAGCGTGCTCGAGTTGTTGCGCGCAGCCGAACGCGCGAGCGGATGCACGATTCCCCATTCGGTCGAGAGTAGGCGCGACGGTGACCCCGAGCGAGTCGTCGCAGACGCAGGGCGAATCAAACGAGAGTGCAACTGGACGTCGCGTCACACGCTCGACGATATGCTCGCGCACCACTGGGCTTGGTTTCGGCGCGAACGCGGCGTTTTTCATGACGACGACGAAGACGGGGACATGATCCAGAATGCGCAAGCGGACAAAGCACAGACTCATGCGTCGCAGATTCCATATAGGCGAGCAGCCGCCGACAGTTGCGATTGATGGCACGTGCCGCGCTCCCGTTCTTCGGTCGCCTGAAGAGCGAGCGCCGCCCTCGACTTGCGTTCTCGTTGGCGCTCTTCTTGAAGCTCGATGGCCATGCGTTTCTCTTGCATTTTACGCTGACCGGATTCGGCTTCCAGTCTCTCAAGCCACGACAATCTCATCTCATCACTATGGCGTCGGCGGCGTTGGAACTCGGACTGCATTGACGTCCACAGCGACGGAATGGCAGATACGCGGTCTTTTGCGTCTTTTGCGTCTTTTGCGTATTTTGCGTATTTTGCATCTTTTGCTTTTGCGATGTTTGGTTGTAAATGGTCGACGGTGGATTCAGTATCAGGCTTATGCGTCGGTTCCAGACCGTCGTTTCCTAAAGTGCTCCAGGCCTCGTGCAACGCTTGCGGCGAGCAGTCGAGGGACGATTCAGACGATTTCGCAACAAGACTCATTTGAAATTTTCTTTCCACTTTCCACTTTGAGATTTATTTCAGTGTGAATGAATCGGAATGACGCGAAAATGCAAAAATTAGAAAAAGCAGACGCGAAAAACGTAAAACGCAAAACGCAAAGTTTGGCTCGAGAGATTGCGAAAAAAAGCCAAAGCGAAAAGAAAAGAAGCAGAAAGCAAAAAGATATGTCTCGTAGCTTCTTGAATCGCCAGCGTGTCAAGCTTCTCGATCGGTATCCGAATCAGGTGCTCATGATCGAGCGGAGCCTGGACGACACCGTCGTCGTTTACGTGCCCGACATTGACAGAGAGACGGGGCGCCTGACGAGCGTGCGACCCGTTGCCATTGACCTGCAAGACACGGATCTCGCGGAAATCGACCCCTCGCAGCACAGGGGCTCGCAGGCGTTCAACATGGAAATCAAGCCACGCAAACTGCGCGACCGCGTCATGTACGAGCTGTGTATGAAGGCCGTCATGCCCAAGCGCAAGATTACTGTGTTTGTTGAGGATGCCAAAAAGCAGACGGTCGTCGCGCAGGCGCGAATTGGCGGTCGTCTCTGCGTGGTCGACCGAGTCTATGTCGTGCTACGAATGGACAAGCTTCTCGGTCTCGTGCCGACGGGAATTGACGAGATACAAATCTATGGCGTCGATCCGGCCACTGACGAACAGGTGTCTGAACATGTCGACGTTCCCGCCCATCTCGACAGCTTTTTCAAAAAATAGTAAACAGTATAATAATAGTAACTTTGATTTGTTTACAACCTCGGAAATCGATTCGAAAAGCCACCTTGAAAATGGTGCGAGGCCGTTTCGATAGCCGAGTAGCACGCCTGTGCATCGTCAAAAATTCAACTGCATTCACGATTTAATTTTGCATTTTTGCATTTTTGCATTTTTGCATTTTTGCATTTTCCCATTTCCCCATTTCCCATTTACATTTCATTCTCAGATACAAATTCTCAAATTCTCAATTAAGCCAAATTAAGCCAAATTAAGCCAAATCAAGCTAATCAAGCTAATCAAACTAAATCAAGCGCTCATCATGCTCTACGTCATTCTTCTCGCGTGCCTCGTGCACGGCGCCGTCGCCGCGTCCAATCTCAGTTCAGGAAAGCAAGCCAGTCAGTCGAGCGACTTTGCGTCGTACACGTCGGCTTCGATGGCGCTCGATGGCGTCTCGACCACATTTTCGGCCACGAATTTCCAAGCGAATCCGTGGTGGCGCGTCGACCTTGCGTCTTCACACACTATTGACAATGTGCAGGTGCAGAACCGAGGCGACTGCTGCGGCGACCGAATCACGGGCTACCAGATATGGGTCGGCGACTCTTCCACGTACTCACTCAACACCATGTGCACGACGGACACGTCGGCGCTCGACGCTGGCGCCTGGCGCACGTCGACGTGTTCGAACACACAGGGTCGCTACGTGTTTATAGTTGTCCCTGGCCCGAATCAGCTCTTGAACTTTGCCGATGCCATTGTTTGGGGCACGGACGCGCAGTCTGCGGCCTCCTCTTCCACTCCCACGCCCACTCCCACTGCGCCCGCGGCCTATACACTTGCATGTGGCGCAGCCAGTGTGTGCTCTGCGTTTGTCGACGGGTCGAATCCCGTGCGCGACCCGCCCTCGTCGTCGAGCGCTCTGCTCTACTCGGGCTATCCGTCGGCGTCGTGCAGCAGCGACTGTGCGCTCCTGTGCGCTGGCGACTCGCGCTGCAAACAGTACTCGGGCTTTCGTGGATCATGCTCACTCTACTCCGATCTAGGTCCCCTTAATACGGCCGGTTACTCGGCTGCGTCGGCCGGCTACTCGGGCGGGAGTTGCAATGCAGCCGCCCCCACGCCTGCGCCCACTCCGGCGCCCACTCCGGCACCCACTCCCACGCTCGCCTGTGGGTCGGTGAGTGATTCGTGTGCTGCGTTTGTCGACGGAGCCTCTGCCGGATCTCACGCGCAATTACTTGATCCGCCCACGGACGCGTCCGCAATTATCTACTCTGGCTACCCGTCGGCTGCCTGCAGCACCGACTGCGCGGTATTGTGTGCAGGCGATTCACGATGCTTACAGTACAGCGGCTTCCGCGGATCGTGCACGCTCTACTCGCAACGAGGCGTCGTTAATTCGTCGGGCTTTTCTGCATCGTCGTCGGGCTATTCGGGCGGAAGTTGCCACTTTACGTCGAGCGCAACTCCCGCTCCCACTCCCGCCCCCGCGCCAACTCCTACCCCCACTCCCGCGCCCACTCCCGCTCCCACGCCGTCTTCCGGACCGCTCGACTGTACGACGGTGCAGTGCAGCGGCTCCAGTGTCAATGTCGCCCGAGTGTGCCCGACGAGTCAGGACTGTGGCTGCTGCCTTCCAGCGTCCGTCTATTCGGCGACGACGCGATACTGCAGCAAGCACGTGTGTCCCTCGGGTCGCCAAAATCTCAAGTTGAACGACTACGACGCCGTGTGCGCGACTGGCCTCTGCGACTCAGTGTGCTGCGCACCCGCTACCAGCGCGCCCAACGTATCATGGACGCCCTATGCAACGCTCGGTCGCCTTCAGGCCGAGCCCAAGCACTTTGAGCAGGGATACTCGAACCGCTGGATCAGCGACAAGATTGTCTCGTGCCACGCGTACGACGGTAAGCAAGTCATTTTGCGAGTCACGATTGGCACGTATGTCGACTACTTTAAGCTGATTGGCAACCTGTGTGATGTATTTGCGGGAGTGGGCCGCTGGTATCATCACTCGTACGTAGGCACAGACGGGCCCTGGAAGGCCGTCAATGGCAATCACTCGGCCCTTCTTGGCGGATTTTTCCCATACGCGCCCGACGACAAGCGCGCCTGGGGACCCTTCTGGGGCGCGCCAGCCGGTCCGACTGGCTACCACGCCGAGGGCGGCGGATGCTGCGACAATGGCGACGGCATTGTTCGCTTTTGGCAAACGACGCAAATTGACATTCACGTAATCGCATAAGTCGTTTCTCCTTTCTCGTTTCTCATGTTTGTTCACCTTTGCTTGTGGTGCGTTTTGCATTTTATAGTTGTTTGTTGTTGCGTTTGTGTCTTGCGTTTTTCGTGTTGCATTTTGTATATACATAGACACATCGATCGAACATCGATCGAACTCGCAAAGTCAGCGTGGTCAAAAGTTTATCCTCGTTCTATTAAAAGTCGTAAAGTCGTAAAGTCCCAACTGTAACTTGATTCCAACTATCCCGTGACTCGTGCCATAAACATGCCGTACTGCGACGAGGCCAACTGTCTTGACGACTTGCCGTCTACGTATTGCCTAGCGGCAGAGCACGAGTGCTGCCACAAGCGCAAAAAGAGTAAGCACAGCAAGCACGGCAAGTGCAGCAAAAAGGACAAGCGCAAAAAGAGCAAAAAGAGCAAAAAGAGCAAGCGTGAAAAACGCAATCGTAAAAAGAGGAATCGCAAAAAGAGCGGAGGAAGCGGCAGTGCGGCGACGTGGCTCGGCGTCGTTGCCGCCATACTCGTCGTCGTCGGAATTGTCGTCTACATGCGCCGTCGACGCGCCCAATCGGCAGCGTACGGATCCAGTACTAATTCCAGGTCGAGGATGGGCGCCAAAAAGTGGTGGCACATGAGTTCGACTCGTCACAACGCGACCGTCTTTAGCCCAGCGACAGACGACGTTCACGGCACTCGCGGCACGCCGGCACCGGTCGCCAAGACGAGCGCGTGGAAGCGACCGAAACTATTGATAATGCGGCTTTTCCAGCGCTCGCCCGACCCACCCGAGGCCGGCGATGCAGACGAGGATGATCCGGATGGCGATGGCGATCAGGGGCGAGGCGAGCGGGAAGAGCCAGTGGGAGAAGTGCGTGAAGTGGGAGAGGAGCGAGATGAGCAAGACGAGCGAGATGAGCGAGACGAGCGAGAAGACTCGTAAAAGAGTAAAAGAGTAAAGATGAATCCCCCACAGTCATTTGATTTCATGTCTTTATGGAAACGTAATTGCATTGACCCACGCGCTGATTTGAGCGCGCGCACCAAAACCAAATGCTGCATACGCGAAACCGCACACGAGTGTTCCCAGCGTACAATAGAGAGTGCTCGCGCTGCGCTTGGCGCACGGTTGCGCGCGCCTTGCGATGGTGCCCCGGCGAATTCCGCGGAGCACTTGGCGATCGTACGCAATCGTGTACGCATCATTCTGCGGATTGTGGTTGTGGGCCTTGCCGCGCGTCGGCGGACACATGTATAGTTGCGCGATTCGCTTCGTGCATCCCCAGTTGCTGTCCCACGCCGGGTCGACGGCCATGAGGAGACCGCGCTTCAGGCTCGTCGTATCGAGACACGCGCGGTACGAGTACTCGCCCAGAGTCGAGTAGGGCAGCGGAAACGTGTCGCCCATGTACGAACGCATCCACGTGTTGAGCAGCCCAATGTCGAACGACGGATTGTCGCTGACGACCTCGAACTCAAAGCCTCTGTGCAGAGCCCACTCTTCCCACACCTGAATGAACGCGTAGAGTGCACGAATCACTTGCTCGTGGCGCTCGAGCACGCCGAGCGGCCCCGTGTACGCGAGGTCGACGAGAGCGCCTGCGGGGCCGGGTGTCGACCAGAAATCGCGCGCGCAGCGCTCTTCAAAGACGGTGTGATACTGTCGATGTGCGAGATCGCGAGCGGTTTGTAGCTTGCCCGTCCTGTGCGGAAAGTAGCAGCCCCACGCTCGGCCGGCCAGTTCGACACAGTCGTCGTCGACCACCGACACGCCGACGCCAATCACATTGTTTTCGGCGAGCGCCCCCGACGTCTCAATGTCGACTGCAACGACGATGCACTCGCGCATTTTTTCTGCTACCTGCATGCCGCTTCCTCGCTTCCTCGCTTCCTCGCTTCGTTGCTTTCGACATCCCACTCATCAGCATCTTGTAAATCTGGTCCACGCCCATCATAAAACGTGTTGTGTGCACTAAATCAGGAATTCCGGCATTCTTCTTTTTCGTTTTTTGTTTTTCCGATTGCGCAAATGTTTTGATTCGATTGTGTAAAATCAAACACATTCACTAAAGCAACGAGCTGAAAAAAAAATGATCAACAACCACCTCAGGCTAGCACGAACGCGCGCGCGACGCAACAATGCGTCGTCAACAAATAGCCGCCGATTGTCGAGCCATCGAGTCTTTCCTTCTGCAAAGTCCCATACCAAAGTGCGAGTGCAATCCCCTGCTTGTGCGAATGTAGACTCGAGCGCCATTCGCCATGTGCACGGCAGTCTCGAGATCAATTCCCCGCGCTCCCCGCGTTCAGAAAATGGCGGCACCGAGTCAGAGTCGGACGGGCTCGAACTCGAGTTTGACATGAGCTCGTTTGCCAAAATGGGCGACGGCGAATCAAGCGAATCAATCGAATCAAGCGAATCAAGCGAATCAATCGATTCAAGCAATCAGCATGCCGATCGGACGAGCCGCGCGCAAGCGAGCGAGGGAGCGAGCGAGGAGCAGCGGCAATGCGACCGCGATTCAATGCAAGCTCGAATCAGCACCGAGCTCCACGGAGTCGTTCCGGCACCGTGTTCCGACGAGTTGCTGCTGCTCATGACACCCGACGAGCAGCGTCGCTTTCACTGGCACCGACAACAAACGATTCGCCGGGCCTGGACGACGCCCGAGTCGCGTTCGCCTTCGGCGCGCACGGCAGACGCGACAAACGCCATTTCGTCGCCTGCCGTGCATCCGGAACTGCAGCTGAAGTCGCATCCAGAGCCAGCGCAGGGAATCGACTATACGGAGGTTCAGCGACTGTTTGCTCGCGGTGGACACCAATTTTTGAACCATGCATCCCCAGCGTCCCCAGCGTCCCTAGAGGAGTCTACTGCCTCTACAACTTCGTCTGTTGATTGCGCCGACTCTCCATCGAGAAAATCTTTGCTTGATCGGCTGGTTCGAGACCGCTTGGCGTCTTATTCGAAGGGCGTCCGTGGTGTTGACGCAGAAGCAGAAGCAGAACGGGCGGGCACAGGCGAGGAGTCGAGCGACGACATCGACGATACTGAAACCCAATCCAAAACGGGTAGTGCGCAGATTGACTCGGCGGCGTGGATTCGTCGAATGATTGAGGCAGCCAAGTGCATCATCACCGACACGCAAGGATCACAAGACGTCACTGCGAGTTCGCTTCGCTCCAGCCTGCACGACATGGTCGACACACTCGTTTCGAACGTCGATGCGATCGTAAAAGAAGACCGCGCCGACGCAGCTCATGAAGCAGCAGCAATGGCAATGCATACGGATCATGCGTACCGAATTCGGCAAGCCGTCTGCGCGTGGGGAGAGGCGGATCAGGACTATCGCGAGCAGCTCGCGTCAAACACCGCGCCCCCCGGGCTTATTGAGTTTAGCGGACGTCGGGCCCGCCGAGCTCTCGAGACTCGCGACAAAGCGACGCGTGCAAAGCGCGAGGCAATGGAACTGGCGCGGCAGCATGCGGTGATGCAGTTCATCGGTCACAGTCTTCCGCAGATGCGCGCCGAGCGGCTTCGCGAAGAGCAGCGACTCGCTCGGCGTCGTCGCCGCGAACAGCGAGAGCGCGAGATGGTGGTGGCCGCTCAACACTCGATTGTGCTACTCGCCGAGTACTTTGCGCGAAATGTGTGAAACGCGAAACGTGTGAAACGCGAACGTGTGAAACGCGTCACTTTATTTCAACTGCATCATTAAAGCACAATCCTTGATCTTTGTAAATAAGTAGAAAGTAGCGAAGCGAGTAGTAGCGCGCAATGAGCAGACGCCGTTCGAGAGCCGAGGCGTCGCCTCAGGTATGCAGGCCGTATCAGCTGCACCACTGGCGAACAAGTGAGAGCGGCGACCGCGAGCTCGTCGACTATGCGGCGAATGCAATGTTTACGCGCGCCGACAAGGCGAACCGCTTCGACGTGTACGGCGACTTGCAGTGGGACAAGTCGGGCTTTCGGCAGATTGGCGAGTGGGACCCGAACGACGACGAGGCGACCGAACGCGACATTCGTCGCGCCGCTGACCGTGCGGGCAATACAAGAGGGCGTAAAAAGGCCAAGGCAAAAAAGGCCCGGGCAAAAGAGAGGGGGGGTGCTGGTCAACGAGGAGAGCCTGTGCGCGCGCGCCACAAGGACTATTTCGTCGTCTCGAGCGACGGTAAGCGGTTCGGCGAGACGTACCGGCCGGGCGACCGACTCGTCTACGACGGCGAGACGGAGCGCGACTGGATGCACGTGCCGTGGATCACGCTCGCCGACTACCAGACGGTGCCTGCGTCCTTTTCGTTTGTTCAACAAACGGAGGCTGCCGACGTGAGTAGTAGTAGCACAGAAGGCGTAAATCTCGGCAATCCCGGTAACCTGGGCCGCCCGATTCCGTGGAACAAGTTCGAGCCGCTCGGCGACTGGTGGCCGCTCAAGGACGAGATGCGCGAGGACAAGCAGGAATCGCTCGCCGAGCGGTCAACCACCGCATTACGCCAGCGCGAGATTGACGCGCTCGTCGCCGACGAAACGTCGTTGCGCGTCGTGAACGGACAGACGCGCGTGCACAAGCGCGGTCGCAACAACGGCAACAATGAGGACGAGTGGATCAAGGCCGTCAACTACCAGTATTACACGGTGCGCGTCGACGACGAGCGCGGCTTCTACCCGTGGTCGCTCGAGCGCGACCGCACGCTCAAGGCGTCGAGCAAGCAGAACTTCCGCGACGGCGACCGCATCGTGCTCGTGAACGGCGAGTGGACGCACGTGCGCATGAACGGCGACTTGCGCGGCCAGCACCGCTACTCGTTCGTCGCCAACTACAAGACGGGTTCGGGCAAGTCGTTCACGATTATGAACTTTCTTCGCGCGCTCCAGTCGCGCGGCCAGTCGTTTGCGACCGTCATTGTCATTGCGCCGATCGCCGCGATGGAGGGCATGAAGAGCGACTTTCTCAAGTGTTTCGGGCTGAACGGCGAAAACCTCGCGGACCTGCCGTCGTACATTCACTTTTTCACGATCGAACGCTTCCTGAAGCGCGAGCAGTGCTGGGACCGACTGCCCGGCCCGATTGCGATGGTCGTCGACGAGGCGCACGAGTTCCGCAACTACACGTCGCAGGGCCGGCGACTGCTGGCGTTCATCGACAAGTACGTGCACACGGTCGCGCTCATGACGGCGACAATCTTCTTTACCAAGGCGACCGACATTGTGCCGCTGCTCTGGATGGTCGGCGGTCGCCGCGACATTTCGCGCAACGAAGACATCTTTCTGACCGGCCGTGGTCCGCGGCAAAAGCGCGCGCGCCTCGACTGCCAGTTTTCGCTCGAGGAAAACTTTCGCCGGCTCGTGCGCGGCAAGGTGCTCGTGCACCGCGGTGGGGCGGAAGAGAGTGCGCGCAGTCCAGACCAGCCCGACGAGGTCGAGCACTACCGCTACGTCAAGTTGGGCGACGAAACGATGCAGACGCTCGCCACCATTCAGAACCGCGGCTACGTGAACGAGGCGGGGAAGCGCGTCAAGGAGCGCTTCCTCATTCGGTCGCGGCAAGCGGTGATTGAGCACATGATTCCCGAGATGGTCCGCTTTGCGCTCGAGCGACAGGACGAACTCGCGCGCGAGCCGGGCGTCTTTGACGGCTACGACGGCGGGCCAATCATCGTCTACGTGCCATTCATCGGAAAGGACTCGAGCGCAAGCAAGGTCGACCGCGAACTCGCCGCCACTCGAGGTGCGCCCGCAGTGAACACCCTGGATAGTGATAGTGAGAGCAGCGAAAGTAGCAGCGACGAGGACGAGGACGATCAAGTGGACCAAGAGGACCGAGAGGACGACGAGGGGGAGGACGGAAGTTCGCTGGGCAAGCGGATCCGCAGCGAGCAGCGGCGAGAGCGAGAGCAGCAGCGCGCAAACGAGGCGGGCATTCACCGTGTGCGCGACGAACTCGTGCGCAACGGCGTCGACTCGGCCAACATTCACGAAATCTTCGGAGCGCTCAGCGAGCAGGACCGCATCGAGTCGCTGCGCGACTACCGCGACGGCGAGCGGCAGTGGCTGCTCCTCGGCCCGGCCGGCGTTCAGTCGCTCAACACCAAGGGTTCTCGCACGCGTCAGATGCACGTGTTTACCGAGTGGGCGCGCGCGACGACGCTACAGACGATTGGCCGCGGCGCGCGCAAGGACACGCATCCCGACGTTCCGAATGTCGAGCCGGACGCGCAGCCGCCCAAGCGACTTGACGTCTACCACTGGGTGGCCGTGGCGCCGCAGTGGGACGCTTGGCTGCGCTTCCGAACGCCCAATGGCTCGTTTCAGCTAAGTGGCAGCGTCGACTGGCCCCCTCGCTCGCTCTCTCCCCCAATCTCTGCAGAAGTGGGCGCAGAAGTGGGCGCCTACTACTTTAACGTGCACTCGCCGTCGTTTCCGGCCGGCGAGATTCGCGGGCAGCTCGCCGCCGACGTCGACATTGCGCTCCGTGGCGACTTCGAGGTGCCGAGCGTCTCGACCAGTGCAGTCGGCATGGCCCGCGTGCAGGTGCGCGGCGGAAAGCTCTTTTACAAGCTCGTGCACAACATAACGGACGCGACAGTCGTCCACATTCACACTGGGCAGCCCGGCGAAAATGGCCCGCCCGCGTACACTTTGTGCACAAATGATGTTGCGGGCAAAAGTGCGGGGAAAAGTGCGGGCGAGAATGCGTGCGTTGCGCGCACATTCACCGACGACCTCGAAAAGCGGCACGCCGTCGTCACGTACAAGCGACAGCGCGTCGTGCTGCCCGACGTCAGCATGATTGCGAACCAGTACGCTGTCTGGAAGCGCCTCCAGCGCTTCAACGCGTGGCTCGAAGCCGACAGCAACGAGCTGCTGCGTGGCGTGAGCGGCCGCTCGATCGAGGCGCCCGCGTTCGCGAGCCGCGACGATTTTCCCAGTCACCGGTGTCGCCGCTACGCCGTCGACGAGGCGCGCTGCCGACAGAATGCAACGTCGGGAACGACGACAAACGGCCACGCACTCGGCGGCATCGGTAATATGGTTGACTGCGACACGGGGCGGCGACCGCTCAAGCAACTTCCGATGGACGTGCGTGACGCACGCGAACTCGATGACGACAGTGGTGACGAGGGCAGTGGTAACGGCGGACAAGGAGGGTGGACTGCAGACGCCGGTCGCGGCGGAAAGTACGCGGCGTACAAGCAGAGTGCGTTTCGGCAAACGAAGCGGCCGGCCGACATGCCGATGAACCGTGAGCAGCTCGTGGCCGTGCGCCAGAAGGAGTTGGCGTGGCCGGCCGCCTGCCCGCTAAAGAATGAACGCATTCGACTGCGCTTTCCGAGCGACCAGCAGTTTCACCTGCGTTTCTGCATTGTGTGGGCGATTCTGGCCGCTCATGCGAAGCGCGAGATTCGCGAACTCGACTTGCCCGCGCCGCCGGAGGGTGCGACGCGCGCTGCGCGCCGCAAGCTCGACAAGCGCAACGCCAAGGCCGTGGCCGCCGCACGAGCTGCGAATTTGTTAACCGAGCTACCCGACATTTCGCCCAAGGTGTGCGACGGCGTACGAGACGACTTTGTCGCGTTTGCGGGCCGTGCCCAGTGGGAGCGCTGGATCGCGCGCGGCACCGACGACACGCTCGGCTCGTACAAGCTGTTTGCGCAGCTGCTCAACTCTATCGCCGGCCAGCCCAAGTTCGAAGAGGAGTTTGACCGGCGCATCTGGTCGAACACGGGTGCGCCGGAACTGCGCGACGCGATGGACGAACGAATCCGTGCGTACAGCCAGGTCATTGTGCGCGACGAGCAGCACGTGCGCGGCGCGCTGCAAAACGAACTCGAGCTGCGACTGCGGCTTTGCCTGCTGCTGCTGCTCGCCCCCAACTCGCCCACCACCTCTTCTAGTGGAGAAGTAGAAGCAGACGAAAGTGGTGCTGCGGAGCGCACGGCGGCTCGACGCGCGCTCGTCTCGGTGCAGAAGCGCGTGTGCGCCGAATACACCGAGTTTCGCGACTTTGTCGATCGCTTTGGCATGCAGCCGACGGCCGACTCGTGGAACGCGCTCGTTGACGCGATTCGCGCCGACCGCTCGATCGACTGGTCCGACGTGGCGCAGCAGCTGCTGCGCGCGGACGTGCGCGTCTACCGCCAGCGACAGAATATCCTGAAGAACCCGGCGCTCGTGAGCATGCTCTCTGAGTTCTGGGACGATCGCTACGCGTCCGTCTGGCCGGTGAGCGACGCCATCCGCGCGTACGTGCAGGAAGATCGCGAGCGCCGCCGCGCCGAGCGACTGGCCCGTGAGCGCGCCGTCGTACTACCGCGACTCGGCTGGTACCTGGTCGTCGAGCTGCTCGCACGCAGCAAGGTCGCGCCGCGCAAGATTCGGCTTCCCGCGCAAAACGTGCGCCGCGCCGAAATCGCGACATTCGCCCGCTTCCTACGCGCGCAGTCGTCGTTTGAGTTTGACAATTGGTGGCCGGGCATTCAGCGCAGCGCCGCGCTCGCATTCGAGAGTGCAGGCTTGGGTAAGCGCGTCCGAGACGATGTGGAACGGATTCGCGCGGAAAACAAGCTGCGCAACGCCGAGCTCATACTCGCGGACGGCGAGATGCAAGCGCTCGTTGCCCAGACGCTACGAAACATCGAGTCGGCTAATAGTGGAAACGGCGACGCAAAGGCAAAGGCTCCGTCCGTGTTTGCGGCCGCTACCAGGGCTGAATCGGAGGATGGAATGAACTCGACCCTACTGAAGAAGTACGTCGAGCAGCGCTCGCAGTTTGTCGAGGCGCGGCAGCCGCTCTCACGAAAGCTGAGCGACGCCCAAGTACTTCAGTACACGCTGCTCGTGTGCCTAATTGCCGACGCGCGCAACGTTGCCGCACTCTCAGAAAATAGTGCGAGCGGGCAGACGAGCGGGCAGACGAGCGGGCAGGCGAACAATCAGACGGGAGTGCTCGACACACTTGCGCAAGCGAGCAGCCGTGCGAGCAAGTCGAGCCAGTGCGCCGAAACAACCTTTTTCCTAAACTTTCTACGCGACGGCGGCCGCGAGTCGTGGTGGAAGCGCGCGTCGACCGCCCTCGCCGCGTACCGCCCGCGCGAAACGCGCGAACAGCTCGAGCGCGCACTCGACTCGATCCTGTCGAGCGCCGCCGCGTCCAAGCGAACGCTTCGTAGCACGCTCAAGGACCGCAACACGAATGCCGTGCGCGTCATCGACGACATTGTCGATCGCGATCAAAACGCCGTCGCCGCCTCTGTGCAGGCGTCCAGCGAGTGGCAGTCGGCACTGTCGCAGCTGCTCGGCGAGCTGTGGCCCGCCTACATCGATCGCCGCGCCGAGTTTACGCGCATCGCGCGCCCGTCGAGCCAACTCTCTATCGAAGAGGCGCGCGCGCGAACGTTACAATTGTGCATGATTGGAGACGTTGCGCGCGCGCGCGTCGCTGCGCGATCGGCGCAACCAGCGGAAACGGTCGAGGAGTTGGACTATTCCGCATTCTGCAAGTCGGATCGCCTCAAGTTCGACCGCTTCCTCGAGGTGACGGCAAACGCGCATCCGTCGTGGACCGACTGGGTGCGCGAGCTCGCCTCGCTCGAGTCTCCGCACCTCGCGGGCAGCGACTGGCAGCAGATTTCCGAACTCGTCCAGCCGATTCTGAGCGGCGGCCGCACCGACCGACGAAAGACGCTCAGAGAGCAGGCCGTAGAGTCGCTCCTCGCGCAAGTGTGGCGCGCCAGCAACAGCGCAAGCACACAGGGATCGGCGGCGGTTGACATGAAACCAGAGGACATGAAATCAGAGGATATCCGGGAAGCGCGCAGTCGCTGGGATCGCAAGACGAGTGTGCTTCTCGAGGCCATTGCGGCCTTCTTGCCACGCATCGACGAGTTTCGCAAGCCCATTGCGCGCCCCAAGCCTGCGGCTCGTCCCAAAAAGGAGCGATTGGGCGCCAAGATTCGCAACTGCTGGAACGGCGAGCGCAACGCCCGGCATCGAGACGGCTCGGCCGCTGCGCAACTGAACGAAGCGCTGCTGTCGGCCGTCGCGCGCCGCCAACGTTCAGCTGACGGTGGTGACGACGGTAGCACGACTCCGAGTTCGTCTTTGCTCAGCGAAGCCGCGCTGCGCGAACGCGACATTCAGTCGTTTGCCGACGACCTCTGGTCGCCTGCGCGCCAGCTCATGATGCTGCGACGAATGCTGCCCAACTCGCGTCCCGAGCGCGCGCGACTCATGCGCCTGGGCATCAGCTGGACGCAACTCGCCGACAGTGCTGCGCATCGCCTGACGCGTGACGGACAGCAACTGCTCGCACTCGCCGAACTCCCCGACTCGCTGCGACTGCGCTACGTTAAAGACGACGCCGAGCTGGCCAGCGCCTTTGCCGAGTGTGTGGATGGCGCGAGCGGCGGTGAGGGTGCGACCAGTGGGGGTGCGAGCAGTCAGGATGCGAGTGCACGGGTTGACGGGGACAAGTACTGGTGTGCACTACAGCTCTTTTTCGCGCATCTCAAGCGAGACTTGGCGTGCAAGATTGGCGCCGCTACAAGTAGCAGCAGTGCGGCGAGCGAACAGACGAGCATACGGGGTAGCGAGCGGGGTTAGCGGAAGGGTGGAAACAAGGGAACAAGGGACCGGAGTGGTTTCAAATGTAAAGTTCGACCATTTATTCAATCTCGACGACACCAATCTAAACTCTAAACTCGAGCTGCGTTCTTGATGACGGATTCATAAATGTCGAGACCCGTATCGCAGCGATTGTCAGTTGAGTATGTCTCGACCATTGCTTGTGTATATGCGCCGTCGTCCGAGTCGTCGTGCGCTGCTAAATCACGAGCGGTTGGTTCGGCTGTCCTCGGGCCCGTCAGCCATCCGTCTGAGCGTTTGAACGTAACCGTCTCCCGCAACACAATCGTAATGGACGCCTCTGCTCGTTCTTTTTCGGATAGGTGGCGCCGCGCGTTGGACGCGTCGTCGGGTGTTGCATTGTTTTGCTGCGCACCAGCCGGTGGCGCTTCTCGAGTTTCTTCGCGACACACTCCATGGCACCACTTGAGGTTATCGTCGTACGTGAGGATGACGCAAGAATTGTCGGTTTTCC
>Ga0316204_10006318_pt1 | contig 18338 bp, 16 predicted proteins | sample 6monrhotite_MG_2_FD_205661 | JGI IMG/M metagenome (GOLD analysis project Ga0316204, IMG submission 205661) | Microbial mat bacterial communities from mineral coupon in-situ incubated in ocean water Damariscotta River, Maine, United States -... | ecosystem: Environmental > Aquatic > Marine >... | reverse complement strand
ATTGCCTGTTCGACCTCCATCGGATCAATCCCGGGCTTTACACCGGCTGTAATGATCAAAGCACTGGCAATTTGAAGTGGCATCACAAATCCTTTGATGTCTGTCGCCAATCCTCGTTTCTCAACCAGTTCCGTATGCAGACGCGACGTTTTGTCGCCCCCCAATATGGATGCCGTAATGTCAAGCAATACCCTGTCCTTGTTCGCAAACCCGGGTACCGCCCATGCCCGCTGGACCACCGTCTTGCTGACATTATCGCGCAAAATTTCCCGAGTATTCTCCTGCCGATCCGGGATCCAGGATGTCATTTGCAAAAGCGGCGGGCCAGAAGCAATATCACCGAAGTATTTTTCCATCAGCGGGCGCGCCGTTTTGGCATCAATGTCACCGGATAACACAACCAGCGCATTGGCCGCGCCGTAATATTTTTTAAACCAGGCGTGGACATCCTCTAATGACGCCCGGTCGAGATCATCATTGCTTCCGCCAATTGAATGGTTATAGGGATGATTCTCAGGAAACAGTCCTTCAAACGCCCGAGTCTGCAAGCCCGCGTAAGGCCTGCTCTCCCGTTGGCTCAGTTCATTTTTAACGATGCCGCGCTCATCATCCAGGGCCTCTTGCGTGACCGCGCCCAGCAAATGCCCCATACGGTCTGATTCCAGCCATAAGGCCAGCTCCAGACCCGGCGTTGGCACTGTTTCGTAATAATTGGTACTATCCTTTCCTGTTCCCGCATTCACGCCGGTCGCACCGATGTTGCCTAAAACTTCAGAGAAAGAGCCAGTGAAATTTTCGGACCCGCGAAACAATATATGTTCGAACAGATGGGCAAAACCGGTTTTGCCCCGTGACTCTTCCTTTGAGCCAACCTTGTAGCTGACCTGAACCGTCACAATGGGAGCTTTACGGTCTTCATGAACAACCACCCGCAGACCATTATCCAGCGTAAATTCTTCGTATTTTAATTCCTGAGCTGAAACTGGTAGGGTCAAAAGGGTCATGACTATTAACCCAAAAATTCCCTGCCTCATCACTTTGTCCACTTGTCTGTTACGCATAATTACTTTCATTTTTCTATTCCTGTTTCGTTTGTTTAAATTAATTGATCAACAAGCTCAAATCATGCTTAAATTCTGACCGAACTGCTGTTATTTTCCCTACTACACAAGAATTCTGTTACCCAACAGTCAAACCCTTTAACCCCCCTTTGCCTTGCAGATATATTGGCGATACCGACCCCCCGAAAGGATAGGCCTTAACGATCGCTGCATTACGCTTAATCCACGCCCGATCTTCATCCGAGATGTCATGCGTTCGCAGGCTTTCCACCGGCACCTGCGCCGTAAACCCATCTGGTCCTGAAAGAGTTACCGTCTTTTCATCCACCGCCAGCTTCAGCGCAGACAACACATCTGCCCGCAATGCCAACCCACGGGCCGCCTTATCAGCCGTTGGTTCATCAATGAAGAGGATAACCATCTGATGGCCCGCCCGGCTCTTGACATCAACAAATGATATAAAACGGCCGTCTAACATCTGGAAGGACTTGTCTGCCTGGAACTTGATGGCAGGGGTATCATGGTTATGATCCTCATGAGCAAAACTTATGACCGGAATCGCCAGCATAAATAACCATGCAACCATTAATTGTTTCACTAGTGAATATATATTTTTCATAATCATATCTCTTACGTTAATCTATTTATGTCGAAAAAACTCGGCGATATACCCGGCGGCATAAATGCCGCCTGGCCGTCATACAGTCTTTAAAAAGAACCCGTCACGCCCAACTTGATAGAACGCCCGCCCAAATAGGTGCCGCCGTTAATGATGCCGCTGCTGCCCAGAGATGTTTCAAGATCAGCATCCCTCACACCCTTAAGCAGATCTCTTGCCTCCAGATAAATACGGAATTTACCGTCAAACTTTTCCAGCTGATATTCTATCCTGAAATCTACGGTTTCCACTTTTTCGTTGTAACCATTCAAACCAAAATCGTTGATACTGGTTTGAAGCTTTGACTGAAACCCATAGGTCAAGGCCGCATCAATGTTATGCTTGTTATAGGTCAGAGCCACGGTGCCAGAATGTTTTGGCTGTTGATCAAAGGAGACCGAGGGATAGGTGACAGATACGGCTTCCGTGACTAATTGCGGCGGCACAGGGGGAGGCGGAGGCGGAGGCGCCCCGCCGCCGGGTGGTGGCGGAGGTGGCGGTGGAGGGGCCAGATAGGTGAAATTACCATCTGCATCCAATACTGGACTGGCATTCCAGATAGTAGAAAACTCTTTAGAACTTTTTGCATAGGTATAATTGGCAAAAATACCAAAGCCGGACCAGAAACTGGGCAGGAAGGTGAACTGGCGTTCTGCCTGCAGTTCAAGCCCCCAAATGGTCGCAATCGATGGGTTATTTTCTGGACGTGTCCGGTCGATAAAGGTATTTTCTGGCGTAATGTTTTCAAAAGCTACATGGTCGGGCAGTATCACATCGTCAAGCGTGTTACCTCCCAAAACCCTGTTATTTTCCAGCAAGTTATTAATACGTTTATAGAAAACGCCCACTTTAATCACACCAATATTATCGTCATAATATTCCGCACTAAAGTCAAAGTTATTGGTGAGGGCCGGTTTGAGATCCGGGTTACCTTCCTGAATAAACAGCATTGGCTGATTAAAGTCAGGACCAAACATTGGTGCCTGAAACAAGCCAAGCACCTTGGTGGCGGAAAGCTGAGTGACTTGAGGGCGGGCGGTAGACATGAAATAGCCGCCGCGAAATATCAGATTCTCACTGTGCCGATAGTTCAGCACAACGCGCGGTAGTAGCTTGGTTTCTGTCGTTGTGACCTTTTCCAATTGCGTGAATTCATTGGCAAATGCAATATCAGGTGCATTAAATTCGTTGAAAAGAATTGGCGACGTCAGATGGGCAGAGTTTACTTTAACCTGACTCAATCGTGCGCCGCCAATGATTTCCAATTTGCCCACATCTACGCGGCTCTGAATATAGGCGACGCGTTCTTCTTCCTTCAAAAAAGTATCCGCCTCTAAGGGATGCGGATCAAAAGCAAATTCTTGCAGCGGCGATGTCGGACTGCCTGTAAGGCTGTCAATATTACCAATAAGTGCCTCAACATCCGGCTGAGAAATAAATTGGAATCCCTGGTCAATACCGATATCGGAAAGATCCGCTACATCGCTAAAATCAATCCCCAAAGAGGCTACGGATACGACGGGTACATGTGACTTAATCGTCTTTCCCGCTAGCGTTTTACCACTGCTGGCGGGCCCGCCGCCGGGCGGAGGGCCACCAGGCGGAGGCGGCGTGTTGGGTTGAATAGATCTGTTAATATTCCGCGTTGTAAATTTCGACGTTTCCAAACTGACCCCAATCTCGATATATTTCAGATGCGATCCATCAAAATCATATTTGCCGCTGAATTTTCCTGAATAACGATTATTTCGGCCCTTACTACTTCTGCCATTAAGCGCCCCGAAATTATAATTTCCCGAATCATTGATGATGGCCCAACCGGCCTCACTCAGCAACGGCTGCGGATTACTGTTGCCCGTGCGCGCACCAAACGGCGTGATCACCCGTCCTTCGGCGGCATCGGTGGCCGCCCCGAGAAGCAAGCTACTCGCAATGGGGTTAGCCGCCGAAATAAAAAACTCGTCGTTAACCGGGCTCGTATTGGTGGCCCCGGCAAAACCCGCCGAATAGTTGAATTGCCATTTATTCAACGTGGTTTCGCCCCGCAAACTGATTGTATCGGTCACGTCTTTTAGGTCTTTGGTTATAAAATAGCTTTGATTCACCGAAAAGCCATTATCCAAGGTCAAGGCCCAGCGCTCTTCGCCGCCCAGCGCCTGAACATCCCGCAGTTGATAATTGTTAAAACCGCTAAAACTATCAAAATCCTCGGCACCACGCGCCGTGATGCTTGTTAATCTCCTAAAACGATTCTCTTTTCGCGTCGATCTTTGCATGTCCATCTTAAGACTGGTGTGATCGGCGACCTGCCATTCGCCGGACAAGGTTACCGCCAAGGTCGAACTGTCCGTTTGAATAAAACTGCCGCGACTAGATGTGACATAATATTGGTCTATCCCTTGTTCAAAAGGAAATTGTCGGCGCGGATCAATAAAACGTAGCGAAGTGATGCCCGTTCCGCCGCCGGGATCCAGTGGCAGGGCCTGTCCAGCAATGATGCCAGCATCATAACTTATGGTTTTATTTGTCGTTTCACGATACTGGACCGCGGCACTGAGGCCAAAGTTTTTTTCCGACCCAAAAACACCTGATACGATACCGGAAATCTGAAAATCGTCACCAAAACCCTTACCTCTTTTGCCGCCTTCCATGGTGAAGCTCGCGTACCTGTCAGGCCGACCCAAAGGTGATTTGGTCTCGATCTGCACCAAACCGCCAGTCCCCGCACTGTCATGACTTGGCAGCAAAGTTTTGTTAATGGTGATCTTATCCACGGAATCCACCAGAAGGTTGCCCAGATCAGATGAACGCCCGACACCGCTGCCTACCGGCAGATTAAGGCCGTTAAGCTGGACGCCATTAAAGTCCGGCGACATACCGCGCACGATAATATTACTGCCCTCGCCGGTCGTGGTATTGCGCTGAAAGGCAACCCCCGATGCCCGGCGAAGCACGTCCGAAATAGTTGAACCGGTAAAATTGCCCAACAGATCGGCAGATATCACAGATGACACATTTTCAGCCGTCCGTTCCTGATTAAGCGCCTGCGCCCGGGCAGAGCGGCTACCATATATAATGATCTCTTCAAATACCCCCTCCATTGCAAAGTCTTGACGAATTTCTTCCGCAGAAGAAACCCGTATTTGCGCAGTACCATCGCCGAACCCTAGATAAGAGACTTGAAGTGTATAAGACCCTGGAGAAATGTTAGCGAAACTAAAATTGCCAAGATCATCAGTTGTTGTTGTCTGACCCGTCTCGACAATCGTGACCAGCGCGCCTTCAAGATATGCTTCTGAACCAATGGCTTTCACACGGCCGTTGACCGCACCATTCACAACAGCAACATTATCAGACGCGACATCCGCTTCATCTTCCTGATAAAAGGCCAAATTGGCTTCATAATCCGCTGCTGTATTAAAGCTGATAGGTTGAAATCCTGCCTTGGAGAATTGAGCCGAAATCCGCGCCGGAGTGCCGACAGCGATCGTCCTGTCATCTACGCGAAAATATTGAAGTCCACTATCGTCCAGAAGGGCTGATAATGCACCGGATAACGTATATTTTCCAGATAACTTCCTCACAGTTTTTCCTGATATATCTTCAGAAAAAGAGGCTATCTGAATATCAAATTCCTGCGATAATTTCTGCAAGGCCGCATTCATGGGCTGATGCGCAATATCAATGACGACCGGTGCCACATGCCGCTCTGCCTGCGCAGGCATCCCGCCAATAGCTGCCGATAAAGCTATCAGACTTACAACGCTATACTTATCTATTTTTTTCATTTTATTCCGTTCCTCCCTAAAATGCATTTGGCGAAAATATTCTCACCATCCCTTATGTATGAAAGAGCAGATACAGATGGAAAAATGGGTACGCATAGTTTAAATTAATTTCTCTGTGCCATTGTTTCTGAGTATGAAACGCAATTGATATTTCAAGTATACTGTAAAAAAGCGTCGGCAGAGTACCCATTATTGCCCCCTCTGGCACTCTTACATTATATCAGAAAAAATAATGACTTAGCTTAATTTGGGCCTAATTAGGCAAAACAGGAGATTTAAGACAGAAGTGTTTGACCACCGAGACATACACAACATAAGCCCGAAAACACGCCAGAACTGGTCAGCGTGGAAGGCTTATGCGCCCCGGCTACACAGATTTCTCGTCTTCAAACTGTCCAATAAGGAAGATGCAAGCGACTTAATGCAGGAAGCCTATTTGCGTCTGATCCGCATTGAAAAACCAGAACTTATCCGCCACCCGGAAGTCTATTTGTTTCGCATAGCCTCTAACCTTGTGGGCGAATTTTTCCTCAAACGAAAACATTCCCCAAAAGCCTTAAACATAGAGGATATCGTTGACACTGGCGAAGACAGCGATAAAGGAGCTTTTGTAGAATCGGCTTATTACAAACAGGAATTAAATGATCTGGAGTGTGTTTTTGGTGATCTGCCGCCTTTATACAGAGAAGTCATTATGTTACGCAAACGTGACGGATTAAGCCATAATGAGATTGCTGAACGCCTGCAAATTTCAACCCATACCGTCCATAAATATATGACACGTGCCCTTGCAAAATGTCGTGCTAAATGGTCCGAGGATAACCAATGACGCAATTAACCGAAAGGCAATATGCTATTATTGAGGAAGCCGCCGATTGGAGCGTCCGGCTCGACGGCGAAACAATGTCAAAAGCCGAGCAGAGAGCCCTTGCAGATTGGCTGCTTATCTCCTCCGAACATGTTCAGGAATTTCTTTATGCCGCCGCTACTTTACAAGCATTGGGGGATATAAAAGAACCCGAACGTGTGCCCATTGACCTATTGTTGGCCGATAAAGCACCTGATGTTCTCCCCCTATTTTATAAGAATACTGATGATTTCATTGTGTCAACACTAGAAAAACATACCAATTCAACATCATTGACACATTGGAACGCTCTATCCCGCATTGCAGCCGCTGTGGCTTTTGTTTTGATTTCAGCAACAGCATTTTTAGGCTTGCAAACACCCTTTTCAGAACGCGAAGACAATGTTCTAACCTACAATACTACAACAGGTGAACAACGGAGCATATCACTTTCCGACGGATCTGTTGTTCATCTTAACACGCGCTCTAAGGTACGGGTCGATTATCGACGAGATGAACGTGCTATAGAGCTTCTCGAAGGAGAGGCCTTATTTAAAGTGGCCCATGACCCAAACCGACCTTTCAGGGTATATGCCGGGACCGCCATTGCGGAAGCCATAGGAACAACTTTTAATGTATATCGTAAGCTTGATCAGACAAATGTAGCCGTTGTCAACGGAAAGGTTTCCGTAACTGCCAATGACAAGACGCCTGACACACAATCTAAACCCTATAATCCGGCTATTGTAGAAAATAGCCTCCAACCCGTTATTGCCGTCACGAAACCGATTCTTCTAACTTCTGGCCAAGAAACAACCGTAAACCTACAGGGCGCAATTTTACCTGCCCGTGCCAAACCGACAAAGTTTATAACCTCTTGGCGGGATCGACGTCTTGTATTCGAAAATCAGGACCTTGCAACCATCGCAAAAGAGTTCAATCGCTACAATAGAATTAAAATAATAATCGACGATTCTGCCCTGTCTTCTGTTGAATTTGATGGTGTTTTTGATGCTGATGACCCGGAAGCCTTTATCCGTTTTCTCAAACTTACAGGTCAAATTGAAGTACATCGCATATTAGACAATGAAATCAGGTTACGACATTCCCTTAAAAAACCCGCTGTTGATAGCAGCATATGAATCCTGAAAGGCGTTGACGCGCTATAGGGTAATATTCTCAAAGCTGCTTACCTTTCGGTTAAAGGTTAGAATTTTTACCTGGTGTCATCGCTATGTTATATCCCCTAATTGATATAGTTTTCTGACCGTAGTTCCTTTACCCAATAAAAAAGCTTATACTGTCCCTACTTTAAACAATAGAGACGCTCTAGGAACTAATATTTGTGAATAAAAGACTCTGTTATCTTCCTATCTTATTTTTTCTTTCTCTCAGCCACATAACTTTGGCACCAGCTTGGGCAAGTCAAGACAACTGGACTGAAGAAAAAGTATCAAGGGCTGCTATCAAAGCAAGTAAAGCTGCCACGCAGAAAAAATGGTCGCGCGCCATTAAGTACGGAGAACAGATATTGAGGGGGAGTAAAGCTTTGTATCAGCAGAATGATATTAAGTTTATCAACCGGCTTAATACCGTCAACAGCTATTATGAGAAAGTGGGCCGCTGTCAGGGCATCGCGGGGCGCATTCAAAAAGCTTATGATTTATCAAAAAAATATCTTGGGCAAGAGCATGACACCTTAAAAAAAAGTCGCGCCCTCTATTATAAACTTCTTATCACCAACAAAGAATATAAAAAAGCGATTCCTCTTGTGCTAGAGAAAATTTCAACCCTCAAAATCAGTGAAGAAGATAATTTCAGGAAACGTCAATATCTGGGGCAGTTGTTTTCCCTTTATGGCCTTACAAACCAGCGGGCTTTAGAAGAACAAACCCTAATAAAAATGTTAGAGCTCAACAAGCATCTTCTGAGAGATGCCCATGAAAGCAACCACAAAATCATTCTGGACTTAGCAAAAAACTATTGCCTCCAAAGTAAAATTAAAAAGTACAACGATCTGATAAAAAGCCATGACCTGAAGTATGTCTGCCTCTATCAATAGAACAAGATCTTTCTTTGAGCTTCCTTTCAAATTGGTGCCCAGCGCTAAATCTATGATCTGAATTCGAAAACGAGAAAAAGGCAGTAACCTGTTGTGGTTACTGCCTTTTTTATGTGGTTGCGGGGGTTGGATTTGAACCAACGACATTCAGGTTATGAGCCTGATAGGCATACCTTTAACTAATTGAAATATAATGATATTATTTTATTTTTAACAAAAATGGGATAGAAACTGGGATAGCCATAATATATAAATGAGCCATTTTAAGGCCCGTAAAGACATCATATATGATTTCTGGCCTACATAACATCAAAAGCCCATAGATGGCCCCTCTATGACAACTCTGCAGATAGTAAAGGCCGCCTGTTTCTATTTAAAGATTCCAACCTTGATATTTGGTTGCATATATGCTATCATAATTACATGATAGATAATGTTGTTATTGATACAAACATATTCGTATCGGCTTTACTGAAAGCAGATACAGTGCCAAGGCAGGTTTTACGCACCTGTTTGGAGGGCAAGGTACTACCATTAATGAGCAACCCGCTGTTCACGGAATATGAAGGTCTCTTGAACAGAGGCAGGCTCTTTAAGAACTGCCCTTTGACTTATGAAGAACGAGATACTTTTCTCAACGACTTTCTGAGCGTTTGTAAATGGGTCAATATCTATTATCTGTGGCGTCCGAACCTTCGGGATGAAGCGGACAACCATTTAATTGAACTGGCTATTGCCGGAAATGCTACCTGTATTGTGACAGGGAATATAAAAGATTTTCAGAATAGCGAGTTATTGTTTCCTCACTTAAAAATCTATACAGCGAGAGAGTTTATAACAGAAAGGAGTGCATAAAATGGGAACTATGACCATACGTTTGCCAGATGATACACATGAGCGCCTTAAATTATTGGCGGATACAAGAGGTATAAGTCTCAATAAAATGTTTGAGGAATTTTCAACACGCGCTATTACCGAAGCGGACAGTTATGCTCGGTTCACTATCCGCACCGAAAGAGGGAATGCCTCACGTGGTTTGAAAACTCTGGATAAGCTGGACAGTCGTTACAACCAGTAAGGGGTGAATTCAAGTTGCAAGCGCGCCACCACAAAGTGAGCCCCTGCTATATGCTCATAACCTAAATCTTTGCAAGCCTGCTTGACGTCATCACTAATATCCGGAAAGGGATATAGGTAAGACATTATAAATAAACGAGCATTATTTAATCAATTAAATTAAAAAATCTTGGGAGGCCTTCACTCAAAATGGGGAACGCTGCCACCAGTGCCAGAACGACAAACATGGCAAAATACATCGGGATCAGGGGCCGGATAATATCTGTTATTGACGTTTTACCAATGCTGCAACCAACGAACAGAACGCTGCCTACCGGCGGTGTGCATAAGCCAACACAAAGGTTTAAAATCATCATAATGCCAAAATGAAGCGATGAGATATCCATCAATGCCGCAACAGGCAGAAAAATTGGCGTGAAGATCAACACTGCGGGTGTCATATCCATAAAAATCCCAATGACAAGCAGGATCAGGTTAATCATCAGCAAAATGACAATCGGATTATCCGATAAGGCCAGCAAGCCCGCGCTCATCTGCTGGGGAATATTTTCAAAGGACATCACCCAAGACATGGCCGCTGACGCACCAATCAATAACATGACAATCGCGGTAATTTCGACAGATTTCAACAAAACATCCGGCAATTCCCGGACGGTCACTTCCTTATAGATAACAACCGATAATAACAGGGAATAAAGCACCGCTATGGCACCGGCTTCTGTCGGCGTGAATATGCCCGCAATGATGCCGCCGATGATCAGAAATATCAAGAACAGGCTGGGCAGAGCCTCAACCGTTCTGGCAAACGTCTCTCTTAATGGCACGCGCTGGCCTGAGACAAATCCCTTGCGTTTGGCATAAATGCCGCAGACACACATGAGGCTTAAACCCACCAAGATGCCCGGCAAATAACCGGCCAGAAATAGGGCCGCAATAGAGACACCGCCACTGGCCAATGAATAGACAATTAAAATATTGCTGGGCGGAATTAATAGCCCGGTGGTGGCTGAGGTGACCGTAATTGCGGTGCTGAAATTATTGTCATAGCCCTCTTTTTTCATCGCCGGGATCATAAAACCGCCAATGGCGGAAGTTGCCGCGACCGATGAGCCGGAAATCGCGCCAAATAACATGCAGGAAATCACATTAACAAAAGCAAGTCCGCCGGGCAGGCTGCCGATCAATGCCTTGGCAAATTCAATCAGGCGGCGCGCGATACCGCCCTGCCCCATCAGTTGACCCGACAGAATAAAAAACGGGATGGCCAGCAAAGCAAAGCTGTTGATGCCCCCGGCCATCCTTTGGGCTACGGTCGTCAAGGCCGGCCCGCCATCAACTGATACCAGCAGGGCTAGCAGAGTAGACAGGGCAATGGCAATGGCAATCGGCACATTGATCGCCATAAAAAAAATAAAAAATCCCGCCAGAATGATCACCGCCATATCCATCAGAAGCACCCCCACAAATATATTGAGAGCAGATATATTAAGGGCATATAGCATGAAGATAATTTATTCATCCTGATCTTCCCGATAAAAAATGGCCCGGATCGTCCCGCAGAACGGCGGCAGAGCATAAAAACACATCAACAGTCCACTGAGCGGAATGGCGAGGTAAACATAGCCCATCTTTATGCCCAGAGCCGCCGATGTCTGATCGAGTGCCAGCGTCAGGGAAACCAGATAAAACCCGCCAACTGTCATGACAAAAAAAGCAAATGACAAGGTGGCGAGCCAAGACAAGCTCAGAATAATATAACGGGCCTGACCCGTCAGCCGCGTGACCAGCAAATCAATGCCTAAATGCAGCCTCATACGCAGAGCGTGGGCCGCGCCGATCAAGCCGATCCAAATCAATGTAAAGCGGGCAATTTCCTCCGTATAAGAGCTTGGGCTGCCCAGAATATATCTGGTAAACACCTGCCACGTCACATCAATCACCAGAAAACCCATCAGGAAAATAAGAAAATAGCGCAAAATTTTATCAACCCATGCCGTCAGATCACTCATTGCCGCCCCCACTGCGCTTAATGTCTGATAATAATTCGGAAATCTTGGTCCCCTCATAAGATTGGTGCAATCCGATGACCTTATTTTGAAACATCTTTTTATCAGGATATATGATATCCACGCCAGCCGCCTCAATGGCCAGCATGGCCTCTTGCGTGGCGATATGCCATAATTTTCGCTGATAGATGACCGACTCATCCACGGCTTGTTGCAACCAGACTTTCTGCTCCGCGGATAAGGATTGCCATAAGAAACGGCTGAGTAAAATCACATCAGGAACAGAGGTATGTTCATCGATAGTATAATATTTACAGACTTCATAATGTTTGGAAAGATGAAAGACTGGTGGGTTGTTCTCGGCACCGTCCACCACACCCTGTTGAAGCGCGGTATATAATTCGCCCCAAGAAATCGGGGTCGCCGCGCCGCCAAGGGCCGCCACCATGTCAATCGAAGTTTGACTTTTCTGGACCCTTATTTTTAAACCCGACAAATCACTGGGCTTATATATCGGTTTTTTGCAGGAATAAAAATTGCGGCTCCCCGCATCATAATAGGCCATGCCGCGAATATGGAATTTTTCCGCTGCCAGTAATAATTCTTTGCCAATTTTGCCCTGCAAAATCTGCCAAAAGTGATCATTATCCTTGAAAACATAGGGAATGCTGAAAACTTTCATCTCCGGCACGAAGCTTTCCAGCGGGCTTGCCGACACTTTGGTCATGCCCATACTGCCAATTTGCAACAGCTCAATCAATTCCCGTTCCGAACCAAGCTGACCGCTGGGATAGATGTCAATCTGCATTTTTCCGCCGGACAGAATACGCAGCCGCTGATCCATATATTCTATCGCCCGGTGCACAGGATGAGAGACATCCAGACCATGGGCCATTTTTATCGCTTTGACATTTTCAGGACGCTCGCAAGCGGCAAGAAAAAACATCGCCCCTACGACCGCCGCCATACTTCTGGATAGTCTGAAACATATGTTCAGATAAAAACCCATTAATCATTACCCATTGTATAATCGGCCGGCCAATTCGATTTGGGCACAATCGCACCGGGATATTGCACAATCAGCGAAGCGGTCTTCTGGCCATAGATCACGGCTTCTTCGGGGGGTATTCCGGCCAGCCGTGCCGCCAGATAGCCGCCATTGAAACCGTCGCCCGCCGCTGTCGTGTCCAGCGGATTTTGAATGCTGTCCGTTGTCATTTCCTTCATCTGATTTTCATACCAGATAACACAGCCTTTTTCACCGCATTTCAACACAACCTCAGGCACGCCAAATTTTTGATAGCGTTCCATGGTCTGAGCGATTGTGCATGCGCCATATAAGCCATGTTCATCATCCAGTCCCGGCAGAGCAATATCCGTCAGAGATATAAAACGCATGATAATATCCTGCGCATATTCACGGCTTTTCCAGCCGGCGGAACGATAGTTCAGATCGCATATCACCTTGCCGCCAGCTTGCTTATATCGCGTCAAAAAATCCCAAAAAATATCCAATGATTTTTGGGAGAAAAGCGACAATGTTATACCGCTGAAATAGATATAATCAAAGGGGGTCAGGTTTTTTAAAAGATCAGCGCAGCCGTCAAGCTCAAATATTTCCTGGGCCGGAGATCTGTCCCGCCAATAGGTAAAACGCCGCTCCCCACGTTCATCTGTCTCTATGATATACAGGCCCGGCTGACGGTTTGGGATAGTCCGCACCAGGCTAACTCCGATATTTTCGGCCTGCCAATCGGCAACCATATCCCGGCTGAAAGGATCATCTCCCAGCAGCGTCACATAATCAGCGCGCCCGCCCCACCGGGCAAAATAGAGCACCACATTCAACGTATCGCCGCCGTAACCAAGGCGATATTGCTTTGAATCGCACGCCCTGTCCCGGGACAGTTCAATCATGCATTCGCCAATGGCCGCCATACGGGGCATAAAATTTCCTTGTTAGATCGTTACCAGCTAAATAATGTCCCGTCACCAAGACGGTTAACAGGCAAATAAGCCCGTTGATACGGGTATTTTGCGGCAAGTTTTTCATCTATATCAACGCCATGACCCGGCTTGTCACCGATATGCAAATAGCCCTTCTTAAAATAATAGTCATGGGGGAAGACTTCATCCGTCTCTTTCGTATGACGCATATATTCCTGAATGCCAAAATTCGGCACCCACATATCAAAATGAAGCGCCGCCCCCATACAAACCGGGGAAAGATCGGTCGCGCCGTGGCTGCCGGTTTTAACCTGATACAGATCGGCAAGCTGCGCAATGCGCCGCAAATGCGTGATCCCCCCAGCATGAACCACTGTCGTGCGAATATAATCTATCAATTGCTCGGTGATGAGCTGCTGACAATCATAAATGGTGTTAAATACTTCGCCAACCGCCAGCGGGGTGGTTGTATGTTGACGTATCAGACGAAAAGCCTCCTGATTCTCTGCTGGCGTACAATCCTCAAACCAGAATAACCGATAAGCTTCAAGGTCTTTGCCAACCCGGGCCGCCTGAATCGGGGTTAAACGATGATGCCCATCGTGGAGAATATGATAGTCAAAGCCAAATTTTTCCCGCACCCGGTCAAAAAGCTTTGGCACGAATGTCATATATTTCTCAGTTGACCAGATATTTTCAGACGGCAGATCGCCGTCCGCCGGCTCATAAAATAATTTATCTTTTGCCACGCCATAGGTTGATTTAAGGCCCGGAATACCGCTTTGCACACGGATCGCCTGATAGCCCATATCAATATAGCGCGCGACTTCATCCAGTGATTCATCAATATCCGAGCCGTTGGCATGACCATAGACCATAACACGCTCGCGGCTGCGCCCACCCAATAGCTCATAGAGAGGCAGCCCGGCAACTTTGCCCTTAATATCCCAAAGTGCCGTATCCACCGCCGCGATGGCCGACATGGTCACCGGCCCGCGACGCCAATAGGACCCCTTATAGAGATAGTGCCATATGTCCTCTATCCGGGCTGGATCCAACCCAATAAGGCACGGCACTACATGATCCTCTAAATATGATACAACCGACAGCTCACGGCCGTTAAGTGTCGCATCACCAATACCATAAATCCCCTCATCCGTGATGATCTTCAAGGTCACAAAATTTCGGCCCGGGCAGGTAACAATTACTTTCGCATCAGTGATCTTCATTTTTTGGCACTCTTTGACGATTAAACCACAATCATATCCCTACCAGATTGATAGGATCAGATAGCAGTTTATGATATCATGTTTGGCCTTACCAATATAATATAAAATGCTCGATCACAAGACATAAAAAATATTTTTTAAAATCATTCCATTAGACAAAAAATATTTATTGTTTAATTTCAAATAATTAAATAATATTTTCGTCATAAAGAAAACCTGATATATCTACCGTATAAGGAATTATTGGTTTTACCAAATTGACTTTGCCATGAAAAAATATACCCTGTTAATGGACAATAGCCTATAATATCAACCATGATGGATATTGGCCCCTGATGACCCGGCCCGAATTTTGACCCATAATCATCAGCCAAACACAGGAGCATAGAACAGGATTTTTTATGAATAACCGAATAGAACATCATCCAGACAGACTATTCCCCTCGGATAAAACCACCCGAAGCATTGCCCGCAATTTATATCACAGTATTAAGGATTTACCGATTATCAGCCCGCACGGGCATACGGATCCCTCATGGTTCTCAGAAAATCTGTCGTTTGATAATCCATCCAGTCTCTTGTTAACTCCGGATCATTATATCCTGCGCATGTTATACAGTCAGGGCATATCTTTCGAATCCTTGGCTATTCCGAGCCGTGCGGGGCCAGAGAATAAAACCGACCCTCGCGAGGCATGGAATATTTTCGCGGCAAATTATCACCTGTTCCGGGGCAGCCCGATACGCCTATGGATGAATTATGTTTTTAAGGAGGTTTTTGACATTGACGCGGCGTTAAATTCTGACACTGCGGCCTATTATTATGACAGTATCCTGGCTAAGTTATCGACCGAATCTTTCCGGCCCCGCGCCCTGTATGACCAATTCAATATCGAAGTTCTGGCCACGACAGATTCGCCGCTGGACGATTTGCGGCACCATAAAGCCATCCGGGAAAGTGATTGGCAGGGCCGCATTTTACCCAGCTTCCGGCCGGACCCAGTGACCGACCCGGATTTTGAGGGCTTCCTGAATAATATTGAAAAATTAGGCGATATAACCCGTGAAGATACCTACTGTTATCAAGGCTATTTATCCGCCCTGCGGAATCGGCGGGAATTTTTTATCACAATGGGCGCGACCGCGACCGACCACGGAAACCCCACGGCCTTCACCGCCGACCTGTCAAAAAATGACATAGGACGGCTGTTCAATAAAGCCCTAAAAAATGACCTCAACCCGATTGAAGCCGAGCATTTTAGGGGACATATGTTAACAGAAATGGCCAGCATGTCCCATGAGGATGGTCTGGTCATGCAGATACATCCCGGTTCATACCGCAATCATAACAACTGGATCGCCGGTACTTATGGCCGGGACAAGGGCGCGGACATTCCCATGGCCGCAGAATATGTTCAGAATTTAAAGCCCCTGCTCGACAAACATGGCAATAATTCTTCTTTGACGATTATTTTATTCACGCTGGATGAAACCACATATAGCCGGGAACTGGCCCCGTTGGCCGGCCATTATCCGGCCCTAAAATTGGGTCCGGCATGGTGGTTCCATGACAGCCCCGAGGGCATGCGCCGCTACCGAGAACAGGTCACTGAAACCGCTGGATTTTATAACACCGTGGGATTTAATGATGACACCAGAGCCTTCCTGTCGATTCCCGCCCGTCATGATATGGCCCGGCGCGCGGATTGTTCTTTTCTGGCGCGGCTTGTTGCCGACCATCGGCTCAGCGAAACAGAGGCCGGTGAACTGGCACAGGACCTGACTTATAATCTGGTCAAAAACGCCTATAATCTTTAACCCTCATTTATAAGAAAAATTGATGAAACGCTTATCTTCTGCAGAAATCGACCTGTTACCCGGAATTGTCCAGCGCCCCGGCTATGATCGTCATGCCACAAAGGCCGGCATTGTCCATATCGGCATTGGCGCATTTCACCGGGCACACCAGGCGGTCTATACCGAAGATGTCCTCAATCTTGATGGCGGCGACTGGGCGATCATCGGCGCAAGCTTGAGAAGTCCTGATGTTCGGGATCAGCTCATCCCTCAGAATTGCCTCTATACCCTATTGGAAAGAAATATAAATGGCGAAAAAATACGGCTTGTCGGCGCCCTGAAAGATATTCTGGTCGGCCCGGAAGACCCGACGCGACTGATCACTGTGATCGCCGGGTCAAATATCAAAATCGTCTCGCTCACCATCACTGAGAAAGGCTATTATCTGGACCCTGCAACGGGAAAAATACAGCTAGAACATCAGGATATTCAGCATGATCTGAAAAACCCTGATCGCCCCAAAACGGTTTATGGCTATTTGCTGGCGGCCCTTAAAATCAGGCGCGCAAATGGGCAACCCCTGACCATTATGAGCTGTGATAATCTGGTCAAGAACAGCAAAATTCTGCGCGACGCCCTGCTGGCCTTTACGGCATCAGGCTGTCCTGACATGGCCTCATGGATCACACGCCATTGTCGTTTCCCTTGCAGCATGGTCGACCGGATGGTGCCGGCCACGACGGCGCAGGACCGGCTGGCCCACGCGCAGAATATCCGACTTCTGGATCACGCTCTGGTCACTTGCGAAACATTCCGCCAATGGGTCATCGAAGATGATTTTGCCAATGGCCGGCCCGCCTGGGAAAAAGCAGGGGCCTTAATGGTCAAGGATGTCAGCGGCTTTGAGGCGGTAAAGTTACGCCTGTTAAATGGCGCTCATTCCGCCATTGCCTATCTTGGCTTTCTGGCCGGATATGATTATATTTATCAGGCGGCGCAAAATAAAACCATCGCCCGATATATTACAAAGCTAATAGATGAGGAAATCACCCCCGGCCTTACCCTGCCGGAAGGGATCAATATTGAAGAATATAAGAAAAATATTCTCACCAGATTCGCCAACCCCACGGTCAAATATACCACAGCCCAAGTGGCCATGGATGGCTCGCAGAAATTACCCCAGCGCTGGCTTAACAGCCTGCATTATCAGCTGGATCATGGGGGCCAATATGATCTGCTATGCCTTGCCATCGCAAGCTGGATCAGATATCTACAGGGCGTCGATGAAAAGGGAGAGGCCTATGTCACCCATGATCCTCTGCGCCTAGAATTAGATAAATTAATATCAAACAAAGACCTCTCTTTGCGCGAAACCGTGGCTGGGGTGATTTCACTTCAAGTTATTTTTGGCGGCAAGCTCCATAAAAATAATGCTCTGCTGGACCGCATCACTTATTGGTTGGAAAATCTTACCAAACACGGGGCTTTAAAAAGCTTAGAGCTGTCGATCCGCAATAATGGCTGACAAATAAGGTGAAAATATGCTGGCATTTTACGGCGTTACCTATCATACCAATTTTTACTTTTATGCCGTAAAAAATATATAAATAGGCGGCGTTATCAATTTTAGTAAATCTGAGAAACACCATATTTTTTATCTATTAGGCTTGAATTAATTTGTTTCTTATTTCAAATATGATAAAGTTGTTCGGATATTAATTTTTTGCACTAAAGTCAATCAACATTGGCCCGACCAATTGGTAAAAATTTAGAAACTATAAAAATGGTAAAAAAGAAAGAAAATCGTCGCGCTTATCAAAAAATAGCCGACCTTTTGCTTGAAATGATAGATAAGGAGGGATACGAA
>Ga0316204_10006316_pt1 | contig 18341 bp, 13 predicted proteins | sample 6monrhotite_MG_2_FD_205661 | JGI IMG/M metagenome (GOLD analysis project Ga0316204, IMG submission 205661) | Microbial mat bacterial communities from mineral coupon in-situ incubated in ocean water Damariscotta River, Maine, United States -... | ecosystem: Environmental > Aquatic > Marine >... | reverse complement strand
CCTTCTGGGCTCGATGACGGTAAGCCCGCGCCGTTGTCGATGAGGGCGATACCGTCACGTCAGCGAGAGGAACCTGCTCGTGCCTCCAGTCGATCCTGGAGGGCTACAAGCGATCAGTCGTCTGCCTGCGGGCTGAGGACGCCCTGGGACCGCCAATGGCGAAGTGCCCCGATCAGGGAGATTCGGGCGTGTGTGACGCAAGCTGCACGGCACCGGCCACCAGACCTTGTCGACTCTACGCTGACGACTCGTCCGGGGATTCGTTAGCGCAGCGAGCACACGTCGAATCTACCCAGGGGCACCGCGCCACCCAAGACGGTCGGGAAGTCCAACAACCCAACAGGCAGAACGACGGCGCCTCGACGAGACGCTCAAAAACCGAGCCCGCGACTGCCCAAACCGATCGAAGCGTCACCAAAAACATCCGCCAAACCGAGCCGACCCGACCCGACCCGACAACCGACAACCGACAACCGACAACCACCGAACCGATCAATATCCATCGACCTCAGCCTGAAGCGCCTCATAAGTCTCCGTCAATCGATATCCGAGCCGATCGTTCACCTGCTCCCCCGCATCCCCCGGGGGCTGCAACGCCACCACCAGCACCGGTCGCCCATCAATGACCCCGCTGATGGACGGCCGCCCTGCGTCCTCGTAGCCCTCCATGTCCTTCAGCAGTCGCTGGAGCCCGATGCAGCAGGGCTGATCCGGATCGCTCGCCTCGATGACAGCCACACATGGGAACTCATCGCAGTCGAGCATGGCCACCTCCGCCAGCCCGCTGGGCTCCACCGCGTCGATCAGCGCGTCCTCTAGCGCCGCCGGCTGGAAGCGGTCCTCCACCTCGGCCGGCCAGTCCTGGTACTCGCCCTCGTGGATTCGAAGCCGCCCCTCCAGCAGTCGGCGTTCAAAGAGGCAGATCTCCAGCTCATCCTCCAGCGCCTCCAGATCCGCCAGCGTCGATGGGGACACCCCCGGGAGAGCGCGGGTGATGCGCACTTCGGTCCGCGGCGCCTGCGTGGGCGGCGGCGGTGGGGTGACCGTGGATGCCTCGCCTGGGCCGGTGATCAGCGCCAGCCCCAGGGTCATCCCCGTGCCGATGCAGAAGGCGACCAGGTGGGTCATCCAGCCTCGCTCCGTGTACCCGACAAGCACCTCGCCGTGCTCGGGAACGGAACAACAGGGTGACCTCTTGAGCCGGGGCGTTTCCTTCTGGTGTCAGAAAGTGCCAGCATGAGTGTCTGAAGAGGAAAGTTGCAAGGTCCGCGAATTCTGTGTACATACTTTGAGTGTGTTTTGAACAGGAATTGAACAAGATGACATTTGAAGTCCTTGTCGTCGGTGGTGGTCCCGCGGGTCTCGCGATGGCGGATGCCTGCTCGACTCTGGGCCTGGAGGTCGCCTGCCTCCTCCCGAGCGCGGAGGAGACCTGGCCCAACAACTACGGCGCCTGGGTCGAGGACTTCGTCCCGCTCGACCTGCAGCACACCTTCTCCCGGACTTGGTCGAAGGCCGCGGTGCACGTCGACGGCGACCGCAGCTTCGACCTGCAGCGCCCCTACGGGCGGGTCGACAACGAGAAGCTGCGCGGCGTGCTGATGGCGCGGCTGAGCGAGCGCGGCGTGGCCATGAGCTACGGCTTCGCGGCGTCGATTGCCCACGAGCCCGGCCGCAGCACCGTGACCTGTCGGGACGGCCGCCAGCTCTCGGCGGCGCTGGTGATTGACGCGACGGGGCACAAGCCCGCGCTGCTGGATCGGCCTCGCGGACAGCCGATGGGCTGGCAGACGGCCTACGGGATCGAGATCGAGGTCGCGAGCCACGACCTGGATCCGGACACCATGGTGTTCATGGACTTCCGGGATCCAATGGAGAACCCCCCGGAGCGCTGCCCGACCTTCCTCTACGCGATGCCCCTCGGACCCAACCGGCTGTTCCTGGAGGAGACCTCGCTCGTGTCTCACCGGGCGCCGCCCTTCGAGTTCCTGCGGGACCGCCTGGAGCTTCGCCTGGAGCGCATGGGCATCGAGCCTCTCCGCGAGCTGGAGCGCGAGCACTGCCTCATCCCCATGGGCTCGCCGCTGCCCAAGGTTCCCCAGCGGATCGTGGGCTACGGCGGCGCGGCCAGCATGGTGCACCCGGCGACGGGCTATATGCTGGGGCGTATCCTGAAGGTGGCCCCCCGGGTCGCCGGCGCCATCGCCCGCGGCCTCCGCGCCCCGGCCGGCGGCCCCGAGCGCGCGGCCAGAGAGGCCTGGGAGGCGGTTTGGTCCGAAGATGCCCTCGCGAGCAGGGAGCTGTTCCTGTTCGGCGCCAAGGCCATCGAGCGCCTGGGGCTGACCCCCACCCGCGAGTTCTTCGCCTCCTTCTTCTCGACCCCGCAGTCCGCCTGGAGCGCCTACCTGGAGGGCGAGTCACCCCCCGCCGAGGTCGTCGCTGCCATGGGGCAGCTCTTCCTGGCCGCCGACAACCGCCTCCGCGGATCGCTCATCGCATCGAGCATGAACACCCGGAGCATCCACCTGCTGCGCTCGTTCGCTGGCCTCTGAGACGCTGGAGTCAATCGTGAAGACACCTCTGCAGCTCCAACGTCACCGTGGGCCCTCCCCGACCCTCCGAGCCATCCCCTCCCTCGATCGGAGCGAGGAGATGCCGCTCGTGGAGGACTTCATGCGGCACCTCTGCCGGCACGAGGGCTTCCTCGGCGACATCGCGGCGCAGCACCTGGATGGCGGCGGCAAGCGCATCCGCGCGAAGCTCGCGCTGGCCGCCGCCGAGGGGCTGGGGCTGGATCCCGCCGCCGCCGCTCCCCTCGCGGCCGCCGTGGAGATCCTCCACAACGCGACCCTCATCCACGACGATCTCCAGGACGGCGACGAGACGCGGCGCGGCCTGCCGGCGACCTGGGTGGTCCACGGCGAGGCCCAGGCGATCAACGCCGGCGACCTGATGCTGATGCTCCCCTGGGCGGCGGTGGAGCACCTGAGCTGCCCGGACGCCACCCGCTGGCAGGTCTCCCGGGCCATCGGCGCCAGGGCGCGGGCCTGCGTCGCGGGTCAGGCGCTGGAGCTGGAGCTGGCCCGGCGGGGCCGCGCGGACTGGGACGGGTGGTACGACGCCGCCCGCGGCAAGACCGGCGAGCTGCTGGCGCTGCCGGTCGAGGGCGCCGCGCTGCTCGCGGGCTGGTCCCCCGAGCGCGCGCAGGCGCTGGGCGACAGCTTCCGGGGCGTCGGGCTGCTGTACCAGCTCCGCGACGATCTCATCGATCTCTACGGCGAGAAGGGCCGCGCCCAGGTCGGCAACGATCTGCGCGAGGGCAAGCACAGCGCGCTGGTGGTCGAGCACCTGCGGATGGCCCCGGAGGACCGGACCTGGCTGCTGCGCATCCTCGGCGCTCCCCGCGATCAAACCAGCGACACCGACGTCAGCTTCGCCAGCGCCCGGTTCATGGAGAGCGGCGCGGTCCGCGCGGTGATCGAGCGCATGCAGGATCTGGCCGACGAGATGCTCCAGGCTGAGGTGATGCAGGAGGCGCCGTCCGTGCGCGGCATCGCCGCCGGGCTCATCGCCATGCTGCTGCGGCCCATCGGCGCGCTGGATCTCGAGCGCGCCCAGTGAGCGCCGCCATCAGCCCGCCCCTGCCAGCCCCCGCCGCGATCGTCCCCGAGAGCATCCAGACCCTCGCGGTCCACGGGCGCTCCTTCCGCTGGGCCTCCTTCTTCCTGCCGAAGGCTCGCCGGGAGGCCGCGGCGGTGGTCTACGCCTTCTGCCGGCTGGTGGACGACTCCATGGACGAGGCCCCCTCCCCCGAAGAGGGCGCCGAGGCGCTGGCGGCGCTCGAAGCGGAGCTGCGGGGCGAGCGAGAGGCCCGGCCGCTGGTCGCCGCCTTCGTCCGGCTCTGTGAGACCTGGAACATCCCCATCGACGCCGCCCACGAGCTGATCATCGGTGTCCAGTCCGACGTGGGTGATGTGCTCCTGGACAGCGACCACGACCTCATCCGCTACTGCTACCGCGTGGCGGGCACGGTGGGGCTCATGATGTGCGGCGTGCTGGGCGTGACCGATCGCGACGCCCTGGCCCACGCGGTGGATCTGGGCGTGGGCATGCAGCTCACCAACATCACCAGGGACGTCAAGGAGGACGCGGCCATGGGTCGCTCCTACCTGCCGGCGGACCGGCTGACGGCCGCCGGCGGCGATCAGCGCGCGCTGATCGATGGCGCGGCGCGGGCCGCGCCGGTGGTGACGGTGACCCGGGATCTGCTGGCGCTGGCCGAGCGCTACTACGAGAGCGCCGACGCCGGCATGCGCTACATCCCAGCGCGCTCCCGGGTGGCCATCCTCGTCGCGGGGCGGATCTACCGCTCGATCGGCTGGCGGCTCCTGCGGCGCGGCGGGGATCCGCTCAAGGGCCGCACGGTGGTGCCCTGGACGGAGAAGCTGGTGCGGGTGGCGCAGGCGCTGGGGGCCGCCCTGAAGCCGGGGATCCTGGGGCTCACGCCGGCGAAGCCGCACGACAAGACCCTGCACATCCACCTGCGGGGCCTGCCGGGGGGCAACCCGCCGGCGTGACTGGGGGCTTACACTGCTCCCATGCTGCTCCTCCTCCTCGCCTGCGCAGGCACCGCCGATCTCGACGTGCTCCCCGAGGAGCCTGTGCTCCCGCAGTCCGAGGTGGCGCTCACCCTCCCCGGCGCCGAGCCGCACGCCCCGGCGCTGATGGCGAAGCTCGACGACGCCTGGTCCGCCCGCCCCGACGACTACGCTCCGCGCACCCGGCACCTCGAAGCGGACGGCTCCCCCACCTGGACCAACCGCCTCTTCCTGGAGACCAGCCCCTACCTGCGCCAGCACGCCCACAACCCGGTGAACTGGTACCCCTGGGGCGACGAGGCCTTCGAGGCCGCCCGTGAACGCGGCGTGCCCGTCTTCCTCTCCGTCGGCTACTCCACCTGCCACTGGTGCCACGTCATGGAGGAGGAGAGCTTCGAGGATCCGGAGATCGCCGCGTACCTGAACGAGCACTACGTGGCCATCAAGGTCGACCGGGAGGAGCGGCCGGACGTCGACTCGATCTATATGAGCGCGGTGACCGCGGTGACGGGCCGCGGCGGCTGGCCCATGTCCGTGTGGCTCACCCCCGATCGCCTGCCCTTTTACGGCGGCACCTACTTCCCGCCGCGGGCCGGCGTCCGCGGCAGCCGCGAGGGCTTCATCGACGTGCTGGGGAATATGAGCGCGGCCTGGAGCAGCCAGCGGGACGCGGTGGTGCAGTCCTCGGAGCGCCTCGCGGCGACGGTGAATCAGCGCATGCAGCCGGCCAGCCCCGGAGACGGTCTGCCCGGCGGCGAGGCGCTCTCCGACGCGGTCGCGAGCTGGTCCAGGGACTTCGATCCAGTCTGGGGCGGCCTCGATCGGGCGCCCAAGTTCCCGAGCTCCCTCGCCATCCGGGCGCTGCTTCGCTCGGAGGATCCGCGGGCGCTGGAGATGGCGAGCCTGACCCTGGAGAAGATGGCCGCGGGCGGCATGTACGACCACGTCGCCGGCGGCTTCCACCGCTACTCCACCGACCGGGAGTGGCTGACGCCGCACTTCGAGAAGATGCTCTACGACAACGCCCAGCTCGCGGTCGCCTACCTGGAGGGCTGGCAGGCGACCGGCGAGGCGGACTTCACCCGGGTGAGCCGGGAGATCCTGGACTACGTGCTGCGGGACATGGCGGCGGCTTCGGGGGCGTTCTACTCGGCGACGGACGCGGACAGCATGAACCCCGAGGGCCACTCCGAGGAGGGCTGGTACTTCACCTGGACCCCCGCCGAGCTGGCGGAGGTGCTCGGGGAGACAGCCGCCGCCAGGGTCGGCGCCTGGTACGGGGTCACCGAGGGCGGGAACTTCGAGGGCCGCACCATCCTGAACACCCCCCGCCCGCTGGCGGAGGTCGCCGCCGAGCTGGAGATGACCCCCGAGGGCCTCGCGGCGGGCGTCGCGGCGGCGCGCGAGGCGCTGTACCAGGAGCGCTCGAAGCGGCCGGCGCCCATCCGGGACGAGAAGATCCTGGCGGGCTGGAACGGGCTGATGATCTCGGCGTTCGCCCGCGCGGGGCTGGCGCTGGACGAGCCGCGCTACACAGCGGCGGCGGCGGCGGCGGCGGGCTTCGCCCTGGACAACCTGCGGGTCGATGGGCGGCTGCTTCGCACCTGGAAGGACGGTCAGGCCCGGCACATGGGGGTGATGGAGGACCACGCCTTCCTGGCCGCGGGGCTGCTGGACCTCTTCGAGGCGACCGGTGAGCGGCGCTGGCTCGCGGAGGCGATGGCGCTGGACGCGCTGGTGGCAGCGCGCTTCGAGGACGCCGCCGGGGGCTGGTTCCGCACGGCGGACGACGCGGAGGTGCTGCTGGTTCGGGAGAAGCCCTGGCAGGACCGGGCGGTGCCCTCGGGCGGCAGCGTGCACACCCTGACGCTGCTCCGCCTGTACGCCCTGACCGGCGACGACGCGTACCGGGCCCGGGCACACGCGGCGATGACGGCCATGGGCGAGGTGCTGGAGCGCTCCCCCACGGCCCTCTCCGAGCTGCTGCTGGCGGTGGACTGGGCCGCTGGCAGCCCACGTGAGGTCATCCTGGTGACCCCGGGCGAGCGCGCCGAGGCCGCCCCCTTCCTCGACGCGCTGCGCTCGGAGTTCCTGCCGCACATCGCGCTGATCGTGGTCACCGAAGCCGAGGCGGCGTCACTCTCCGAGGCGCTGCCCCCGCTGGCCGGAAAGTCCGCCCGCGACGGCGCCGTCACCGCCTATGTCTGCGAGCAGGGCAGCTGTCAGTTCCCCACCACCGCTCCAGGAACTTTCATCGCCCAGCTCCGCTGACCCGCCCGAACTATTTTCATCGCGCCACATACAGGACGACGCAAAGCGGGTAGAGACGGACCACCGAGGTGTTCCTCGAAGGAGGAATCATGCGTCGATGGGAAATCATTGATCACGAGCCGGTCCCAGATGATGACGGCACGATCTACCTGACGAGCCGGGGCACCGAGTACGTCATCCACGTCAACGGTCGCCAGCTGATGAGCAACCGCATGCACGGCTCGGAGGACGCCCTCGCGGACTACGCCTGCGACAGGCTCGATCACCTGGAGGACGCCCGGGTGCTGGTCGGCGGCCTGGGCATGGGCTTCACCCTCGCGGCGGCGCTGCGACGCATCGGCGCGGCCGGCAACGGCACGGTCGCCGAGCTGATGCCCGCGGTGGTCCGCTGGAACAAGGAGTACACGGGCCGCGCTGCCAAGCACCCCCTCCGGGATCCCCGCGCCACGGTGCACGTCGGCGACGTCGCGGACCTGGTCGACGGCGCCGCCGACCGCTGGAGCGCCATCCTCCTCGACATCGACAACGGCCCCAACGCGCTGACCCGCCCCAACAACGGCTGGCTGTACACCAAGCAGGGCCTCAACGCGATGTACAAGGCGCTGATCCCCGGCGGCGTGCTGGGGATCTGGTCCGCGGACAACAGCAAGTCGCTCACCCGCCGCCTCCGCGCGGCCGGGTACGGGGTCGAGGTGCTGCGCTTCACCGAGGCGGGCCGACCGACCCCGGATGACAGCGGCGAGCACGTCCTGTGGATGGCCAAGCGCCCCGCCGCCTGACCCCAGGCTACTCGTCAGGGGCCATGAAGACCGGCGCCAGCGGCGCCAGCGCCCCGCACTCCAACACTACACCGCCATCCAGCGTGACCTGCTCCCCGACCGCGATGGCTGTCTCCAGCGCCTCCAGCGCCGCGACCGTCGCGACCGGGTGGCCGTCGATCTCAGTGACGACCATCCCCTGCGCCAGCGCATCACAGGTCTCCAGCGGCTGAAACGCGATCGCCCCCTCCCGGTTCTCGGCGCTCACCTCGCCGTCGCAGTCACAGGCCCCGAGACGCCGCGCGATGATCCGCTGCGTGGCCTCCTCCGAGCGCTCAACCTCCCAGGGCTGCTTGATGGCGACGGGCAGCCCCGCGCCCTCCAGCGCCGCTCCCAGCGTCTCCGCGTCCAGCCCCTCCGACAGCGCCTCCATTATGAACGCGGGAGCGAGCGGATCCTCCGCCAGCGCCTCGATCCCCTCCAGCAGATCGTAGGTGGACCAGCCGTCGAGGATCCCCGCGCGTCGGAAGAGATCGCCGAACACGGCGCCCAGGTTGCTCCCAGCGGCCTCCGCCTGCCGCTCCGTCACGAACATCAGCGACTCACCGCAGGCGTAGAACGCCCGGTAGCGCCCCGTGACGTGGGCGGTCCGGAGGGGGGCGTCTCCGACCGCGTGCAGGCAGGTGCTGGCGTGCTCGCGCATCACCGCGTCGAACTGCGCGTCGTCCATGTGCCCCAGATCCCGCAGCGCCCGATCCGCGAAGTAGCTGGCGCTGCCCTCGGACAGCCACTCCTCGGCGGCCCCGCCGCGAGTGGGGAACATCTGGCCGTTCCACATGTGGAAGGACTCGTGGGCGAGGAACCAGAGCCAGGTCTTGCGACGGGCCTCGGTGGGCGCCTGCCACGCCTGCCCCATCGCGCCGAGCTGCATCTGGTGAAAGAGCCCGCCCCCGCCGTAGCTCTCCATCCCCTCCTCGCCGGGGATGTAGGAGAGGAACACCGTGGGCGCGAAGTTCAGGTTCGCGCCGGTCGCGCCGGCGAAGTAGGCGAACACCTCCGGCACGAAGGCGCGGGTGTCCTCCACCATCCACGTCGGCATCCCCGGGTCGATGAAGGCCGTCACCCGCGCGTCCGCCACCGGCTCCAGGTCACCGAAGTAGATGTAGATGTCGTTCAGATCGCCCACGCTCATGCTGCCGTCGGCGCTGGCACGACCCACGAAGATCCCCCGCTCCGAGGCGGTCTCGAGGCGCCAGCGCATGGGTAGCGGATCCTGGCGCTCGATGCCCGCCTCGGAGCGCGCCATGGCGGCGACGCGGAGGTGGCCCGTGTAGAGGAGGCGGCTGCCCTCGGAGAAGGCGAGGTTCAGCTCGTAGTCCTTCTCCTTGTAGGCGGTGTCCGTGGTGAAGCGCAGCGTGAAGGTGTCGCGATCCCCGTCGACCGCGAGGTACTCCCCCCAGCGCGCGCCGGTGACGCCCTCCGTCTCCCCCGCTGTTCCCCCCTCAGCCTCCCATGAGTCCGCGCGAAACTGGTTGCGCGTCCGGGTCCACCACAGCCCCGAGACCGGCTCCGGAAAGGTGTAGGTGACCGTCCAGCTGTCTGACCCCGGATCCTCCCGCACCACCACCTCGATCCCGGGTGGTGGCTCCGGCAGCGGTTCGGTCTCTGGAGGGTGGGCGCAGGCAAACCAGGCTGGCACGATCATGAACATCGTCGCAGTATAGGAGACATGGACCCCGACGCACCGGAACGCTGGACTGAGGAGACGCTCGAGTCTCTTGAGCCCTTCGAGCACGACTTTCAGGAATTCAAGGGCTCCCGCTTCGTCGCCACCGACGAGGGCCGGATCTCCTCATTCTTCATCAACGCCCTGTCCAAGCAGGTCTCCGCCTTCGCCAACGGCGCGGGCGGGCGGCTGTACCTCGGCATTGATGACGACGGCAGGGTCGACGGCGGCGTGCCCGTCCACCTGAAGGGCGGCGGCACCCGGGCCTGGCTGGAGGATCTGATCCACACCAGCGTGGAGCCTCCGCTCAAGGCCTTCAACGTCTTCGAGATTCCTCCCCGAGCGGACGGCACCTCCCGCATCCTGCCCGACCACGCGGTGTACCTCATCGACTTCCACACCTCCGACGCCGCCCCCCACCAGGCCAAGGATCACCGCTACTACCTGCGCATCGCCGGCAAGAGCAGGCCCATGGGCAACGTGCACGTCCGGGACGTGCTGCGGCGCACCCACCACCCCCAGATCACCGTCACCCGCGTCGATCCCTACGGCCAGATCGAGAACGTGCTCTTCGACACCCGCGGCCCCAAGGTCTTCGTGAGCTTCCGGGTCTATGTGGGCAACCAGGGCCGGGTGATGGCCCACCACGTCGGGCTGGACGTCGAGCTGCCGCGCTCGCTGGTGGGCCGGGAGGTCCGATCCCGCAACCTCGTCGCCGACGACATCCACTGGACCCAGCGACCGGGGGAGATCACCTTCTTCCGCTACCACCCGGTGCCGCTGTTCCCCACCCAGGAGATCTTCTTCTACCAGTTCTGGATCGGGATCCACCACAAAAACGCCGAGCTCATCCGCTCCGGAGAGGGCGGCGTGACCTGGCGATTGTACGCGGATGACGCCCCACCACAGGACGGCTTCACCCCGTTCGCGCGCTTCTCGGCGATCCGAAGGGCCATCGACTGGCTCGACGCGATGCACGCCAAAAACGAGGGAGCCTAAAATAAGAAGAGGGTTGGTCCGAAGACCAACCCTCCCCCCTCCCATTTCTATCTTGTCCCTTTCGGGACACCCTCGACTGACAGGGAAGCCGTAAACCCCCCCCAGGACCGACCGGCGTTTTGCTGCCAGCCGAGGGCATCCGGGGTAGTCGCCGCTGACTCGGCGTCCGCCCCGTTGAATTGCTTTTCGGCCCCAAAGCGGCCGGACCTGCGTCGTTAAGCGTCGCTTGTGTTGCCATGATGTATCAGAGGGCGGGGGATGTGTATCAAACTGTCGCAGAGCTTGGATATGGAGCCCCTACTGCGACAATCCGCGAATCTTCACCGCTCATCAGCGCGTCGGGAGGGCGGCCCGGGGGTAGAAGTACGAAAGAGATCTTGACGCCTCTCCTAAATGTATTTAGACTGGTTACAGTTATGATAGGTCGCAACACTCACTTCAGCATCGGCGTCCACGTGCTCACCGCGCTGGCGGTGCACGATGATCCCGTCCCCTCCTCGGGGCTCGCTGAGTCCGTGGGAACCAACGCGGCCTTCCTCCGGCAGCTCATCGGCGAGCTGCGGGACGCCGGTCTGGTCGAGACGAAGCTGGGAAAGGGCGGCGGCGCGCTGCTGGCCCGCCCCGCCGACGCCATCACCCTCCTGGACGTCTACAACGCGACCCAGGAAGACCCCGGCCTCCGCACTCACTGCTGCAACCCAACGAGCGAGTGCTACATCGCCCGCGGCATCCCCGCCGTGCTCAAGGAATTGAGCGGGCGGCTCGAAAACGCGCTCGAACAAGAGCTCTCCCTGACGACCATCGCGCAGGTGGTCACTCGGGTCTCCGCCGAGGTCTGAGTCGATCGGTCCGATCGCTCATTCCCCGATTTCAGTCTGCGTTAAATTGTAAGTGTGTCACCAACAAGGATACTAAAATGACCAAGAAGCTGGACGGAAAGATCGCGCTCATCACCGGCGGGACCACGGGCATCGGGCTGGCGACGGCGAAGCTGTTCATCGACGAGGGCGCGACGGTGATCGTCACCGGCCGCAACCCCGACACCCTGGCCATCGCCCGCTCCGAGCTGGGCGACCGCGCCGAGGTCATCGCCTCCGATGCGAGCGATCCGGCTGCGGTGAGCGCGCTGTTCGAGCAGGTCCAGGCGCGCCACGGGCGACTGGATGTGCTGTTCCTGAACGCCGGCATCGCCCGCTTCGCCCCCATCAGCGACGCCCCGCTGGCTGACTTCGACGCCATCTTCAACGTCAACGTCAAGGGCCCCTGGCTCGCCATCCAGAAGGCGCTGCCGCTCTTGAAGAAGGGCAGCGCGATCGTGGTGAACACCTCGGTGGTCAACGTGAAGGGTATGCCCAACACGTCCATCTACGCGGCCAGCAAGGCGGCGCTGCGCTCCATCGTCCGAACGGCGGCCGCTGAGCTGAGCCCGCTGGGCATCCGGATCAACGCTGTCGCGCCGGGCCCCATCGAGACGCCCATCTACAGCAAGCTCGGCATGCCCCCGGCCAACGTGGATGAGTTCGCCCAGCAGATGATCCCGCAGATCCCGCTGGGCCGCTTCGGCGCCCCCGATGAGCTGGCCCGCGCGGCGCTGTTCCTCGCCTCGGACGACGCCAGCTTCGTTCAGGGCGTCGAGCTCGCGGTGGACGGCGGCCTGAGCCAGGTCTGAGCAGAGTAGCTCGCAGGCTCTCCATCGCGGGGTTGTCCAAGCGCCCGGCTGAAGGCGCTGTACTATGGCCTCCCCCGGACGCCGCGATGTCCGCTCTGGAGAGCCTGCATGAGCCGCCCCCTCCGCCTCCTCGCCCTCACGCCGCTGCTCGCGCCGTGGCTGACGGGCTGCGATGTCTTCCCCAGCTATCCGGAGTATCCCGGGACAGACACCGATCAGGAGAGCGAGACCGGGGACTCCGACTGGAGCAGCTACTACACGGACGACTACTCCGACTATGACTACGACTACTCCAGCTACTACGACTACACCGACTACTACTACTACGACTACTATGACTACGACTACACCGGCGGCGATACCGCGCTGATCGCGATCGCCTTCTACCTCGAAGCGGATATCTACGCGGACGGGAGCGCCCCGGTGATGGACGCACAGTTCGGGGTGATCTCCTACGGGGTCGCTAGCGGCTACGTCGACTTCGACGATCATCTCTGCTCCTGGTACGCCTTCAACTCCGAGCCCGCGCAGGCGATCGACTGTATTCCTTGTGAGTTCGCCTTCTCGGCCTCCCTCGAGCTTGCGGGGGAGTCCGGGGAGCGCTGCGACGTGCTGAAGGAGGGGCTCGGGCCCTACGGCTACACCGGGCCCTCCTACTTCATCCAGACCCTCGACGTAGGCTTCGTAATGAGCGGCTCGGGCGCTTACGACGGCTTCTACTACGACTACGGCGACCTCGCCTTCTACCTGGGCTACCCGTACTACTACTGGTACACCTCCCCCAGCTACGCGGCCTACATCTACGCGGTCCCGGACGGCGAGCTGGCGACAACACACCTGAGCGCGCTGAACGGCTACTACGGGGTCACCTGGACGCCGTAGTCACCGCGCTGAGGATAAGGAGGGGGCATGCTGACTCCCCTCCTCTTCTCCGCGCTCCTCTCCGGCTCCGCCGCCGCCGGTGATCTCCAGATCGCGACCGCTGTCCCTGTCGTGGTCTTCGTCGATGGACGCCCCGAGACCTACCGCCCAGGCTCTCTCACGGTGATCGTCCGGGGCCTCGGAGACGGCGACCATCAGGTGGTCGTCCGCAGTATCATCGGCAAGCAGCTCGCCGAGATGACGGTGGCGATCGGCGCCGACGAGGAGGTCCGGCTCTCCTACCGGAAGAAGGCCATCACCGAGCTCGGGCGCGGCCAGGCGCGCCCGGGAGCGGCTGAAGAAGACGCCGCGCAGCAGGCCGCGGACGACGCCGAGCGGGCGGCGCGAGCGGAGGCGCGGGCCGCCGCCGCCTCGCAGGCCATGGCCGGCCTCGCCAACATGGTGGAGACCACCGCCGAGCAGGTCGAGGCCCTGGTGGCCGAGGCCAAAGACGAGGAGGCGGACAGCGCGCCCTCCGTCGCCGAGTCCCTCCCGCCGCTCGTCGATCCGGATCCAGACGCCGCGAGCGACGAGCCGGGGAGCCTGTCCGTGTCGGAGCTGAGCCCGCTCACAGGCGCGGTGTGGGTCGACGGGGAGGCGCTGAAGTACGGCGCGGGCAGCCGCGCCTTCGTGGCCCCCGGCCTCTCCCCGGGGCAGCACACCGTCCGCATCGAGAACAACGGCCGCCCCTACCACGACGGCCCCATGGAGATCCGCGGGGATCAAAACACCCGCTGCGTGCTGGTCTACGAGGGGCTGACCTGGGCGCCAAGCTGTCACTACACCACCCCCGCGCTCACCGAGGTCAACCAGACCCTGGCGACCCTCTCCGCAGGTACGAGCGCGACCGCGAGCGCCCCAGCGGCCCCAGCGGGTATGGACGCCAGCGGCTTCGCCGCGCTCCGAGGTGCCGTGGAGGCGGAGTCCTTCTCCAGTGACCAGCTCGCCCTCATCCGGTCGGCGGCGTCGAAGAACCGCTTCACGATCGATCAGGTCGGACAGCTCATGGACCCGCTCTTCAGCGACTCCGACAAGGTCGACGTGGTCCGACTGCTCGCGGACCGGGTGGTGGATCCGGAGAACGCCGCGCTGCTCGCGGGGCATGTCTCCTTCAGCACGGACAAGGAGGCGGTCCTAGCCGCCTTCGAGTAGATTGGGAGGCCCGGAGAGGCCCAATGCGTCCACTCAACCTGATCTTTGCGCTGTTGTTGGTCGGCTGCTCCGACAAGGGCGCTGACACGGACTCCCACACACCGTCCAGCGATGACACCGGGACCGACTCGGTGGAGGATACAGCGTCGGACTCGGACACCACACCGGAGACGACCGACGACACCGGTAACACCATCGATACCGTCGACACCGTCGACACCGAGCCCCCCGACACCGGCCCTCCGCCGGCGGATGCCGACGGCGACGGCTACACCACGGCCGAAAACGACTGCGACGACAGCGATCCAACCGTGCTCCCGGTCACCTTCGAGGGCAGCGACGGCGTCATCACCGACGTGAGCCCCGAGCTCGTGGGTCTGCTCGCCGCCCCCGCGCGCTACACCGTCGCCGAGCCCGGAACCCTGCGCTTCTGCGAGGGCACCTGGTACGTCAACCTCACCGTAGAAGCCGACGACGTCTACGTCGTTGGCCGCGGGGAGGAGAGCGTTCTGCACGGCGCGGACACCGACAGCGTGCTCAGCGCCACCTTCGCCAGCGGGCTGCACCTCAGCGGACTCACCCTGACCCGCGGCCTGGGTGACGACGGCGGCGGGGCGAAGCTGGTTCACAGCGAGGTGTTGATCGCCGACGTGCTCTTCCTGGAGAACGACACTGTGCGGACCTCGGACTTCGGCGGCGGCCTGTACGCCGACGATGACAGCGAGATCTGGCTGGAGCGCGTCACCTTCGAGGCCAACCAGGCCGGGTACGGCGGCGGCGCCCGCATCTCGTACAGCACCGCGACGCTCATCGACGTCGACTTCATCGACAACGACTCCCGCACCTACGGCGGCGGCCTGCTCCTCAGCAGCACGAACGCGGTCCTCGACGGCGTGCAGCTCACAGGCAACCACACCGGGAGCCTGGGCGGCGGTGCGTACTTCAGCTACGGCCGACTGACCCTGATCGATGTCACCATCGACGGCAACGACGCCGACGATGGCGGCGGGCTGTATATCGCCTCCCGCACCTCGCTGACGCTCGATAACAGCGCCATCACCAACAACATCGCCACCGAGACCGGCGGCGGCGTCAACACCTCCTCCAGCGCGAACCTGACGTTCACCGATGTCACTGTCTCCGGCAATGAGGCCCCTGACGGCGGCGGCATCTACCAGAGCTACGGCGGCGCCCTCGCCTGGGACGGCGGCGCCCTCGCCGACAACACCGCCGCGATCGCCGGCGGCGGCCTGCACATCAGCGCGGACATCAGCGTGAACCTGACGGACGTGGCGATCACCGGCAACGTCGCGCCCTCCGGAGGCGGCGTCTACTTCGATGAGAGCCTGCTCAACTGCGTCGACTGCGACCTGCTGGACAACGACCCGGACGACCTCTACCACGGCGACGAGCGGGTCTCGTACGACTGGGACGCCAAGGGCGTCACCTTCCAGTGCGAGGAGAGCGGCTGCGTGAGCTCCGACGACGCCGACGGCGACGGCTACAGCCCCTACGACGGCGACTGCGATGACGACCCCGCCACGGGCGCGGAGGTCTACCCCGGCGCGGACGAGATCTGTGACACGATCGACAACGACTGTGACGGGTTGATCGACGGCGACGACGACAGCGTGGATCTCTCAACGGCGTCGACCTGGTACGCCGACGGTGACGGTGACGGCCACGGCGATCCCGACTCAGCCACCGAGTCCTGCGGCCAGCCCGATGGGTATGTCTCGGATGACACCGACACTGATGATGCTGATCCCCTGACCTACCCCGGCGCGGAGGACATCGACGACGACGGCGACGGCTACACGGATGTTGAAGGCGACACCGATGACGGTGACCCCCTGACCTACCCCGGCGCCGAGGACATCGACGACGACGGCGACGGCTACACAGACGACGAAGGTGACACAGACGACGGCGCCGCCAGCGTCTACCCAGGCGCCTCGGAGGTCTGTGACGGTGTACAGAACGACAGCGACGCCGCGTCCTGGTCAGCCGCAGAGGAGGCCGGGATGGCCACCTTCTTTGACGTAGATGGGGCCGCCGCGGACTGGACCGCCACCCTCAGCGGCCCCGGCGTCACCCTCGCGACCGTCTCGGATTCAGGCACGCTCTGGATCTGCGAAGGCGACTGGACCGTCGCCCTCACCATCGCGGCGGACGACGTCAGCGTCATGGGCAGCGGCGAGGGCGTCACCGCGCTCGACGGCGAAAACTCAGAGGTCGTGATCACCGCGGACGGCGTGCTCGGGCTCCACATCGAGGGGCTGACCATCACCCGCGGCGAGAGCCCGGCGTACTCCGACGGCTACGGCGGCGGGGTGTCGCTCATCGACAGCGAGGCCGCGCTGGTGAACGTCACCGTCTCGCTCAGCGACGCCGACTACGGCTGCGGTGTGGGCATGCTGACCAGCGAGGCGACCTTCGAGGGCGTCACCTTCAGCGGCAACAACTGCTCTCTCTTCCTGGGGGGCGGGCTGTACCTGAAGGACAGCAGCGCCACCGTCAGCGACGCGGTCTTCACCAACAACGAGGCCGCGGGCGGCGCGGGGATCTACCTCGAAGACAGCGCGCTGGTCGTGACCGACAGCACCTTCGATGACAACGACTGCGCGGCTCACACCAGCTGCGAAGGCGGCGGTCTCATGGTGGTGGACAGCGAGGCTGAGCTCTCAGACGTCACCCTCTCGAACAACGACGTCCTGAGCGTCTACAGCTCCAGCGGCGGCGGCGGGATGTATGTGTACAACGACAGCGCGGTCTCGCTGACCGACGTGGTCTTCTCCAACAACTCGGACGCCTACGGCGGCGGCGGCGGGCTCTACATCGAGAGCAGCAGCGTCGCGATGCTGCGGGCTGACTTCGACGGCAACAGCGCGGGCTACGGCGGCGGCGGTGTCTTCCTCGATAGCGGGGGGGAGGTCACCGGCGAGGACTGCGACTTCAGCGACAATGACCCCAACGATCTCCAGATCTGGCCCTCGGGCGACAGCTACGAGCTGGGTGAGGGCGCTGACTTCTCCTGCGATGAGTCCGGCTGCTGAGGCCGCAAGAAAGCTCCTGAAAGGCCCTGACAGCGTGAGTAATCCGCTGCGGACGCACCTTGAGATCGGAGCGGCGGACATGACGCTCCCCCGGTCACGAAGGATCTGGAATGCGAGCGGAGGCCAGGGCGAGGAGCAGGAGGCGTGTGAACGGCAGGGTGCCGGCCGAGGAGTGGGAGTACGACACATCCAGAGTCACCCCAAAGAACCCAGCAACAAGCCTACTTGTGCCTGACCCTCCGCTCGTATTCCAGACCCTTTGTGGGCCCACATTTTGCCCGAAGGCGCGAGCCCGCAGCGCCCCCGAGCCCGCAGCGCCCCCGAGCCCGCATCTTCCGTCAACACGCGCCGCACGGCGCGCGCCAACTGCGAATGCGTACCTTTGAGGCGACGTCCCAGCGCCTCACGGGAGAGGGTGTTGCGACGTCAGATGCCTCGCCGCAAGGCGACATCAGGAGGCAAGACCTTGCGAACACGTGGACGGTTTTCGACGGAGACAAGGTGTTGTTGTTCTGCAAACCCACTCTGTAAAACCGGCCAGGTTTCGCAACGGATGCAAACCCAAGTGGGCATGCCAGACGACTCGAGAGTCAGAGCACGGGTTCTCCTCCGGAGCGGCTCCGACCGGGGGGTAGGGCGACGACGAGGAGCTTGCGACGAGGAGACTTGCCCGGGAGGGGGCCGCAGGGCCCCTCCAGAGACAACGCTGGTTGGCAGCGGCGAATCCGTCAAAGTGGCTAGACCCGGTCTGGAGGACACGCACTAACGACCACGATCCATGCGGCAGCCGCGCTCACGCTGAGTTCCACGATCCATGCGGTAGCCCCGGCCCGTGCCCCAACAGCCCCGCAGAGATGATCGGTCCCGAAGACACGAGCGTTCCACCCAAGGGGTGGGCCCTGGCGAGTGGGCCCGTCTGAACCCGGATCGGCTGAGTTCGGGTGGGTTGGGCTCGGGTGGGGCTACCGCATGGATCGCGGGCGCTCACGCGGGTGTGGCTGCCGCATGGATCGTGGTCGTTAGTGCGGGTCTTCAACCACTTTGACGGATTCGCCGCTGCCAACCAGCGTTGTCTCTAAAGGGGAACCTGCGCTTCCCCTCTCAGGCAAGTCTCCTCGTCGCAAGCTCCTCGTCGTCGCCTTTCACACCCCTGTGCAGTGACTCTCGGGTCGTCTGGCATGCCCACTTGGG